>Ga0307509_10004279_pt1 | contig 20785 bp, 24 predicted proteins | sample 10_EM_MG_FD_202245 | JGI IMG/M metagenome (GOLD analysis project Ga0307509, IMG submission 202245) | Populus trichocarpa ectomycorrhiza microbial communities from riparian zone in the Pacific Northwest, United States - 10_EM | ecosystem: Host-associated > Plants > Roots > Unclassified | place... | reverse complement strand
ATTCATCTCTCCCATAACCAATAACTTTAGGTTAATCCCCGTCGTTTTTGTCATGTCTATGTCGGTATGTACTGTTCATTTTCTCTATATTAGCCAATCTCACGAAGAACAACAGCGGGGGTTGACCATGTCCCCGCGGATACAGGTCTATAAGGCCATTGCCTGTCGCTCGTTGAGCGCCGATTCGCCTGGACCTAACAGCCTTCTATCCTTTACAACTGGCTGTGGGGACGCGGAAGTTCAGGCTCGCGCGGCTAAAATCCAAGCTTGTATGTTCCAGACATCCCCAGAGAACCAGTTCCTTTTTTTCATTTCATTTCCTTTCTAGCCGTGGTGACGACGATGAGTGTACTCAGTGCAATTTCGACAGGCTTTTGGAGCCGGTTGGGCGACACACATGGGCGAAAGCTCATTCTCTCAACATTTCTTATTGGGGCACTCTTGATGTGAGAGATATTCGTTCGGGATATAAACTGACCTGAAGATTATACAGGGAGGCTGTCTTTGTGCTCGTTATGAGACCCGATTCTCTATTTGGCCAATACGCCGAGCATTTTATTCTCGTTGGCCCAATCCTGGAAGGTTTTGTCGGTGGTTTGTCGACGTTCAATGGCGTTGTGCATGCGTGAGTTCTCTTCTTCCTAACCACTGCTAATTCTTCACCCTATTCTAGATACATCTCTGATTGTACGAGGCACGGTTCTCGGTATGATATCCTTTTTACGCCCGTGATACATCCTTACAAGTCCCAGGTCAAAAATATTTTCTACCGTCCAAGGAATGATTTTTGTTGGCCTTGCTGCAGGGCCTTGGGTACGAGAGTCCGCTTCATCGACATCTGGTATATTACTAATCGTGAGCTCATAGTTTGGAGGGCTTTTCTTTCCCGCCCGTGGCTACAGCGACGCTTTTTTCTTTGGCAGCATAAGTCTTATAGCCTTGACATTGGCTTATGTTATCCTCCTATGCCCCGAATCACGAACTGCCTCAACAACTCAAGTCAGTTCACACACAGAGGACAACCTATCATTCAAGACGTCGCCTGTCCTTTTCGCTCGCCGTTTGATCCTTAATTTCGCCTCCGCTTTACTTTTACCCGTCTCAATGTTTGCTCCGCGGGCGATCCCTAACTCTCCACGGAAGAATTATAACATGACATTTGTCGGCCTTAGCTTCTTCCTATATGTTCTATCAACAGTATGTGCCAAAATTCCTATTTTATTTCTCTAGATTCATCGTGTCCTGCTAGGGCATTTACTCCGCAAAATACCTTTATGCTCAACATGTTTATACATGGACAACCGCCCAGGTATAGGTTGAAACTGTCTAGTGATCAATATTTTCTCACCACGTGGCTAGCTTGGCTATTATATGTCCACTCTTTGGATATCGAGAGCCATCAATCTCCTTGTCTTCTTACCAAGTAAGTTCCTGGTTCACATAAATTACTCTACCGTTTTTTCATGACAATTCTCAGTCCTCCTCTCATATTTGAAACCCACCTCAAGTAGTTCTGCATTGAGCCCCAATGTCCGTGATATCTCAGCCGAACTGAACTTTGACCGCTACCTCGCCGCTATATCCCTCGCAGTGGACGGGATCGCAGACAGTCTTGTTGCCATTACCAGGAATAAATCACAAGCCGCCTTCGTGGCTCTTTCTTCCTTGTCCTCGTTTACTTCCGGGGGTAACCCTGCTTTAAACTCTCTAGGGGGCGTGTGTTTGCATGCTTGCGGGCGTGGCCAGGAAGTCGGGGCGTTGTTTGGAGCATTGGGAGTGTTATCCGCCGTTGCGCACTTTGTTTTTGTTAGTTTATTCGTCAGCTCCAATAAGCATCCCTGCTCAACTTTTCTGTCTAGCCCTACATTTACGCTTGGACGTATGCGTCTTCGGTCGCTCGTTACCCAGAAGCAATCTTCGTTTTAGCTGCCTGCCTCCTCTTCGGTGCTGTTTTTTGCCTTGGCCGCATATCTCCCGCTGAGGAAGACACTTCACTCATGCACACACAACGGAATGAGGAGGATTCTGGGTCAGGTTCTTTAGCCCGAGATTACGCTTATCAGTCGATATCAGATTCTGATGATGATCTCCTCGTTGGGAGCTCGCGGGCGTAGAACTAGAAATTGTCACCGATGTAGATGTAGAATAAATGGTTTATAATATGTACATTTCATCAAAAACTTGAAGGGTTATGTACGTTGTGACTTGTCACATTGAACGACCTTGGGCAATCTTGAGACACTCGCGAGTTGCTCGCGAGCCCTCACCATGTCTAACCTCAAAGAATACCTCGCCGAAAAATACATGTCAGGTGCCAGAGCAGACGCCATCCTTTCGAAAGTAGCTCCGCTCAAAAAGAAGAAACGGAAGGTGAAGGAAGTCGCGGAACCGCAGTTTGGTGCCAGCATGATACGCGATGAGGACGGGGGTTGGGGAGAAATTGAAAAACAGGACGACAGCGATGAAATGACCGGCGCTGTGGTGGAGAAGGACCGCGGGTTCAAGAAACGCAAGGTGGCCGCGAGTGCAGCTAACGAATCCAGCTGGATCACCGTGCAAGAGGGTCTTGGGGGAACGCAAGTCAAGGAAGAAAGCCCACCGCCTGACGAGCAGCCCATGGTTGTCGATACACCTTTCGTTGGCGGTCTAGTGCGGCCTGACCAGCTCAAGAAGATGCTTCCGCAAAACAATGTCACTTCGTCCAATGATCTGACAGCCGAGGAAATTGCTCGCGCACAGGAAACAGTGTATCGTGATTCTTCTGGGAAGAAGATTGACACCAAGGCTGCCAGGGCAGAGGCTGCGCGGTTGAAGCGACTAAAAGAGGAGAAGGAAGCGCAAAAGATGGAATGGGGCAAGGGCTTAGTACAGAAAGAAGAGGCGGAGAAGCGCAGAAAGGAATTGGAGAAGAATCGAACTACTGCATTTGCACGACATGCCGACGATCAGGATTTGAACGAAGAATTGAAGGCTAAGGAGCTTTGGAATGACCCAGCAGCTGCTTTCTTGACCGTGCGTTCATAATCCAGTGTCTCGGGGTTGATCTGAATTTTCGTTGTGCATATAGAAAAAGAATGCTAAGGGCCCTCGAAAACCTGAATATACTGGCCCTCCTCCTCCTCCGAATCGTTTCGGTATTAAGCCTGGCTACCGGTGGGATGGCGTTGGTGCGTTACCTTTTCTTGATATTTTCGGTTACGACTTTCCTAAGTTTTTTTGTCCCGACAGATAGAGGCAATGGCTTTGAGAAGAAACTTTTTGAAAGTAAAAACGCTAAAAGGCGCATCGTTGCGGAAAGTTATCAATGGAGTGTGGACGATATGTGAGACGGATTTCTTGATACACTTGTCATTATTCAGATATTATCGAATATGTGAGCCACTTCCTGCTTCGCTGCCCCCGTTCCTCGAGCGTTTGAATTCAACTTTCTTCCAGAACCCGGACAATGATGTCTCTAGTCTAGCCAGATTTTCACTTCTGGGCTTCAGGATTAGATGGCCTCTCATATAGCTCTTTGCAGCTTCCCAACGCCAAAGTCCCTTTAATCTGTTCGATATTGTATCTCCTTGATAAAGGAGAACGCATCATGTCTCCGGGAGTCTCACGGATCTTTGAGCCACCTCATTCTTATGTCGTACATATCTGGCTGTCTCGGCCGTTTATGTAACTTGAGGAGAACGACAGGCAAAGGGCACCATTTTGTCGATTTGGCTGTTATTTCATGACGCCAATTGGAGTAGGTCCCTAAATTAAAAGGTGTGCATTATACACAGATGAACGAAGTCATTTCGATGCAGTAACTCTGCCCATGCAGGCACCGTAACTGGCACATGAGTCGAATATCTGGATTCCATTATGAGTCGATTTTATTTGAGCAGGTACACATTGGCAGATGGCCTTCTCACAAGCGAATTCAAGACATTCGCCCGCAAAATGTTACTCGCTGTTGCTCACTGAACCTTGTAATTCCGGTGAGCAGGTGTGGTTTTGATTTCGCTACTGCCTACTGTACATGGAATATCTCGTGATGTACATTATTGATCGAGGCAGACTTGGCCAGTCATGATTTTAAGGCGTTTAGAAGCAAAGCATTTTGTGCACTATCGAAGGGAAGTGTTGAATGCTTCACTGAGAACCCCCAGTATAGCAGGGATTTGAGTTTCATGGCAGTGTGTGATGGTCGCGCCGTGACGTTTAGCCATTTACTGCGACCCATCAACACCTTCAAAGTCAAGTCTACGATCATGTCCGCTCGTTATGCTCCTCTCTTGAATCCGCGATCAGCGCCGGACGCAGAGCGCGAATTGGAGGAAGCTTTCGATTTGGATGACGAAGATGAGGGACATGTTGTGAACGAATCGACTCGGCTTACCAGCAACATTGCTGTACCTCAACCACAAGAAGCTTCAAGACCAGAGACAACTGCTATTCCAGGCGCCTATGACTTCGAGCGCGAGTATGATTTTCCACCACCAGGCTCCCCACCACGTCCTTCTTCACGGGCGCTTCCAAATGACTTTGGGAATTCGAACGGCCTTCTTCCTACTTCGCCCGTGATCGTTCCCAAACCCAGACAATCATTCTTCAGGAGAGCCGTTGGGGCAATCCTTCCTACTCATTATCAACGTGTTCCCACAGACAACCATTCCACACGGCCAACAGGAGCAGGAATCGAAAACGACGGTGTTTTTGCGAATGTTACTGCCAAACCCCAAGCTGCGCGAGTCGTCAGGACTGAGGACGGAAATGTACATATGGTGCCAGAGGATAACCAGAAAGAAACCCCCCCTGTAAGTCGATCTTTAATGTTTCTTGTGCTCTGCAAGTTCACGCTGTGTCCTCTACAGTCTTATCTTGAGGCACAGGCGGACGCAGTCCCTCCTTACTGGGAAACCACGATCCATGCACCTGGGCTGGATCCTGGGTCAGACATGATAATTGATGACCTGCCAACCGGTTCCTTCTTGATCTTTTGTCTCAATGTCTTTATCTCTTTTTTCTTCCAATTCGTCGGGTTTCTCCTCACCTATCTTCTCCACACCTCCCATGCCGCCAAATTCGGGTCCCGCGCTGGGCTGGGACTCACCCTTATTCAATATGGATTTTATTCGCGGACTATGAGCCTCGGTGAAGACGGTCAGACCGACGTTACTCCTGGCACAGGCACAGAGGACAATCGGGCATCTGCACCTGCACCCACCTACCCCACACAAGGTGACATGATGTCTTCAACATCCAAGGATTGGCTATCATTTCTATTCATGACTTTAGGTAAGCCCAGACTGCAATATTCGCACACCTTTCTTTACTGAGGTCGTTGTATCAGGGTGGTTCCTTCTACTCTCATCCGTCATAGGATATTGGAGAGTGAAGCGCTGGGAAAAGTCCGTCCGCACCCCTGCTCCACCTCCGACAGCAGAACAGATCGAAACAGATCGTAACATTAGACGCGGTCTCGAAGATATGTTTGGGATTAGTTTTGAAGATAACCACCAAACAGTCATTCATTTGGACGCCTCAGGCAACTCCGTCAGGATTCCGACCAGTGAAGGCCCAAGTGATGATGCCCGGACACGAGTCCAAAGAACATGGTAGGCCTTTTTACCCTTTTCTTGTCGAAAAGCTGCCAATCAATATTGTTGTCTTACCAGAAGAAAACGGGATGTGGGATTCACGCTCTTTTAAACTTTTAGTCTACAAATACTCTAGGTTACCTTCTTTTGTACTGACATATCCACCTCTCCAAGGACATATTTTTTATTTATGAAAACTCATCAACTGCCAGATTGAGATGCGGTTATCCTTTGCCCCAGTTATGAGCCACCGGGACCTGTCAAGTTTTTCTTCTGCTCCCATTTCTTCGTCATCATCTTTGGACTCAAAACCTTCATCTTCCGTCTTGGTCGTATTTTCAATTGACCGTGCAAACTCCACAGACTGACAAGTGGATTTGTGATATCTCAACGTTCCCAGGGGTTTCAGTGATTTGGTGGAATATAGCCGGATCCTGAGGGCGAATAAGTTCGGGCCCTGCGCTAATAGGTGATAAAAATAACCACTTGCCTTCCATCCCACCCTCCAATTGCACACACTTTCCCATCGTCTCGGATTGCAACTGATCCACTGCCGGGGTGTGACGTGCGGTAAGCAACACCTCGTGGCTCCGCTGAAGATTTCTCGGCCTGCATAAGGGGAAAGGAGTTGGGACGGTCAAATTGCGGAAAAAAACGAAAACGGACAGTTAAATCATAACGACCAATAATGTGATCGGCGGAGACAGTCAATGCGAAATCGTGCGCTCGTGACACTCGCATTGCCATAACTAGATGTGGAGTTGAGCTTCGCTCACGAAGAGGAGGGATTGGCATATACTTGAGTCCGCGTGAAGTTTGGAAGTCCAAACAACATCCCACCCTTCACCTTCTACAGAGGCCTCCTTGTCCTTTCGAATGTATTCGCGGAGAACGACACTCCCATTTTCGTATGCGGCAAGAAGAGATAGCTTTCCCAGGTCCATGGTAGATAGTCCGGGACTTGTTTCGCGCCGATGATAGAGGCTTAAAGACATGATAATACCTATTCAGTTTCGAGAATAGTTCGACCAAGATACAGTTACGAATACAGACCTGAGGCATTTCTTCCACCGGGATCTGCCAAGAAAATAGATTTTTTGACCTCCTGGCCGATAGCAGCATGGACTCTCTCCAAGGAGGGAAAGCACCATATATCTGCCTGTAAAACGATCTAGTTTTGGTCCAACTTTGTTTCTTAAGCAAACACATACAGTGGATGAATCAATCAAATTGGGAAGAGAGATCAAGGCTTTTGGTTCCCCATTTTTATCAGATCCAGTTGGTAAGTTGAGCAAAGAAAAGCGACAGAAGTTGAGGGCGTTCACGTCCAGTGAATAAGAGAGGGACGGAGTCGGCAGACTTGGCAGGCCAGCTGAACCACCGATCCGGGATGAAAAGGGCAAGTCTTTGATTCTCAACCAAACGTGCACCTTGTTGTCGCGTCCATGACTTTATACGATGTCTTTTAAAAGAACCCAAGTGTAACAAAAGAATCCTCTTACGATACAATGTATTTATCCCATTCCTCGACCCCCAGGATAGAATCCGTATGCGCATCCCAAGAAGCAATGGGACGTAGAGAACGGGTGGAAGTCACTATAATTTTTCCAGATATATCTGCAGAGTAGATGCGTTCATTGTCATCGGATAAAGCAAGGGCTGATATTGGGTATGAATGTGAGCGAAGGAGGTGCAACGGTGTTGGCGGCTCCATGAAGATCTACATAATGCTGCTGCCAAGCAAACCCAAATACTACAACCATGTCCGAAACTTGAACGTGTCACTACCCCCACTCCAACATCATGCACAGTATATTCTCGAGGATAAACAATGTATCCGCTTTCCTGTCGTCGTGTATGATGGCACTGCTGGCCGCCATCGCTGTCTCATCCTTCATATTCACGTCGAACCCTCATGGCGACCTTGCTATCTCTTCAATTAAAGTGTTAGTCCAGACACCTTGGGGCGCACTTCAGTGATTTATGTTGTCAAATATACAGTGTCTCATCTAATGCTCGACGGTACCCCAATAAGAAGCAAGATCTTGCGTTTGTTCATTTCAACATCACAGCTGGCAAGAACTATTCTCGTTCGTTCTACTTCGCAACTGAATTGTTTTTCTGGAATTAGATCTCACACCCTTATTCCACTGGAACACGAAGCAACTCTTCCTTTACCTTGAGGCAGAATATACCAACAAACAGGGGGTGCGTCCTTGTTGTATACTTTGATTTCCAAACGGACAGCCCAAACAACTTTAGGTGAAGAATGATGTTGTTATCTGGGATCGGATAATCCGCCGCAAGGAAGACGCAGTTGTTAAGTTTGCAGGCAAGAACAAGTACATGTTCCGGGATATTTCTTCGACATTCAAGTAAGTTTGTTGTGATTGAACAAGATAGATGACTAATCCCCCCTCTCTCTCCATACAGGAACTCCCCTCCAGCCAGCTATTCCCTAAAATACAATGTGATGCCCCATGTCGGGTTATTGACATATGGCGAGGCAGCGAGAACGACTGAAGCCGTCGCCTTCCCCCCCGTGCAATCGCGTTTGTAGACCTGCAATATATTTTTCTCGGGAATGCTGAATCGTGCATGCAATGAACTCGGCTCGTATAGTGTTACAGTTTCTCGGCACCTTGATACAGCTCACCCTCGTGCCTTTTCATTAAGGCCGCAACCTCTGGCTTGATGCTTTCCAGGAAGTCTGCTTTCGTCTTAATGGGCTTCCAACCAATTGACCTTGATCTATTCCCTCGGCATCGAGAATTTGTTCCTAGATAGGTCGAGCCCTGTCAACAGCGTCAGTCGCAAAATATTATATTGACGGTGCCAATGCTCACCTTGAAGTACTTGTGTATCTCCTCTTTGGTAAATGTTGTTGGCTCTGAGTTATCAGATTTCCCAAGAGCAACCAGCGCATCTCCGATGGCCTTTCCGACTTCATACATGGTGTGTTCTCCGCTTTCCCCGAAATATATCCCCTCACGACCATGCCCGGTTATAGCGTTTGTTCTGATTGAATTGAATAACACGAGGTAGAGATCAGCCACTGGAACATGTCAGAAGAGGTAGCAAAATTGTAGTTATTGAAGAAATCTTACCATCGTCGATGTCTACGTCAGGCCAGAAATTCAACCCTTGACCGACCATTCCTGCTCGGCCACGCCCCAAGGATGCCTGTATTAGGGCTGGTACCTGGATTGAGTGAGGATTTTGTATCCCTTTTTCCACCAGGGTGCCTGAGGCAATGCCGTATATTGTCGATGGTAAGACGAGATATATTTTGACATATCCTTCCACCGACGATTTAGCACGATAAAACAAACAACAGCTGACAACTCAAAAACTCACCCTCTTTGTCCGCGCGCAGCAACTCTAGGCCCACATTGCGATGTAGTTGCGTCTCAGGAAGTGTTTCAATCTGGTCGGGATCCGCGTCGTCGTAGATGGTTTCCGTTATGCGATCCCCTGTGGCATCATCTGCGAGGACGCCTATTCAATTCTGTAAGCACTTTAAACGGCTCGTAACTTTTGATGTTTCTTACCTGTCCCGGACTGGTTCATAAATGAATGAATGTGAGTCAAATTGACACACAAGTGTATCAAACCAGGTCACCTACGGTGTGAATAAATGTGGGTGGTATACCACTAGTGGAATGGTGTTTCCTCAGGCCCCGCAACGTCGCCTGAGCGGCTTCCAGATTATCTGCATCGGCCTATGAAACGCAGCACATCAATTGCGCAGTCCTCGCCAACAAATGAAGGCAGTTGATCCTTCTGTCAGAAGAAATCCACTTTCTTACCACAACATCACTTTCCGCCGCCAGATTTTCCATGAGCGAAGGATCTGAATGGGAGCCCATAACGGCGTTGATTCCAAGCGCTCTCAGCTTCTCCGCTTTCTCTGAATTTCGCACAAGGGCGGTTATCTTAAAAGCAAGGAAATCGGGATGTTCCAAGAAGCGAGAGAGGACAGAACCACCGACATATCCTATCAATCAAGTCATATCAGATTTGGACAATAATAGTGTATACTTCATACCAGTGACTCCAGTTATCAAAATGTTGGTTTTTATCGACATTGTTTTCAGAAAAAGTGGGTTTGCGAGGCTTGCGCAAAAAGTCTGATGACTTCATCGCTGGTGAAACTCGGCGAGACAGGACCTTTGCTTATGCAACGTAGCTTGCTACTATATTCTATATTCTAGAGCCAAGCTCTGAATCATGAGGACAACCAGTAGAGGAATCTCCGGAGGGATTTAGAGGTGGCGGTGACAGACAGCTCCACTTGATGCGGGTAGCAGAATAATATTATAGTAAGTAATTCATTCTTGGTATATCAAGGAGTAAGAGGTTATGATTTCATCTCAGAGCATTACTCTCTATAAATCTACCATATGTGCAATCACACTCGTAACGAATACCTGGGAGAAGATCAGAGACGGGCATCCTTGGGCATCTTGCGAAGGGCCTGGCGGACACCAAGATCACCAAGGACATCCTCAGCTGCGATGAGAAGCCATCAGCAAGTTCCGCCCTCATTTGAGAGAAGAATCAATCCACGTACCTCCCCCTAGTACACTACAAGTATGAGAGAGAAGATCATTAGGCCTTCAGAAAAGTAGACAAGAACGAAAAAAAAAACCTACGCGTCGAAAGGAACAGTGCGGTGGTACTGTACAAGGGCGATTTAACTAACACAACCAAGAATTAAGAAAGAAAAAACGAACATGTTCAATGAATCGACCCATCCCCGTCTTGGTGATCCCGCGCCCTCCAAAGACCTAAGGACAAAGATTTAACGTGTAAACCATGAATGAACCGGAAAGGAAGATTACTTGGACAGCATCCCGGGCAGTTTCCTGGGCAGTCTCAGTTGCAAACTTCTTGAGCAATGCTATGGGGCTGAGTGGTGCATGCATGCTTGATAAGGACAGTGCCCTCAAAAAAAAAAACCTAAACACACCCTGCCAGGTAATTGGCCTGGTCTTTGTACTTCATGTGGTTCATTTGGTAGGTGATGCTCTCAAGCCAGTTTTGCGCTGCTTCAACACGAGAGATCATGGCAGCAATCTTGGCACGGATTACAGCTTGTGAGTGGAGGGGCTTGCCGAAGACTTTGCGCTGGGAAACCCATCTTCAACTAAAGTAAGTAAGTTACCACAACTTGGAACTGATCCACATACTTGAGGCATTCCTCGACGATCAACCTTTGCGCGCTAACGCTAGCGGTCGTCATGCCCCATCTGCGTTACAGAATAAGTTAACGAACGACGTAATGCTGGACTACAGACCGCTCATGATTGAAGTTGCTCAGGATGACTTGTAGACCTTCATTCTCCTTCCCAAGTAGATGGTCCGCGGGGACAAAAACATTGTCAAAAGTGATATAAGCTGTCCCTGCGGTCGTGGAGTAAGGGGTCTTGATTTGTTTGGTCTCAACGCCAGGGCCTCGTTCAATCACGAGGACGCTGAGTCCTCCCTGATCCGTGCGGCATCCAACTGTGAAGTAATCAGCGAAAGTTCCGTTGGTGATCCACTTCTTTCTGTGAGTTATCGGTCAACTAAATAGTTAGAGGAAGATGTCCTGTGAATTGACGTACGTTCCCGTAACAGTATAGCCGCCATCGACTTTTTTAGCATGGCACCGAAGGCCTGCAACATCGCTACCAGCAAAGGCTTCCGTAATTGCCAATGCACAGAGTTTCTTGCCTGCGAAAACCTCTTGTGTAATTCTTTTGGCCAATTCAGGTTTACCGAAGTTCATGATAGGTGGGAGACCTGATGAACAACTTTATGATAAGCAGGAGCCGTGTGGTGGCGGCGGGCGACTGACCAATATATGTTCCCCCACCCAATCCATCGTTGTAACCTCGAGAATGAGCTCTTGATATTTCCTGTCCCATGATAAGTTCGTGGAAGTAATCAAACTGCGGATGTATAAAGTTAATTTAGTCTCTTCCGTGATATGTGTACAGTGTGTTTCCAAAGAATGAACGAACCTCCTCTGGCTTCACAATTCCGCCCATCAGCTCCAGCCCCTTCAAGTGAGGGCCGGGACCAAGGCGCATGGCAATGATGTTCAACTTCGCCATTTCATCGAATACACTCTGGGAAGGTCTCTTGCCGTCCTCCTCGCGAGCTCGACCGTCGGGAACGATAAAGTCCTCTACAAACTTGCGGAAAGCAGCATGGAACTTCCGATGGTGCTGAAGAAATGATTTAGTATGGAATAAAGCTCCAAGAATACAGGAATTTCCACATCTTTGTAGTATGGGCTGAAGTAACCCGAGGTAAGCCAGGTGGCCTCAGCGTAGGGTACCTTGCTCAACTCTCCACTAACGCGGGGGACGATCTGTTGTTTTTGGCCGATAATTGAGCCGATAACGAGGCGCTTGAATTGCGGGCGCTCGAGAACTTCATAACGGTGGAGGCTGAAGAAAGCCTCCGTCGCGTCCTTGCCGGCTGGATTGCGTCAACACAAATCGCATATCGATACGTTTGAAGAGTTGGCACCTACCAACTTCTTCTTCTAAGAGGACCGACAGACCACCAGGGTGCATGCCGGCAAATTTGGAGAGATTGTAGACCCTGGAGTCGATGATGACCCACTGGACATGGTAGCCGTTTAGTGCAGTCTAGGCTGGATATCCGGATCATGGACTCACAAGATCACCCTCCTTGTTATGCGTTGCGACTTCCTCTACTGAGAATTGTTTAGAGCTCATGATAGGGGACGAATGGAATGCTTGAAAATAATTTTTGGGAGGCCCGATTCAAGTACTGTACTTAGGGCCACTCGGAGGCCCGGGTTGCAAATCACATGCTTCGAGAGTCGGAGAATATTAATGAGGCGCCTGTTTGTCAATGGCCGCTCCCTAAATTGTTCCCAGGTCAGTTACCGGGCTTGAAATCAAGCGCATGTTCTATTCCCCATCGTTGTCTTTCTGCTGCCATGGCCCTTGCTGGTCTGAAGGTCATTGAGGTGCGTCGGACTAACGCTATCCTTCCATTCCTTACCCTAGTTCCCTAGTTTGCCGGTCTGGCTCCGGGCCCGTTTGCGGGTCTAATCCTCGCCGACAACGGCGCTTCTGTAACTCGCGTCGACCGTCCGTCTGTCCCTTCGAACGACGTCCTTTGTCGCGGCAAGCGGTCGATCATCGTTGACTCTAAGCTGGCGAATGGAAGGAAACTTCTTGAGGAGATAATTTCCATGGCTGATGTCCTCATCGACCCATTTAGACCTGGAGTGTTGGAACGGTTAGGCCTTGGCCCTGAACTATTTTTGGGAGATGGCAAACGGAAGGGGTTGAATGAAAAACTCATATACGCTCGGATCATTGGGTTCGTTTTATATATTTACTGAAAGCTCGATGACCTTATCTACATCCCCTTAGGTTCCCAAGGACTGGTTTGTGCCATCCCTCTAATCGTCGCATATCATACTTAGGTGTTTGAATAGGCTCGCATAAGGACATGGCCGGTGCATATTCAGTTAAATCGCCTTTGTACAATCTTGCTGATTCTAGTGTTTAGGCCACGATATTAATTATCTCGCACTTAGCGGAGTACTCGCCGTAAGTTCTCTCTCTCGCGTTTCCTTGTGATGCCGTCCACGGAGGTTTCCAAAGATGCTTCCTGGGACTGAGGATAAACCGACATTTCCCCTCAACCTTATGGCAGATTTTGCTGGTGGAGGTGTAATGTGTGCTACTGGAATCCTTCTTGCCCTTATTGAAAGGGGAAGGACTGGCCGAGGTCAAGTTGTCAATGCTGATATGGTAAAATCGCTTTCCCTACGGTTTTTCTCCCGTTAATGTGGCCTTCAGGTTTCTGGCGCACGCTATGTGTCCTCGTTTCCTCTTATACACAGCTACCTATCGTCACCATTAACTGGTGGTCTAAGAGGATCGAATCTATTAGACGGCGGTTCACCATTTTACAACATCTACACTTGCAAAGACGGAGGATGGATGTCGGTTGGGTGTTTGGAGCCTCAATTCTTTAAGGTGTTCATAGAATCATTTACGAAAACCGTGCCCCAGGACTTTGATCCTACCCGTGGCTGGAAGCCTGATCCTTCCACTCAATTCCAACGAGACGAATGGCCCAAACTAGCAGAATACCTGACAAAGGGATTCTTGACATATTCACGAGATTTCTGGGCTGACGTCTACCACGGTGCGTGATATTCCACATGTAATGGATGGAATCCGTGATGCTATACTACATCTCATGCATATTGCTAGGAACTGATGCTTGTGCCGTTCCTGTCCTGACACCCGAAGAAGCTGGGAAGCTGGGATCCAATATCCCTGTGGCTCACCCACAAGTTTCGGACCAAGTGAAGAATGCGGGGAAACAGCTCGTATCGAAGGACCTTGTGATCAATTCGGGGACTCACACAGTGGAAGTGTTGCAGGAGTATGGGTATGATGCTAGTCGTGTGCGACAATTATTTGACGAAGGGGTAGTTGAAGGAGAATCGCGACCTACTACCTGCAAATTATGATTGTAATTGCATTGTTCCTAAACCATGAAAGAGATGAGGGAGGACAATTCTCGAGAGCCAAAAAGAGGTCGTTCACGCGTTTTCCCCATCATCGTTGTTATCGCGTGTTATGATTTATCACATGCAACCGGTCCTACGATAATATTTAGAACGCCCTCTGCTCTCGCTCTTTTATTTATCTCCCAACGCGCGCCAGATGAGCTCAAAGCAACTTAGACAAATTTACAGGGATGAGGTTGGCAAGGTATGAGCCTGAGTATCACACCCGAGTTCGTTACAGACACAACTGACTTTAAAGAATCAGCACAACACGCCCGACGATCTGGTATGTCCTTCTATGGATCCTGAAATTTCTTGCTGACCCAAGTGGGCAGTGGATCATTATAGACTCGGCGGTCTATGACCTGTCCCGGTTCAAGACTATGCATCCAGGCGGTTTGTCGGTTTTGTTAGACCCCGAAGTTGGTGCGTTCTGCAGTCAACTTGAGAGTTGTTTTGGTTCTTGACCTGTATTTAAATTCTAGCTGGTCAGGATGCTACAGAAGCCTTCTATAGCCTTCATCGTCATGAGGTGCTACAGAAACCCCAATATCTGCGGTTGCGGATTGGATTTATTGAGGGAGAAAAACCCACCATCCATAACCGCATTGACGGGGAACTTAGCAAAGTTCCTTATGCTGAACCGACATGGCTCTCAGAAGGATATCACAGCCCTTATTTCACAGCTGTATGTTTCGATAGTTTCGCTTTCCAGCCTTGCATGACTTTTGTTTGTAGGCGCATAGAAAGTTCCAAAAAGCAGTGCGGCACTTCTTCGACACAGTTGTATTCGAGGATGCCATGGTAAGCACAACCAATGATAACACACTAAACCCTTTTCATTGCCCTCCAGGAGCGGGAAGCAGATGGAAAACGACCTTCCCAGAGTGTCATTGACAAAATGACGTGAGTGTCTACCTGCGCAAATTATGACATACTTCACCAACTTTTTTCTATTCAGTGAGTTGAATATGCATGCCATGCGTATGGGTCCAGGGAAGCATCTTCAAGGTCGAGTGTTGATGAACGGACTCGTGACACCTGAAGAGTTTGATTATTTCCATGAGGTGAAAATTTCTAAGTTGGAACAGAGATAAACAAGATCTTCGCTGAATATTTCTTCTACAGCTGATTATCACACAAGAATTTGCCCGCTCAAGTATGCGGGGGTACGGGGATGGTATGTAGCTTAACTCTCGGCAGATCCTCTTTAACGAGAAAGTGCAGGTCTTTTGGGTGGAAAGGTTATCGGGCTGCCACCAGTGCTCAACTTTGGTAGTGAGGAACTCAAAGCGCGGGTGATACCTGAGGTTTTGGAAGGCAAGAAATTCATCTGCCTCGCGATCTCTGAGGCACATGCTGGAAGTGATGTCATGGGACTTCAAACTACGGCCGCGAAATCTGAAGACGGAAAGGAATGGATCATCAACGGTGCGATTTTAAGCATCTGCAGCAAATATTCCTTTAATATCCGTCCATCGTTATAGGTGGTAAGAAATGGATTACAAACGGAACGTGAGTAGTTCTTTGCTTTGGTTTTCCGCTCGACTCGAAGGCTACGAACCTAGTTTTGCCGATTATTTCACTGTCGGCTGTAAGACGGAGGATGGGTTTACTGTCATTCTCGTAGAACGCGGACCTGGGGTTGAGACCAAACACATAAAGACAAGCTACTCGCCCACTGCTGGCACGGCTTATATCACTTTTGACAACGTCAGGGTACCAGTTGAGAACACTCTTGGTGAAGAAGGTGGAGGCATTTTTGTTATTCTGAGGTATCGTTCTATGCTTGCTTAAAGATTTATTATTAATATTAATATTCTTGCCATGCTTAGCAACTTCAACCATGAGCGATGGGTTATGTGTTGCGCCTCTGCCAGGAGTCAGAGAACTGTCGGTCGGTGACCCTTTCATCTCTGAAATGGGACCGTTCTAACTCCCTTTTACCTCAGTCGAGGAATGCTTGAAGTACGTTACTCCCCCGCGGTATTATGTTGTATGGCACTGATTATCGACGTTTCAGGTGGACCACTCAACGTAAAGTCTTTGGAAAACCCCTTCATTCACAAGCTGTTATCCGTGCTAAGATTGCTGGGATGATTTCTCGGGCGGAAAGTACGTATCACCTCACCTATGTATCGATTCCACTTCTTTACCAATTATCAGGCGTTCAAAACTGGCTGGAGAATATCACTTATCAGATGTGCAACATGGTAAATTATCATCTACCCAGAACTACTTCATTCGTTGCCTGATTGCTGCCCTTCGCAGTCATACAAGCAACAGGCCGGTAAGCTTGCTGGGTATGTTCAGGATTACATGTTAGGTTCTTATTGCTGATGGAATACCCCGATTAGACAAATCGCGCTGTTGAAGAGTTATTCCACTGGATGTGGCCAAGACACTGCACGCGATGCAGTCCAAGTTTTTGGTGGTCGTGGGATTACTCAAACTGGAATGGGCAAATATATTGAACACGTATGTCACACTACCACTGATTTTTTTATACCTGTGCTATAACTGCGCGATTTACAGTATCATCGCACTATTCCTTTCGATGCCTTACTTGGTGGTGCTGAAGATGTCCTTGCGGATCTTGGTGTACGACAAGCGCTCAGAGCTATGCCTAAAGACACACGGCTGTAGCGGGAAAGAAGTCCCCTGTGTACTTTTCCTAATTACAATTTTCACTACAAGGGGAATCCAGAAAAATACAACCCTCTATTACAACGTGAACTATTTATATAATTGATACAGCAAAAAAAAAAACGTAGAGTAGAAACCAAAGACCCAGAGGTTATCTCATAGAGAGGTTATTTAGTCGCAACAAGATGAATATCATATCAGAGCAAAGAACTATAGGAAAACAATGGCGTTCCAAGGGAGAAAGGAGAACGAAATATAGAAGATTTTAGTGATTGTTCACGGGGCCAGTCATATAATCCATATTTTGATCATACGCCGCAGGGTTGTTGAGATCCAGGTCAAAGTTTTGCTGAAATTGTGCCATCCAGTCAAAGCCTGAGCAAAAGAATAAAAGGTGCTCAATGCTTTTTCGGAACAACAGCAAAATGCCAATATTACGCACCAGGCAAAGATATATCTTGCCAACCACTCGGATCCGTCAGGGATTGCAAACTTTGAACGATATGATCGTCAAAGGGTAGTGGTGGCTGGAAGAATTCTTCGGCCATCATCAAGCCTCCCACAGCTGTTCCATCCGTAGAAGCAGAATTTACAGACATGGAAGTGACGGTGCTCTCCGGTGCGAACGGGTCAATAGCCCCCACAGGAGCAAAGCTATCAAATGAAAGCGCAGCTTCCGTCGGAGGCGGGGACAGCGAGGAAGTCGTTGAGGGAGAAGGATGGTCACGGTTGTACGCGGTAGTTGCTATCTCAAACATTCCGGTAGTCAAGTCAGGTGTTTGGCTGGAAGAAGACTTGGGACGGCGTTCTTTGATACGAGGAAGAGACGCATTCGCTGCAGTTGCAGGTGACATGGGGTCCAACCTAGCCATAGGTTTCGCGAGCAGTTTCTCCAAGAAACGAGAGTAAAGCTTGGGTCCATGGCGTTCGTCAATTGCCACCTCGGGTGAGCCGAGAAGGTCGATGACCTTTTGGACCAAACCGCGTATCTCCACACGTGTTTCTGGAGCGAGGTAAGATGAAAATTTCGGTTGAAGAAGCTAAGTCACTATGAGATCGCTGACATATTGCGAAACACACGGGCTGCCATACCTTGACCAAGAATGCCGAGGCAAACGTAACAAAGACACTCTGTGCTTCTGGCCCGTGACGGAAATAATGAACTAGATTTTAGTGTTAGCCAAATAATACCTTTGTCTGCAATGAGATAGGCATACGCTGAGAGGGGCGGCAGATATCATTTACAACAGCGTCAACGACATCAGAGGCAGCCCTCAAGCACTAAAAGTGTGAATATAAAGCTCAGAGGTCATTAATGAGGATGATACTACGAAACTAACCCGCATCAAGAAGGGATTCTCGTCAATACCATCTGTCTTTCCAAATGCATGCTGGAATCCATATGATAATGCAATGAGTCTTGAATAGCTGTATGCCAGCCGGAGCAATCCAGTGCGGAAGCAGTTTTGAGGATCGCTCATATCTGTCTGTTGTAAAACTGAAAACCACTTGTCACCGAGAGCTTTGAGTTCATCGTCTGTCGCAGTTGCAATTTCTTCGAAATCGACGCCCTAGCAAAAATTGAGCAGAGGCTAATGAACGAAAATTTTCAACACACTCTGTTCAAACCAGTCGGGTGATCTGGGTCGTTATAAATTTTCGCAATAAATGCGGCCATCACTTTAAGCTCCGAGTTGTAAGCGCAGATATGAATATCGAAGTTCTGCATATTATACGGGGAGGTAGACCACCAATTCTCCGAGTGATTGGCGATGTAGTCCTTAGCACTGATGATGGGTGGCTTGCCGTACTGCGATCCAGTTGAACGATCGAGGTTGAGGCAGTTCATCCAAACTCGAGTGCGGTTGAGCATTTCTCGTGCATGGTTTTCGTTGAGAGGTTTCGCGGTCGTTGGGAGGTGCAAATTGAGGTCTGTCGCCGTTCTAAAAAGAAGCAAGTTGTTGTTGCTTAGCAAATCGGGGCAGCGGCATACCGACATACCTGATAGCGAGGCCAAGATACAGCCAACTACGTTGATCCTCCCACTTTCTTGCTGGTACGGGATACAGACTTAACAGTATGTACGCCTGGCACATCTCCACATTCTTGTTTCCACTGATAAGTGCTGTGCCAGCAGCAAGCTGCGCAAAATGCATGGCCTTGGGGTAAAGATCTGATCGCTCCGAGTAAAACCGGGATGCGATGGCACAGACTAGGAAAGTTTGTAAGTGACTGCTTTTGTACAAGCGTTCATTGATTGTACTTACTAACTGTGAACAGGAATGGGCTGCGATAGAAAGTGCGCTGCGCCGTGTATAGCACGGGGTCCAGGAGTGACACAGAGAGATTCATGTTGTCAAAATAACTTGTGTGCCCATATTAGTGAGAACAGAGAAGGTAAGATGCCTTCTCACATCTTAAAAAGTTTCTCAGCTTCTTGAGGGGAAATTATCCCTCGAGTCAGAATGGCAGGAGCTTGATGTTGGGCATTTTCCAGCCTACGGCCCAGCGCATTTGGGACAGGGGCTGCACAAGTGTTAGAACAAACGGGTTGGAGTGCTAAGGTTCTTACTTGACTTGAAGAAGTTTTCATTCGCAATTCCGGGACCCTTGTCCTCTTCACCAGGCTCGACGCTGCTTGCCCTGCTCCTGGGGTTCTTCAACATAAGGTTCCCAAAAAGGCCGAACGGCGACGCTTCAACGGGCAGATTGGCCGGCTTGGAATTCTCGCCTGAGCCTCTCTTACGTGGCAAATTGGTGCCAGCAGTACCAATGCTCGAGTTGGACGACATGTGGCGGAGCCTCCCTCTCGATGGCTCTACCTCGCGAAGCAACATATCATCGCCATCTGGATCCTCGACTGCGAGTTCGAAACGGTCGTCGTCATTACCGAAATCTTCTTGGACGTCAACATACTCTTCCTCCTCCCCGGAATCGCTTCCTTCGAAGTCTTCATCCACAAGGTAGCTTTTCGGCATACCAGCACCCCCGATGCCGATGAATGCCCCGAATTCATGCAAATGGTCCCGAGCCTTGGCGATCCAGTCCTCGACGGCCTTGTTAACAGCGATGTTGTTAGTGGTAGCAGAGCCACTGGGGTCGTTGCCTCCACCGGATTGCACGTCGGAGCCAAAAAAGGAACCAGAGGTCGAAGTGGGCGACAACACAGGAGATTGCAGCGAGGAAGGGGCATCAGTTTGATCTGGTGTTTTCTTAGATGAAAGCTTCTCAAGCTCGAGCATTAGCCGTTCAATCTCCTTTGCTTGGGTATTAATCTCATTGATAAGGTGCTCTCGTTTCCTGATAGAGAGAGTGAGGATGGAACGGTCAAGAGAGGCCGCGAAACGCTTACGGCGGCGTCCGACGAATTTTCCTTCCAGGAATGACGCATTCATGCCCTCCGTTTAAACAGCGCCGACATGGCTCTGTCTCTGTCTTGGCTTCACATCGAACCTTGAGATTTTTGCATCGAGCACACGCGCGAGACCTGCAGTGTAATCAGCGCATGCGACAATGCAAGGCTGATTAAGACGTACAGTTTGGATTTAGTGCCGTCCTTCTGGTCTGTCCCGATCTCTCCATCAGGATCTTCTTCGGGTTTGAACGCTAGCGTGTGGTGGCGCTTGGGTAGGGGTGGATTTGATGTTCTGTTGTTGGAGGGAGGGTGGTAATATGGATTGGGGGTAGGGGGTTGCGAAAATGATTGTTGGGTGGGCGCAGGTGATGAATTGAGAAAGTTTGGGATCGGGTTTTGGGTGGTGTTAGTGCTGTCCATGCCCTGCAAAGTGGATGTGCTTGCGGAGAAATTGAAGGTGGTAGGGTTGGTACGATAAGGAGCTGAAGTCGACGATGGGGCTGGGTTGCTGGACTGAGATCCATAAATGCCGTGAACATATCCGCCGGTTTGGTTAGGATGGCCGCCCTGGGCAGCAGAAAAGGCGGGTGGACGACTCTGCGATGGCTGCGGGGCAAAGGCGCCAAGGAGAGATGATGAATGTGGGTTGGAATT
>Ga0307509_10004278_pt1 | contig 20785 bp, 22 predicted proteins | sample 10_EM_MG_FD_202245 | JGI IMG/M metagenome (GOLD analysis project Ga0307509, IMG submission 202245) | Populus trichocarpa ectomycorrhiza microbial communities from riparian zone in the Pacific Northwest, United States - 10_EM | ecosystem: Host-associated > Plants > Roots > Unclassified | place... | reverse complement strand
GCTGGGCAAGATTCAGGGTCAAACAGTGTTCGCACTTTGTTCTGACGAACTGAACTCTTAGAAAGATACTTCTTTACTAGAGAAGTCAAAGTAGCGTGAACATTAGTATAAATAGTAGGGCTCTCCCCGATGGTTGAGAACATCATGAAGCAATGGAGAAGAGACCTTAACAATATTATAAGTTATTACGATATTCTTCTATTACTTTATGGAACAAATTCTTCTTGAGCCTTCCTGACCTATAATCTGTTGTCTCGAATATCTTCGGCCTAGTTAGCCCGGAATCCTACCGTGTTAGCTACCCCGTAACACTATATTGTTAATCTTCAGTCACCAAGGCTCCCATATTAACTGACATCCTCGTCTGTTTTATCCTTTACTACCTTTTTTTCATTCTTGAAGATACACGACAAGCTGCCACTGTCGCACTTGAACCCACGATCACCGAAGATTCGGATTCCATAGACGATTGGGAACCTGAATCAGAAGGAGGCATAATCTTACCTTGTTCCTCTCCTTCACCACAGCTTGGCCTGTCTCGCCCTACTACCCCTGAGACTATTATTCTATCAACACAAGCCATCGGACAGGTCGAACGAAACCAAAAGATTCTTCAGAACCTTATTGACGCTAAAGAACAAAATTGGTGGGTAACACCACAAGGGTCCTTTCGTCACCCTTTCCCTACTATAGCAAAGGGTCTTAAAAAGGCTTGACAATACTGGAGAGTTAGAAATCCCCTTTCAACTTAAAGGATCACAAACCTCTACCATGGCCCTTGTGAGCCCCAATTCTCCTCACGCGGAACTTATCAGTAATCCCGATCAACCTATGGAAGATGACGATACTTCAACTCCTCATGCATCCTCATTCGACCCGTCCTCCCGTGCTATGACCACTAACTCACATCCAGGATCGGTCCTACATTCCCTCTTGAGTCGCTTCCATAGTGGGCAATTCCGTGTTGAAAAAAATACGTCACAATCAAACTCCCATCAACGTGCAAGAAACACTATAAACCAAATGGAACTTCTTAAGCAACAAATCGGACTAGCCTTCCAACACATTTCCTCATCCATCAATCAAAGTCAAGACGAGAACTTGATAGCCTTGGGTGCTTTATCGGAAGATGCTAGAACCCAATATACTAACCTATGGTTATTACAGACAAGGTTAGCAAAGGACGAATCAATTGTTGACAAGCAACTCCAGGACGCAAGAAAAGCACTAGCCACGCTTGAAGGAGCAACTCACGATGAACAGGAACGACTAAAAATAGCTATTGCACAAGAATTTAGCGGCCAAGAAGCTCAGCAAAAAGAAAACGCAAAATCTTCGGAAGTCTGAGATAAAATATTGGAAACCGAAGTACTATCTCTTAAAGCGCAATTTGCTGAACAACTTAACAAACAGGATACCAAATGGCCACGTGTCCTAAGACATCAGGAAGACCGCGCTAATGAACTATTAAATCAACAAAAATACAATGCAGCCGAACACTATCAAAAGGACCGTCAAGCAGCCAAGGAACTTCTGGATAAACAAAATCTGAAATTCCAAAACGGCATACAAGCTTTGACGGACAAAATAGATCATCGCGAAAAGCGCAGCTTTACCATCCCACCTATGGAGGGAGGTGATGGTGATCCAGGACCCTTGAACCAGGGTCAATTCAATCCTTGGATTCCTCCGAATAATCCTAATCCCGATGAACCATCAGCTTCAACTCCAAGGCAAGAAACAGGAAAGGAAGTTGACCGTGGAGGAAATTTCCAACCACCTCCACCACCGCCAAGTAATATTGGTGGTGATCTAGACCCAGACCCTAGTGACCATGACAACGATGACGAGAAAGAAGGAAACTATTGCAGGGGCAATAGAGGCGGACGTCCGGATCGCAACACTCGAAGACCATCGGTTCCCAGAAATACATCTCCCCGTACAAAAGGCATATTAGAAATCTTGCAACAACTCAGTACACCAACTCGATCAATAAAGAATGCGGCTGAACCCCCCCACCCCTTTCAAGCCGATGATAACCGGGATGTTAGAAACTGGCTGACTGCATGTGAAGATCATTTTGATCGAAACCCTTACCAATAGGAGGAGCACACTCATCGCATTGTTTTCGCACTCGGCAAAACCAAGGGAAACAAGGTAGCCCCTTTCGCGGAAAAATATCGAAAGGTCATGGGAGGAATAAGAAGTTTTACCAGTGATCCCGATTATGCAACGTGGGAGATAATTCCGACAAGAGATTATCAAAAGATATATTGGTATCAAGGAAGAGGGACGAGCCCTAGCCAAAATAGACAGAATCAGTTATAAGGGCAAAATCGATACTTACCTTCTCCTCCTCGAAAATCTCAACATCAAAGCCGGACTCTCAGGTATAGCGTGGAGGGTCCGTGTCGAAAGAAAACTCCTGCAAGAAATATTACGTTGCCTATCCCATTTTGCATTTACCACCGATGAAGAATAGATGGAAATTTTAAGAAAAGTGGGTAGGCAAGAGGAGGAACTCCTGGAAAGGGGAAAATTAACAAAATCCCTAACGACCCCGCAAGCACCCCCTCCTAAGCGAAAACGAGAAGAACCCGACAAACGTTGCAATATCATACCAAATATGAAAAAAGGGGATTGGACAATAAAGCTGGAAAGGGACCATCCCGATGGAAAACCCCGCGAAATACCACGGCAAGAAATAGAAACAATACTGTTGCGAAGGACGAACATACTGATTGGAAAAAAGCACAAGACAGAATCAAAGACGATGTGGTTGACAAACGAAAAAAGGAGAAACGCTGCACTCGTTGCAGCATGGACAACCACACCTGGAGAAAATGCCGTAAGCCAATTGTGGTTGCCGCAACCTTCGCATACAAAAATAGGGGAAACCCTAAACAACCATTTAAACCAAGAACTAGCACTCTCGCAGTGCAGCAAACTCCCCTAGCACGACAAGAACCACCTGCAAAGGTTAACTTAATACGACGAGAAAGGCCATCGCAAATCTGGGAATTATCCGATACAGAAATGTCATAGGTGTACGTGTCGCAAAATATCGAAGTATTTTCTTTCCTCAGTCTATAAGTCCTTATTTATCTCGCTTAGCGGACAAACTAGGGCGGATGTCACCGTGTCCTTAAGAATGACAGGGACACGAGCAAGTCATGTCCTAGATTCGAGAAGTAAGCAGATATCATACCACTTATTTTTAAGGCAAGCAGGAAGTGATTACAAAGATTTTTTCATACACGTTACACCTCGGCATGTTTCGGAAATCCTTGGAAAAGTCTTGGCACTCGTACAAAATTTCTCGCTACAGAATGCGGGCATGCCACACCCACAGGAACCGTCGAACATGGAGTAAGGGGACTGGTGTATGGGTACCTTCCTAGGAAGGAACCTGGGGTTTTTAGCCTTCCGAGAAAAGACTTTTGAGTTGCCCCCCGAAGGAGGACTTTTTCTTTCCCCCGAAGGGGTCAGGTATTCCTAATTTGGAACGGTTTTCCTATTTTATCGACTTGGGTGTCTTGGGAGAAGGATCAGGGATTGTGAAACCCCCTGGGCTTTCACGGGCCCAAGGTGCTACCAGTACAAATTACATTTGTTCTTGCCAGAGACTGGACTCGAATGCCTGACCCTACGGGTGAAGATAGGTGGGCCTGCCCTATCTCACAAACTAGCCCATGGCAAACAGTTCAGAAATACAATCATATGATCACGTATTATATCCCAACCTCGCGTAATCTCAAAACACCAAAAACGCGTTTATGCAACAACAACTCAAACTATGCAATAACAAACAGAGTCGCTAAGACAATCACGTTACACGAAAGCTAAGTTTTGTTTACTTGTATCGTTTGTTTACTTTTTTGTGGGTTGTTTTATTTTTGCATTGCTTGGTGTTGGGATTTGGCTCGTTTAGTGAGCTTTATATCTTCGGGAACCTCTCGGCAGGGGGTAAAGACCGCTTGTAGTGGATTGCCCGGAAGTATAAAATATTTTCATCATTTATTATAGAAGGTTTGTCTGAGGAGATCTATCTGGTCGAAACACATTGTAACAAACACCCAACTGTACAAAACCCACGATGCCTTCTAAGTGAGGTAAACGACAAACTTATGGTCGCATTAGGCGAACCGATATTATAATCAACGAACAACTCATTAAGGACCTTCAAATCCCTTACCACTCCCTGGCTGATGCAGTCCAAATCCAAGGTTTCACTGGAGAAGCAATCTCTTCTAGTGGATCACACTTTACGAAACCTCTCTACCTAGAAATAGGGACAAACAAACACTTGTCGCTTGTTTCCTGTGAAATAGCTCCAGCAGGAAAGTATGGAATGATTATACCTTTTGGGTGGTGGCATCAAGAACACCCGATAAAAAATATTGTGAACCCAGATGCGTGGTGCTTTGATGATACTGACTCTCAACCCCATCTGCTCCCCGAAGATGAAGGAATCACGGTAGAATGGGATGAAGATGTGCTAAACGATCCCAACGCAGTGGTTATAGGCAGGATTGAAAAGATTGATGAAGAAAAAGTCACTATCATCGATCGCCTGCCAGCTCAGTACCACGATTACCTGGACCTATTCAGACCTTCTACGGCAGAAAAACTTGCTCCACGCCGTACCTTTGATCATGCCATCGATCTCAAAGCAGATACCCAACCACCTTGGGGCCCGATATATCCGTTATCACAGAAACGGCTCGAAGCCCTTCGGAAATACCATGACGATATGCTCAAACAAGGAAAGATTTCCCCAACCAAGTCCCCGCGGGCGCACCACTCCTTTTTGTACCGAACCCTGACGGTCGCTCACAGTTAGTTGTCGACTACCGAGGCTTGAACTGGGTTACAGTACACAACAAATACTCCATCCCCTTAATGACGGAATTGGGAGATCAGGTCCATGACGCTCAGATCTTTACTAAGCGAGTCCTGAAGGATGGCTTTCATTTAATAAGAATACGAAAAAGGAATGAATGGAAAACAGCTTTTCGAACCCGTTATGGCCAGTACCAATATCGGGTTATACCTTTTGGATTGGTTAACGCACCCGCTACCTTTCAAACCATGATGAACGAAATATTACCAGAGTTCCTAGATCAGCGAGTCGTGGTAGACATCGATGATATCCTAATCTACTCTCAGACTCTAGAGGAACATATTATACTTGTTCGTAAAGTCTTACAATGACTTGGGGAATACCGAATGGCCATCTCCTTGGAGAAGAGCGTGTTTCATGTAAAAATGGTGGATTTTTTAGGTTATGTGGTTGCAACCGACGGGGTGACTATGAACGAGAAAAAGGTTGAATCAATTAAGTCTTGGAAAGCCCCTGCCTCGGTTAAAGACATTCAAATCTTTATTGAATTTGCTAATTTTTACCGCCGTTTTATAAAAAACTTCTCGGCAATCTGCCAACCAATTACGAACCTACTAAAAGGGGACCCCAAGAAATTTTCCTAGGGAAAAGAACAACAAGAAGCCTTTGAGGATCTGAAACGTCGATTCATCTCGGCTCCTATCCTCTGTCACTTCTATCCAGATTTGAACACCGTGCTCAAAACGGATGCCAGTGACTATGCACTTGGTTGTATCTTATCACAGTTCCACGGCAAAAGGCTTCGTCCGGTGGCTTTCCACTCTCGCAAACTCTCACCGGCCGAACGAAATTATGACATTCACCATAAGGAGCTGTTAGCTATCGTTGTCACTTTCATGGAATGGAGACATTATCTGGAAGGAACGGAAAAGCCGGTAACAGTCTATACTGGTCATCAAAACCTCCAGTATTTCCTTACACCAAAAGTCTGGACGCATAGACAAATAAGGTGGGCTCAAAAGTTATGTGGCTTTAACTCTAAAATAGTCTATGGTCCCGGAACCAAAGGAGGCAAGCCAGATGCTCTGAGTAGACGGCCAGAGTACCGCCTTGAGGAGGGAGCTACGCGTCGCGAACAACATATTCTGCAACCCAAGCACTTCAGAAAATTCCAGATCACAGTTGGATGGGGTTCAAATGGGGAACAGCTCCAACAGGGATTGCCTCAAATGGAAAAGGAAATGGGAATTCGGGTACAAAGACTCTCTGAAGACGCACGAATCCCGACAAACGGGTCAAAGCTAGCGGCAGGACACAACCTCTACAGTAGCGAAGACATCAACATCCTGGCAAATAACCGAGCCCTGGTTAAGATTGGCTTAGCCATCGCAGTACCAGAAGGAACCTACAGTCGTATAGCACCTAGATGTGGTTTGGCAACTAAGGGAATCTCGGTAGACGCAGGGGTGATTGACGCTGATTATAGAGGAGAAGTCAAGGTCCTACTTGTTGACCACAATAGTATGGACTATGAAGTAAGGAAAGGTGACCGCATAGCTCAGCTGATTGTGGAACGGTTGGATGATCAAGATTGGATGGAGGTAGAGGAACTGGATGTGACGGAAAGGGCAGAGAAAGGGTTTGGAAGTAGCGGGCTAGGAGTAGAGTTGAAAGAGGTTCAACCAACGATATACTTCCTTCAAGCAGATGGCAACCATCAGTTCTACGATCCCTTCGATATTAATCAACACCCTATACTACGCAAGGGACAAGTCCTCCTATCTAATGCGATTATCGCTAAAGCCAGCTTAAGAAAATTCGAAGAGGATTTCCTATCATCTGTTAAAGAAGCGGCAATGGAGGATGAGAACTGGATGCGATGAAAGGAAGAGTTGGAAACCTTAACGAAGGAAGAAAAGGAACTACCTAAGCAATGGTCGATATCCGAAGGCCTACTCTACTACAAGGATCGCCTATGCATCCTCGATAACGAAGATCTGCAAACCCTTATCACCAAAACTTGTCACAATTCTAAGATAGCAGGACATTTCGGACAAGAAAAAACCCTGGAAATTATCAAACGAGATTTCTATTGGAAAAGGATAACCGATTGGATAAACGACTATGTCCGATCCTGTACCACATGCCAACAAGCGAAAGCCCCGAGACAGGCTCGCTTTGAGTTACTTAGTCCCCTACAAATGCCTTATACAGCTTGGTCCTCTACATCGATAGACTTTATCACGCAGCTACCAAACTCGGCAGGGTATACTCAGATTATGGTTGTAGTAGACCGATTCACAAAAATGGCCCACTTTATCGGATTACAAGAAAACGCGACCGCTAAGGAGATGGCAGAAGCATTCCTTAAGGAAGTATGGAAACTTCACGAGCTACCATCGGAAATCATCTCGGATATGGATGCGAAGTTTGCGGGAGAATTTTGGACATCATTGTTTAAAAACATGGGATTAAGAGCAAAATGTCGACAGCTTAGCATCCCCAAACTGATGGACAAACGGAAAGAGTCAATCAAGTATTGGGAGGGTACCTTCGAATATTTATCAACTACGATCAGGATGACGAGTATCACCTCTTACCCCTAGCCGAGTATGCCTACAACAACTCGGTTACAACAGCATATGACATGACCCTCTTCTTAGCAAACGACAGATATCATCCACAAACCGAATGGCTAAAAGAACGCGAAGCGCAAAATCCAGGAGCCAACCATTATGCCCACTGGATGCAAACGATACATCAACAAGCGAGACAATCACTGGAAAGGACAAGGGAAGCTATGGGACGATATTACGATCGAAAGGCTAAGCAGCAACCAGACTTTAAAGTTGGTGACTTGGTTATGCTCAATGCTAAAAATATCCCAACGAAACGCCCCTCTAAGAAGCTAGCTCCAAAACTTTACAGTCCCTTCAAAATCCTAGAACAAAGAGGAGAACTCGCCTACAAGTTAGAAATATCAGATCGATGGAAAATACACATAGTATTCCATGTGTCGCTTCTCGAGCCCTACCGAACTCCCACTCGACCTGCCCGAGAACAACTACTGATGACCCCAGAAGAGATAGATGGAGATCTTGAGTGGGAGGTGGCAAAAATAGTAAAGAGTGAAATAAGCTCTTATGAACGAAGAGTTCGTGGAAGTACCAGATCTTTTGAAGAACTGCGTTGCTTTGTAAAATGGAAAGGGTGTTCGGCAGATGAGAACACCTGGGAACCACCAGAGCATTTAGAAGATGCTAAGGAATTGGTTGAGGAATTTCATAGGGAGAATCCGGATATGCCACAATTGGGCTAAGTAGTATTACTAGGGAAAAGGTTTTCCTGCCGTGAAGTAAACGTGGAAGGTTTTTTACCCTACCTACTAGAGTACTAAAAGGAATTTATGTTTTTCTCTATACATGTACTATAAGGAGTCTGAGGTCAAACCCCTTTGGTGGGAGCTAATATTACCCTAGCGGGAATAGCTTGCAGAATTATGCGCAAGGTATATGCCACGATGGGGGAGAGCATATATCCGAACCCAAGCTTCCGGAGTAAGAACTTCCCGGAGGTATCTGGGAGACTACTCAGGAACCACAAAGAGTTCACGTTTCAAGATATGGCTAACTGATTGGAACGATGATTAGAGAACCAGTTCTCTACGCTTACTAATGCATACGCATTATGCATTGATAGTTGAGTATCGGACTTGATCACTCCATATTCATGATACTATTGGTATGTAGGCATTTAGACTGCATATTCCATTATAGTCTATCAGGACGAAGAGATCGAAGACTGACTACTGGTGGAGTGGGGACACCCTCAGAAGAAATAGCAGTCGGGAGATCCTCAGAGTCAAGCTGGGCAAGATTCAGGCTCAAACAGTGTTCGCACTTTGTTCTGACGAACTGAACTTTTAGAAAGATACTTCTTTACTAGAGAAGTCAAAGTAGCGTGAACATTAGTATAAATAGTAGGGCTCTCCCCGATGGTTGAGAACATCATGAAGCAATGAAGAAGAGACCTTAACAATATTATAAGTTATTACGATATTCTTCTATTATTTTATCGAACAAATTCTTCTTGAACCTTCCTGACCTATAATCCGTTATCTCGAATACCTTCGGCCTAGTTAGCCCCGAATCCTACAGTGTTAGCTACCCCGTAACAATGCCAAACAGCGTCTGTGTCAAGACTCCTAAAGGATTTACAAACTACTTCACGAAATAAACCACCCAAGAAGCTAGGATCACTCCTTTACGCTAACCCAAGGCCAGCAACAATCAGGTGTTTGGGCCATCCTTCAGCCCTAGACGCTACGGGTGGTAAAACCAAATCTTCTGAAACGAACAACCCCTTGAGTAGAGTCATACAAGTAGTAAACTTAGTTCCTTAAAGCCATAAGTAAGATCCATAAGTAACCACATTTACTACTGACGGCTGCACACTTTCAAATATGTGTTGTTTGCTTCTTAAATCATACGCCGTTGAATCTCCTACCAAGAGGATGAAAGAATTAGCCGAAATAGGACTGCCATGCCCAGACCTTCCTCCCAAGCTGCTATCAAAGCTCAAGGTAGCTCAGAATAACACCTGGCCCAACAAGCACTATTAATACTCGCTTCGCCATACCTGCTCAGGGCCACTAGACCTCTACCCCAGCAGGCTGTTTATCCCTAGCCTAACATCCCCCTGCACCTTGCAGGTCTAGCGGCCAATCAGAATTACCAAGCTCCTTGTCAGATTTCTCTTCATACAGGATATGACCTATAGCCCAGCCCAGGGTTGCCCGGTCATACCTTCAGGAAAAATACACTTACTGGCTTTATATCTCACGGTATCTAGAGCATCCTGTTTATAGTTCTCTATTCCAAGAACAACAGGCAGGAATAATAATTTAATGCCCATGATTATTCCTTTTCTCTCACCCACGATAATACAAACAGGTGCACAATCCGCAAACTCCATGACTTGAACATGGCGGGGTCTCTCATAGGATTCAATATTTCAAAACAAATGATACTCAAACAACCACTCTGAGCAACCAGAGTTGAAGGAATTGAACCCTTATGAAAATGTGTCGGTTGGTAATCCGGGAAATCTGAGGGCTTTTTCACCCTGTCAATAGAAGCCACTACTAGCTCTACGGTACCCCCAGACCTGCGACACTCTTCTTTATTTTCCGCTCAACCCGCCAATGGAAAAGAAGTAAAACCCATGAAGCCATCGTGAGATAAGAATCATGGACCCTTAATGGCTGACTCCCCAATAATGACACATCACCCGAAGGTTCAATTTCAATCACTGGGGAGGTAAGCACCCTGGAGGATGTACGAAAAAATCACTCATGGCACTTGTACGGTAGTGCTTGCGCTTGCAGGAGCACGGGATGACACACAGGCGGGTGCCATTTGCTGCGTTGTCCGCCGGTGTCGCATTTTTTCTCTCTCTCCGTTCCCCCGTCGTCGTTCGTCTCGGTGCTTCCCCCTCTTGGGCGGAATGGGGTGAGGAGGGGAGGGGGCGAATTACATGTCTTTTTTTTTTTTGACAAAACAGGGTTTTTGCCCGGTATGTTGAGTGGTGGTGACGCCCGAGGTTAACGGGCACAATTAAAATCGTGGACCCTGAGAAGCAACGAGCCTACCAACATTGGATAACCCGCAAGAAAATAACCCCCCCAATCAACCGAGGGCTGTGTTACTGCCGTAAAACTGTTGCTGCTGCTCCCCTGTACTGTACGAGTACAGTACTTGTAGCTCGCTTCTATTTATATTTGATATATTTTGGCTTTCCCCGTTTTTTATTATTTTTCATATTTAATTTTTTGATGTTCGTGTGATCGTGAGGAACGACAACAACAAAGACACCTCCATCAAAGCCATTCCCGCCCCGTTCATCAATTCATCAATCCATTGATCTGTTTCTACGAGGCCCACGGAAAATAGTTTTAATTTTATTCCGACAATGGCACCAACTCCAGTCTACATTGTCTCTGCTGCCAGAACTCCTCTTGGAGGTTTCCAGGGGTGAGTTTGATTGACCCAGTTTAGCCGCGCGGGGTGGAGCAAGAGAGGATAAGGCGAGGAACGAGGGGGGGAACATCAAGTGTATGAGGAGAAAAGCTTGGGGAAGAATGTCCTGGCTGATATCTTGATTCCTCCGCACCGAATATAGCTCCCTATCATCACTCACTGCGATTCAATTGGGTTCCCACGCCATCAAGGCTTCCCTCGCCAAAGTTCCGGCCATCGAGGCTGCCTATGTCGAGGAGGTTTTTTTCGGAAATGTTCTGTCGGCCAAGTATGCTGCCTTTCTTATCCCTTTCACTTATGCCACTTACCGATGTTACTATTACCGCTCCTGCAATGCCAGTTGATGGGAGGTTACATGGTATGGTGCGTTCCGGTGGGGATTGATTCTGACATCGGGTATCTACAGCCTGGGACAGAATCCCGCGAGGCAATGTGCACTTGGGGCTGGATTGGCTCAGTCCACCGTGTGCACTACGGTCAACAAGGTGTGTGCTTCTGGGATGAAGGCTATCATTCTAGGGGCTCAGACTATTATCACTGGGAATGCCGACGTAAGCTCATTTTTAGTGGGGGGGTGATGGACAATGTCCTTATAATGATTAATGGTGTTTCATAGATTGTCGTTGCCGGTGGAACTGAGTCTATGAGCAACACCCCATACTATATCCCCACAGCCAGAACTGGAGCTCGCTATGGCAACCAACAAATGGTTGACGGTGTTGTCCGTGACGGTCTGTCAGACGCCTACGATAACCAGGCAATGGGCTTTGCGGCAGAGGAATGTGCGCAAGATTACACCTTCTCGAGGGAAGATTCGGACGCCTATGCTATCAAGTCATACCAGAAGGCCCAAGAGGCAGTATCCAACAAGCGCTTTGCCGAAGAGATCGCACCAATCGAGGTTTCCGGTGGAAGAGGAAAGCCTAATGTCTTCGTCGAAGTTGATGACGAGCCCAAGAACGTGAGCCTTGATGTCCACCAATCTACGGTAACAAGAGGAAATCTGGGTGGGCTGACGGTATTTACTTTTTGAAACGAAATAGTTGAACATTAGCAAGCTCAGGACCGTCCGGCCAGTTTTTGTCCCAGGCACTGGTACCGTCACCGCTGCAAACGCGTCCCCAATCTCGGACGGTGCGTCAGCCCTCGTCCTCGTCTCAGAGGCCAAGCTCACGGAGCTCAATCTTGCTCCACTGGCCAAAATAATCGGCTGGGGTGAAGCTGCAAAGGCCCCATCAAAGTTCACTACAGCGCCCTCTCTTGCTATCCCTAAGGCCCTCAATCACGCTGGTCTGTCGCAGGAGCAAGTCGACTTCTTTGAGATCAACGAAGCCTTCTCAGTTGTCGCGTTGGCTAATTCTAAAATCCTCGGCCTAGACGAGGCCAGGATCAACGTCAACGGTGGAGCCGTGGCGCTCGGTCACCCGCTCGGATGTTCTGGTGCGAGAATCGTCACGACCCTTATTAATGTTCTCAAGCAGCGCGAGGGAAAGATTGGGGCTGCGGGTATTTGTAATGGTGGTGGCGGCGCTTCTGCTATTATTGTTGAAGCTGTATGAATGGGGGTATGCTTTAGCTGTAGCCTTGCTCTGATATGTTATGTGGTAGCTTCTAGTTGGTGGCAACATTTAATTATTACTATTGATACCCACCTTACTATTTTACCTTGATATGAACTCGTACCACGGTAACGGGTACGAATTCACAACGTGTTTAATTGCAAAGAAAAAGAACATGACCCAAAATAAAATCTATGGTAGAACACAAATCTCGCGCGTGGATATCCCAACAATAGCCTAGCACTGATTTCTCACAGCTTCCCCGGGGCGAAAGGATCACCACCACCAACCGGCAAGTTATCCACTCATCTATTCGTACTCTTCCGGCCAACCATCCAACAAACCCATGCGGTGGTTCTTTCCTTCCTTGCGATAACGCTACGTTACACAGATCCCGCCATTCACCCACTCGCACTGTACCACTGACTCACCCAGCGAGCCCGGTCCAGTCCCTTCTAGCCCCTCAACTCACGTTACTTCCCACCCACACCTCCACCAATGACACCATAACCTGCAAAAAAAGATAAATACCGGTAAATCAAGTTCGCCCACCATACCGGTACCCTCGGGTGCCACCTCGTACTCGAAATCCTAGACTACCATATCATACCGTAAGCAAAGCAGCGGAGTTCCCGGAAGGGGGGGGGGGGAGAAGTGAGTGAGTGAGTGAGCGACTCTGTGTGGGTACCGGTACTTGGTGAAGATAGCGCATTTTTTGCTTGGTGGGTGGATGCGTGGGTGCTTGGATGTGCGGGGCGAGTGATTTTTCGTGGAGGTAGTCGTATGGTAACGCGCGGAAGGTGGGGGGAAGGAGGGGTTGTGGCTTGTTGAGTAGGGCTGGGTAGGATTTTTTCGGAAGGAATGGGCGCAGTGGAGGTTAGGGGCTTGAGTTTGGTACCGTAGCGTCTTAGTGGTATGGAATCATACCTAGTGTGTGAGAGATGCGATGTGAGGATTTCTGGCAGTCTGATAGATGCAAGGAGGAACCAACTGGCTGGATCAGGGGGGGGGGGATGATACGGAGGTACAGCGTGTAAGTTTTGTAAGTTCCACAAACGAGGACTGCCACCCTCACCCCCTGTGTAACCTACAAAACTTATACGCTGTACCTCCGTATGCGCTAGTAGATGGATCTGCCTGTGCCGATGCTGTTGTCTGCAAGGATAAGGTCTAGAAGGTGGGTTGGGAGATTAAATTTGCTCCAGGTGGAGCTTCTGTGAAGATTCATTCTGTGAAATACGCAGGTATTTAGCAGCGGAAATAGTTGATTGATTGGCCTATCTTAGATACAGCGACTGGTACAACTCATATAGCTGCCCTCCTTGTGGATATCCAGAGTACATAAACTAGTGACAAGGAAGAAAGTTAAAGGCAAATGTATAGGAACAAACAAAAGCTAAAATAACAAAGCAGACGCTTATAGCAGGGTACCGCAACACATTCTGGAAGAGTTATTCGAGTGATGAGCTGTGAACGTGCTCGAGATGTGAGAATGATGGAGTTATACAACAGGACGTTTTTGAAGTTACAGGCTTTTGTCCCTCGGTGGAGAGGCAGGTCCAGGGGGCAGTCTTGCTGTTTGGAAGCGGTCGTTCGCAATGGGCTACCCCGTGATCCTATTCTCATACATATGGTATAGGGAGCCCCGCCATATCTCCCCTCTCTCCCACCCTATGCAACCCGATAAAGTAATGCAAAGTAAGGAAGGAAGGAAGAAAGATACACTCTAGGGTAGACTATAAAACAGGCCATTATGAGGGAAATAAAAGTGAGGCACCTCTCTATACACTATTTGGCTAGCTAGTAATTAAGTTACGGTAGGGGAAGGAACCGGCATTCTCCGTCTGCTGGGAGAAAAGGAAAAGGGAACAGGGGGGGAGCGGGGGGTGTAAATAGTCCTCTATTCGTCGTCCATCCGCATTCCCGAGACATCCAGGTCTGACCCGACTTCCTCGGCGCTGTCTTGCAGCCCCTCGTTTGGACTACCCATTGGCGTGTCTTCAGGAGAACCACCGTCCTGTTGGAAGAGGAGGGCGTTTCTGGCTTTGGGACTCTGCAGCGGGTTGTTAGTTGTACGTGGGTAAACAGGTAGATGGGGAATATACTGAAGGCTGGGTAGTCGGTGCAGTGCTAGTTTTCCCACCCGTGAGCGTGGTGGTAGCGAGCTTGCAGAGATTACACGCTTTGGAAATCAATTCCCTCTTTGTAACCCTAGTCATCTTTCCTCTAATGGGCAGATCGTCAAATTTGGAGTGCGCAGCGGCTAAATTCACAGCGCTGGTGTCTGCGGAAGGTTGCTCCTCAAACATTAGGTTCTTGAGTGACATCGGGTTTGCACGGGCCTCGGGTTCATCCCTTTGCATACCGATTTGCTTTAGGGCTTCAGGGACCAGCTCCACATATAGCTTTGCATAGGAGTCTGCGAGGAGATCGTCTATCAGAGGAGTTCTGGCGAGACCCGCGTTTAGGCGACGGAGTTCAAAGACCTCTCGCAGGAGGTCTAAAGTTGGGGATGAAGTTGTGATGAAGTTGCAGTAGGTATCTAGACGGGTGCTGTAGGTATTGAATTCGTCGTATGAAACATTTTTGAAGACTTCTTCGTCGCTCTGTTCTGGTATGTTGCCGGTTCGCCGGAGAACTCGCATGTAGGCCAAGAAGACGTGCATCCAGACTTCGGTATGGCGGAAGAAGCCTGTGGTTCCTTTTCGCACCCTCTTTGTTACAGCTTCTAATGTGGCTCGATCGTCTAATTTTTCCAGCAAGTCGACATAGAACATAGTGTACTTTGAAGCATATACGAAATGCCTGCCGGTTCTGTATTGCATCGTTTAGAGGTTAGCCTTTCAGATCACAGCGTCGATGGAAGCAGAGATATACCTCTCGTTTTCAGGCTTCCAAATACTTAGACTGACTGACTTGTTGGAAAAGAGACAAGAAATCTCGGACTTTGCTCCGGCAACATCACCCAGTTCAGAGTACTTCAGCTTTCCTGCTCTGTTTGTCATGCGGTGATGCCATTTCGGCTTGTCTGCCGTCCGCATCCTTTTTAGGACTTCGAGAACGTACTTAACGAAGGGTTCACGGTCCTCGACGGGCTCCATCTTCCTGGTGAAATGCGAGACTTGTAGTATTTCGCATGCTCGCTTAGGCTGTTGTAGGTTAGCAGCGAATAATCAACGGGGCGAAAGCAATCGCAATTGTGCTCACCGTCACCGAGCCCTGCAAAACGTATTTGCAAGTACTTGAGACTAATCTATGGTGAGGCTCGAAGATGTGATCGCTGCCGACCTTTTCGGGGCAGAGTTTGATTGCTTGAACGTATTTTTCCAAGACTTCCTCTGGCATGTATATGTCGGCTTTTTTCAAAAGTTTGCCCATACACTTTCCGATCATATAATAAGCTCTATTAATCGTCAGCATGACTCTTATTGGTGCGGAAATCACTATGTAGGGTGCTTACTTCCAATTGTCAGGGGCTTGCTGCAAAGACTTTTTGAATAGTGCCATGGCAAGTTTCAACCCCTTAGTGAGCGATAAGCCCTGGTGCGCGGGACCTTTGTATACACCTTCTCCGCGTGTTCCCGAAAAATGCCTATCGAACCCTTCCATCGAGAATGCTTCCATCTCCATCGGAGCTCTAAGGGCGGAGTAGACCCTTGTGCCGAAATCAGCAAAGAGGGTAGATAGAGTTTTCGCACATTCTGGGTCTTCGATGCATTCGTTCTGAATGGCAAGCGATAGAGTCCTCATATAACATAGTATCGCTTTCTGCATAATGAAGTTAGCCTTGGTCGAGAATCTTTGGAGGGGAGCGGGGCTGGTGGGAAGGAGCAAGACGTACTCGTTCTAGTACAGCAAGTTCCCCTCTCTTGGTGTTGATCTGTTCAGCGCTCCAGGTCTGACCGTCCTCCATTTGGGCTTCGTAAGTCTGACCCAGTCGGTACCAAGTCTCCCATTTATTGGCATTGCACATTAGATCATATTTAAAGAACCTCACCGCATTTTCCACATCATCTGGCTTTATTGATCCAACTCGCTTCTGGTGTTTGATGGGAAAGAGGTAGATCTTCCCAAGGGTAAAATAGAGGCCCTTCGCTGCTACTTGAGCATGCAGACCACTCACTTCGGTGGTATTGAGCGAACCCTCACCTTTTAGGCTGTTGAATAGCTTGAGGGGGTTTATGGAGCTGCGAAGGTACCGATCTATCACTGATTCATTGAGGGCGATCTTATTATTCGAGGACCTTCTAGGAGCACCGAGAACATCGTAAAGCTTCTCTAAGGCGCCTTTCAGGTCTGATTTGTGTAGCTGCATATCTTTCTTTTGAGATGCTAGGAGGAGGATGAAATCCATCAACTGCATTGCCGTCGCTTTATCAAAGGGCTCTGGGTCTGTCTTATGGTCGTTGAAAGCAACTTGATCGGACTGGAATTGTTGGAGTTAGAAGGGTGTTATACTGTGAACACGGGGGGATTATTTACACATATAGCAATGTGAAATCGACAGAATATGCAGTGCAACAGATCGTGGTCGAAATCTCGAAGATCGAGTCTCAGAAGTTCATCATGTGTCAGTCTCAGTAACGCATCTAGGTTTTCCGAAAATTAGCTACTGCCCAATAGAAGACTTGACAATGGAGGGCGCAACTTACGGTCTGACAGGCGGCAGTAATTTCTGCCTCCAAGCTCCTGATGCATGTCTCTCAGGAGTGTCGCCAGTCGTTCCTCCCTTTCACCTTCCTCTAAATCGAGGCTATCACTACCCATCCCTCTATCCGCTGTTTCTCTATAAATTAAGTACATCACTACCCAAGCCCGTACGATCATTTCCCTAAATTTCACTACGACTAGGCGGTAAGAATGTAGGTTACTAGCCGAGATCTCATGGTTGAGAACGGCGCTTTCCCAAAAAACGTAGCAGTGTAGAAGCCTTAGTAAGATAGCCATTGACCTCATCGAGTCCACCAGCCCATCCCGGTCAATTTCAGACAAGTTCACAAACCCATTACCCCCCGAGACGAGTCCCAAAATTAAGGGCAACATCTCTTCCACGAGGCGTAATGACCGCAGTAGAACAAAGTGGCGATGGTCTTCCGAAGATTCGAGATAGCTCCTACTTTTTAAATCGCCAACCACAACCTCTAAAGATCTCAATACACAAGAAAGGACTTTTGGGCGGTAGCCCACTTTTTCGTAGGCTATTTTGAGCTTTTCCCAGAGGTGCAATCTGAACATTGCACTGGAGCCTTCAAGAAATCTGGTTATTTCTTCGAGTATCCTGCGTTCTTGCTCGTCGTACGGGCTAACAACACCGGGCTCCAACACGGCTTCAAGAATTTCGATAACCTCATGAGGGTCTTTTTCTGCACCCCCTATATCGGTTGTGACCTGAAATATAGATGTAAAGAAATCAACGGTCTTAAGCTTACTGATTTCCCGCTCGGCCCTAAGGGCTGAGATTTCTGGCATGATGGAGCTGTTGGGAAGCTCAATTGAGTGGAGCCTACCCTCGGACATAATACCCTTCAAATCGTCAAAGCACTCCAACCTGAACTCCCTGGAAACACCGGTAAATGCCGTGAAAACTGCAATAGCCCAAAGACATCTCATGGCCAATTGGTCCTCCACAATGCCATCACTACCTCTTGGACGACAATACATCAGATCTCTGACCAGGAAACCCCATCTCTTTGCCTTTTCCCTTCTGATCTCCAGTTCTTCCTCTCCCCGGACCGAGAGTTCGGCACCACTCTTTTGCCGCTCTCTTGCCGCCAAGTCACTAAGATATATTTCGAACATAGTTTGGGCCCACTCGACTATAGCGTAATCATCATCTCCAAATGGGTGGGGATGAGCAGCAAATTTTTCCAGATACCCCTTGAAGTAGCCCCAGCACATCTCCTCGCACATATTAGCCATTGCAGTTACAACTTCTTTTAAAGGCTCTGGCCAGCTATGCCGAACCCAGCTGCTAGCTGTCGATGTCCCCAATGATCCCCGAGTCTTCCTGGCCTTTCCTGAGCCAGGCACATCTCGCATGCATAGAGCTTTCAGCCACTCAAAGCCCGCCTCTAGTGGACTCAATCCGCGGGTATTGACAGAGTTAACCCATTTTCTGAGATTTTCGTCCCCGGATAGGACAGGCCGAGATGGGACATTGGCTTCTAGGTCTAGAAAGGCCATCCCCTGAGCGGCTTCATCGGGGGATTGTATACCGTCTCCATATAGTAAGACATTCCCTTTGTCGTCATCCCAGTCCTGTAATATCTTTTTGAAGTCATTGAGATATAGATCCTCCTTAGCCCCGTTGTTTTCGCTATGACTACTACCCGTCTTGGGCATTAGGCTTGAGGCGGTTCCTAACGAAATACCCAGCGGGGAAAAGCATTCATCGGCAGTGTTAAATAGTTTCTCATTCTGTGTTTCCTGCCGGACCTTTTGTTTGGATTCAGGAGCTGCCGCAGCCGCGGCCGCAGCCGCAGCGTCCGCCTCCTTCTTATCACGCTGTCTCTTACTCAGCCTTGACCTCCCCCCGTCTCCGCCATCTGCTCCTAATGAAGCGGACTTACGTTTCCGAGTTGCAGAGCCGCTTCGACGCCGGCCAGCAGCAGGTGGGGGCGCAAGCTCCACCGCAGAGGCATCCGTCATGGCCGTATCTTCGTTTTCTTCGGCGGTTGCTGTCTCTGACTTTCCACCAGATCCAGGAGTAGGCTCATCGGGGGTGGTCTCTCGGGAAATATCTTCTCCCTCTAGAATAGGGATAATAATTTGCAAGCATGATGACGCATTCAGGGCTTGTGCTGAGGTGTCATCGCTTGATATCTGAGACAGAATTGCATTACCGACGCCCGGCCATGTTCTTAGTGCAGACTCGGCTGTCTGCTTATTTATTGTTACTTTTTGCAGAATATCCCCAAGACTTTTTGTATCTTCTTCCTTCGGGAGAGGGATCCAAGGGTACGGGTTTGTGTATTTCTGGAATCGTGGATGTAATTTTTGCTTCGATAAATGCTTGATTTTGTCGCTCTCGAGAACTACCGTATCGCACACCTTCCTGAGGACATCCCTGAGCTGTATAGTGGCAAGGTATTCCTCCGGATTAGGGATCCCGCCTACTACCAGTGCAAGTGTATCGTTTCCCGAATCTGCGCCGACGGTTTCGTAGTCCAAGACCGACTCTAAGGCAAACCGGGTGAGGCGGGAGGAATCAATGGCTAACGATAGCTGAGCAGCCTTGCGCCAGAGGGAAGAATCTCCCGCATCCCTTCCGAGTGCCGTGGAAAACCAGTCTAGCGCCTGTTGAATTGTAAGGTCGAACTCTGACCCAGCTTCAACTCTGCTAGCTTTTAATCTATCCAGTTTGAAAGCACCATGGTTCTTGTATGCCAGATACAAAACAAGAGGTAACGAGGACCCGGAAGCAGAACCCCTTCCATGAACCTAAAACCATTGCGCAATGTTAAGAGCTTGGCCATAGACTAGTTTAAAGAGGGCTGAGCTACCTGTTCTTCTTCCGCATTACCCTGAAATACCCCGGAACCAAAGAGCTCGTCATAAGCTTTATGTGCTTCTTCCCATTCACCATCTGTATGTAGTTTTAGTGCCCGTTGGTATAGCTTGAGAGCTTCTTCGATCTGTGAACGGTAATTTTAGTGAGTTGCATGGTTTTGGTAGAATGGAATTTACGAACTTGTATTTCTCGAGTATTATCGGCTTCTCCGTCGCTATCAGAGTCTGGGTATACGTTGAGAGGAATAAAGGAAGACTATCATTCAGGGTTAGCATATTCATTGCGTCTCGTTCGAGGACGTAAGGTACCATTGAGCAAAGATCAGAGGCCTAGGCAACTAGAGTTTTGCCGAGTTACGGAGTTATAGTATATAGGGGCTCCGGGTGTCTTCCTAATATAAGCTAAGAGAGGGAGAGAGGGGCTATGATGGATTATGGTGATTGAATGAGTAGAGTCGAGGGTCAATGGAAGAGATCGCGCCAGGCTAGTGGGACACTCCCCCGAGGGTTGTGGGGGATGCGCGTTGTCGCTTGCCAAGAAGGAGAAGTTGGTTTGTGCGGAGCCAAGCATTGAGGCTCTTCCTCAAATCTGTTCTTGGAGGTTTAGAACCCGAATCCCGCTGGGGCACTATTTCTATTCGTAGTGAGCACGGCGGTGCGAGTATGGTGCCGGCACCTTAGAACCAACCCTGAGTCTCACGCCGAAGTAAGAACGCTAGTCCTAATGCGGTAGTGTAGTACGCCTAATTAGGAATTTTCTTGGCTAATTATTCAGCCAAACTTTTTTTCCTCATATAAGTCTCACTGTCTTCCTTCCCATACAAACTTTGAAGGCC
>Ga0307509_10004277_pt1 | contig 20785 bp, 30 predicted proteins | sample 10_EM_MG_FD_202245 | JGI IMG/M metagenome (GOLD analysis project Ga0307509, IMG submission 202245) | Populus trichocarpa ectomycorrhiza microbial communities from riparian zone in the Pacific Northwest, United States - 10_EM | ecosystem: Host-associated > Plants > Roots > Unclassified | place... | reverse complement strand
TTATCCTAGGTTTACCAGCTATTTGTATAAAGTATACGAGACCATACCACCTCTGGATACCTCTTGGTATACCATTTGGGCTAAGGTGATAGTGATTGTAGCTACCTATCGTAGGGTCGTTACACAATTACCGATAGTGTCTACGGCACAGAGCTGGGTCTACCCCTCTTTCGCCTCTTCTCCTCATAGTCGGATCTGCTGGCACCCCACTGCTACTTCACCTTTTTGCCTCGTACCCACAACTACCTGGCTGGTATCCATAACTACTTCTTCACCTTTCGGACTATGACCACGGTCCATCACGGCCTGCCTCTGGGAGGATGGTATTGCACTATCTCCTTCCTCTTTTTCGAATGTGCGGCCAAAATAGATGGTATCTTAGCCTCCCCAGGACTTGGATCATGCCGAGCCTGGCCCCTCCCGCACTGAGTGTCAGGAATTTTCAAGTGGTCTCCACTACCTTTGCTTTTTGTTTTACCTTTGTTCGGATGATTGTGCCATGGGTTTTCCTGACTCTTCCTGCTTGTTCTTTGATTTGATTCCTTTCGTCTATCTTCTTAGCTAGTCAAGGGTTTCTTGTTAGGGGAGACATGTGTGGTTGGTTTTAGACCAGAGGGACTTGGGGGGTTGGCTTTTTCCCAGAGGTAGTTGGGGGTTCTTTTATGCCATAGCGTAAGCTGCATGCAAGATTTTGTACCCTAAAACAATAATCATATGTTTCAAAAAAAAAAGAAAAAAGAAAAAAAAAGGTACAAAGACAGCATTCAGCTTTAACGCTATGGCCAACAAAAACCGTACCCTCCTCACCCCAGGAAACATCCAAACCCCCAAGTCCCTATTGTATGAGACCAACCTCACATCTCGCCTATCGCCCAACCATATCCTACGAACATACTCGTACACCTGGCGGAAGTAGTAAGGAAAGAAGCAAGCAGGAAGCAGAGGAGAACCCTTAGCGATATCTATCACAGAGAGTATTAAGACATAAGACATGAATGAACCCCTGACAAAGGAAATTTACGTCTGATATGTGACGTGTAGTAGCCTGAGCTAGGAAGTGAGAGTATGGACCTGCACATTGGAGCCGTGCCGGGGGACGAAGCGGTGCCCGATTGGAGGATGGGACCGTCTATGGAGGCGACTCGGGTGAGGGCTGGGCGGAGGGTGTCGCAAAGCGGCATTAGCGATGGCCAGGAGGATAGGCGTAACCGAGCTGGGTTTTTGTATAGCGACCGAAGATCGACCTCAGGGGGGGAGCAGTAAGGTGCCAGCTGAGAAGGTGGGAGGAGGGGGGAAGGGAGTAGCTGTAACCGAGCAATGGGACGAATACCAAGATAGGGGTCGTGGAAGGAGTGGATGGGGAAGCCAATCCAAACGCTTGAGATGACCGACCAGAGTAAGCGTGGCTGATCGTTTTCCAAATGCGAAACGAAGACGAGATGCTGAAGTTACTACCCGAAGTGTTCCCCGACAGGACCATGAAGCCGAGACGGAAAGGTACTTCGCAAAGGGCTTCCAGAGCCCAGCGCCGACCGGGAAGGAAGAGAGCAAAATGCCGACCTTGCAAAATCTAAGCCAGGTGCAAATGAAGTGCGGGGTAAGCGGGGTGAACCGAACTTCATGAGCGGAGTCAACGATGAACAGGAACAAGAACCCCGTGGAGGAGGGCGTAGACCCCAGAGGGAGAGGAGGGGAGATAGCGTCACTCCCCTATGCAGAAGCCATCATGGGGGAGGAGAGGGGGTAGTGGTGGATCCCACGCTGATTTCCCTGGTGTTGAGATTTCAATCGCCAGAGGAGTAGGTGAGATGCTTCGTGGTAACTACTGTGACCGTTTCTTCTTTTTTTCACTTTTCTTTTTTTTTTCAAATCATATGTTCATTGTTTCTACGGTACAAGAAATGACATGCATTGTTAACAATGTGGCCAAATCAAAACCGAAAATCAAACTAGCAATCAACAAATGAAACAAACATAACGAGTTCGCCCAAGGTGACCAATAAACCTCGCAAAGCAGCCGTAGCTAAAAGTAAGGAAAGTATAAACTGCCGGACTAGTCTCGAGGGCCAGCGGCAGATAGGGCGGTGGATTGAAGGAGGGGGTTTGGAGGAGGAGCGTGGAGGGAGGGAGCAAGCGGGGGCATCCCAGGAGGGAAACCAGTGGCGGTGGTGCAAATGAACTCATCCAGCGCAATGACCAGCTGCTGGTCGGACCAGATCGGGGCCTTGGGGGCAAAGTCTCAGATCTCTTGGAGGAGGCGGGATCTCTGACGGGCGGATGAGGGGCAGGACAGGATTGCATGTTCGAAGGTCTGTAGGGCCTCGGACCACACCGGGCAGGAGGTGTCGGCATCAGGATCCTCCCATGAGGGGTGAGCAGCGAGATCACCTTTCCCAGAGCACATCTGGTGTATCCTCCCAGCAACAAATTTGCCCAGTCCCATGAAGGGATGGGGGCGTGTTGAGGGCGGGTAGGGGTAATATGGGGGGGCTGAGGTGGAAGCCCAGTCGGAACAGAGGAGTTGTTTAGCCCTTTGCTTGAGGCGGGCATATAATGGAACAACCCCCGGGATTGGGGGCAGGAAGTCTGGCAAGCAGAGGGAGATGGGTGGCAATGTAGAGACGTCGTGTACGAGGGGGACGGCCGTGTTAGCCAAACCTGTGATGGCGTTGTGTCGGTATCTTGGGTTCTTGTACTTGTTCGGAGCAGAACGCCAGTCGAGATTGAAGAAGATATAAGGTTGGGAGGTAATCTTCCCACGCGCTATCAAGGCGGCACAGTGGGGGGAGAAGGTGTGAACAGACTGAGGGAGACGTGCCGAAGCAGGGTTTACCTCAGGAGGGGAGTAAATGAGGCTTAGGCCAGCAAGGCGGTGTTGGTGGCGTATAACAACAGGCAGCTGGGGAAGAGAGGCTTCCCTGTGCAAACATGTTATGTTGGTGGAGAAAAAACAGTTGTTGATCCACCTACAGACCCGATGCCAGAAAACGGCTATCGGGCCCATGATAGACGGGGGAGGGTTCCAGACCGGGGACCCATATAGGAGAATTGAAGCAAGGAGCGAATGCGCCAATGAGAGCTAAAGGTAGGGTGGAAGGCCCATCCCGGGGGGGAGAGGCTGCGAATTGTGGCTAGGGCGGCATTTGCAAGCGTGTACCTCCTGGAGAAGTAGGGCCTTGGGTCCAAGGCGGGGGTGAAGATGAAGCCCAACCACTTCAGGCGGGATTGTGGATAGAAGAGCTGATCCTCCAGCTGCACCGGGAGGGAGCACTGCGGCTCATTGCTCCTGGTGGTCCTCTAGTGGACCAGTTCGGTTTTCGGAATGGAGAAGGAGATGTTGATTGGCGAGGCCTTTCTCTTGAGCGCTGAGAAGGATTTCTGAAGGAGGCGGACATTGGTCCTGTAGGAGGGCGAGGCCACTGTGACAGTAAAGTCGTTGACGTAGGAGATAATAAGCGACCTGGGGATTTCCAGTTGGAGGGAGGAGACGTATATGACGAACAGAAGTGGGGAGATGGGGGATCCTTGAGGGACCCCGACCCAGACGGGAGCGAAACGGCGAGGGGCCTCAAACATCAGGCGCCAGGTGCGGTCTCTGAGGAAAGAGCCCACCCCATGGAGCATGTATGGGCTAACCCCCTTTCTAGCAAGGAGAGAGAGGAGTAAGGGGGACTCAACGTTATCAAAGCCCCCCTACACATTGAGGAAGAGAGTGGAGACTTTGTAGCGGAGGCGGTGGAATGACTCAACATTGTGTTGTAGGACGTGGGCCCCATCGGCTGTGGATCTTCCAGGTAGGGACCCTCATTGAAGATGGTGGATGAGGGAGCATATCGCTGCTTGGGCTGAAAGGCGGGAAGCCACCACTCTCTCAAGGATCTTAGAGAGCGTTCGAAGGAGGATGATTACCCTAAAGGAGGAGGGTGAGTCGTATGAGGGTTTACCCGGCTTGTCGAGGACAATACCAAGTGCTTTTTTAAGGGAGGGAGGGTGAAATCCGCGGGCTAGCACGGCGTCCAGGAGGGAGCAAAGAAGTGAGGGCCTGATGCGGTGTACAGACTTCCACACAGAGTACGGGATGTGGTCGGGGCCAGGGGCGGAGGTGTTCGAGGATTTGGAGAGGGCTCTGGATATCTCTTCGGAGGTGAGGGGGGTGTAGTCCTCGTAGCACATGAGGCACAGGAGCGGGGAAGGTGGGGGTTTGGAGGGAAAAAGGTGGTCTAGAAGCGTTTCCGCTACCTCGGCCGGATATCCTTGCCAACTTGTAATACTCCCTTCTCAAGGACGATAGGCGATGGGACCACCATGGCTTCGAGCAGTTGCACGGGCGTTTGCTTAGGGCATGGGAGGTTAGGAGGGAGGTAAGGCGGGTAGAGGAGATGTCGAACCATCTACTCAGGGAGTTGGGTGTAGGTCTCACTTGGCAGGGTAATGTGGTGCAGGCATCCAGTGCATTCCCTACCGAGTCTAGGTCAAGGAGGGCCCAGTGTGGAGTAGGGGGGGGGAGTATAATCGCGGGCGGTTTTAGTGTTATCACACACAGAACGTGGTCTGAAACAGTGGAGGGGAGGGGGGTGTCCCATGAGGAGACGAGGGAGGAGAGGGTGGTATTCGCGAAGGCCTGGTGTAAAATAGAGGGTCGCGAAATGGTGTCAAACGGGAACCGAGTAGAAACCCCGGGGGTGTTGAGAAGGTGGTATGGGATGTCGAAAGCGGCATCAAAGTAGGGTGTAGAAATGGTAAATTCTGATTCGGATATGGAGCGGCAGGGATCTGCTAACGGGTGGTGGAGGTTGTAATCACCTAAAATCAGGTGAGGGTAAGAAAGAAAAGAAAAAACCCGCACAGGCAGTATAGAGCGGTAAGGAGGACGGTTTGTACGAAGAAGGTATACTGAGGTGACCCTGAGGGAGCGGTAGGCGGAACCAAATCAACCCTCTGGAGAAAAAACATCAACTGAAAGCATATCTGAAGAGTCCCAAAAAATGGTTGAGCAGGACAGGTGCGGGTTTAAAGTACGAGAAAAATAAATGGCTACCGGTGGCTGGCCAGAAGGGGGGGGGCGAAGGACAGATATCCCGGAAACATGGGGAGAACCGATCGTCTGGAGGGGGGGTCTTGAATAGCAAGAACCAAAGAAGGCTGATGCAGCATAGTAAAGCAGTGAAAAAGTGAGAGAAAAACATCCCAGCACCCAAGGCAGTTATGTTGAACGATTGGAAAGGACGGGAGGACAGTACTGCTCTCAGTGTAACGAGTGAACAAGTTCTCCATTAGTGGGCAGAGCCCTCGGAGGAGTCGCAGTCTAGAGATTCATCACCGCGCTCTCTTGGGGCGAGATCGGTAACGGTGATAGTGCGGTGGGCTCTCTGCCTAGGTGGAGGAGCATCACGGGGGAGTACAGGGGCACTGGGGGTGTGAGGAGGGGCATCTGGTGCTGAACGAAGGACCGTCGAAGGGCCAGCCTGGTCTTCAGCGAGATGCATGCTGTCCTGTGTCTGTCGATATCGCACTTGTGCAGTGTCTGGAATGGTCTTTGGATGGGAGGGTCAATCCCTGCTGTGCGCAGAGTGCTCTTCTTGGCACTTCGGGCAGCATGCCACCGAGGATGGACAGCAGGCGAGGATAGGTTGGAGATTGCCACCCTTAGGGCAGGAAGGATTAGGGCAGCAATGCTCCGCTTTGGTATGGGTGAGCGAGCAGTAGGGACAAACGGGAAGTGAGCTGGGACAGCGGTTGAGGATAGGGCAGAACTTCCAGAACTTCTTACACTGGGAGTTGTTGGAGGAGGAAAACATTTGTTCGACTCTCCGGTTTCGGGAGAAGAGTTTGACTGAGGGGAGGATGGCGTAAGCGTTGGGCGGGGCCACGGTAACAACCACGGAGGTGGCCTTCTTCTGTTCACGAGATTCCAGGTCATGGTTAAGGTAACGCCCTGAGAGAATGGAGACTCCCCTGGCATTGCGGATGGACTCCTGAAGAGAGGAGAAGAGTTGGTCATCGTCTGAGGGGAGAAAGTCGAGAGGGATAGAGTGGATCAAAAGTTGTGTTTCGTTCGGACCAGGTTTGAAAAGATCCCACTGGGAGTTGCTTACCAGAAAGGCCTTGTTCAACCTCGTAGTATGGGGAACGAAGTAGCGAGTGTAAGAAGAGGCGGGCGTGTGAAGGTTGGTGCCGAGCAGTGAAACTGAGCCTTTCTCGTTAACCGTGCAAGTGAAGGAGAGGGGAAGGGAGCAGTTGGGCTCTTTGAGGACACAGGCAGCCATGTTGGGGAAATGGGCTGCTATTTTGAGCGCTTCTGGATGGGGTTCGAAGGTGGTTCTGGAGGCGAAGAATCTGCGGACAGCTTGGGGGAGGGGAGGGGGAGGTTTGGTAAAAACCTCACCCAATGCAACCGCAACGGAGGAAGCCGAGACAGGACGCTTCGCCTGGCGACCCTTCTTTCCTTTAGCAGGGGGTACAGCAGCTTGGGCGTAGGTGGGGGTGGCCTTGAAGGTCATGGTGGTAGGGTGTCGCCAGTCGGGGTCCAGAGGACTGGGGGTCCAAGAGGGACCGGGGGGGTATTTCCCTTTTGCGAATTCCTCCGCTTCCCGGGTGTGGGTGTATGTTTTGGCGAACACCTCTGGGTTACCATATAGTGTGGGAGGGGAAGTTGACATGTCGTATCTTGGGAGATCCGGGTCAGCTGAGGGGGAGGGCCAGACAGTGTTAGGTGGTGGTAGGGGAGGAGCCGGAGGAGCTCTTTCTTTCCCTTTCTCTTGGCGAGCGGGGTTGGTGTTGCTGCTGGGGGCGGGACGAGACCCACTAGGGGAGTGTGTGGCCTGATGTGGGACATTGGGGCGTTGGGGGGGAAAAGAGGCCTGAGCGGCTGGGGGAAGACTGCAGGCAATGTCGCGGAGGGATGCCTGGAGAGGGGCGAGGTTTGGGGGTTGCGGGGAGAGGTCCTGGTTAGGAACCTGAGAGGACAGGTCATGGATCCCAGTCGAGAGCGTCTCAAGAGCAGTTGCGATGTGGACGCTTGATTGAAGCGAGGTGCAAAGTAAAGGAAGGAGCCTTTGTTCCCCAATGGAGAGGGTAGAGATGTTTGCAGGAGTAATGGGGGAAAACCTGCGGCAGGGAGCTCTAGGTCGGCGGTAGTCTGGTGGAAAATCCAGACCAGATGGTCGAGATTTCCAGTGGTCGGGAGGGGAGAGAGAGGGGCTGGAGTAGAGTTTCTCAAGGGGCCGCCCGGGTGGTAGGCCATGTCTGGAGGTGAGGGTGGGGACGCGAGGCCCAACAAAGAGGACGAAATGTTTGGGAGGAGGGATCGTGCGCGGGTAACTCCTGTCACCATTTCTTTTTTTCTTTTTTTTTTCTTTTTTCTTTGGTTTAATGACATGCATTTGTTTAAGGTACAAAGACAGCATCCTCCGGCTCCTCTACACACCCGGCGATTGAAATCTCAACACCACGGGATTAATACTACTTTTCCAAACTCCACCCCCCGTCATGAGTTCACTCTAGGGGGTGGAGACATACCTCCTCTACACTCCCCTTCCCTTAGGTTTATCCCTTTAGGCTTTCTTCACTCTGGGTTGATGGATTTCGTCCAGCAGAAAAAGAAACTTGCCACCACCGGTTTCGCTGTTTCTGATCCCCACAGCCCCAAGAACAAACCTTGGCACAGGTTACCAGGAAGGGCGGTAGGGGCAAGAAAAGCGCCACTGCAGCACAAGTCGCTGCGTCAAGCAAGACTAGTGTCCCCAAAGGACCTCCACCGCTCCCAGCTGCTCAAGGTCGTTTCTTTGCCCCGCGCACCTCCCCAACCCTCCCGAATGATTCATTCATCATGACTGCTACCCTTCCCGACATCATGGCCACTGTTCTTAAAGAGGCCAACTGCTCTCTACCCCTCTCTCTTACTGCCTCAGTCAATCGCAATGGTGCTGTTACTCTCACAGCCAACCCCTACACCCCGTCTTCTGCTTACTCCCCTTTCTTTGATGCAATGAGTAAAAAGCTCAATCAGAGTTTCCCTGTTGGAGATAATCCATTTGAGGTTTTCAGAGAGGCACCTACAAGTGTCGATCTCCACATTCACAATCTTCCTCTCTCTATTCTTCCGCACGAGCCTACTGACCTCTTCCCGTCACTCCTTGAATCAATTGGCAATGCTATTGACCTACCCATATTTGGGGCCAGATTCCTGCAGTCAGATCCAGCTAAAAGGGCAGAGAAGCGCAGAATCTATGTGGTTGTGGCAGTCGACCCGCTTCATGGTTCCCGGTTCGGCGAATCCAGCCGACCTTTCTCCCGCGCCTGCATGGTCGCCCCCACCTACTCTGCCTCCAAGTCCCCCCAGTGCAGGAAGTGCTGGCGCTTTGGTCACTCCGCTCCTCTATGCACAGAAGAGACACAAGCATGCCCAATCTGCACTCGCCTCCATCACGGTGCCGGCGACAGATGTGCTAACCAAAGCTGTCCGAAAGGGGGCTTTGAGAAGTCTGTCGTGGGATGCTGCAACGCCTCCCCTCTTCTCTGTATCAACTGCGGTGGTCAGCACGCCTCTTTCGATCACCCCTGTCCCGTCCCCCGCCAAATCCTCTCTGCTCTCCATCCTCCTAGGGACCAAGACATTGCCGATGCCCCCGAGGTGGGCCTCCCCCAAACCACCCCTCAGGGTGCAACTGTTCCCCCAACTGTACCAGCTACCCCAGCCAGGCACGGTCCTCGTTTCCCTCCTGCTAGCAAATCTACCCAACCCAAAACCGTTAAACTGGTGCGCAGTGCGTCCGCACAGACTAACCTCGCTGCTCCCCTCCCCCGCTGGAACCTCTTTGGAGCTGGCGGCACCCTCTTCAGAGCTAGCACCGGTGCCGAATGGAGTGAGCCCGCGCCGACCGACGTCCACATGGATCTTTAGATGTCGACAAGCCCAGCCCCAACACAGAGTTCTTCTCCATCCCAATCATTCCAATATCCTGGTTGTTTAAATCTTCGCATTGTTCAGCATAATTGTCTCGGTAGCAGTAATGTTTTTCAAACTCTATTTAGTTTTTTTTACTTTGGTAGAAAGTTCTCCTCATATTGTGGCTCTTCAGGATATTCCTCTTTGCAGAAACTGTCCTCCTGTTTTTCGCACCTATAAATGTTTTTTTCCTCCCGCAACTGAAACTTATAAGCCTCGAGTTGGAACTCATGATCATGAAAGGCTATTAAGTGTTATTTCTATTCTTCCCTTGTGTTTTGAAAGGGGTGACCTCATGGCAGTGAACCTTCACTCCCCTGAGGGACTTTTTGATACTTCTCATACTTTATTTCGTTTGTACAATGCTTACTCCATCCCTAGTGGTCACACTAGGTCAGTTTCTCCTGTTGATTTGTTTCCCCATCATGATTGTCCTACACTTGTTCTTGGGGACCTCAACATTCATCCCTCCGCTTCCGACCCTACTCGCTTGCTTTCCAACTCCGATCAGTTTATAAGATCTCCTTATTGCAACTGAGCATCTGCACAGTTGTTTTTTCTCCTCAGTACACCCGGGATCTACACTAGGTTCCCTTTCACCTCCAATCATCGCCCTGGAGTTCGTGACTTGTCCTTTGCCAACACTACCTTGCTCCCATATGTCTCCTCCTGGAACCCCTCCCTCCCGCGAAGCGGTTCGGATCACACCGCCCTCACAATCATTCTCTCCACTCCGCTTCTGAAGCCCCCCGCCCAAGAGCATTAACTGGAAGTACACGGATTGAGATCACATCTCCCCACTGCTCGCCGATCTTACGCTTGCAGCTCCTCCCGTTCTCCCCACTCCGCACGCACTCGACCTATGGTTCGATGACTGCCTTGCCAAGGTCACGCACCTCATTACTTCCAACATGCCAACTAAACGCCCATCCTCCTACTCTAAACCATGGTGGACTCCCGAACTTATACAGCTACGACGCATCCATCATCCTACCTCCGCTCTCATGAGAAAGAATCAGACCTCGCCCACCCGGGCCCGTGTAGCTCGAAACACGTATTTCAAGGCTATCCAATCCGCCAAAAGTGTCCACTGGTCGCAGTTTCTGGCAAACGTCGACTCACGATCAGTCTGGGATGCTAGAAAGATTGCGGCCGGCAGAGCCCCTCATTGGTTCCCCACACTCGAGAACGCCTCCTCCCTCACTGAAATTAACAATACACTTCTACAATATTTTTTCCCTCCTAGACCCTCTCCTCCTCCTCCCCTCCGGCTTCCGGCATTTAAAGAGGTCCCTCCGGTTTCACCAGCAGAAGTGTCCTCCGCACTTCGAAAATCCTCCAACACGTCAGCCCCTGGCCCAAGTGGTATTCCTTACTCTATCTGGAAGCAAGTCTATAAGGCCAACGAGCGGCTCCTTCCATCTCTGTTCACTCCTCTCCTCACCCACGGTTACCACCCACTGGCCATGAAGAAGGCCAATGGCATTGTCCTGGATAAACCAGGCAAGCCTGATTACCATACACCTTCTTCCTTTCGCATCATTGTCCTGCTCAAAACTGTCTCCAAGATCCTCGAAAGACTTTCTGCTCTTTGTCTTGCCTCCGCCGCCCGCTCCCTTGGCCTCTTACACCCCAATTAGTGTGGGTCTCTGGCCAGTCTGGGCTCCTTCGACGCTGTCGCTACTCTCACCCACGAAGTCCGCCTGCTTCAGGCTGCTTCCTTCAAAGTATCAACTCTCTTCCTAGATGTCAAAGGTGGATTTGACAACGTCTGCGCAAAGAAGCTGGCTAATCTCCTCACCAGAGGAGGTCCGCTTATTTGGTTGCCAGGATCAAGTGTTTCCTCTCCAAACGCCAGTGCCGACTCATTTTCCAAGGCACGCCTAAGGTTTTCTGCCAGGTCGCTGTTGGCACCCCTCAAGGCTCTCCAAATCTCCTCTCCTTGTTGTGCTTTACATAGCTGGCCTCCACCTGACTATCTCCCAAGGTCTGGCGATCTCATATGTCGACGACCTCACCATCACAGTCAGCTCGGACACTGTACGTTTGAATATCCACGCTCTTCGATACTATTTCGGCATCATCCAAAGGCAGGGTGCCGACCTGTGGGTGGCTTTTTCTGTCCCCAAAACTGAACTCATTCACTGGACAACTCCGAAGGACTGCTCCGATATTTCCTTCGCCCCCATTGTGATCAACGACATGCATTTTCCACCCTCTCAAGTTGTGAGGTGGCTAGGCTATTGGCTCCCGCCTACTTTACACTCCTCTGTTCATTTCCGGAGATGGCTGACGCTAGCCAAAGCCTCTTTCACTACAATCCGACAGCTCACTGCAGCTGGCAAAGGCCTCTCCTCCTGGTGCAACAGAAAGTTAGTCTTGGGCGCCATCCTTCCGATTCTCACCTACGGCTGCGTCCTTTTTGTTCCAGACACAGCCACTCTTAAGAAACTGAACTCGTTCTGGCATGGTGTGCTCCGGTGGACAACTAATTGTTTTTACACCACCGCCCTCAGCGCTCTGTACCGGGAGGCCTCGCTACCACCTATTTCCTCTATCTGCAAACACCGCCGTCACTCAGCTGGCATCCACTTGGTCTGCGCCCCTTCAGGATTCAACCCTGCCACCGCCCGGATACACGAATCTATGGCCACTTGGGACCATGCTCGCTCTGCGGACGATCATCGCTTTCTCCTCCGAGGCTCCTCCAAAGCTATCCACCTTACTTCATGGCTTGGCCCGGGGGTTCCTTCCACCAAGCTCCTACCACGAGCCTCCCTATGTCACGAGGTTTCACACCTCATTGAGGAAATCCCTATCCTCCCGGTCGCCTCAACCCATCTGGTAGCCCTCCTGCTGTCGAGGGTACATTCCGTCACCTACCAAGGCCTCAGAGCTTCTTTGTTACAGTCACTCCTCGCTGACTGGTTACACTTGAGTCCGCCAGTGCCTCTCTCATATCCTTATAGTGCCTGCCTCTCTCGCCACGCTTTCACTGGCCTTCCTCGATTTATATGTGGCCGCATTCACCAGATGTGTACAGGTGCCAACTACCTTGCCGCACATGTCTCCTGGAGGAGCAGTGACTCCGGCACCCTCTGCGTGTTCTGTGAGAAAGACGATTAGTCCTTCCAGTACGCGATTCTCCTCTGCCCTGCTAAGGCTCAGCCTCGCCTCACCCATCTCTCAGGTGTGGATGACATTGGCCCTGACGGTCCCCTCTGGCTCTAGGTTCCCCTCCTCAGGGGGTTACCTGAGTATTTCTACGCTACTCGCACGGGGATCCCTCCAACCATGTTGCACATTCGAGCCAATACTGTGACTCCTAAGCCAGGATCAGACTCAGATAGTGCTTAACACAAAACTCCCTGGCTTTGCCCCCGCCTTCTAGGTATTGCTTTCTCTAAAACTACCCTGCTCGAGCTTCTCCTCAGGGTACTTTCTATACAGTTTATGAGTTTCCTTTGTTCCTGTTTGACTGCGGCAGTGGGCTGGTAGGGCGGGGAGGTTTCATTAGGTGTGAGTGTTTTTCTTGCTGGTTGTAAGGAGGACTTTACTTTACATTTCTTTTGTTAGTCATTGAGGGCGATGTGACAGTGTTCGGATGATCCCGCTTCGAGAGTTTTTGCACGTGTTGTTTGGATTTTCTTATATCATTTGTTAGTTTTTGCAACTAAGGTTTTTTATATGCCATAGCGCGAGCGGCATGCAGGATTTTGTACCTAAATCAATAATCACATGATTCAAAAAAGAAAACGAAAAAAAGAGAAGAAAAAAATGTACAAAGACAGCATTCAGCTTTAACGCTATGGCCAACAAAAACCGTACCCTCCTCACACCGGGAAACATCCAAACCCCCAAGTCCATCTTGTATGAGACCAACCGCACATCTCGCCTATCGCCCAACCAAATCCTGCGCACATGCTCGTACACCCGAAGGAAGTAGAAAGGAAAGAAGCAATCAGGAAGGAGAGGAGAAGCCTTAGCGACATCTACAACAGAAAGTATAAAAACATAAGAGAGGAATGAACCCCTGACCAAGGAAATTTACGTCTGATACGTGACGTGTATGAGCTTGAGGTAGGAAGTGAGAGTATGGACCTGCACACCGGAGCGATGCGGGGGGACGAAGACCAAGAGGGAGGTAGAGGAAGGAGGGGATGGGGAAGGCAATCCAAACGCTTGAGACGACCAACTAGAGTAACGGCAGCCGATGCTTTTCCGAATGCGAAACGAAGACGAGAGGCTGAAGTTACTAACTCAAGTGTTCCCCGACCGGACCAAGTAGCTGAGACGGAAAGGTACTTCGCAAAGGGCTTGGAAAGCTCAGCGCCAACCGTGAAGGAAGAGAGCGAAATGCCGACCATGCAAAACCTAAGCGAGTTGCAAAGGAAGTGCGGGGTAAGGGGCCAGAACCGAACTTCATGAGCGGAGTCAACGATGAACAGCAACGAGAACCCCGTAGAGGTGGGGAAAGACCCCAAAGAGCAAGGAGGGGTGATAGCATCACTCCCCTAGGCAGAAGCCATCAAGGGGGAGGAGAGGGTGTGGTGTTGGATCCCACCATGATTTCCCTAGTGTCGAGATTTCAATCGCCGGAGGTGTAGGGGAGATAGTTCATGGTAACTACTGTGACCTTTTTATTTTTATTTTTTATATCATGTATTCGTTGTTAAAGTACAAGAACTCGTCTGCAGCGCTCGCTATGGCGTAAACTAAACTAGACTACTGGCACCAGAGAAAAAGCCATCATCCCGAGTCCGTCTGGTATGGAACCGACCGCACAATCTCACCCGTAGAATCCTCACCCCTCCTTCACGCGGACACAGAGAAGATTGGAAAACAACAGGAAAGCAGGCAACAATAGGAAAACCCTTGCCATAGACTCCCGGCTCATAACAAAATAAATCTAGCCTAACCGCTAGAAGGAAGGGAGAACCACTAGAAAGGAAATGAAATAGAGGAAGAAAAACAACACTCCTAAGGGGCTGGCCAAAAATAGCACACATGCGCTGCCGACCGAAACAATTACTCCGAGCCCAAGCCGTTGACATCAACCAAGGAGGTAGTGCTATACCAAGGAAGAGCATAACCGAGGATGCGACCATGGTAGCCGCGGGGGCGAGAGGAGCCACCTAGTTGTAAGGTACCAGCTGAGGGAGCGGAGTGTAGCTGTAACCGAGGAATGGGATGAAAACCGGAGAGGAGGATGGAGGGGTAGACCCAAAAGGTAGAAACGACCAACTAGAGCAACCGGGGCCGATCCGTTTCCCACAGCGAGGCGAAAGACGAGACCGTGACATTACTAACCGAAGTGTTACCCGACCGGGCACAGATAATCGAAACGGTGAAGTACTTGGCAAGGGGCTTGGAAGACAGCAGCGCCGATTGTAAACGAAGTGAGAGGGGTTGCCGACCGTGCAAAACCTAAGCCAGGAGCAAAGGTGATGCGGGGAAAAAGGAGGAGCAACGAACTTCATGAGCGGGGGTCAACGATGAACGAAGGCAAGAGCCCCAAGAAGGGGGGGCCAAGAGGCCAGGAGGAGGAGGAGGGGAGGTAGTGTTACTCCCCTAGGCAGAAGCCATCAAGGGGGAGGAGTGGGGGGTTGGTGGATCCCACGATGATTTCCCTGGTGTTGAGATTTCAATCTCCTGAGGTGTATAGGAGATAGTTTGCGGGTAACTACTGTGACCTTTTTCTCAGTTTCTTTTTTTTTTTTTGAATCATAAGCATTTGTTTAAGGTTCAAAGACAGGATGAAGCTTTAACGCAATGGCCAACAAAAACCGTAACCTCCTCACCCCAGGAAACATCCAAACCCCCAAGTCCCTCTGGTATGAGACCAACCGAACATCTCGCCTATCGCCCAACCAAATCCTAGAAACATATGCGTACACCTGAAGGAAGTAGAAAGGAAAGAAGCAAGCAGGGAGGAGAGGAGAACCCTTTGCGACATGTACTGCAGAAAGTATAAAAACATAAGAAATGAATGAACCCCTGACAAAGGAAATTTACGTCTGATAAGTGACGTGGATCAGCCTGAGCTAGCATGTAAGAGTATGGACCTGCACACCGGAGCGGTGCCGGGGGACGAAGCGGTGCCCGATGGCAGGATGGCGAAACGGATGGAGGAGACTCTGATGAGGGGTCCCCGGTGAGAGTGACAATGCGGCTTTAGCGACCGCCAGAAGGACGGGCCTAACCGAGGCGGGCTTTTGTATAGCGACCGAAGATTGACCGCAGGAGGGGAGCAGTAAGGTGCCACCTGAGGGTGTGGGAAGGGGGGGGTGGGTGTAGCTGTAACCGAGCAACGGGACGAAGACCAAGAGGGTGGAGCGAGGGGGAGGTGAGGAGGAACGACAGTCCGAACACTTGAGACGACCGACTAGAGTAACTGCAGCCGATGCTTTTCCAAATGCGAAACAAAGAGGAGGTGCTGAAGTGACTAACCGAAGTGTTCCCCGACAGGACCACACAATCGAGAAGGAAATGTACTTCGCAAAGGGCGTGGAAAGCTCAGCGCCGACAGTCAGCGAAGAGGACAGAATGCCGACCGTGCAAAACCTAAGCGAGGTGCCAAGGAAGTGCGGGGTAAAGGGGAGAACTGAACTTCATGAGCGGAAGTCAATAATGAACAGGAACAAGAACCCGGTGGAGGAGGGGGTAGACCCCAGAGGGAGAGGGGTTGTAGCATCGCTCCCCTAGGCAGAAGCCATCAACGGGGAGGAGAGGGGGTGGTGGTGGAATCCCACAATGATTTCCCTAGTGTTGAGATTTCAATCGCTGGAGGTGTAGGGGAGATGGTTCGTGGTAACTACTGTGACCGTTTTTTTTTCTTTTTTCTTTTTTTTCTTTTTTTTAAATCATAAGTTCATTGTTTCTACGGTACAAGAAATAACATGCCACTTTAACGATATGGCCAAAACATAACCGAAAATCAAAATAACAATCAACAAATGAAACAAACATAACCAGTTCCGCCAAAGCGACCAATAAGCGTCGCAAAGCAGCCGTAGCTAGTATTAAGGAGATTACCGACCGCGTAACCAGCCTCCAGGGCCCGGGGCGGGGACGGAGGTAGCTGGAGGAAAGGATTTGGGGGGTTGTGGAGGGTGGGGGCAAGCAGGGGCATCCCCGGGGGAAAACCAGTGGCTGTGGTGCGAATGAACTCAGCCAGGGCAATCAGTAGCTGCCTGTCAGACCAGACTTGGGCCTCGGGGGCCAGGTCCGAGACCCCTTGGAGGAGGCGGGATCTCTGAAGGGCGGACAAGGGGCATGACAGGATGGCGTGTTCGAAGGTCTGCGGGGCCTCACAGCCCAGCGGGCAGGACAAGTCGGCGTCAGGATTCCCCCATGAGGGGTGTGCCGCAAGGTACCTTTTCCCAGAGCGCATCTGGTGTATCCTGCCCGCAACAAACTTCCCCAAGCCTATAAAGGGATTGGGCCGCATCGAGGGTAGAAAGGGGTAGTACGGGGGGGCTGGGATAGCGGCCCAGTCGGAGAGGAGGTGATGTTTGGCCCTCAATTTTAGGCGGGCGTAGGAGGGGACGACTCCCGGTACTGGGGGCAGGTAGTCTGTAACGTGGAGGGGAACGGGTGGGAGAGTAGAGACGTCATTCACTAGCGGGACAGCCTCGTTGGCTAACGCAGTGATGACGTTGTGTTGGTATCTCGGGTTCCTGGCCTTGTCCGGACCGGAACGCCAGTCAAGGTTGAAGAAGAGGTAGCGCTGAGAGGTTATTTTCCCACGCGCTATCAGGGCTGCACGATGCGGCAAGAATGTGGGGACGGACTTAGGGAGGCGCGCTTTGGCTGGGTTTATCTCCGGGGGGAAGCAGATGTGCTGCAGGCCGGCAAGGCGGCGCTGGTGGCGTACGAGAATCGGCAGCGGGGGAAGACAGGCCTCCCTGTGCAGACAGGTTAGGTTGGTGGAGGAGAAACAGTTGGTGATCCACCTACAGACACGATGCCAAAAAACGGACATCGGTCCTAGGATAGACGGTGGGGGATACGAGACAGCGGATCCATATAGGAGAATCGGAGCAAGAAGCGAACGTGCCAGGGAGAGACAAAGGTGGGGCGGGAGGCCCATCCCAGGGTGGGAGAGGCGGCGAATCGTGGCCAGGGCGGCATTTGAGAGCGTGTACCTCCTGGAAAAGTGGGACCTCGGGTCAAAGGAGGGAGTGAAGATGAATCCCAGCCACTTCAGGCCGGACTGTGGATAGAATAGCTGCTGTTCCAGCTGCGCCGGGAGGGAGCACGGTGGCTCATTGCTCCTGGCGGTCCTCCAGTGGATCAGCTCAGTTTTGGGAACGGAGAAGGAGATGTTGATTGGGGAGGCCTTTCTCTTGAGCGCCGAGAAGGACTTCTGAAGCAGGCGGACATTGGTTCTGTAAGACGGAGAGGCCACCGTGACAGCAAAGTCATCAACGTCGGAGATAATGAGCGACCTGGGGATTTCCAGGTGGAGGGAGGAAACATAAATGACGAATAATAGGGGGGAGATGGGGGACCCCTGAGGGACCCCAACTGAAACGGGAGCGAAGATGCGAGGGGACCCTTGAAAGGTCAGGCGGCAGGTGCGATCTCTGAGAAAGGAGCCGACCCACTGAACCAGGTATGGGCTCACCCATTTTCTGCGAAGGAGGGAGAGGTGAGCGGGAGATTCCACATTATCGAAGCCTCCCTTCACATCGAGGAAGAGAGTGGAGACTTTGTAGCGGAGGCGGTGGAAGGACACAACATTATGTTGTAGCACGAGGGCAGCATAGGCGGTGGACCTCCCAGGGAGGGACCCGCATTGAAGGGGGTGGATAAGGGAGCACACTGTTGCTTGGGCCGAGAGGCAGGAAGCTACCACTCTCTCAAGGATTTTAGAGAGCGTTCGAAGGAGGACGATGACCCTGAAGGAGGAGGGTGAGTCATATGAGGGTTTGCCAGGCTTGTCGAGGACGATACCAAGTGCTTTCTTCAGGCAGGGGGGGTGGAATCTGTGAGACAACAGGGGATGTAGAAGGGAGGGAAGAAGGGAGGGTTTGATTCAGTGTACACACTTCCATACCGAGTATGGGATGTGGTCGGGCCCAGGGGCCGAGGTGTTTGCGGACTTGGAGAGAGCCCTGGAGACCTCTTCGGAGGTGAGGGGGGTGTAGTCATCATACTGCGTGAGGCGAAGACACAGGGGCGGTGGGGGTTTGGAGGGAAAGAAGTGGTCCAGGAGCGTTTCCGCTACCTCAGCCGGGTTGGAGGCCACTGGTAGGTCCGGGAACCTTTATGGTGGGTGGCCAAATGCAAATCTTTTGGCCGTCCAGATGGAGCCCGGAGTGGCCGAGGACAGGAAGTCCGACGAATGTTCTTTCTTGGCCGAAGCGATGGCCTTGAAGTATGTCCTTCTCGAGCTTTTCACATTGCTCCAGTTGAGGGGGGACGGGTCGAGGCGGGATATCCTTGCAAATCTGTGATATTCCCTCCTGAGGGACGATAGGCGAGGGGACCACCATGGCTTTGAGCGGGGGCATGGGCGTTTGCTCGGGGCATGGGAGGTCAAGAGGGTAGTGAGGCGGGTAGAGGAGATGTCGAACCATCTGCTTAGGGAGTTAGACGTGAGTTTCACCGGACAGGGTAGTATTGTGAAGGAATCCAGTGCCTTCCCCACCGCATCCAGGTCAAGAAGGGCCCAGTGTGGGGTAGGGGGGGCCAGCATAACTGCGGGTGGTCTTAGGGTTATCACACATGGAATGTGGTCTGAACCAGTGGAGGGGAGGGGGGTGTCCCACGAGGAGACAAGGGGAGAGAGGGAGGTATTCGCAAAGGCCAGGTCCAAAACAGAGGGACGCGTAATGGCGTCAAAGGGGAACCGAGTATAAACCCCGGGGGTGTTGAGAAGGTGGTACGGAACGTCGAAAGCGGCGTCAAAATAGCCTGTAGAGATGGTAAATTCCCTTTCGGACAGGGAGCGGCAGGGATCTGCCAAAGGGTGGTGAAGGTTGAAGTCACCTAAAACAAGGTGGGGATAGGAGAAAAAGGAAAAAACCTGTTGAGGCAAAATGGAGCGATAAGCGGGAGGGTTTGTGCGAAGGAGGTACACCGAGGTGACCCTGAGGGAGCGGTGAGGTGACCCAAAAAGGGCCTCAGGGGAAAAAACATCAACCGAGAGCATCTCCGAGGAGTCGTAAAAAACGGTCGAGCAGGATAAATCTTGGTTCAAGGCATGAGACACATAAATGGCCACCCGCGGGCGGCCAGGAGGGGGGGGGGCAAAAGAAATAAACCCTGGGAATGTAGGCAGAGTCGAGCGTCTGGAGGGGGGGTCTTGAATAGCAACAAGCAAAGGAGGGTGAGGCAGCATGGTAAAGCTGTGAAATAGTGAAAGAAAAACATCCCAGCTCCCAAGGCAGTTATGTTGAACGATTGGAAAGGACGGGAAGACAGCACTGCTGTCGGTGGATCTAGTGAAAAAACTCTCCATTATTGGGCAGAGCCGGCGGAGGAGTCGGAGTCTAGAGATTCATCACCGCTCTCTCTTGGGGCGAGATCGGTGATGGTGATGGTCCGCTGGGCTCTCTGCCTAGGTGGAGGGACATCGCGGGGGAGTATAGAGGCCTTCGGGGTTCGGGGAGCGGTACCTGGTGCTGGAGGAAGGATCGTCGAAGGGCCAGCCAGGTCCTCAGCGAGATCCATGCTGTCCTGCGTCTGTCGAGATCGCACCTCTGGTGCCTCCGGAGTGGATTTTGGGCGGGAGGGGCAATCTTTGCTGCAGGCAGAGTGCTCTTCCTGGCAGTTAGGACAGCATGCCACCAAAGATGGACAGCAGGCGAGGACAGGTCGGAGATTGCCACCCTTAGGGCAGGAAGGGTTAGGTCAGCGATACTCTGCCTTGGTATGGGCGAGCGAGCAGAATGGACAGACTGGTAGTGTGCTGGGACAGAGGGTGGCGATGTGACCGAACTTCCAGCATTTCTTACATTGGGAGTGCTTAGAGGAGGAGAACATCTGTTCCACTCGCCGGTTCCGGGAGAAGAGGTTGATGGAGGGGAGGATGGCAAAAGCGTCGGGCGGGGCCACGGTGACGACAACGGATGTTGCCGATTTTTGATCGCGGGACTCCGGGTCCGGGTTGAGGTAACGTGCTGAGAGAATGGAGACTCCCCTGGCATTGCGGATGGACTCATGAAGAGAGGGGAAGAGTTGGTCATCGTCTGAGGGGAGGAACGCGAGAGGAATGGAGTGAACCAAAAGTTGTCTCGTTCGGAGCGGGTTTGAAGAGTTCCCAAGGGGAGTTACCCACCGGAAAGGCCTTGTTTAACCTCGAGGTGAGGGGAGCGAAATAAGGGGTATAGGTGGAGACGGGGGTGTGAAGGTCGGTACAGAGCAGTGACACTGAGCCCTTGTCGTTAACCGTGCAAGTGAAAGAAAGGGGGAGGGAGCAGTTAGCCTCTCTGAGGACATAGGCAGCAATATCTGGCAAGTGGGCAGCAATCTTAAGCGCTTCTGGGTGGATTTCGAAGGTGGTTCTGGAGGCGAAAAATCTGCGTACAGCTTGTGGGAGAGTAACCACTGTGACCGTTTTTTCTTTTTTCTCTTTTTTTTTCTTTTCTTTTTTTTTTTAATCATATGCATTTGTTTAAGGTACAAAGACAGCCACGCTCCGCGCCCTCTATTTTCCTCCCGCTTAAAATACTTACCGCATTCGGCCAACCTAAATCTCAGGATTTGGTCTTTATTTCTTCACGATACATCTATTTTGGCTTTTCACTTGGGCTTCATTTTCAAGTGAAATATATATTTCACCTTTGCTGAGAGGATTTTTATTCTGAAAAGTCAAACTGGTAGTTTGAT
>Ga0307509_10004276_pt1 | contig 20787 bp, 19 predicted proteins | sample 10_EM_MG_FD_202245 | JGI IMG/M metagenome (GOLD analysis project Ga0307509, IMG submission 202245) | Populus trichocarpa ectomycorrhiza microbial communities from riparian zone in the Pacific Northwest, United States - 10_EM | ecosystem: Host-associated > Plants > Roots > Unclassified | place... | reverse complement strand
CCGCGCTGCCGCCGGCCGCCAGCACCTCGGCCGCGTGCCGGTGCAGCCCCGCCCGCAGCGCCGGCGGCACGCTCTCCACCAGCGCCTGCCGCAGGTACGCGTGCCGGAACGCGAGGTCGGTCCCGCTGTCCGCCAGCACGCTCGCGGCCAGCGCCTCCTCCAGCGCGCCGACCAGGTCGAGCGCCGAGCGGCCGGTCACCGCCACGACCTCGCTGACCGAGAACTCCGAGCCGAGCAGCGCGGCCAGCCGGAGCACCTCCCGGGTCGGGCCGGAGAGCAGGTCGAGCGTGGCGTGCACGGCGGCCATCAGGGTCCGGGGCGGCTCGACGGTCACCTCCGGTCCGATGTCGGCGCGGCCGCCGGCCACCTCGATGGCCTCCCGCTTCCGCAGCGCGCCGACCAGCTCGCGGGCGAACAGGGGGTTGCCGCCCGACCGGGCCACCAGGGCCCGCAGGTTGTCCCCGGGCGGCGCCCCGACCAGCGCCGCGACCAGCCGGTCGAGCTCGGCCGGCCGCAGCGGACGCAGCCGGAGCGCGGTCGGCGGCGCGGCCCGGTCGCCGGGCCGGGACGAGGCGACCAGCAGCAGCGGCAGCCGGGCGACCAGCCCGCGCAGCCGCTCCCAGACGCGCAGGGTGGCCGAATCCGCCCATTGCATGTCGTCGACGATGAGGATCAACGGCGCGGCGGCGCAGGCGGCCCGGACCGCGGCGACGAGCTGGTCCTCGGCGGTCTCCGGCTCGGCCAGCGGGCCGTGCAGCCGGCGGGACGCCGATTCGAGGCCGAGCGCGCGGGACAGCACCTGCAACGGCACCCGGGAGCCGAGCTGGTCGGCCGCCCCCCAGGCCACCCGGCAGCCGCAGCGGGCCGCGTCGGCGAACGCGTGGGTGAGCAGCTCGGTCTTGCCGATGCCGGCCTCGCCCTCGATCCAGACCGCGCCGCCGCTGCCCGCGGCGAGCTGCCGCACCCGGGCGCGCAACTGATCGATCTCGGACTCCCGGCCGAACCAGTCGCGGGCGGCCAGGCCGTCGCGCAGCGCCCGGGCGACCGCCGTCGGCACGACCGTCCGCACCGGTTCGGTCTCCGGGCCCTTGTCCGGGCCGCCGGTCAGGACCTGTCGCTGCAGCTCGCGCAGGGCCGGGCCGGGTTCGATGCCGAGCTCGGCGACCAGGGTGCGGCGGGCGGCGCGGAAGACCTCCAGCGCCTCGGCGTGCCGGCCGGCCCGGTGCAGGGCCAGCATCAGCAGCTCGTGCAGGGGCTCGTGCAGCGGGTTGTCCCGCACCAGGCCGGTCAGCTCGGCGATCAGCCCGTCGTCGCCACCCAGGTCGAGCAGGATCCGGGCGCGCTGCTCGGCGGTGGCCAGGCGCAGCTCGGCCAGGCGCTGCCGGTCCAGCTCCAGGAAGGGGCCGGCCAGCGTGGCGTACGCGTCGCCCCGCCACAAAGCGAGCGCCTCCTCCAGCCGGTCGGCGGCGCCGCGATGGTCACCGGCCGTCAGCAGCTCGGCCGCCCGCGCGCGCAACTGCTGGAACCGCCCGGCGTCCAGATCGGCCGGCTCGACCCGCAGCAGGTAACCGCCGGAGGCGCTGGTGAGCTGCCCGGGCGAGAGCACCCGGCGCAGGCCCGAGACGTACGTGTAGACGCTGCCGGCCGCGGTCGCCGGCGGCGAGTCACCCCAGATCGCCGTGATCAGCTCGTCCCGCCCGACCAGCCGCCCGGCGTGCGCGGCGAGCACCGCGAAGACCGCCCGCTGGCGGGCCGCGCCGAGGTCGAGCTCGCGCTCGCCGACCCAGGCGCGGACCGGCCCGAGCACGCTGGCGCGCAGAGCCTCTGGCACGTGTCCTCCCGGGTCGGTGAACCCAACTTCGAGGGAGACGGGCCGGGTGTCAATGGATAACACAAACCGCACGGACGGGCAGTTCTCCGGGCTACCCCTTCCGGGCCGAATCGCACCTCTGCTGAACTGGCCTATCGACCCCTGTTCCGGGATGAAGGATCTCTGAAGATTCTCTGAAGAACCTTCTCCGACACTTGCTCCACGTCCGCCTTGGGAGGGCGCTGAGGGAGGGGGCAAGCCGTGGAACAGGTCAGGGTCGCATTGCAGGCGATGGATCCGGTCAGCCATGCCGGGCTGGCCGCGCTGCTGCAGTTCCGCGGGGACATCTCGGTGCTGCGCCCGCAGCAGCGCGCGGATGCCGAGGTGCTGGTGGCGGCGGCCGAGCGGCTCACCCCGGAGGTGGTGGCCGCGTTGCGCCGGGCCGGCGCCGAGACCGGCGCGCCGATCGTGCTGGTCTGCCAGGAGGTCGCCGAGGCCGAGCTGATGACCGCGGTCGAGTGCCGGGTGGTGGCGATCCTGCCGCGCTCGGCGGTGACCACCGAGCGGCTCGCGCACAGCGTACGGGCGGCCGCGGCCGGCGGCGGGGTGCTTCCGCCGAACCTGGTCGGCGAGCTGCTCAAGCAGGTCGACCGGATGCAGCGGGACGTGCTCGCGCCGAACGGGCTGAACGCGTCCGGGCTGACCCCGCGGGAGATCGACGTGCTGCGGCTGATGGCCGACGGGTTCGACACCAACGAGATCGCCGGCAAGCTCTGCTACTCGGAGCGGACCGTGAAGAACGTGATCTACGGGGTCACCCACCGGCTGAAGCTGCGCAACCGGTCGCACGCCGTCGCGTACGCCCTGCGAGCGGGGATGATTTAGTACCGTTCCGCCATGAAGTTGACGCCCGGCGATCGTGTCGCCGTTGTCTCTCCGTCCTGGGCCGGCCCCGGGGTCTACCCGGCGACCCATGATCTTGCCATGCGGCGGCTACGCGAGCTGCTCTCGTTGGAGCCGGTGGAATATCCGACCACGGCCAAGCAGGGCTCGCCCGAGGAGCGCGCCGCCGACCTGATGGCCGCGTACGCCGATCCGTCGATCCGGGCGGTGTTCGCGACCATCGGCGGCAGCGATCAGATCACCGTGCTGCCGCACCTCGACCCGGCGCCGTTCGTCGCCGATCCCAAGCCGTACTTCGGCTACTCCGACAACACCAACCTGCTGAACTGGCTGTGGCTGCACGGGGTGCCCGGCTATCACGGCGGGTCGACGATGGTGCACCTCGCGCGAGGCCCCGGGGTCGACCCCGAGCATCTGGCCTCGCTGCGGGCGGCGCTGTTCGAGACGGTCGACCTGGAGATCACGCCGGTCGAGGAGTTCAGCGACGAGGAGCTGAGCTGGGCCGATCCGGCGTCGCTGACCAGCGCGGGGCCGAGCGTGCCGAGCCCCGGCTTCCACTGGCACCGCGCGGATCGAGTGGTCACCGGCCCGACCTGGGGCGGGAATCTGGAGATCGTGCACTGGAACCTGGCGGCCAACCGGTGGATCAAGCCGAACGCCGCGTACGCCGGCTCGATCCTGCTGGTGGAGACCTCCGAGGAGCTGCCGCCGGCCGAGGAGGTGTTCCGGATGCTGCGCAACGCGGGCGAGCGCGGCCTGCTCGAGCAGTTCCCGGCGGTACTGGTGGCCACCGCCAAGGCCAGCACCATCGGCAACCGGCCGCCGCAGGAGGACCGGGCCCGATTCCGGGACGAGCAGCGGGCGGCGGTGCTGCGCGCGCTGGCGACGTACCACCCGTCGGCGATGGCCGTCTTTGGTGTCGATTTCGGTCACACGGCGCCGCAGTGGGTCCTGCCGTACGGCGGCCGGATGACCGTGGACGGCCCCGGGCGCCGGATCATCGCCCACTTCTGACCCCGGCCTGCACCGGCGGGGAGCAGGGGTCGCAGAAGCTGCGCGCCGGCGTGGGCTTGGTGATCCGGTTCGGGATGAGGACGAACGCCACCGCCGAGCCGGCGACCATCAGGCCCACGCAGATCAGCATCGCGTTGCGGAAGACCGGGTGCAGCTGGCCGGCCACCGTGAGGCTGCCGCTGCCCAGCCCGGCCGCCAGCGGCAGGATCGCCACCGAGAGCAGGCTCGCGGCCCGGGCCACCGCGTTGTTCACGCCCGAGGCGATGCCGGCGTGCGCGTCGTCGAGTGAGCCGAGCGCGGTGGCGGTCAGCGGCGCCACCAGCGTGGACAGGCCCACGCCCAGGATGATCACCGCGGGCAGCACGTCGGTGAGGTACGAAGCGTCCGGCCCGATCATCGACATCAGCAGCACCGCGATCGCGCAGATCAACGGCCCCACCGTCATCGGGATCCGTGGGCCGATGCGCTGCGCGAGCGCGCCCGAGCGGGCCGACAGCAGCAGCATCAGCACGGTCGCCGGGAGCATCGCGGTGCCCGCCACCAGCGGGCTGTACCCGGCCACCACCTGCAGGTTGATGACGAACAGGAAGAAGATGCCGCCGTTGGCCGCGTAGACCAGGAAGGTGACCACGTTGGCCCCCGTGAACGCTTTGTGCCGGAAGATCTCCAGCGGCACCATCGGCTGCGGCGAGCGGCGCTCGGCCAGCACGAACCCGACCAGCCCGGCCACGCCGACGGCCAGCGAGAGCCACACCACCGGGTCGCCCGGGCCGCGCATCGGCCACGCGGTGAAGCCGTACGTGAGGCCGCCCAGCCCGATCGCGCCGGTCACGATGCCGGCGATGTCGAAGCGGTGGGCCGCGGCCGGGTCCCGGGACTCCGGCACGTGCCGGGCGGTCACCCAGAGCACGAGCGCCGCGACCGGCACGTTGATCAGGAAGACGTACCGCCAGCTGCCCGCCTCGACCAGCCACCCGCCGAGGAACGGGCCGAACGCGCCGCCGATGCCGCCCAGGCCGGACCAGGCGCCGATCGCGCGGGCGCGGTCCTCCTGCTGGAAGGAAGCCTCCAGGATGGCGAGCGCGCCGGGGGTGAGCAGCGCGCCGCCGATGCCCTGCAACACCCGGGCGCCGATCAGCAGCTCGATGCTCGGGGCCAGGCCGCACAGCAGCGAGGTGACCGCGAACCAGGTGACGCCGATCATGAAGATCCGCTTGCGGCCGTACCGGTCGCTGAGCGAGCCGCCGAGCAGGATCAGCGCGGCCAGGCTCAGCGCGTACCCGTTGACCGTCCACTGCAGGCCGGCCGCGTCGGCGTGCAGGTCGCGGCCGATCGAGGGGAGCGCGATGTTGACCACGGTGGCGTCGATGAACGCCAGGCTGGAGCCGAGGACGGTGGCGAGCAGGACCCAGCGGCCGCGCGCGCTGTGATAGCGGAGCAGCGTGTCGACGGACATGGGCCGACCCTACGCCGAGGGATCATCCCCGGCTTCGGTCGTCCGACTATGCCGAGCGGCGGCCCTGCTCCGGGGCCGCGCAACCGCGCATCGCCCGGGTGGCGGCCATCGCGGCGGCGGTGGCGGCGCTCGCCGACTTGGCCGCGGTGACCGGCTTGCGCAGGATCAGGTTGTCCAGCCGGGCGCAGAGCTCGGTCCGGTGGAACGGCTTGGTCAGGTAGTCGTCGGCGCCCGCCTGCAGCGCCGCGAGGATCCGCTGGTCGTTCACGTCGGCGCTGATCAGCATCACCGGGAGCAGGGCGGTGGCCGGCTCGGCCCGCAGCCGGCGGCACAGCTCGATGCCGGACTCGCCGGGCATCCGGACGTCCAGCAGCGCGGCGTCGAAGCCTCCGGCGAGCAGGGCCGCCATCGCGGCGGGCGCGTCGTCGGTGGTGACCACCTCGTGCCCGGCGCGGCGCAGGGCGAGCGTGAGCAACTCGCGGTGGTCGGCGTCGTCGTCGGCGATGAGCACGGTTGACAAGGGGTGGCCTCCAGGAGCTGAGGACGGACACCCTGCCTTTCGGCACCCGGCCGGAAACCGCTGAGCCGTTTTCGTGGTTGCGCACGTACGTGCACCGGAGTCATCGTGCGCGTACGTGCACGACGGCGACGATGTGCACGTACGCGCACAAGAGTTATGATGTGCACGTACTTGCACACAGGGAGGTGCGCATGCGCCTGAGCGACGCCGAGGACCTGGGCCGCTACCTGCGCGACCAGCGCCTGGCGGCCGGCCTCAGCCAGGACGACCTGGCCACCCGGGCGACGGTGAGCCGGCGCTGGCTGTCCGACCTCGAGCAGGGCAAACCCACCGTCGAGGTCGGGCTGGTCTTCCGGGTGATCGCCGCCCTCGGGCTGTACCTGGACTGCCGCCCCGAGCCCGCGCCCGAGCTCGATCTCGACCAGTACCTCGACTCGCTCGGCGGCGAGCCGTGAGCCGTGAGCTGATCGTGCTGCTCGGCGGGCGGGTGGTGGGCGTCCTGACGCAGGGCGACGGCGGCGTGCTGTCGTTCGCCTACGACGACGCCTATCGCGATTCGCCGGGCGCGCTGCCGATCTCACTGTCGCTGTCGCTGTCGCTGCCGCTGCCGCTCCGCGACCGAGCCCACGCCCACCCGGCGGTCCGCGCCTTCTGCCAGTCATCTGGCCGGGACCGGCCAGTTCAGCCTGGCCGGAGCGCAGGCCAAGACCGCGCTGCACCTCGACGTCGCGTCCGGAGCGTGGGGCGACCCGTCGGGCGCGGTGCCGACCACGCACATCCTCAAGCCGGCCATCGCCGGGTTCGACGACCACGACCTCAACGAGCACCTCTGCCTGGGGGCGGCGCGGATCGCCGGGCTGCGGGCGGCGATCTCGCGGGTCACGTCCTTCGGCGGGGAGCGGGCCGTCGTGGTCGAGCGGTACGACCGCTACCCGCTCGGCGACGGGCAGGTGGGGCGGATACACCAGGAGGACATGTGCCAGGCGCTCGGCCTGCCGCCCACCAGCAAATACCAGAGCGACGGCGGGCCCTCGCCCGAGCAGATCGTCGCGCTGGTCCGGCGGGCGGTCGGGCCGCCGGTGGCCGCGGTCGAGGTGGATCGGTTCGTCGACGCGCTCGCGTTGAACTGGCTCATCGCGGGCACCGACGCGCATGCCAAGAACTATTCGGTCCTGCTGGTGCGGGGGCAGACCCGGCTGGCGCCGCTCTATGACGTGGCGAGCAGCCTGCCGTACGACGACATGTATCTGCCCCGGCTGCGGCTGGCCATGAAGGTCGCGTCCGAGTACCGGGTGGAGGCGATCACCGGGCGGCACTGGCGCGCCTTCGCCACGCAGAACGGTCTCGACCCGGATCGGACGGTCGAGCGGATCGACGAACTGGCCTCGCGGTTGCCGGCGGCGTTCCGGGCGGCGGCGAGCGCGGACGCGGTGGTGGCGCTGCGCTCCGCGCTGCCGGAGCGGCTGGCGGGCGCGATCGAGGAGCACGCCGGCGCGTGCCGGCGGCGATTGGCGGACGGATGATCCGGGCGGCGCGGGACGAGGACGCCGCCGTCCTGGTGGCGATCGAGGAGGCGGCCGGGCGGATGTTCGCCGCCGTCGGGATGGACTTCGTGGCCGAGGACGATCCGGGGACAGTCGAGGAGCTTCTGCCCTACGTGCGGGACGGCCGCGCCTGGGTGGTCGACGGGGCGGACGGCATCCCGGTGGCCTACCTGATCGCCGAATGGGTGGACGGGAACGTGCACGTCGAGCAGGTCTCGGTCGATCCCGGGTACGCCCGCCAGGGCCTCGGCGCGCAGTTGATCGAGCACCTGGCCGGGTGGGCGACGGAGCGGGGCGCGCCGGCGTTGACGCTCACCACGTACGCGGAGGTCGCTTGGAACGCTCCCTACTACGAGCGCCTCGGCTTCCGGCGGCTCGCCGACGACGAACTCACGCCGGGCCTGCGGGCGATCCGGGCCGCCGAGGCGGACCACGGCCTCGATCGATGGCCCCGACTCGGGATGCGCCGCGATCTGACGGCTTAGGGTGTTAAGCATGCGTGCTGCTGTCTTCGAAGAGCCCGGGCCTGCCGCCGTCCTGCGGATCGTCGAGCGGGAGACACCGTCCGCCGGCACCGGTGAGGTTCGGGTGCGGATCGTGCTGTCCGCGGTCAACCCCACCGACACCGGGACCCGGGCGGGTCGCGGCGTGCCGGACGGGGTTGACCCGCCCCGGGTGCCCAACCAGGACGGCGCCGGCGTGGTCGACGCGGTCGGCGAGGGCGTCACCGGGCTCGAGCCGGGCGACCGGGTCTGGGTCTGGGACGCCGGCTACGGCCGGGTGGACGGCACCGCCCAGGAGTACGTGGTGCTGCCCCGCCGCCAGGTGGTGCGGATGAACGACGACGTGCCGTTCGAGGTCGGCGCCGCGCTCGGCATCCCGGCGCTCACCGCGCACCGCTGCCTCACCCTGGCCAGCGACGGCCCGGCCAGGCTGGCGCCGGGCGCCCTGGCGGGCCGCACGGTGCTGGTCGCCGGCGGGGCGGGCGCGGTCGGCAACGCCGCGATCCAGCTGGCCAAGTGGGCCGGCGCGACCGTGCTGACCACGGTGAGCTCGAAGGAGAAGGCCGGCCTGGCCGCCGCGGCCGGCGCCGACGCGGTGATCAACTACCGCGAGGAGGACCTGGCCGCCCGGGTCAGGGAGCTCGCCCCCGGCGGCGCGCAGATCGTCGTCGAGGTGAACACCGAGAACCTGCGGGCCGACCTCGACGCGGTCGCGCCCGGCGGCAACATCGGGATCTACGTGGGCGGCGAGGTGACGATCCCGAGCTTCAAGGCGATGCTCAAGAACGTCAGCCTCGACTTCGTGCTGACCTACACCACCTCGACCGAGGAGAAGGACAACGCGATCGCGGCCGTGTCCGACGCGGTCAACGCCGGCGCCTTCCGGGTCGGGGAGGAGGCCGGGCTGCCGATCCTGCGCTACCCGTTCGAGCGGGTCGCCGACGCGCACGAGGCGGTCGAGCAGCACGCGGTCGGCAAGGTGGTCATCGCGGTCACCCAGCCCTGAGCAGGGCGTCCGCCACGCGTTCCGGGCCGCGCCCGTCGACGGCCGCCCACCCCCGGGCGGCCAGATCGGTGCGCAGCGCGGGGTCGGTGAGCAGTCGCCGCAAGACAGCCACCGCGTCGTCGCCGAGGTGACCGAGCCGACCGAGCCCGGCCGCATAGCCGCGCGCGATCGTCCGGTCGTACCCGAGAATCTGGTTGTCCACCACCCAGACCAGCGCGGCCGGCAGTCCCAGGCAGAGCAGTTCCCAGGTGGAGGTGCCGCTGGCGCTGACCGCGAGGTCGGCGCCGGCGAGCAGTTTCGGCAGGTCGTCGGTGGGCGGGATGATCTCGAAGCGCTGCCCCGGCCCGGCCGGGATCGCCGAGAGCTCGGCGTGCAGCTCCTCGTTCGCCGCGATGATCGTGGCGTCGAAACCCACGCCGGTCCGGGTGAGCAGCGCGGCCACCTGCGGCGCCGCGCGGTAGGCGTCGGTTCCGCCGAAAAAGGCCACCACCTTGGGCGTACGCCCGGAGCGATGCACCACCGGCGCGACCGGTCGCAGCGACCGCACCGACGAGCGCAGCAGCGCGTAATCCAGTCCGGCCAGCCCGATCGCGTCCTCGACGTCGAGGTGGGCGTCGAGGTTCTGGTCGACGTAGATGTCCGCGGTCTGCCCGCGGAAGTCGCCGTCCACGATGGCCAGCACCCGGCGCCCGGCCTTGCGCACCGCCGCGCTGAGCGGCGGCGGCAGCGTGTACGAGTCGATCACCAGCGCGTCGATCTCCAGCCGCTCGACGGCCGCGACCAGGGCGACCGGGTCGAACGGCGGCGGGTGCCAGGGCAGCCCGCGCTGGGTCAGCTGGGCCTCGGCCCAGGCGACGCCGCCGAGGTCGCTGAGGAACCGCACCCCGGCGCCGCGGGCCATCAGCTCCTCGGCCAGCGCCACGCACCGGACCAGATGCCCGACGCCGGTGCGAGCACCGGCGTCGCAGCGGATGCCGACGATCGTCACGCAGAGCCGCCCTTGGCATGCCCTCCTGGCCCTACGCCCGCTTCGCTCACTCCGGTGCAGTCGCTCATGCCTGCACAAGCGCCTTCTGCAGTACATGCGCGTTCAGCTCGAGCAGGTCGGGCCGGTCGGCCAGCCAGGCGGCCACCGCCTTGAGCTCGACCGGCTCGTCGCCGAAGTGGTCGACGATCGCCTCGATCAGCTTCCAGTCGTCCTCGGTGTCCAGCGTGAGCCGCAGGTGGGACCGGTCCGGCTGCAGGGTGAGCCCGATCACGTCGAAGTCGTCGGCGTGCGTGTAGATGTACGACGTCACGTGCACCCGGTGGTGCTCGGTGGCGAGCGCGTCGATCTGCCGCAGCACCCGCGTGCGCACCATCTCGACGTCCAGCCCGCGCGGCAGCGTGTGGGCGAGCGAGGTGCTCAGGTAGTCGGCGCCGGAGGCCACGAAGACCCGGTGCGCCCGGCTGATGATCGCCGGGTCGATCAGCGGGTTGTCCGCGGTGAACCGCAGCACGATGTCGCTCTCGTGCTGGTCGAGCACCCCGAGGAAGCGGGCGAGCACGTCGTCGACCGGCCCGCGGTGGCAGGCCACGCCGATCGCGGCGCACTCGGCGACGATCGCGTCGTCGGCCGCCTCGGTCGTGGTGGCCACGACCAGATCGTCGAGCACCCCGCTGGCCTGCGCGCCGCGGACCACCCGTTCCAGCACGGACCGGCCGCCCAGCTTGAGCAGCACCTTGCGGGGAAGACGGGACGAGTCCGTCCGCGCCTGAATAATGCCGAGGGATGTCATTTATGTCCTTTTTCGGAGGCGCTGGCGTGCCTTCCTTGCCACGCCATACCCAAGCTTCGCCATGCGGTAGCCGAAGCTACCGCTGAAGGTGGCAATTTGAACACGCGCCTTGGTCAATTCCGTGTCTCGTTTGGCGATCTCGAGCTCGTACTGCTCGGCGCGGGCGTCGGCGTCGGCGAGCAGGCGGCGCAGGGAACGCAGCTGCTCCTCGTGTTCGCGGCGGGAGTCCGGGGCCGGCGGGTCATCGCCGGGCGGAATCGCCGGGACGTCGCCGGGCAGGCCGGCGGCGCCGTGCAGGATCGCGGTCAGCGTCCGCAGGTCGGTGGCGGCGGGCCACGGGTGCGCGTACCCGCCGGTGAGCAGCGTCGTGGCGAGGCCGCTCAGGACGTCGGCGCGGGCCGGGACGCTGGGGTCGAGCTCGGCGAACGTCTCGCCGGCCACCACCACGTTGTCCGGTGAGGCGTCCGGCAGCGCGGCCATCCAGCCGGTGAGCAGCCCTCGGATGGCCGGCAAGTCGTGCCGCAGGCAGGCGCCGAGCAGCAGTTCCTCGAGAAGCCGGCCGGGCGGCAGCGGGCCGGCGGGGGCGTGATCGCGCCCGGGGACCTCGCGGCGCACCCGGCGCACCCACTCACCGTCCGGCCCGGGGCCGATTTCGAGGACCGGACCGTCGCCGAGCAGCACCGGAGCCGCTCGGAGGGGCGTGGCCGGGAGCGGGGCGCGGTGGGCGATCACCAACCAGGCCGCCGCGAGCTCAGGTCCGATGCCGCCACGAACGGCCGCGGCGGCGAGCCGGCGGGGGTCGGACAGGACAGAGCGATTCCGGTACGCCGTGGCGACCGCGCTCGCGGCCACCGCGGCCAGCGCGTCCGCCGGTCCGTCCCGGAGCGCCTCCGGGGTGGCGATCAGCGTCGGCGACCCGGGCTCCGGCCACGCCGCGCCCAGCCAGCCGAGGGCCAGGTCCTCGGCGGCGAGCCGGCCGGCGAGGCGGGCCGGGTTGCCGGGCTTGCTGTCGTCGAACTCGCCCAGCGGCCGCCACGCGTCGTCGGTCCGCGCCGCCGTAGCCGCGGCCGGGTCGACCAGCCGGTGCACACCCAGCTCGTTCTCGACCGTCAGCAGCAGCACGCCGCCGGGCAGCAGGGCGTTCCGGAGCGACCGGAGGGACTCGGCCCAGTCGTACTGGGGGCCCTCGACCGAGCAGAGCCGGCCGAGGCCGTCGAGCGCCACCACCGCATCCCAGCGGCCGGCCTCGGTGAGCTTGGTCAGGGTGCCGCAGAGCACGTCGAGGCCGCGGGCGTCGAGCCGCTCGGCCTCGGGCTGGGAGCGCACGAGGCAGGTCACCGCGGTGCGGGCGGCGAGGGTCTCGATCAGCGCGTGGTCGTGCGGGCCGGCCACCAGCACGCTCGCACCGGCCGGTAACTGGTCGGTGAGGTAGCCGTACAGGGCGCCGCCGGCCGGCGGCCGATCCTCGTGCCAGCCGGGCATCTCGCCGCCGATCAGCCGGATCATGCCGGCACCGCCCCGGGCTCGGGGACCGTGCGGTCGAGGGTCCAGCCCAGCATCGCGCGCAGCTCGGCCGGCGAGGCCAGGTAGCCGTCGCCCAGCTCGGCCAGCGCCGACCGGCGGGCCGCGGCCGGCGCGGGGCGCTCGCCGTGCAGCTCCGGCCACTGCCGGCGGATGCGCTCGGCGGTGGCCCGGTCCTCCCGCTCCAGGTGCATCGGGTCACCGTAGACGGCCGGTTCGCAGCCCGCCGCCACCCCGTAGAAGATCGCGCTGCTCAGCCGGTTGGACGCCACCCGCTGATGGGCGCGAAGTTCACTCAGCTGGTGGTGCAGGAACCGGATGTCGGTGTCCTGCCACTGGTAGCCGCGGTAGCCATGACAGATCACCCGACCGGCCTTCTCGTACACGGCGCGGAGCCGGTCGTCGCGGTACTCGTTCCAGTACAGGCAGAACGTCACCGGGCCGGCCTCGGTCGCCATGATCTCGTCGATCAGCCGGCGGTGGCTGCCCTTGACCTGCTGGCTCTCCCAGCCGTGGAACGGGTACCAGATGGTGCCCGCGCGGGCAGCCGGCTCGGGCGCGGGCGGGGCGAACCGCAGCAGGTAGAGGAACGGCGCGCCGATCACCGTGGCCTGGCGGCGCCCCATCGACCAGGCACGCCGCCGGGTCTGCTCGGACCACACGAAGATCGGCCGGCCGGGGAGGTAGGGCGTGCCGATGCCGAGCCCGTCCACCACGTTCCAGCCGTGCTGCACATAGCCCTCGATCCGGGGCGGGTGCTCCGGGTCGAGGCCGCAGTACTCGGCGAGCACGTGCGCGTGGCCGTAGAAGTGGTTGGCGTGGTGCACCAGGTCAGCTCCCCAGGATCTGACGCAACTCCTCCACGACGCGATCCTGATCGTCATCGGAGAGGTCGACGAAGAGCGGCAGCGACAGCTCCTCAGCGTAGAAGCGTTCCGCCACCGGGCACTGGCCGCGGCGGTAACCCAGGTCCTCGAAGACCGGGTGCCAGTAGACCGGGATGTAGTTGACCTGCACGCCGATTCCGGCCGCGCGGAGCTTGTCGTAGACCTCGCGGCGCCGGCCGTCAAGAATGCGCACCGGGTAGAGGTGACGCATCGGGTCGACGCCCTCGCGCTGGATCGGCAGGCGCAGGCCGGGCACGCCGGCGAGCAACTCGTCGTAGCGGGCGGTCAGCCGCTGCCGCGCGGCCCTGAACTGGGCGAGCCGGCTCAGCTGCGAGCTGCCCAGCGCGCACAGCACGTCGGGCAGCCGGTAGTTCAGCCCGAACGACTGCACCTCGTAGTACCAGCCGCCCTCGTCCGGGCGGCGCAGCCGCTCCGGCTCGCGGACCATGCCGATGTTCTTGAAGGTCCGCGCCCGGTCGAGCAGGTCGGCCCGGGTCGAGGCGACCGCGCCGCCCTCGGCCGTGGTCAGGTTCTTCGTCGGGAAGAACGAGAACGTGGTGAGGTCGGCCAGCGTGCCGACCGGCCGGCCGTGGTACGTCGAGCCGATCGCGTGCGCGGCGTCGCCGATCAGCACCGCCGCCGCCGGCTCGGCGATCTTGCGAAGCGCGTCGTACTCGGCCGGGTGGCCGGCGAAGTCGACCGCGGCGATGGCCCGGGTGCGGTCGGTGACCGCGGCCTCGACGGCGGCCGGGTCCAGGTTGGCCGTCTCGTCCTCGACGTCGGCGAAGACCACGGTGGCGCCGAGCATGGCCGCGGTGGAGGCGGTGGCCACGAACGTCATCGGGGTCACCACGACCTCGTCGCCGGGGCCGACGCCGGCCGCCGCGAACGCCGCGTGCAGCGCGGTGGTGCCGTTGGTCACGGTGACCGCGGGCGCGCCGGCCACGGCCTCGATGTCCTTCTCGAACTGCGCGACCCGGGGGCCGGTGGTCAGCCAGTCGCTGCCGAGGGTCGCGATGACCGCCTCGACGTCGGACTGGTCGATGGACTGCCGCCCGTACGGCAGCATCACTTCTCCTCGTCGATGAGCTTGCGCATGTCCTCGATGCTCAGCCACAGGTCGTTGTTGTCCGAGCGGTAGTTGAAGCCGTCGGCGACCTCCTCGCCGCCGGCCGGCTCCCGGTAGCCCCAGCTCGCGACGACCGGCTGCACGATGTAGCGGTCCGGGAAGCGCAGGGTACGGCGGCTGTCGTCGGCCGCGATCATCTCCTCGTGCAGCTTCTCGCCGGGCCGGATGCCGGTCTCGTGGGTCGCCGAGCCGGGCGCGACGGCCTCGACCAGATCCATGATCCGCATGCTCGGGATACGCGGCACGAACAGCTCGCCGCCGGCCATCTTGTCGAACGAGTCGACCACGAACTTCACGGCCTGGGGGAGGGTGATCCAGAAGCGGGTCATCCGCTTGTCGGTGATCGGCAGGCTCTTGCCCTCGGCGGCCAGCTTGCGGAACAGCGGCACGACCGAGCCGCGGCTGCCCATCACGTTGCCGTAGCGCACCACCGAGAACCTGGTCGGGAAGGTGGCGGCATAGTGGTTGCCGGCGATGAACGACTTGTCGGCGACGAGCTTGGTCGCGCCGTACAGGTTTATCGGGCTGGACGCCTTGTCGGTGGAGAGCGCCACGACCTTCTTGACCCCGGCGTCGATCGCGACGTCGATCACGTTCTGCGAGCCGTTGATGTTCGTCGCCACGAACTCGGAGGGGTTGTACTCCGCGGTGTCCACCTGCTTGAGCGCGGCCGCGTGGATCAGGTAGTCCACCCCGTGCATCGCGCGCGCCAGCCGGTTGCGGTCGCGGATGTCGCCGAGGAAGAAGCGCAGCCGCTTGTCGTCGCCGAACAGCTGGCGGACCTCGTACTGCTTCAGCTCGTCCCGGGAGAAGATGACGATCCGCTGCGGGTCCAGATGGGTGAGGGCGTAGTTGAGGAACGCCTTCCCGAACGATCCGGTGGCACCGGTGACGAGGATCGAGGATCCGCTGATTTCAGACACGATTGAGCTCCGAGGGGGTCGGTCGAAGGCGGTACGAGCCGGAAGCATAACCACCATCCGCCTCGTTTCCAGGGGCGATGGAAAAGGACAACACCCGTTCAACTGGAGTTAAGCTCGGCTTGGTCATGTCGTCCAGCACCCTGTAAGAAGGTAGGAGGCCTCTGTCCACCCCACCTTGGAGCAACCTGTGACTGAGCTGCAGAGACTGCGGGAAGCGTTCCGCACCGCTTTGGATCTTTCGGCGGATGCGCCCGTGGACGATCTGCACTACCAGGACAACGAGAAGTGGGATTCGCTCGCGCACATGTCCCTGATCGCGACCATCGAAGATGAGTTTTCGATCATGATTGACACCGACGACGTGATCAACATGTCGAGCTTTGCGGAAGCTGTGCGGATCCTCGGCAAGTACGGGGTGACCATCAATGACTGACCGGGTGGCCCTGGTTACCGGGGCCTCCCGCGGAATTGGCCGGGCGACGGCGCAGCGGCTCGCCGAGCGCGGCTACGACCTGGTGCTGCACGGCCACGGCGCCGAGGCGGTCACCGCGGTCGCCGAGGAACTGGCGGCCAAGTACAACGTGACCACGTTCGCCGGGCACGGCGACATCGGCGAGCCGGCCACCAGCAAGGCGCTCATGCAGCTGGCCTTCGCCAACTTCAAGCGGCTCGACGCGCTCGTGGTCAACGCGGGCACGCACGCCGCCGGCATGCTGGGCATGACCGACGACGCGACGATCCAGCGGCTGTTCGCGGTGAACGCGGCCGGCGCGGTGTACACGCTGCGCGGGGCCACGCGTCTGCTGGCCCGGGGGTGTACCCCCGCGGTGGTTCTGGTGTCGTCGATCACCGCGACGCGCGGCATCGCCGGCCAGGCGGTCTACGCCGCGTCCAAGGCCGCCGTGGCGGCCCTGGCCAAGTCGGCCGCCAAGGAGCTGGGGCCGCAGGGCATCCGGGTCAACGCGGTCGAGCCGGGCTTCATCGCCACCGACATGCTGGACACGCTCGACGAGAAGGGGCGCGCGGAGCGGATCGCCGACACCGCGCTGGGCCGGCTCGGCGAGCCCGACGAGGTCGCCGACGTGATCGCATTCCTCCTCTCCGAGCAGGCCCGGTTCGTCACCGGCCAGATTCTCGGAGTGGATGGAGGATTGACCCTGTGAACCTGTTCCATCCCGGCGCGCGCGTGATCGACGCCGCGACCGGTGAGACGCTCACGCCCGAGGCGATCGACGCGGCGGCGGAGACGCTGGCCGCCGAGCCGGGTGCCGTGGTGTTTCACCCCATTTCCACGACCATTTCGGATATCGCTCGGTACGTCGCGGCGCTGCGGCTGGGCCGGCCGGTCGTGCTGCTCGACCCGGAGGCGGACAGCGCGCACTGGGCCGAGCGGTTCGCCACCGACGAGGTGCATCCCGACCTGGCGGTGCTGCTGACCACCAGCGGCTCGACCGGCAACCCCAAGCTGGTCCGGCTGTCCCGCCAAGCGGTGCTGACCAACGCCGAGCAGATCGCCACCGTTCTCGACATCTCCGCCGACGACGTCGCGATCACCACGTTGCCGCTGTTCTACTCGTACGGGATGTCGGTCCTGAACTCGCATCTGCTGCGCGGGGCCACGGTGATCCTCGAGCGCACCGGCATCATGCAGCGCGACTTCTGGACCGCGGCGGTCGAGCACGGCGCCACCTCGATGGCGTTCGTCCCGTACCAGTACGAGATGCTGCGCCGGCTGCGCTTCGATCCGGCCAGGTACCCGGCGCTGCGCAAGCTCACCCAGGCCGGCGGCCGGCTGCGCACCGACCTGGTCACCGACTTCGCGCAGCGGATGGCGACGGTCGGCGGCTCGCTCTACGTGATGTACGGCACGACCGAGGCCGCGCCCCGGATGGCCACGCTGCCGCCGGAGCGGCTGGCCGAGAAGGTCGGGTCGGTCGGGCTCGCGCTGCCCGGCGGCTCGTTCGACATCTCGCCGGACGACGAGGTCATCTATCGCGGACCCAACGTCATGATGGGGTACGCCGAGACCGCCGCCGACCTGGTCAAGGGCGACGAGATGGGCGGCGTGCTGCCCACCGGCGATCTCGGCCGGGTCGACGACGAGTGCTTCCTGTTCATCACCGGCCGGGCCAAGCGGATCGGCAAGGTCTTCGGCGTCCGGATCAACCTGGACGACGTGGAGAAGAACTTCCCGGTCGTGGCCGTGCCCGGCGGCGACCAGCTGATCGTGTACGCCGAGGGCATCTCGGACGACGAGGCCCGCGGCCTCCGCACCAAGATCGCCGAGTGGCTCGGGACACATTTCTCCGGCGTGGTCGTGCGTAGCATCGAATCCCTGCCGCTGCTCCCGAACGGCAAGGTCGACTACCGCGCCTTGGAGGCGTCGCTGTGAGTGTCTTCACCCTTCCGCAGGCGGTGAAGGAAGAGGTCTTGCTGAAGGATCTCTCCGAGCTCGTGGATCATCATCGCGATCGCTGTGAGCCATATGCCCGAATTCTGGCGGCAAATGGTTATTCATCCGCATCGTCGATCGCCGAGCTGCCCTGGCTGCCCGTGCGGCTCTTCAAGAATCTCGAGCTGAAGAGCATTCCGGACGACGAGGTCTTCAAGGTGCTGACGTCGAGCGGGACGACCGGCGAGGTAAGCCGGATTTATCTCGACAAAGCCGCCGCGGCCACCCAGACCCGCCAGCTCGGCGCGACCGTGCAGAGCGTGCTCGGCCCCAAGCGGCTGCCGATGCTGTTGATCGACACCAAGGCCATGCTCAAGGACCGCCGCTCGTTCAGCGCCCGCGGCGCCGGCGTTCTCGGCATGTCCACGTTCGGCCGCGACCACGTCTGGGCGCTCGACAACGACGGCCACGTCGACCTCGACGCGATCCGCGGCTTCCTGGCGAAGCACGGCGACGCGCCCTTCCTGATCTTCGGCTTCACCTACCTGGTCTGGCTGCACCTGTACGAGGTGGCCCGGGACAACGGCCTCGACCTCTCGCAGGGCATTTTGATCCACTCCGGTGGCTGGAAGAAGCTCGTCGACCAGGCGGTGTCACCTTCGGACTTCCGCGCGCGCCTGGCCGAGGTGGGTCTGGTCAACACCCACAACTTCTACGGCATGGTCGAGCAGATCGGCACGATCTTCCTGGAGGGTCCGTCCGGCGGCTCGCTGTACTGCCCGGACTTCGCCGATGTGATCGTGCGCGACCCGGTGACCTGGCGGGAACTGCCACCCGGCGAGCCCGGCCTGCTCGAGGTGGTGAGCACGCTGCCCACCTCGTACCCGGGGCACGTCCTGCTCACCGAAGACCTGGGGGTGGTGCATGGCATCGACGACGGCGACTGGCCCGGCAAGCACTTCTCGGTGCTCGGGCGGCTGCCGCGGGCCGAGGCTCGGGGCTGCTCCGACACGTACCGGGAGGCGGCGTGATCACGTTCCGGTTCGGTCTTGACGGCGACCTGACCGCCCCGGTCGACGACCGGCTCACCGTCGGTGACGAGCGGGTCGTCGACTTCCTCGCCAAGGTCGCCCGCAAGCTGCTCGCCCCGGCCGTCGCCCGGCGGCACCCGGAGCTCGGCTCGCTCGGCTATTTCCTGCGGCCGGCCGAGCTGACCCGCGCGGTCAGCCGGATGCGGCGGGAGGACGCGATCGTCTTCCCGCGCGGCAACGTCTTCCACGTGCCGCCGGCGAACGTGGACACCATCTTCGTCTACTCGTGGGCGTTGTCCGCGCTGGCCGGCAACCACAACGTGGTGCGGATCTCCTCGCGGTCCGCCGCCGCGGCCGACACGATCCTCGCCGCGCTCAACGAGGTGGACGCCGATCCGGTGATCCGGCGTACCCAGCGGATGGTCACCTACGGCCGGGACGACGCGCTGACCGCGGCCCTGAGCCAGTGGGCCGACCTGCGGGTGATCTGGGGCGGCGACGCCGCCGTCGAGGCGATCCGCAAGCACCCGTTGCGGCCCTCGGCCCGGGACCTGACCTTCCCGGACCGCACCTCGTGGGCGGCGATCTCGGCGGCCGGCTGGCGGGCCGCCGACCCGGCCGCCCGGCGCGAGGCGGTTGTCGGCTTTTCGAATGACGCCTACTGGTTCGACCAGGCTGCCTGCTCCTCACCCCGTACCGTCTTCCTGGTGGGAACGGACACCGCGGACGTACGGTCCGAATTCGTCGAGCTGCTGCTCGACGTGGTCGACCAGCGCGGCTGGCAGGTCGACGCGGCGATGGCGGTGGAGAAGCGGGTCAACGCGTACGGGCTGGCCGCCACCGGCGCGGTCACCGCGCTCGACTTCCCGGCCAACTCGGTGACCGCCATGTCGCTGGCCGCCGTGCCGGACGCGCCGCGACGCTGGATCGGCGCGGGCGCGTTCCCGTTCGCCGAGGTCGGCTCGCTGCTCGACCTGGTGCCCGCGATGAACCGGCAGGACCAGACGTTCAGCCACTTCGGCTTCGCGCCGGCCGAGTTGCGAGCGTTCGCGCTGGCCCTCGCCGGCCGCGGGGTCGACCGGATCGTGCCGTTCGGCTCGGCTCTGACCTTCAGCGCCATCTGGGACGGCTACGACCTCCCGCACGAGTTCACCCGTCTGACCACGGTCGCCCCATGACCGGAGCGGTGCTGGAAACCACCCCCGAGGTGGGACCGGCACCCACCGGCTCGCGGCAGTCCCGGCTCGCCGCCGTCGTGCCCTGGCTGATCCCGGCCGGCGCGCTGGTCGCGCAGTCGCTCGCGACCGGCACCCCGGCCGGCGACCTCCTGCGGTACGCGGTCTATTTCGCCCTCGCCGTGCTGCTGCCGGGCACGCTCCTGCACCGGGCGCTGCGCGGCAGCCGCGGCAACCTCCCGGAGGACCTCGGCCTCGGCGGCGCCACCGGCCTGCTCCTGCTGATCGTGGGCTGGGCGCTGGCCGCGGCCACCGGCCTGCAAGTCCTGCTGCCGGCCTGGCCGGTGCTGATCGTCGTGCCGTTCGTCGCCGTGCCGCGGCTGCGCCGGCACTGGCGGATCGCCGACCCGCGACCGCTGCCGGCGCTCTGGTCGTGGGCCGTCGCCGTGGCGATCGCGCTGGCCGTTCTCTCGCTCGGCGCGACCTGGCGCAGCACGCCGCTGCCGCCCGCCGACGCCTCCTGGTACCCGGACCTCGACTACCACCTCGCGCTGGTCCGCGAGCTGATGCGGTCGATGCCGTTCCAGGTGCCGCAGCTGGCCGGGGACACCCTGCGCTACCACTATCTCTCCGACGCCGACATGGCGACCGCGGCGATGATCACCAAGATCGACCCGGCGACCGTGCTGCTCCGGCTCTGGCTGCCGCCGATCATCGGGCTGACCGCGCTGGTCGCCGCCGCCCTGGCTCGCCAGCTGGCCGGCAAGTGGTGGGCCGGAGCGCTCGGCGGCCTGCTCGCGGTGGCCGGGCTGCCGCTGGTGCTGGGCTCGCCGATCGCCGCGCTCGGCGGCAACGCGATCAGCTATCTCAGCCCGTCGGAGAGCTACCAGCTGCCGCTGACCGGGCTGCTGCTGGCGATCGCCGTCGAGGTGCTGCGCGGCCGGGCGATCGGCTGGGCCTGGGCGCTGGTCCTCCCGCTCGGGCTGGCCTGCGCCGGGGCCAAGTCCAGCGGGCTGCCGCCGATCGTGGCCGGGATCGCGGCGGCCGGGATCGCGATCGTCTTATGGCACCGGGAGCGGCTGCGGGCCACGCTCGCACTGTTCGGGCTGGTCCTGGTGGCCATGCTGGTCGGGTACAAGCTGTTCGCCGGCGGGGGCGCGGGCACGCTCGCCGTCCAGCCGCTGGCGATTCTGTA
>Ga0307509_10004275_pt1 | contig 20795 bp, 23 predicted proteins | sample 10_EM_MG_FD_202245 | JGI IMG/M metagenome (GOLD analysis project Ga0307509, IMG submission 202245) | Populus trichocarpa ectomycorrhiza microbial communities from riparian zone in the Pacific Northwest, United States - 10_EM | ecosystem: Host-associated > Plants > Roots > Unclassified | place... | reverse complement strand
GATGCAAGGGGGTGGTACACGAGATACTAGTGATAGCATTCCTTCATGTTGCACGGCGTTGGTGGGGTCATGGTTTATATCTGATTATGTAATTAAGCTTGGCGGTTCGCGAACACTTTTGACGGGTGACTGTAGATAGGAAATATGCCAAGTCATTCTTCTACCACGATGACGTTCCTCCAAGTATCCTATGCGATAAAACAAACCACAAAACTACCTCATGCATACCAACCCCAAGGTCAACAATGACCCCAAAACCAAGAACCGTCTCCCGTGCGGTAGCAAGAAGAGGGAGGAGAGTGTTGGAAATCTCACATGATGCCAGTATTGAGAGGATTGTAAGAAGCCAGAAGATTTTTGTATCAAAATTAGGAGCATGAGGGACAGGAGTGAAATAAAAGAGAAATTTAAGTGACAGGGCGAGGAAGAAGCTAACACAGGAGGGTAACTTTGGTGCAAGCCAGCATAAGAAGAGTTGGACAACATTGGTGTCAATTACATACAGTGCTTAACCACCACTTCAACAGAGCGAACTGATTTTTTCACATTGACAGTGTTGAGATTGAGATATTCATAGTAAATATTTAGCTCTTTAACCGATATAGTTGTCTTAATAGGTTGCATGTAGGATCCCAACTGCAAAATCCGTGGCCACCCTCCCCCTGTCTACACCAAAAATGACTGACTTTGGGCACACATATGGTTTGTGCAATACAAAATGTATACTAGACTCTCAGTAGTTTTCAATTCATTAAACCTCATAATCTAAGCAATATATTGAATTGCAAACTCCACTAGTGAATAGACCTGGCCAAGGAGAATAATATAGTAGTTTTTTCATGAGAGTTAGAGATATTGATAATATGATATAATGATTTAAAATCATGGACTTTGGGTGGCAAAAGTGAAATTGTCTTATGCACAGCCACATATTTCTTTCCAAGTTTAGCCTATTTTGTATTAGTAATCCATATCCTAGATTAGGATTTGTTTATAATCAGTAAATATAATATACCAAGAGCATCACAAATATCATTAACTTGCAGGTTACACTTTTTATAACACTTCTTTTTCTCTTATAATTAACTCTTCTTTTCAATAAACATAACTATTCTTCAATTATTGATCTTCATAATACTGTTTAAGGTTAGATTGAATTGAAAGATATTATATCTCTTCTGTATCAGTTATTTTCTTATATAGTATCATCTAGGTTTTAACAATTTAACCACAAAAGTCAATCCTTTTACCTCTATTCTTGAACCTTATTGCATTGTCTTGGCACAAATATCTACGCAGCTACAAAACACTCTTCTTTCAGCCTGGTCTGCATTTTGAATTTCACAAACTATAACCCATCTCAAAGCAATATTGATCTATTGAAACAAACCTATTGTGTAGGCAATTGTTGAAACTTCCTAGGTAAAAACTATCAGAATTTTCCCATTCTCACATGAGGGTTGAGAGATTATGAATATCATTAAATATGGTTGCAATGTGCCTTTCGTGGGCAAAACACATACAAATTCAGGGACATGACACCCTATGCTCACTATCAATATATCTGGTATTGCACCAAGGGCACTAACACAGCTTGGCATGTATAAATAATAATATCTAACGTGATTTATGGGGTAGCGGCTCACAACAGGGATCTGGCTCACCTATAGCAACCACCGAATAATCAAATCTACCTTTTATTATCTCAATGAATAAGACAGGTATTAGTTTGAAAATTTAGATTCAAGTACTTTAAGATATAGAGAATCAGAAAATATGGTTTTTATTTCTCAGGTAAAGATTGCTGCTCTTGTATAGTGGTTTTAACATTGCCTATCTCAAAAACGAATTGCTCTCTTTCCAAACAATATAAAAATTGAAAAACTTCCAAGAAGGATATTCCAAAATAGATAGAAGGATAGTAGAAGTCTTATTTATTCAGAGTAAAGTGGTTTTAATTTTGTTTCTATAAATTGCCTAGAGCAATAGTGGTCAAAAGAGTGATGAGAAACTATATACAAATTACATACAAATTGTATCAATTCAACCATGTAATATCTACATACATAGTTGGCCTAAGAACCCAATTTCTTGAAATATCCTTTATTATGATTTATAGAGTTAGTATTGAAGGTTTAAAGTTACGCAAATACACCTGGCATATTCTATACTCCATTCAATTTAGAGAGTAATAGTATATAACTACTAAGCTTTTTGCCATTGTTAAATAGTTATAATAACATTTTCAAACCAAATACAAGTCTATCCATCATTCAATTCACATTAGATAACTAGGATTGATAGTAAGCATGTTGTGTACACAAGAATATCTAATTATATCTACTAATCTGTACACAATTATGACAATTTGACTATAGACAATTAACATCAAGTCTAATAAACCAATATCATTTTTCCTGACTTTAAGAAGTGTAGTTTGACTTCATAAACCATTTACCTTAATCTGATAATTGATTGTCATTTCAAATAATTCATTGTTGCAATTTTAACTATCTTACAGAACTTCTCCCTTGCTTTTACTCATTTGAGAATCATCAATGTACAGATTATTCAAAACTCTGTTCTATGAGTTTAAACCTTTAATATCTACTCTAGAGATCATAATAAAGGATATTTCAAGAAATTGGGTTCATAGGCCAACTATGTATGTAGATATTACATGGTCAAATTGATACAATTTGTATGTAATTTGTCTATAGTTTTTCATTTCTCTTTTGACCATTATTGCTCTAGGCAATTTATATAAACAAAATTAAAACCACTTTACTCTGAATATATAAGACTTCTACTATCCTTCTATCTATTTTAGAATGTCCTTCTTAGTAACTTTTCAATTGTTATATCGTTTGGAAAGAGGGCAATTCTTTTTTGAAATAGGAAATCTTTCAACCACTATACCAGAGCAGCAATTTTTATCTAAGAACTAAAAACCATATTTTCTGATTCTCTCTATCTTAAAGTTCTTGTATCTAAATTTTAAACAAATACCTGTCTTATTCATTGAGATAATAAAATGTAGGTTTGATTTTTCGGTGGTGGTTATAAGTGAGCTGGATCCCTGTTGTAAGCCGCTTCCCTACAAATCCTATTAGATGACTCTAAAGGCTGTTGAATATTTTGACTTTTTTTTTTGAAAAGCAACTGGCTGGGTCCCTGTGAGGTGAAAATGCCAATTTTTGGTGTAAAATCAGGGGCATGAATTTTGTTAGCAATATCGTGCAAGGCACAAGAGGGATGTCTTCACCCTCACTTTCCGGTCGGTACTTTCACCACAGGATTGGTTAAGGCCAGTACTCAGGTAGACCATCGCAAAAACTCACGAAAGTCTCACATGTGTAGGGATTCTGCTGCGTGCTTCGTCACGCCAATGACGAAACCAGGATACCAACAGAGATCAATTACGGGAAATCTTTTGTAATCCTAGCTGTAGCGATACTTTTTTCTCCACCAAATACCCAGGTTCGTCCCCGCCCAGTTTCGTCATTCGTACGATAAAGACTGTACAGTACTATACCTAGGACTAAATAAAGGAAGCAGAAAGGGCAACCACAGTTGTTGAGCCCAATGCTGTAAAGCAACTCCCATAGTGTATTCTTGAGACCAAGCCCCAGTGAGGCGGACCTGAGACAAGATATGGTACAAAGTGTATAAAAGGTGTACCAAGGGGGTGCATTTTTGTAATGCCTCTATTTGGTAAGGGTAAAGGGTTATAAATGTCAAAAATCAATTTGGAAGTTCTATGTTCAACTTGCATTCATTTTCAGTTTTTTTGTAAAATATTTTTTAATTTTTCATCTATCACATGGAAGAAAGGAATTTAAATGCTTTGAATATGTTATTCTCTGTATTATAAAAGTTCTTATATTTGACATAAAAATTACTGGAAAAAGATTGCCAGAGTTGAGAATTGAATGACTGTACTTCAAAAAACATTTTGATATATATGACCCTTTAACCTAACCAATGACAGGCATTACAAAAATGCACCCCCGTGGCACACCTTTTATACGCTTTGCACCATACCAGCGCACACTTTGAGTACCTGTACGACTCTCAGAATCAGACTCCTGACCGGTATGATACAAGTCTCCAGCGTGAATAGCCCGAACACAGAAATCAGAAATTTATATAGCAGATTATCAGTCCACACCCGATCGCCCACACCAAACTGGAACCCCCATACTCGAGTACCAGTATTCGCGCTCTTCGCCAGTGTCATGTCCTCGAGTACAAGGGGTAGGCAAAAGCCTGGCTGCGCATTCTTTCTTCCGTGAGTACCGGTACTTAAAATACAACGACTTCTGTAAATGCTTTCTTTTCTGCTTTAGAACTTGACCTAGGAAGCACAGCACCGGCCTGTGAGGAGAGATGCTTTATCTTCGGCGCGTGCCGTGCGTCTCCCGCCAAACTTGTTGCAAGGTTGCTGTCGCTCGGTTGGTGGTGCATACGCTTCCCATGGATGCGTGTTTTGTGATTCGCTGCCTTCACGATAGTCGATCGTTTTACTATGCAATTATCCCTGACTGCACTTCTCAATTCCACAGTCCACACCATCAGGATTTCCACCGACCAACGAAACATCCTAGACACAACGGGCATAAAAAAAGCAAAATATTTATTAAGAAAAAAAGTGTGTGGGAACCCCAAGAATAGGAAACACAGTTGCCTCTGGCTATTGAACGCAAAAAAGCTGTTCACTATAGGGGATTAGCCAATAGAATGGCCGGAAGGCAGCTCAACGAGCCAATCACAGCCTTGCCGTTCACTATAGCCAGGTTCACTATAGCCAGGTGCGGCTGCATTTCCTGGTGCCGCACCAGACTTACCCCTGTACCCGTGTACGGTACTTGTACAAGAAGCAGAGAAGACTATGCAGGCAAGGTTTCCGCTGCATACAGGATTTCCTGACCTCTCGCCAGTGAGGCTCCGTGCCACAAAAGAGTCTTGGTTTATCGCCTATCCTCGATGTCCCACCTCTTTTCCAGGATAACCTATTATGTGTGTCATCACATCCGCATCTGAGTTTTCCCTTCCCAACCGGGCTGGTCTCTGAAATACGCTCGGGAATTGGTTATCAGCACGGGGCTCAAAGACTGGGGCCGGCTCCGCTGCGCTTTTCGAATTCGGCCATGCATACTCGAGTAACTATAACACCACATATCCCTACACATGCAGCTTCTTGGTCTCTTGTGATAAAAACGCAAAATCCATAAAACCTTCGAGTGACACGGTATGACCAACAACCGTCATGAAATGAAAAAGTGAGAGCCCCCTAAAGCACCTGCAGAGCCTGCCCTGATAAAAATCAACAACAGAGTAAGACACCGCCAGCTCTACTCCAATAAAAAAATCTTCCCTTGTCACCCCCTCCCCACTAAATCTGGAAATCTGGAGTGCCCGGCAAAAACATTCATAGGTCCCCATATGCCCACAGACAACTCACCCTCTCTATAAGTGAAAGTCATCCTCCTTCCCCCCTCCCCTCTCCCACATAGGCCAGCGGTTGCCCTTTAGAAGGTTGTTCTCCATAAACCTCCTCGACTATCTCCAACATTCATTCACCCGCCGGCCCTCTTCAATCTCCCCCCCGAGCGCCTCAACCTTACCCATCACATTCTGTCTAAAGCGTCGATACCCCAGTTCGCTAGTCATGTCTAACCACCCCAATGAAGGCATTTCCGAAGGTTCCATCGCCAATGCCATTTCCTCCTCCAAGGGTAAAATTTCCCCACAAGTACCTATTTCATCCTCTAATCCATTGAAATTTCCACCCCCTTCCACCCCTGCCAATGCATGTCCACCTGGGCTCGCCTGCCCCGTCTCCGGCTGCCCGTTGTTTCTCAATGGAGAAACACCCGACCGGTACCTCAAGAGACACCTTAATCACCCCGGGCTTTACGGACGCAAGGGCCAGGAGAAAGATACTTGGCTTAATCTTCACAAGATCGAGCTCCAGAGGCTCCTAGCTACACTTGGTTTTAACCCCCACGCACAACCCTAACCCTACTGGGAAGAAGCCGCAAATGGAACTGACCGTCGATGAAATCAAATTAGCGGAGGACAACGAGGCGGAAGAAAGGAATTCGAGGATTGCAGAATTCGAGTTGCGTACTAGGAGCATGGGGATAACTGAGGATTGTTTTGTTGCTCAGAAGGTGGCGATTTGGGAAGGGATTTGGGCTGCCAAACAGAACGGTGACGATATCGGAGTTAGTATAATACTCTTTTTCCCTCTCCCGCTCAGCGGTTATACTAGGATTGTTGCTAATTGGGATGGGGATCGACCGCAGTACTATGCTAGGGTCCTTTTAGACGCCGCCACCAGCGCTCATCAATAATCTCTTTTCCATCGGTATTCAGGTCCCATTTCCGGAATATTTAAGTGGTTCCTCGCTATTTATTGTGTGCGTGGACAAAATGAACCGAACACCCCAGTGAGCGTGGCAACCCATCGCTTCCGGGCTCCCACAAAAATCATTACCACTCAACAGGCACCTCGTAATGCCTTCTCTTTTTTTTCTTTTCTTGGGGCTGATTGATGGTATGCTAAGTACTGATCGTCATGTATTTAAATTATTTTTACTTATTTTTCTTGGTTGAGTATGGGTGTGGGTGGTTGTATCCAGGAGGTTGACAATATCGCGGCGGACATTATGAGCTTTCGTTGATCGGTTAATTTTGTCCATGCACAATACTTACTTTCTATTTTTTCTTCCTCTTCTGCCTGACAGATCAGTTTACCCTTTTTTTATATATCACCCAGTGGGCTCATTCCACTTAGATAGTAGTTGGCCGTTATCCAAGATTCACTGTTCAGTATTTCTCGCTTGCAGCACCACCTCGTGACACATACTGTACGAGGTATGTACCGTATCTATTTCTCACACCGAAATCCCAACTTTCCAAGGGCGGCTCTGCAAGCACAACCCCAAGCATAGTTAAAAAGAGGGCTATTCACCAGTAGCTCCTCAATTTTCTCTTTCATAGGGATTCATTTTTTTAGGCTCTGTCCGGCATTTACTGACCCAATGAAAATATATCGCAATAAAAGTTGAAAATTTCCTACCGGTATAATAATAATAGGGATAAAAAAATATAACAAATATAAAAAATGTGGGGAGGTGGGGAAAAAAATAATGGAAAATATAAGAGGTGTTTTCCCCCACCTGTCGCAGAACGCTTTGTCTCGCTTGCGATCAAGCGCCCGTCCCGTACCGGTACTCGAGGATACCGATAGAGCGTCACAGTCCACCCAAACAAGTCCGCCACCCAAACAGCTACACTCAAATAAGAAACTTTCAAATGGTTTTCTTGCCTTGATTGGATGAGCTGTGGCGACGGTGGCGACCACCCCTCGTTTCCTCATACAAAACCCACCAATCAGCATCTGTTTGGGTGGGCTAAACTGTGACGTCAGCTACCGGTATGCAGTTCGATAATACTGTACGAGTAGAATAATGATCGTTGATGTGTAAGATCGCATTAGACTACTCGAGTACCTTCTGGGGGGACTAAGTAAGGGCACTAGGCCCTTTGTCTGCCAGCACCTCACCTCCCTCCTTTAAAGAATGAGTACTGGTAGGATAGTCAAAACTGTTGGTCGCGAGGCGTCCGGGCAGGGGGCTGAGCACTAAAATGGGGGACGAACAGGGGGACTCAACGAACAGCCCAAACAAAATCTTAGCTTACTAAGTCATTTTTTAGCAGAGTGTTCGCTGAACCCCCCTGTTCGTTGACCCCCTCCCATGTTGCTGGGAGCCACTTTCAGCCATCCGTCGATAGTGCGATGCGTGCTCAATTATTCACTAGCGACGGTAATAATTAAGTAGCACGGTAACGCCTTCCACGCTGTAGCGAGCCCCCCCGCACAGCGAGCCATCCGCAAGTTTAGGCAATGGTGATTGGCTGAACCTCAATCCAAATTTGAATTGTGACTAGTATTTGGGTGGATTGCTCGTTCTGCCGGGCGCCCGCTATGCAGTGGAAGACGTTATTTCCCTAACATTTTGCCTCCCTAGCCGGAAGCAACTCTCTCAGTGTATTCTTGAGACCATGCCCCCGTGATGCGGACTAGAGAAAAAATACCAGCCCATACTTTAAGCACCACCACTCTCAGAATCAGACTCCAGATCGTTATGCTACAACTCTCCAGCTTGAATAGCCCTAACCTAGGGATTTGAAATTTGTATTGCAACTTATCAATCCACATTTGAGCGACCACATTAAATACAGACTCCACTATTCCGGCTCTTCGTGCCTGTGTCACGCATACAGCGGTACAGGTAGGCCGTAGCGAAGACCCCATGTCGGCAAGGTTTCCGCTGCGTACCGTACTCGTACAGGATTCTTCGAGAATACCATTCACTCAGCAACAAACCTCACGGATACCACCAGCCGGGAAACTACCATCGAAAAAGTTTGCCCTTTGTAAGGAATTACTTCACCTCTGGCCCATCATAAAATGGCAAAGAAAAATTCAAAAAATGAACCGGAAAGAGGAAAAACAACCCTAATTAATTGTTAGATTTTTAATTTTTCTTATACATATGATATCATGGTTAGAAAGGATTTCCATGGGCTGGTCTCACTTGAAAGTGGTGTGTTTTCGGGAGCAACTTACACCAAGGATTCTAAGAAAATCACTAAAACCCTCACCCTAGGTCTTAGTTCATCTTCAAAAAAGTTTTTAAAATTTTTAAAAAACAACCAGAGGCTTTAAGTTACTTTTTTCTATTCCCCATATTTCTTCTATTTTTCAAAAGATTATTTGGGTTACTTAAAGAATAAAGAAACTGGTGATTCTCGATGGAGAGATTGCTTTTGTCGAGATGTGAATCTCAAATTTTTCCACCTCCCGCGAGTAGGGCGCCGTGCCACAAAAAGTCTTGGTTTATGTTCTGGGTGATGCCCCCAACTTAGTTCCGTACATCATGGGCGAAAAAAAAAAAGCAAGAAAATTGCCCTTCCAGCAAGAAAATTGCCCTTCCAACGAGAAGATGTCCCTTCCGGCCCAGGCTTGGTCTCTAAAATACACTATGAGAATTGCCTCCCAGCACGGGGCTCAAAAGCTGTGGCTGGCTCCTCTATTTTTTATTCGGCAACGCATGTCTCAAACACCATATATATCCCTGCACATGCATACGAGTACCCTGACCGGAGATGTTGATGAGCGACGTTAAGATCGAGAAGGGGGGCAGGCAGCTAGTACCACTACGAGTGATAGTCCATGAATATAACATTCCCCTAGCATGCTAAAAGTGAGAGTTAAAAAGCGAGAGTCCCAATAGCGCAACCACTCGAAAATCAATAATAGAGGAATATCCGCCAGCTCTACTCCAATAAAAAAAAGACCCCAATTTGCGGCGCCCTCCCACTAGATCTGGAGCGCCCCAGCAAGAACACCCATCCCTATACACCCCCGCAGACAACTCACCCTCTCCATAAGTGAAGGCCTTCCTCCCCCCATCCCCCTCCCACATAAGCCAACGGTTGCTCTTTAGAACGCTGTTCTCCTTAAACCTCCTCGACTGTCTCCAACATTCATCCATCCCCCGGCCCTCTTCAATTTCGCCCCCGAGAGCCTCAATCTTACCAATCACATTCAGTCAGGAGCACCGTTACTCCAGTTCGCTAGCCATGTCTAACCACCCCCATGAAGACATGTCCGAAGGTTCCAGGCCCAGTGTCATTTCCCCACGAGCACCTATTTCCTCCTCTGATCCCTTGAATATTCTATCCCTCTTCTCCCCCACCAACGTATGTCCGCCTGGGCTGGCCTGCCCCGTCACCAACTGCCCGTTTGTTCTCAATGGAGAAACACCCCACTGGTACCTCAAGAGGCACCTCAATCACCCCGGGCTTTACGGGCGTAAGGGCCAGGAGAAAGAGGTTTGGTTCAATCTTCACAAGATTGAACTCGAGCGGCTCCTAGCAACACTTGGTTTTAACCCCTCCAGAACCCTAACCCTAGTTACAAGTCGGGGGGCAATTGGAACTGACCTCGTTGATAAAATCAAATTAGAGGAAGACAACAAGACGGAAGAAGAAAGGATGTCGAGTACTGCAGAATTCGAGTTGCGTGCTAGGAGCATGGGGATCGCCGAGGAGAGGTTTGTTGCTCAGAAGGTGGCCATTTGGGAGGGGATGTGGGTTGCCAAACAGTACGGTGACGATACCGGAGTTAGTATTCTTTTTCTCTCTGATGTTATAGTAGGTCTATCGCTAATTGAGATGGGAAATGATTGCAGTACTATGCTGGGGTCCTCTTAGATGCCGCCACCAGCGCTCATCAATAAACTCCCCTCCGTCGGCATCCAGAGTTTCAATTTCACGAATCTTTAAGCGGGGTCCTATCTATTTACCTCCTTTCCATCTGTTTTCCCCTTCTGCTCTACAGAGCAGTCTACGTATTCTTTTATATCGGCCGGTGCGGTCATTCGGGTTATGATAGTGTTGTCTGTTATCCAAGATTCATTGCTCCGTAGTTGAGTATTTCTCGCTTCCAGAACAACCTAGTGACACATACGTACCGCATCTATTCCCCCCACCGGTATCCCAACTTTCCAAAGGCGGCTCTACGAATATCATAGATATTTTGCCAGTCCCCCAACCAACAATTTGAGTCGCGGCGCTGAGTCGCGACGTGGGGTAAGTCGCTTCGGCACGTCTGTCGGAGCCTGGATAAGCGGAGAGTGTAGGCTGAGTACTGGGACCAAGGTCGTACTCAAATATACACTGTCTTTGTGCCAGTCCCCCGGCATACCTGTCGAAGCGATATACCCCCCGTCGCGACTATATATTCTTGGTGAAAAAGCTTGTTCTGTAACACTGCCAGCCCACGGCAGTATGATAGTCGAAACTGTTGGTCGTGAGGCGTCCGGGCAGAGGGCTGAGCAGTACTGGGAGCCACCGTCGATAGTGCGATGCGTGCTCAATTCTTCACAAGCGACGGTAATAATTCAGTAGGACTGTAACGTCTTCCACGCCACAGCAAAACAAAACTGCGTTATCGGATTCATCTCCCCCACTACCAGCGTGCCAGCTTCTAAATTCCTCGGTTTGTAACAACCATTCCCCTATACTTTCGACTCGACGGTCTTGGATATCTTGATGCCGTGATTTGGGATCTAGTGGGGATAGCCATTCTAGGATATTCGATCGATCATCGGCAACAATAAAATGATTCGACACGGTAACTGTGTTAAAAGAGTTGGTGTTATGACTACTAGAATATTGCGACATTTTCTCTTCTTCGTAGGTTAGGATATCGTGGATGATGGAGGATGGACGATGGGGTTAGTCGCTACTAGAATTCTAAAGGGCAGAAGAAAAAAAAGTGGGGTCATTTGTGTAACCTCCCTATGCCTCGGGATCGTCCAATCAACCTCCCCAGATTTGTTCCACAGCTCTCTGCCTGTGCCTACTGCATCAAAAGAAGGAAATGCCACACTTGTTTAAGCGCTACCGGTATCCTATTCTGCTTATGTGGTATGCATACTACAAAACTTGCGCTCCAGTTCACGGATGCCCTAAAGAGCCTGTGGTTGGGTCCGCTGGTTTAGAGCCCGTTTACCCAACCACCTGGTTCTAGGATTCCAGTGTAAACTACAGCGAGTGCCAGGCATAGCGAGCCATCCGCAAGTTTAGGCAATGGTGATTAGCTGAACTTCAGTCCAGATTTAAATTGTGGCTAGTATTTGGGTGGGTTGCTCGCTTGCGCTCTGCCGGGCGCTCGCTATGCCGTGGAAGACTTTATTTCCCTAACCTTTTGCCTCCGTAGCCGGTCCTCTACCAATACCGTAGAGCCTTCGTGAGCAGAATATTTAGTGTAAAAAAATAACTTATCCCCAGCGGAGAGGGCCTTCCAGACAAAAACACGCGAGTTATGATACAACAATTCGGGAGCGAAAGAAGGGATAGTCAATCTCCAGCTGACTAAGACCTCTCCGGACCACACCTCCCTACACCAGCATGGCATTTCAAAATCTAATGCCACCCGTGAGTGTTTAAGGGCCTGGTTGACAAAAATGGGACAGTTCCGTTGGGCGACCGTTTTTTCTGTGAAAATTACCTTCTCTCTATTTTGAAACGGAAGGAAAAGGGCCATTTGTATGTACTTGTACTCGGGGTGCACGAAAGTGATTTACTTGTGGCGCAGTTTGACACAGAGTGACAAGTCCGGTCGGGTGTGGGCCGTTCCAAACTGTTGCTATCACTTTGTGCTGCACTGCGCCACAAAATGCCAACCACCTCCATCCACCCCCCAGTACATAAGTGTGCAATGCGACAAAATAAACCACAAAATTAGCCCGCGAATACCAACCGCAAGGCCAACGATGACCCCAAAATCAAGAACCCTCTCCGATGTGGTAGCAAGGAGAGGGAGGAGAATGTTGGAAATCCCACATGATGCGAGCGCAGAGAGGATTGTAAGCGAGAAGATTTTCATATTGATTGAAGTTAGTAGCAAGAGGGCAGGATGGAAATAAAAGAGAAACCTAAGTGACAGGACGAAGGAGAGGCGAATACGGGAGGGTAACCTTGGTGCAATCCAGCCGAAGAGGAGTCGGGCGGCCCTGGTGTCACACTCAATCGTTTCCAACAGAGAGAAGTCGTTACTTTTTCACATGAACGGCGTCGAGATATTCATGATAAATATTGTACTCCCCGACCGATATGGTTGCTTTGCTAGCTTGGGTGTACTGTACAAGGCACAAAAAGGATGCTTTCACTCCAAATTTCCAGCGAGTGCTTTCGCCATAACTTAGGTTAAGCGCAAGTACTCGGGTAATGTACTGTACTGGACCGGGAAGTGGATCGGGCGCAGAAGTGAATTGGTTTGTATGCGAACTTTGTACCAATCGTCAATATGGGAAGTTCTACAAAATAAATCCTCCAAGTTCAGCTCAAAAACATGCAAATCCAAATCGTGTACTGTACTATCAGAGATATCTCCTACATCGTTTCAGGGTTGTCTCAATTAAGATTTCCATATTTTGTTTCATTTAACTGATCCGCTTTCCTGTCTGATCCTCTTCCCACTCCAGCACGCAGCCGCCACCAAAACTAGCGAAAACCAGTCTGCATGTGCAGGGATTCGAATACCCATAATTGAACAAAAAAATCAGAAAGGGCAGCAGGCAGCCATGGTTGTTGAGCCCCATGCTGCGAAGCAACTCTCTCAGTGTATTCTTGAGACCATGCCCCGGTGATGCAGACTGGAGAAAAAATACCAGCCCATACTTTAAGTACCACCACTCTCAGAATCAGACTCCAGATCGTTATGCTACAACTCTCCAGCGTGAATAGCCCTAACCCAGGGATTTGAAATTTGTATTGCAACTTATCAATCCACATTTGAGCGATCACATTAAATACAGACTCCACTATTCCGGCTCTTCGTGCCTGTGTCACGCATACAGCGGTACAGGTAGGCCGTAGCGAAGACCCCATGTCGGCAAGGTTTCCGCTGCGTACGGTACTCGTACAGGATTCTTCCAGGTTGAACTTTTGAAAATACCATTCACTCAGCAACAAACCTCTCGGATACCACCAGCCGGGAAACTACCATCGAAAAAGTGTGACCTTTGTAAAGAATTACTTCACCTCTGGCCCATCATAAAATGGCAAAGAAAAATTCAAAAAATGAACCGGAAAGAGGAAAAACAACCCTAATTAATTGTTAAATTTTAAATTTTTCTTATACACATGATATCATGGTTAGGAAGGATTTGCACGGGCTGGTCTGCCCTCACTTGAAAGTGGTGTGTTTTCGGGAGCAACTTACACCAAGGATTCTAAGAAAATCACTAAAACTCTCACCCTAGGTCTCAGTTCATCTTCAAAAATTATGGGAAAAAATTGAAAAACAACCAGAGGCTTTAAGTTACTTTTTTCTATTCCCCCTATTTCTTCTATTTTTCAAAAAATTATTTGGGTTACTTAAAGAATAAAGAAATTGGTGATTCTTGATGGAGAGTTTGCTTTTGTCGAGACGTGAACCTCAAAAATTTCCTCAACCCGCCAGTGGAGCGACGCGCCACAAAAAGTCTCGGTTTATTGCTTACCGTACTCTAGATGTCCCCCAGCTCCGTGATTCCCGCACACCCACGGGCGAAAAAAGAAACGCTAGAAACCCTGTCTTTCACATCTCTCGCCAACCTAGCACCATCCATACCGGTATCCGGGTCTGCACAAGCTGTCAGCCGGCCCAGGCTTAGTCTCTAAAATACGCTATGAGAATTGCTTCCCAGCACGGGGCTCAACGAATGTGGCTGGCTTTTCTACTTTCCTTGTTCGGCGACTCATGTCTCAACACCACATATCCCTGCGGATGTTCCCGGCCTCCCGGAGATCTGAAGTCGTTAAACGAGAACGAGACCTACGGTCACGTTATTTTACGAGTGATCGTCCATGAATATAACAAAATATAACATCCCCCTAGCATGCTAAAAAGTGAGAGGTAAAAAGAGAGATTCCCCATTGATGAGCACAGGCAAACCAATAATAGAGGAATATACCGCCAGCTCTGCTCCAATAAAAAAAAGATCCTCCTTTGTGGCCCCCTCCCACTAGATCTGGAGTGCCCCAGCAAGAACACCCATCCCCATACCCCCACAGACAACTCACTCTCTCTATAAGTGAAGGCTATCCTTCCTCCCTTCATCTCTCTCCCGCATAAGCCAGCGGTTGCCCTGTAGAACGCTGTTCTCCTTAAACTTCCTCAACCGTCTCCAACACTCATCCACCTCCCGGCCCGCTTCAATTTCACCCCCGAGCGCCTCAACCTTATCTATCACATTCAGTCAGGAGCGCCGATACTCCAGTTCGCTAGTCATGTCTAACCACCCCCACGAAGGCATGTCCGAAGGTTCCATGCCCAATGTCATTTCACCACGAACACCTATTTCCTCCTCCGATCCCTCGAATGTTCTACCCCCTTTCCCCCCCACCAACGTATGTCCGCCTGGGCTGGCCTGCCCCGTCACAAACTGCCCGTTTGTTCTCAATGGAGAAACACCCCACTGGTACCTCAAGAGGCACCTCAATCACCCAGGGGCTTACGGGCGTAAGGGCCAGGAGAAAGAGGATTGGCTCAATCTTCACAAGATAGAACTCGAGCGGCTCCTAGCAACACTTGGTCTTAACCCCCTCCGCCCTGCACAACCCTAACCCTAGTGATAAGCAGGGGTAATTGGAACTGACCGCGTCGATAAAATCAAATTAGCGGAAGACAACAAGACGGAAGAAGAAAGGAACTCGAGGACTGCAGAATTCGAGTTGCGTGCTAGGAGCATGGGGATAACCGAGGAGAGGCTTGTTGCTCAGAAGGTGGCCATTTGGGAGGGGATGTGGGCTGCCAAACAGAACCGTGACGATACCGGAGTTAGTATTCTTTTCCTCTCTCCAGCTCAGAGGTTATAGTAGGAGTATCGCTAATTGATATGGGAAATGATTGCAGTACTATGCTGGGGTCCTCTTAGATGCCGCCACCAGCGTTCATCAATAAACTCTTTTCTGCCGGTATCCAGAGTTTCCATTTCACGAATCTTTCGGAGGAGTCCTATCTATTTACCTTCTTTCCATCTGTTTTCCCCTTCTACTCTACAGAGCAGTCTACATATTCTGTTATACCGCCCGGTACGGTCATTCGAGTTATGATAGTGTTGTCTGTTATCCAAGATTCATTGTTCCGTGGTTGAAAATTTCTCGCTTGCAGAACAACCTGGTGACACATAGGTACCGCATCTATTCCCAGCTTTCCAAAGGCGGCTCTGCAAGTAGTACAGCCCCAAAGATACGGTAGTTAGAAAGAGGACTATTTATTAGTACCTCCTCCGTTTTCTCTTTAATAGGGATCTATTTTTATAGGCTCTGTTCGGCATTTACTAACCCAATAAAAGTATATCGCAATAAAGAAAGTGGCATATAATAATATAGGGATAAAAAATAAAAGAAATAAAAGAAACGAAATAAAAGAAAAAAAAAGAAATAAGGGAGGTGTCCTTTCCCACCTGCCGCAGAGCCCCTTGTCGCTCGCCATTGATCTCCCGTGCTTGCTCGAGGAAGTCCGGTGCCGTACGTGATGTGGTCTCCTTACCGACTCGAGCAACTGATGGATGGGTGGGGGAGTGAGACAGTCGGGATCGCCCGGAAACTTTCACACTACTCGAGTACTCGTAACGTTGGCCTGCAGAAAGAGCCGCGCTGTGATTCGCAGCGAGCACACTAAGGACAGGCACCCCCGAGCACCCCCGATCTCATGAATTCTAGAATCCCCCCCAATCCTCCAATATCCAAACAAATCCCCCATCCATTCATGCAAGCATCATTTGCTCGAGCACTCGAGAACTCGAGTACGGTACAACACACACACACCGTTAAAACCAGCTTAACCTAATCGAGTCCCCACTACCTAAGAGACCCCAGGATTAAAAAAAGTAAGGAAAAAGGAAACACACCAGGAGAAAAAGGGATTCTCCGCACTCCAAAGTAAAATACCATGATAATATTATTGCGCGATGACAAAATTAACTAAAACAATAGCGAACGAAACTTTCATAATCTCCGCCCCAGCACCAACCCACAAAAAATAAATAAATAAATAAATAAATAAATACATAGCAGTAATTGGCATTGATTTAGTATATCAGCACTCTTAAGAATGATAATTAAAAGCAGAAGAAATTAAGCCATTATACAATGTATCGGTTGTGTAGTAATGATTTTTTGTGAGAGTTTGTTGTGGGGAGCGATGTGGGGGGAGGGGGCGATTGGCTGGTTATCGTACCTGGGTGGCCCGGGTGTTTGGTTAATTATTTTCTTTCTATAAAACCGTACCCGGTATCAAACACTATACCGCAAAAGCTGTAATAACCGAATAATGTTCAGATTTCCCCACCCCGGAAAAGGGGGGAGAAAAAACACTTACAAAAAAGCGCCGCTTGGCACCTCCGGGAGACATACCGTAAAAACTCAAATAATCGGTCGGTGTGCTATGTCGTTGGAGTTGCCTCCTCTGGTAAGGTCTGATGTTTTTGTTTTTTTATGTCTCTCAAAGGGGCTGAGCAGCTCTGTTTTTGCTGTGTTCTTCGCCCCTTTTCTAAAGTGGGTAGTTCTCGACTACATAGCACACCGACCAATTATTTGAGTTTTTACGGTATCATACAAAAAGGAGAAACACCAGGAACTTAATTACCGGAGGGCGCAAGTCCAACGACATACCCGTATAGCACATTGTTGGATTATTTAAAAAATTTACGGTATCATAGTAGAGCAATAAGTTCCAACAGGCCAATTATATAATCAATAAACTCTTTTCTGCCGGTATCCAGAGTTTCCATTTCACGAATCTTTCGGAGGAGTCCTATCTATTTACCTTCTTTCCATCTGTTTTCCCCTTCTACTCTACAGAGCAGTCTACATATTCTGTTATACCGCCCGGTACGGTCATTCGAGTTATGATAGTGTTGTCTGTTATCAAAGATTCATTGTTCCTCAGTTGAGTACTAGCCGATTTCAAAAGTATCCGGACACCTTGGCGCCAAGATACATACAAATCTGCGCCAAGGTGTCCGAATATTAAAAAAATCAGCTAGTATTTCTCGCTTGCAGAACAACCTAGTGACACATACCGTATTCCACACCATAGCGAGCGCCCGGCATTGCGAGCCATCTGCAGGTTTAAGCAATATGATTGGCTGAGCCTCGGTCCAGATTTAAATAGTGGCTAGTATTTGGGTGGATGGCTCGCTACGCCGGGCGCTCGCTATGGTATGGAATACCGCACAAACTCGCCAAACTCGCTATGCAGCCAAGCCTTGAATGTAAGGATTGTGACCAACCGGAGCGTAGATTTGTTGCCACGTCCGTCGTGCTGGCCAGTTAGAGAGTGACAATCTGGGGACTTGCATGGCGAGTTTGGCGAGTTTCTGCGGTACGTTAGGTACCGCATCTACGGTATTCCCAGCTTTCCAAAGGCGGCTCTGCAAGTACCGCATTATTTGGTTTAACTGGAAATGGCGCTAAGGCAGCCGAACAAAGCTTACCACAATACGCGAGCGATATTTGCAAGAAAGTTGCCCACTAGGGTTAGATTCTGATGATCATTTGTCAGAGGGCGCTGTTTCAACCAAGGTTTTTACTTTTTCGAGGGAAAGAATTTCCTGTACTTGTAGGGGTTTACTCTCACTCGCCAACCTATTGAGCCACACTTTATTTCGCTGCTCTAGCGCCATTTCCAGTTAAACCAAATAATGCGGTAGTACAGTACAGCCCCAAAGATACGGTAGTTAGAAAGGGGACCATTCATTACGGTAGTACCTCCTCCATTTACTCATTAATAGGGATTTGTTTTTGTAGGCTCAGTTCGGGATTTACTGACCCAATAAAAGTATACGGCAATAAAGAAAATGGCATATAATAATAATAATATAGGGATAAGAAATAAAAGAAATAGAAGAAATAGAAGAAATAAAAGAAATAAAAGAAACAAACTAAAAAATAAAAAATAAAAAATAAAAAATAAGGGAGGTATCCTTCCCAACCTGTCGCAGAACGCCTCGTCTCTCTTGCCATCGAGCTCCTGTGTTTGCTCGAGGAAGGCCGGTACGCAGTTCGATAATGATATGATCATTGATGAGGTCTCCTCACCTAGCCCGAGCAACTGAGGGGTGGGGAATGAGACAGTCGGGAGCACCTGCACCGTTTTGCTCTTACATAGGAACGTTGGTTTGAAGAAAGAGCCGCGCTGCGATCCGCAGCTAAGCCACCAAGTATCATACCGGCACCCCCCAATCTCATGGATTCTACTCGTAGAATCCCCCCCCCCCCAACCCTCCAACGTCCAGACAGGTCCCCATCCATTCATGCAAGCATCATTTACTCGAGGACTCAAGTACGGTACAACACACACACCGTTAAAACCAGCTTAACCTAATCGAGTCCCCACTACCGGTACTTGTACCTAGAATTAAGAAGTGCGGAAAAAGGAAACACATTGCGCGATGACAAAACTAACTAAACCAATAGCGAACGAAAACTTTCACAATCTCCGCCCAAGCACCAACCCACAAAAAATAAATCAATAAATACATAGCAGTAATTGGCATTAGTTTTAGTATAATATCATCAGCCTTAATAACAAAGCAAAAGGAATCAAGCTATTATACCATGTATCAGTTTTGTGGTAATGATTTTTTGGGAGAGTTTGTCGTGGGGAGCTGCGAGTATGCGGAGGGGGGGGGCAATGGGCAGGTTGCAGGGGTGGCCCGGGTGGCCCAGGTGTTCGGTTAATTTTTTAAGAAAAACCGGAACCCTGTATCAAATAATAGAACCCAACTTAGCAACAACCTTCACGCGATCCCAACCATTACTAAGGGACCTTTGGCCCAAACGCTCAACACATCGTTGCCCGGCAGCAACCTGAAATTGATAATAGCGGTAGACACATTTCCCCGCAAAGAATTAGTTCCTCCCCAACTCACCACCGACTGACCCCTTCCCAACCTCCAGAACAGCCAAACTCAACACCTGCAACCTCAAACCTTTACCGGAAACCCTGAGCCCTTATACGCGACTTCTCCCAGCCCTATTGGTGTGAAACCAGACCCCCCCCCCACCCCCACATTGTCACAAAAAACAACCCCGGCCTTCCTTGACAACGAGTACAAAGCCATTCATCAGGGAACATTCCAGAAATCAATACGTGACTTATCACATTTTCCACACCCGGACTCTCCCCCACGATTTGACAATAGAGAAATGTGGAGGGTTACTTACATACGGTAATCCTGCGTTAGCGAGCGCGGGCAACCGCTTCCTCGCGACAGGGGGTAAAGTATTGGAAACATGCTGGGGTCAAGATGGCCGAAGCTACAATAAATTTCCTTCATTCAGATCCCAAGATACAAGTATCATACCCAAGAAGGAAAATAACCGCGTGCTTTTTTTTTTTTGTTGTTCCTCGCACAGACATTGGCCCCCCCGTTTCTTCCAATACTCTAGCCCTGTCGCGGGTAAGCAGGAAACTGACGATTAAGAACGCCACTACAAAAGCAAAGAAAAGGACGGGAGGGGAAAGCCGAACGCGGGGGCTTAAGTGACCGATGAGATGAATATTTGGCCTCAGGCGCCGGGATGGTCTTTCGGGGTGCCGTGGCAAAGTAATGCACTTTTTTTCCCTTTTGCTGACAAGTAGCATAAGGGCATTTTAGTTTAAATTGAGCAGATATCATACCGCAAAAACTGTAATAATCGAACAATGTGCTATGTATCATAGTTCGGAATTCCCTACCTTGGAAAAGGGGAGAAAACACTACAAAAAACAAGCTCCCCAGCCCCTCCGAGAAGCCTCATGTGTCGAGTCAATCGACTGTGACGGCAGATCGCCGCTCACGTATGCCGCTTGGAATACACACGAGGGGTGGTGAATAGTCCAATTAGCGACTTGATTGTTGCGCTAGATATACATAACTTGGTAATTTGACTTTCCTTCATGCACATGACCCCCCCCGCATTCATACGGTTAAAAATCTCGAACTCTACTCTCTCCGCGGCTCTTGGGCAGTTCATGATCTCGGCCATCTCGTCGATTACAGGGAAATCACGCTCCCAATAAGGCTCTCCAACCCCCTTCACACTGGCCAACATGTTGGAGGTAGTTGCACGATTCGTTGGGAATGTGTTGAACGGAGGAGATGTTGGAGTTGTATTGAGTTGCGTTGTCTATGGAGGTTGCTAGCTACGGTTCCCTCTAGTAGGGAAAACTCTGCTCT
>Ga0307509_10004274_pt1 | contig 20797 bp, 25 predicted proteins | sample 10_EM_MG_FD_202245 | JGI IMG/M metagenome (GOLD analysis project Ga0307509, IMG submission 202245) | Populus trichocarpa ectomycorrhiza microbial communities from riparian zone in the Pacific Northwest, United States - 10_EM | ecosystem: Host-associated > Plants > Roots > Unclassified | place... | reverse complement strand
TTGATCTCACTTTCCACTACTCCCACAACTTCCCGCTGGACCAACGGAGGTGGCAGGACACATCAAACAGTAAGTATTGTTTCTGAAACCTGTTTATTATATGTTTACTAACCTATTTCATCATTAAGTTTAGGCCCCCTTATACCCAAATTCATCAATCCCTGGCCTCTCCCTTCAACTAAAGGATGTAGGCCGCCCCTGTTCAAGTCGATGTCGTTGGATTGCAGGTGCGAGTTGGGAGTACGTGAGGAGACGAACCACAGTCGGTTTGTCTCCCTTCCTCTACTCCCCTCACACCTACTAATGTTGAAAATATGTCAGGATATGCGTTGCCAACTCACACATCCACACAACACCCAGCTTCTCCTCACTTCCTTGACATGGTCTGCACCGTCATTACCTCCCTCACATGCAACAGCGAGCCGGAGTTGGTGTTTTGACACCGTTCGTGCCACGACCTCCCTCACACCCAATAGTGAGCTGGAGTGGTTTTATGGCATTTTGATGCAGTCTGCGCCACCACTACCTCCCTCGAATGTAACAATGAGCTTGAGGTGGTACTTATATGGTGTCAAAACGCCGTTTGTGCCCCCACAAACCACCGCCTTCCTCGGTGGATCATTCTGGCACTTTGGTGCCATTCATTGACATCGTTCGTGTGTTGTTCTTTCATTTTGAAATGTTTTGCATATCTCCCAACCCCTCGAATGGATGTGGCCCAATTCGTCACTCGATGAGGAAACTACAAGTACCAGACCACCCACCCTACCCTTGCAATACTGCATGGCAGTGTTGATTGACACTTGCTTTGCTGTTGCGAGGTTTTTCGGTCAGTTTTGGTTTGGAGGGTTAACCCGCATGGGTTGGCGTACCCCCGCTTTTCTGAAAACCCACACCCCAACCCACCGAAACCCTTACCCTGGGTGCGGGTACGGGTTTTCGTGGGTACGGGTATGGGTAGCCCTGGGATACCCCAGGGTTACCCGTGACAATCACTAGTGGTGGGACACCTTTCAGCTAAATCTGCAAAATACCTACTTTTGATTGAGATGCACTGCACTTGCAATTTATTTCAATTCTTACCAACCTTTAACTGTGGGTGGGGAATATAACTTGTATTTCAGCTCAAAATTTGTAATTTCTGATATGAAGACACAAAATCTCATGTCTTGGGCCCTGGTTCTAGGAAATTGCACGGGAAATTTTTTTTGCATTGCAGAAAGAAAAAAAGCAGTAGCTCACAAACTTCACTTCCATGTGGGATACCCAGCGCATCCAGTGGCAAACCACTTACATAAACCACTTGAAACTTGAAATCAATATTTCTTCCATATTCCTCATAAATATCTTTAAGTGTTATGTTTCTCAAAATCAGAACATTTATTAAATATTTTGCGAAAAAATATTCCTGAGGCTGCACGTGGTGATTGTAACCAATCTAAATAAAATATATTATAACTTTCTGCAAAATTTAAATGGTCAGTCCGCGTTCAGAATGGGTACTTCTTATAAGCCTATCCCCCCAATTACGACACTCCCATTTAATGGCTTCCCCCAACCTGTCACCGCCATATCTTTTGATCCAGTTTCCGACGTTCTTTGGACTGGTTTGAATTCTGGGACAGTCACAGGTTACTGTGGCACTCAGAGTATTCGAGGGCCTTCATTCCGGGTGGGTGGCAGCCTGGGAGTGAAGAAGATCGCTGCTGGAGATCATTACATTCGAGCCCTGGGCGACTCCAGTAATGGTTTAGGATCGTGGACTAAAGGAGGTGTTAATAAATGGTTCCATCGGTGTGCTCCATTTTTTTTGTTCCTATCCTTCAAGAAACGATATCATTGGTAGACCGTCGAACAACATTGTCACATTCTCGGTTGCGCCTTCCTCTCAACCTGTGGCCGTTTCTCTTGCCAATCTGGAAATGTTGTTCCTGAGCCCAGCGACGGGAGTCCTTGTTCGAAAGGTTTCAACTACATCTATTCTCACGCAGCTCGAGCATTCGCAGTCGATGCTCCTCTCAGGTTCTTCCGATGGGTTTGTTCGCGTTCACGATCTCAGAACAGGCATGGGAAGAGCTGGCGGAGCAGAAAATTTTGTCAAGGCTCATGCTCGGTCCGTAGAAGGACTCAAAATGTCGGGGGACTTAGTTTTCACTATCGGAATGGGAGAAAGGCGAGCGTAGACCAAACGAACTTGGAACCATACGTCTGATAACTTACGGTTTAGACAATCCCGACCTTTTCCAGACCCACTTGTGAAAGTTTATGACTTACGAACAATGAGGGCATTGCCTCCGATTCCATTTTCTGCAGGACCTGCGTTTATTCAAACTCTCTCCACACGTAACTCCTACTTGGTTGTCACATCGAACCAAGGATTAATCAACATCGTCGACGTTTCCGATCCCTCTGCATTCAGTGAATTTTATCAGGTGCATAATTAACGCTTTCACACCTTGGAGCCTACTCAAAATACAGTATAGCTGGATGTTCCCACATATGTGACATCGACCTCAGTATCACCAACTGCAGTATATATGGCATTTGGAGACGCCGAAGGCACAATCCACCTACTTTCCCAAGACGACAACAGGCCATTCAACGGTTTTGATGGACAGCCAGTTCCATGGGCCGATACTCCAGCCCCACTACCGGACTTGGAATGGACGCAATCCACGTGAGCCTTGTCCTTCCGTCCTCTCCTTTGAGTTCTCAACAACGCGAAGACCGCTGAATTCTATAGGGGTGCCGTACTTTGACAGCCAGCTTTTATCAGCGTGGCCTTCCAATTTAAGCTCAAAGGTTAGCCATTCTCTCCGGACAAAAATTCCTCCACAAGTTTTGGCGTCGATGAAATACAACGAGAATATTGCCTACGCGACTTTGCCCAAAGAGCTTCGAGGACGCCGAAATATGACTACTTCCGTGCCTCGGAAAGGAATCAGTCGCTTTCGTAGTGGGAAAACTGATGTTCCTGAGGCAAGCTTCTACCCCTAGGTTATGTGAACGTTACTTACACAGATAACAGCCGGAGCCCGATAGTGCAATATTTGGCCACGGAGACGAAGATGTCCCGCGCATCTACCGGCGTGTTGAAATCGAATATTCGAAATTTGGGGTCGAAGATTTTGACTTTGCGTGTGTACCTGATGTGTGTTCATCCCCATTCGCATTTTGATCAAGAATCATAGGTTCTATAACAAAACCGAATTCAGTGGGCTAGAAACACATATTTTGAATTCATATACCAATGCAGTGGTTCAAGTCATGCACTATCTGATGCCCATCAGACAACTGGCAAAAGCGCATATTACTGTCAACTGCCCTCATGAACACTGCCTTCTTTGCGAGTTAGGTTTCATCTCGCGAATGCTTGAAGACGCGCAGGGGACCAATTGCCAAGCAAGTAATTTTTGCAAAACCGTTGGCGTTTTAGCACATGGTTGGTCTCATCTTTCCTTCTGCAGATTCCATATTGACAGAGTGGTCCCCTAGCATCCAACTCCATAGGAATAGTTGATTACGGGCGGCAGGATACCAAAATCGACTATGTCCAGAAAATACAAGCATTCCACCGGTTTCTTGTGGATCATTTGGCTTCAGTGGCTAACTCTTCCCAATTTAACCTGTTGTCACCACCTTTCAACCCGCGCCCACAGACCTCCGCAAGCTCGCCCATCACACAGTTGTTAGGAATTGATGGAATCAATGTTATTACATGTTCCAGCTGTAATACATTCAGAGAAAAGCCTGTTATAACACATGTGCTCGATCTCGTTTATCCCAAGAAAGTAAGCATCTTTGACTTTATTGGGGCAAAAGAGATTTACTAATACACTGTTATGTCAGTCAGGAACAAACGAATCAACCTGGCCAAATTTCGCAACTATATTGAAAAGTTCTCTCTTTCAACAAATAACTCACAAAGCGATTTGCCAGTCGTGCAAACAATTCACTACGTTCACCTCTCGTAGGTCCACGTCGTCACACCAGTTACCTCCCATCCTGGCAGTCAATACCTCGGTGTACAATGATGAAAACCTCAGCTTTTGGCAAGATTCTCGTGATTCGACATTCCTACAAACCCAAATCTCCATCAGCGGACAGATGTCTGGGTGTGATGACGAAGAGAATATACATTACGAATTGCGAGTGTGTTCTTCCCTTGCTCCCAGCCAATTATTGTTTACGTTGATAATAAACAGGCCCTTGTTGTTAAGATATCTGAGAAAGGCAGAAAATCACATTTAGTAGCTATTGTTAAAGGTGAGGGGTTTGTTTGCTTTGGCTTTCGATGTTGCGTAATTCCCTTTCAAGTTCCCGACGCGGAGGATGCCGGCCTGTCCAGTCCCTGGTTTTTATTTAACGATTTCGTTGTAACGAACATTTCCCAAAAAGAGGCGCTTAGCTTTCCAGACAAATGGAAGGTACAGATGCTGCTTCATCCTAGTTTTTCACTGAATCATCACGGGTTTTTCCCTCTCAGTTCCCTGCCATTGTTTATCTGGAACGGTCTGATATTCGAAACATCCTCGATTTGAGCGAGCTGTCCTACTCCTTGGATTCTGGCATTTTAAACCGAGAAACGTCAATTTCCCTGTACGTCAAGCCGTCTCGTCAACTCATCGTCCCGTTCATTTAGGATGTCCCTCTTGCAGGAATCGGGATCCCAACCTGATCAAACATGAATTTCTGCGACCTGACGAGCTGCCTAAGCCAGGAACACTTGTAGCCATCGATGCGGAGTTTGTGTTAATGGAACAGGTTTGATTATATATATATATATTTGCTGTTTGCGCCTTTTATCATTTCCTCCGTCAGGAAGAAACCGAATTCCGTTCTGATGGGACGAAGAAAGTTTTGCGACCACCGAGGTTCAGTCTGGCTCGCGTATCTGTCCTTCGTGGCAGTGGACCCCGAGAAGGAGTTCCTTTCGTCGACGATCACATACATACCAGCGAGATCATTGTCGATTATCTCACAGAATTCTCTGGAGTAAAATGTAAGTCGTTAAGCTGATATCTATGACTCCATGCCTAACATAATCTAGTTGGGGACCTGGATATTGTACATTCGAGGTTTACCTTGACTCCTTTGAAGCTCGTCTACAAGAAATTACGCCTCCTGGTTGATTCTGGATGCATCTTCATCGGCCATGGTCTATCAAAAGACTTTCGTATCATCAGTAAGATCATTATACACTGAAGTTTGTTGAGGACACTTACCGTGTTTTGCAGACATATACGTGCCTCCTGAGCAGGTCATCGACACAGTCGATCTTTATTTCCTGAAGTCCCGTCAACGCCGTTTATCGCTCCGTTTCCTCTCCTGGTTTATTTTAAGGGAGCATATCCAGAAAGACACACACGACTCCATAGAAGATGCTCGGTCAGCACTGCGGTTGTACCATGCATATCATGAGTTTGAGGAGCAGGGGATCTTCGATCAGAAATTGGATGAGATCTATCGTGAAGGTCGACCACTGGTGCGTTCAAAGATAGTCACTGCACGTTAACCACCTGAGCCTTTCTCTTGTAGGGCTTCAAGCCCCCCATATTGCCCGATACAGATCTTGGAGTGGGTACATCGGTACCTTTAGACAATCTTCCACGCGAGCTGAGCGTTTCCCAAATTCCTGCTCAAAATACGGGTCACCCCTAGTTATCAACGACTCCGCTTTGGTGAACTTGGGTTGCGACCCTTAATTTTCCATTGTACACGAACTTAGGTACACCAATCCTGCATTGATTCAATATTAGCTGCAAGAATGACCACTGGTCAGGATCGCCTCAGACTAAATGTCGAGGTCGTCATCCATGCCCTTTCGGCGGTGATACTTGCCAAGTACGGTAAGCTAAAGTAAATCGTAAGAAGGTTAGAAGGAGCGAACCACGATTGTCGTTTTCTTCGGAGCTGACTTTCCATTAGCTTCCTCCATCTAGTAGAAGGTGGTGAGGATCGATTTTACGATGGGCGAGGTTTCGACAAGTTTACATGCCTGATTAAGGAGGTCAATGAGCTGTTCTTCGCTCACCCTTCCTCTGAGTTGTCCTGATTGCGCCATCCTGACGAGGATCATCTCAATTTGCTTGGATCGTTCTAGGCTGACGAGGGATATCCGGGAGACTAAGTCGAAAATGCGTCAGACTTTCGCCGTGACTCAGTGTTGAAGGATAGTATCGAGACATACGCCTCTCTCTTGCGGCTGTGTCCAGAACGGTAGTCAGTAACTCCCGCCGCATTTGCTCCTCCTGTTCAAGCTTTGCGTCGTCATCCTTTGATTGCTGAGGAGCCTGTATGGTTGTAGAGACTCCTTCCATGGCTTTCAAGATGATACGAGGTTTCTTCAGCGAAGGATTGCAGTTATAGGCAGGAGCACGAATGGATAAACTCAGATCCGACTTCTTTCCCAGATCAATGGCTTTGAAATCAATCCCTTTCAATCAATATTAATCAAGGAACATCCAATTATTGTTTAACTATCGTATTTAATTCCTATAAAATAATATTACTCCTTGCTACCAAATCAACCACAAGATCTTGCAAGTCAAATCATAGTAAGAACAATATAAGCACCAAGCCCCCAAATAAAGCCGAGCGAGAGAGTGATGTGATTGCCACCTGGGCATCACTAGAGGGCTGTGTGGTACTCGAAGTTCCATTCAGCTGCTTTGCGAGCGCCTGGAAGGCAGCGAAGTTCTTGGGGCCAGATTCAACAGCATTGGCGGAAAAAACCATTCCTTGACCACAATGATTTCCTTGGCGACAGTAAGCCCAGATGGGATTGGTCTAATGACAAGTAAAACATGAATATGTAACTGGAGAAGGAACAAAAAAAAAGGAAAACTTACATCATTAACACGAATAGTGTAGGTAGGGAAATTGCCAGTGCCATCAGCGACGGGAATACTAGGAGGAATAAATAGGTAAGATTCAAAATTTGAAAGAGGTAGAATTGAGGGTTACAATCCAGAGTCAAAACCAACTTGGCCAGTGGAGCTGGTCAACGCCAATGCGCGGCAAGGTGCGTCGAAAGAGCTAGCAGTGATGGTGTGATTCTTTTGATGAAACTCAAAGGTGATGGTGTCTCCAACTTGAGCAGTAATGTTGGATGGACTGTAGGATAGGATATTCGGCCCACCGACAATGACCTTGTGATCAACTCCAGATGGCGTTGATGATGGAGTCGAGGTCGCGGAAGTCGTAGCGGGTGATTGGCTGGAGACAGATGTTGCAGAAGGGGAAGAAGAAGCAGTTGCAGAAGGGGAAGAAGGAGGTGCAGTTGCAGCTGCTTGGAAGGCTGCAAACTTATCGCCAGGATTAATGGCGAACACCATGCCTTGCTGACAGTGATTGCCCTGTCGGCAATATACCCAGATTGGATTTGTGTTTACGACGGTGAACTCGGCGAGGGGGAAACCACTGGTTGCGCCATCCGGCACAGGGATACTAGGGTAAAACGGTCAGAAAAAGTCGCTTTCAGTAGAGGGTGGGGTGGTCCTCACAAGCCCGAGTCAAAACCATTTGCAAGAGGCGTGCAAGGGCTTTCAAACGATGACTGCGTTGCTGTATGGTTCTTCTGTTTGAAAGTAAAGCGCACGACATCCCCGGTGTTGGCATTCTTGACATGGATATCAAAATATATTCACTGGAACAATAGCGATTGATACATACAACGAAAGGTGGGGTATATTTTAGGACTCCAGGTCCACCAACAACAACGTCAATAGTTGCAGCGCGAGCGTATTTGTAGGCAAAGAGGAGGGGAGCCACGGTAAAGACGTTGAAATAGCGCATTTTAACTTGGTTGAGAACAGGAAACAGGAAAAAGGGAAGACGGTCAACGTTGGAGGAAGAAAGAGAATTGTTGCATCGTTCGGACCTTCTGCTGCTTTATAGTCACTGGCGAACAATGGCAAGAGATGTTATTGTCTAAAGTAAGTCACGTGACTTTAAACAACAAACACCTCCTTCCCGAGTTGTAACTGACTCCTACACATACAACTCAACAAATCTTCCCCAACGTTCCACGACAGGCCTGACCAGATGCTCCCATTCTTTACCCTTATTCTTCCCTTTTTTCCACCGCTGGAACTCAAAAATTTCCTTGTGTATACTACTGCAATCAGGGCAAGGTACAGACCGATTCGAGTCTTGTGAACCATTTGCCCCGCTTTTGGGTCTATCGACCGTAGGCCAGGAAGGGTCGAGATAAGCTGTGGAACATGCCAAGTCAGCAAGCTCAAGGTGGATAAGTCTCTCTAAAAACAATCGATTCAGGTACTTGTCATGGAAAAGGAAAGGGGAGTGAAGATACCTAAGCGATGGCACCAAGCACCTTTCTCCCCCGCTTTGAGCCTGCCTTTCATCAAGCTCCCGTCATTCCCATCTTCATCGGGCTCCACTGTTCCAGGAAAGAAGCCCCTTAAGACTTGTTCCTTGGAACCACATTGCTTACCCCACTGGTCAATTCTCTTTACAATATTCACTGCGCGACCAACTTTGAGTTTGATAGTCTCGGTCTGAGTTTCTGTCCCAAGCATCTTCAGTTCACAATTCGACGCAAAACGGAGAACTCCGCCAACGTACCGCGAATTTCAAATGTATAGATATATCCAGGAACATCAGACGGCGACCGTGCCTTCTCCATTTCCACTCTCAATGAGACTTGTGTTTCCTGTTGTAGGTACGAGGGTATCCAGTCTGTAGACGAAAATATGAATTGCAGCCGAGTGATGAATCTATTTCAGGAAATCGCACCCTCAAAATTCACCCATTCGCCAGTCTTCCGGGCATAGTAGCCCGAGGGACCAAGCAGTTCTCTGCTATGTTGATAGCAGAACCTCGGAATCGATGAAGAGTCAGTGTAATCAGAATCAAATCTTGCTGTCTTAACCATTCGAGTACAACGTTTACCAGCTTTGGTCACCCCGGAACATTGTTCCTGGCCAGCCTTGCGAGAGGGTGTAGAAAGAGTGCTCGATACTTCAGACTTGTTTCTTCTAATTGGGGTAGCAAAGGGGGGTGGAGTACCATAATGTGGCGTTGCGGGAGTGGAAGCAGAAGCGTTTGGTTTTGTCACAGGGAATGTAGGGTTTGAATGAGGACGAGCGCTTGCAAGACCAGAATCAACTGGAGGCAGTAGTGCCATTTGCATTGTCAATGATTGCGGATAGCCAGAAAGGGGGGAGGGCATTGCCATTTGAATTGGCTTTGGAGGATTTGGGGCAGATGAAGAAAAATGTAGAGGAATGGCACTGGAGGCATGGTTTGGTTGAGGAATCGCAGAGTAGCTGGGATTGAATCCTCCCACAAAGGTGGAATTCGAAGAAGGAGAGGGCGTCTGAGTTGTGGAAATGGAAAGAGAGTTGAAAGCAGCGTCCAAATGGTCAATCTTCGGCGGAGGCTTTGGGGGTGGGGTCGGCTTATCATTCTACATTAAGCACACCGTAAGAACAAGGGCGACAAAACACACCTCGAACGAGTCGACAAGCTTGAACAAGAAGCTTTCAAACTTCTTGGCTTTCCCTTTCAAAGTCTTTGATGTGGAATCGGCCATGTACGATCAGAGATAAGCTGCCTAGTGCTTAAAGGCGTGACGGTGTCGGCGTGATCGAGTGACGGAGGCAAATTTTTTGGCTCTTGTCTTATGTGTTGTGGTAAGTCTCTCCTCAGTTCGCCTTTTTCTTGTGATGAAACGCACTGGGCTCTGACTCTATTGATGTCACGCACTACGCTTAACGAGCGGCGGCCTAGAAAACCGTTACCTGATTCACTCTTTTGCGCCTTTTTATTACATTTTTTCAACGCTGACCTAAATCTGTACCAGCGATAATATGGACGTTAGAAACGATGAAGAACTCAAAGGCGTGTTGGAAAATATGACTGATGGCTTTTTAGCGGCACGAATGGCCCTGAAATCCATACAGCAAACGTTAGTTCGAGCATCGCCTTCCGATCAGACAGTGGTTGACTATTTTCCAGTGGGAAATTTTTGGATGTTTCGAACGGCATATCCCTGCTTTCCCTTAAGCACCATACTTTGTTGTTCTACTTGCAGTCTTTGGTCTTGGTCGCTGCACGGCGCACCCTTGGTGACAGTCTCGCCCCCCGCTTCAATCCTCCACAATCATTCAGTTCAATTAGCCGTAGTGTTCGGGGCAATCATTCTGGGGATTTGGTTGATTCCATAATTGAAAATCGTATTGTCCTTGAAAAAATCGAATTATTGGAAAACAGGATGCGATATCAAATCGAAAAATTGGTGCGAATTGCCGACGAGCCCACACCAAGGACCGATGGTAGGTTTGGGCTTCTTTCCTTTTCGTGAGCTTTCATTGATTTTGTATTAGATCCCCTAGCTTTCAAGCCCAATCCTTTGTCTCTTGCCGCCGTCGACACTTCATTACAACCAGAGTTCCCGAGTTCGAAATTGGTGGAAACAAGCATCGAAACGACTAATGATGGTATCTACCGACCCCCTCGTCTGGCTCCGATGCCTTATGTCGAGAAGACAAACCATCGAGCAAGGCAAAATCATCCCCCCATTCCCTCCGCGCTTGCCACTCTCACGGTCGATCCCTCCCAACCTTTCCTGGAAACAACCTCGGGGCTGGGAGGTGCTCCTGCCCTTGCATCTGGACGGGCTCAGTATCTCAAACGATTGAAGAATTTCGAAGAAGAAAATTTCACCCGAGTTGTTATGAAAAAGAGTGATGCGAAACGGCGAGCCAGAGATGAAGAGGATCTTGCCTTGGGTGGCGACCTTGGAGGTACATCAGGAACTATTGGAAGCCGGGCGGGAGGCCTGAATGATGAATTCAGTGAGGTTCTTCGCAGTGTTAGTCGTCTGACTGGTACCCACGGCCAAGGGGATGGGTATGAAGAATTACGAAAGCGGGGCCGAAAATTGGACCTACTGGAAAGAAGTCGTACGAAACAGCTACATAGTTTTGACGAGGACGCTGGTGATTCCCCGAGGCCGGCGAAGAGAACACGCTTTGAGTTAGACACTAAAGTTGTGAAGAAAAAGTCGAGGAAGAGATAGTTATTGTTCTAAGTACCGGGCCACCGGGCCGCGAGAACAATAGTGGGGCATTCAATTTCTGGAACAATAAGATGATTCTAAATAATAGCTACTAGTATGTACATGCATTATTTCAGGTCGAACGCTTTCATTCGTACCTCTGCCATTCTCTTCTTTGTGAACATTTTCTGGTCATCTCTGGAGCTTGACCTTGTACAATTCACAATCTGGCTCATCAACCTCATGGCCCTCACGACCACTACGCGAATCCCGTTTAACCAGATGTTTGTAAACGACCAGACCCTGGTTGAACTGCCGCCACCCACACTCCAACCTGTACTATTTTTCAAGTTTAGAGTGCTACTTTTTAGTGAGTGTTCAATCCCCTTATTATGACCCTAAAATCAACCATCAGGTTGTATGATATCTCTAAGCTTCATCTGGATAATTCTACTAAGTATCGCTATCTTTGCCCAATGGGATGTAATGAACCATATGGAACGTAGGTTTTGTTATATGTACGTGGATTTACGGCTGCAAGAACTGAACATGATCATCAGGTTCCTTAATTTTGATCATGATGTTCATCGACACCTTCACGATTGTAATGCTCCCAATGCTGTGCGTGCGACTTCCCTTGTCATTCGTTCCCTTTCTTGTTAAGATACTTGAACAAGTCTCCTGCAACCATTCCGATCGTGGCTTGATGCTGCTCGATTCTTGTTCGTTTTGCTCTCTCATTCCGGAATTGCAATTCTATTTGCTATCAAGAATCTTCCATCCAATGCTCTTCTTCGGGTGGGTTTTATGCCCTATCATCTCTTAAGCAAACTAAAAGCATTGAACGACTAGTCGTTGATCAGGAAGCAGCATGTGGGCTAGTCATCTTGTTCGTGATTATTACTAGCTGGTTCATTCCCGCTCTCGGTATGTACGAGTTCGGTATTCCCTGACGTTGCTAACCCAACATCGTTACAAACAGCTGTATTCTATACTTGTGGCCTTGGTTATCTTATATACCGGCGATCCAGAGTACCACCAGAAAGCACCTGCGACGTCGAAAAGCAAAGCACCGTAGACCAGGAGGGCTGGACTCTATCAACAACTCAATCAATCAACTACTAGTATGCAATTGGGATGTGAAACCCTGTATTGGATTGGGGTGACGCCAATTATTGTCGTCGGATGTTTTTAAGCATTTCTGTCTCATGAAATTCTTCCCTCGGTTCATGTTAGACCTGTGACAGGTCCTCTATCGAGGGTTTCCTCATATAAGGGCTGGTCACGAGTCTAGGTTCATGTATATTGAAACATTGCAATTGGCATTGATTACGATTGAATATTGGAATTACCGATCACACTTTCCCACGTTGTCGAAGAAACCCACATAATTACTTGGCAATTTCGTCAAGCCAGCACAAAGCTGTCTTCTCTCTCGACTTTCCAAAAGACTTGTTAATAGTTCTCTCCACCGCTGTACTCATTCATCACTGAACCATGAAGTGGGATTCGCCGTCTGTCAAGGTTTGGCCGTTAATTTGAATGTAGCCAACGAGTCTAACAAGTGTACAGTCGCAGCTTCGTCAAACAAGTCAAAGGTTAGGTCAGGTTCAGGCCAAGAACGATTCCCAAGCAAGTATCACCCGCACAGATATAGCGACCTTGATCCAGCGAGGCCATGTTTCTTTGGCTCGCGAAAAAGCCGAAAAGTTGATTGCAGACGAGGCTTATAATGACCTTCTCGAAGAGTTGGAAATGCAAATTGGCGTGTTGCTAGAATGTTTTCACGAATTGGAGCGCGGGTATGTAAGCAAATGTCAGGCTATTTCCTGACACCTAATCTCGCATTACAGTAACTCGCGGAGTCCTGTATTGGTAGAAGCTACTTCAACGATAATTTATGCGGCCCCCTACATCTATTCCAAAGGCTTGCCATTGCTCTGCCTTATGTGGTTCCCCATTAACGGCCTATTTAGAGCTCGATACCATTCGAAACATTCTCGTTTATCACCTGGGTCCGGACTTTGCCCATTCCGCCACAGGCAACCGTGATCATCACGTATCTTCGCGCGTCCTGGAGCGTATTTTGACACCAGTTCCCTCTTTATCTCAACTGGATACCTATTTACGACATATCGCCAATGAATATGGTGTAGCTTGGTCGCCAGGGCATGAGCGCCATGATCTGTTTGTGTTTCACTTTTGGATCCTACTTCCTCCTCATAATTTTTAAGTGTAAATATCTTGTCTGAATACTTGGACCCCGCTGCCAATCCTGAGGTGGATATATCGCAGTTGCGGAAGCTTTGTCTGCGAGGTTAGTACCATAATTTATCTTTCGCGATTTTTCGTAGTCATGCAGCCCTCAGGGATACCTGATGAACCTATCTGGCTCCGCCCGAGAATTTGGAAGTACGTTGGTAATTTCACCAATTTGAAGCACTCCTAAATCGTTTCCATAGGCTTCTCCTAGGGACTCTTCCACAAACCAAATCATCTTGGAAGGTTGAGTCAGCGAAGCAGAGGGATGCCTATTATGTGAGTGCGATAATTAAACAAATTAAACAAACACCACAAAATTCTCAATTGCAAGGATCTCGTACGACGACTGCTGCAACCATTTTCTGAGCCCTCAAAAGTCCCTCCTGCCTTGAATGACAATCTGCTCAATGCATATAAACAACTCTCTGGCCTGTCAAGGGACCTCTTTGCTCTACTTGAAGACGAACCTGAATCTTTCAAACAATGTCCTCTTCACGAAGCTTCTCCTGAAAATATTCGAATATCTTTTGCTGGGGGCTTGGAAGCTAGATTGCAGCTCGTTCAAGCTCAGACCGCAGAGGGAATGCAGCCTCTACCCACGCCTGAAATTTGTTTAGAACCGGGGATTGATATTACCCCTGGCATATCGTTAACTCCTTCAGATTCGTACTCCAATGACTCCGAGGCGCCAAACCCCCCGACGACACTTCTCCCACCTCGCAGACGCATTTTTGGCAATGCCCACCCGATACATTGTGCCTCGCTTCTCCGGTTGCTCTATCTTCATAATGCTATAAATCCTGGAAACTTTGCCTACCACGCACCATCTTTTATGGTTCCTCTTTATTCAGTATTGATGCAAGAAGTTGATGCTGAGGATCTCACCCATCTGGAAGCCGATACTTTTTGGTTACTGGAAGCTATGGTTGCCGAATTTTCTGGCCTGGAAGACGAGGGAGGCAACGTTTGGATGAAGGTATTCAGTGAGCGGGTTGCATGGGCCGACTTTGACCTCTCAATAGATCTGGTGATATCCCCGCCCAATTTGTTTGGGAAAATAAGCTAACTTATAGTTTTAGGAGAGAAGGGGCTTAGATCCTGTTCTGCCTCATTACTCATAGTGAGCACCTTCCCACTCAAGTGGTTTTTCGCTCATAGATAACAGTCGGTGGTTGATGCCAATACTTACGCACACCCTACCTGTATCTTCACTGTTCTTGGTTTGGGACATGTTATTCTCTTCTCCTGAACGTGAAAGGGACGCCAACCCCAAGCTCGAATTACTGGTGGACATCTGCACAAGTATGCTTCTTCGAGCTAAAAATCACTTAAAACGGTAAGTTCCATCAGTTAAGTGGAATTTTACTCGACGTCGATGTTTTTCTTGTTTTTGGCTAGATTGGGTAATCCTCGACAGGACACTCAAAGCTTGTGGACAAATGAAGTTGACTATGCCTATAGACCACGGTCGTCTCCTTCGCTATCGAACGGGAATGATGCCTTCATGGAAGCATTATCATTCCTTCAGAATTACAATCTCAAGCATGTCGGGGGCATAGAAAGGATCCTCCAGACGGCGTTTGAATTGTCTAAACGTCGAGAAAAAGAAACCATTACTTCTGCATCCCCTCCAATCAGCTTAGCGAATCAGCTCCGGGCTAATATATGGAAAGGTTTCTCCCCTCAACGTGCTTCTCCAAGCGAACTTGTTCCACAAACCCCTGAACTCCATATTGGCGGCCACGACGGCAGTGACAGAGAAACATCCGGAACCACCTATCAATCGACTTTCACGTCTCAGATCAAGACGAGTCTCTGGAGAGGAATTACAAATCAAACTGCAATGGAGGGTAGTCCATCACCGCCTCCCTCGCCTGACCCCGCCAGACATGTCGCAACCGACTGGGATCATTACCCCCAGGCGGCGTCTAACATCTGGGGCTATGCTGAGAAGTTGAAGGGATCTGATGCGGTGGCCAGACTTTCCAAGGCCCGCAGTAATTGGCACGCGAAAGGTCTATTGAGCTCGTGGGGCATAAACGCGCGCTCGTCCACTGAATCTTCCGAATTCAAGGCTGAATCGACACAAGACAATTTCGAGCCTGTCGCAAGGCGCGATTCACTACCTAGTTCACCTCCGAGTATATTTTCCCCGCCACCAGCCGATCCATCAATTCAAAAATCTCAAAATCTTTTACCTCCCAATAATAAAGGTCTTGTGGAAAAGACGAAGTCTCTTATATCCATGGTCTCCCCCCCAGGTTCAGCTACCAAATCAGCTCCTAAACCCCTCTTGCTCAATTCCTCGAGCTCCGTCGTGTCCGGTTCCAAGGCGTCAAATGGCCACCCTCGAGCTGCAAGCGCTGGCGACATGCCAGATACCGATGAATGGGCGGACGTGATGAGACTCAAGCGACAACACTTCCACCGAGATTCCCAATCCTCCATCTCATCCCTATCACCTTCTGACGTTTTTGGACGCGGTCTGAAATCTAGCAAGTCTGACAGGGATTCTGACACTGGAGGTAGTCGAATTGTTGCCATAAATCGAAGATCTATCTCGCCCATGGCACCCAACTTTCGTGGACCGCCATCTCGACCGTCATCAAGAAATTCTTCAACATCCTCTGATATACACAGCCCTCCGCTACGTACCAGGTCTCCACTACAATCGAGCAGCTCTAAGAACTACCTACCTCTAATGTTGGGTATGGCCATACACGGATCAGCTGGACAGATAATTGCCTCCCCACCTGGAATAACTTCAACCATAGTGTCTTTTAGTGGCAGAGAATCCGAGGACTCTGACGCAATGTCCAGTGAGCTTCCATCTTCCGCAAGGTCTTTATGGAAGAAGCCGATTGGACGCTCTGATTCTGAGGATACCCTCAATTCTGCTCCTGTTGGCGCTCTAGGTAGGTCTCCCAGACTACGGCCTAAACGACACCCGCGCCCTGCAAACCTTCAAATTCAAGACACGCAACGTTCCCGCATTTCATTTGAACAGAATTCAATAAACCCTTCGAACCTCACTGTGGAATGGCCAGTAGATGACCAAGACAACATTGCGACCCCGAAAGCATCCAGTTTCGACTCGGATGATTGCATCCCAGTATCTTCTGGTCCGACGAAGTCGCCGCGACGGTCAAGGAAGACATCCCCAAATGGTCAAGATCGACCCTCAAAGAATTCTATTGAATTCGAAGATGAGAGGCGAACTCGCAAAATTTCGACGTTACATAGGACTCGGAAAGTATCCACTGAAAGTCGGGATGTTCCCAAGGGTCGAAGAGAGAGTGCAGCAGAAGAAGGCGATGATGAAGGATATGACGACCTTTTGAGCGCTTATGGAAGTGAAGATGGTCCTAATGAACCTTGAACCTTATTTTGAAAGTTCCGGGGGTTTTTTTTTGGTTATCTAACTTAGGATAGGTAAATCTATGGGAATGGGACATCCTCACTATTGTGAGTCGGACTACGCAATATCAACTCATGTATGCCTTCGAAAACCTGAAGCAGGACAGATTGAATGGGAAGGAGTTCCTGACTTTTTTATTAGATGATATCATATAGGGCGAATGAAGAGATGGTTTACTTGGTAAGCAATTTTTAATACGGTACCACGACGTTTGGTGTGCCACACTGCAACCAGATAGAAGAGAACGTTCCATCCTCGTAACGCCTCGTTGATTGCGATCCCCGAGAGATTAGAGGCTGGAATAAAACGTTTGACAGCAAAAACAGGTAGGGAAAAAAAAGGTCCTCGATGGGTTTCGAGTTGAATACCATGTGGTGGAAGTAACACGACAGACTCTGGCGGTTATTAAAGTCTTATTTTCAGTTAAAGAAGATTTCACTCACCAAACAAAACTTGAAACACGCTAGAGCCGAGGACAACGAGGAAATATACAGCAAGGATTGGATAGTAGTACTTTTCTGCGGACTTGAACAAGGTAAGTGGATGGTTGTTTGTAATGAAAGGGAGTTCGGTACGATTCGGTAACCAGCTTTCAGCAATCCAACAATGAAACAAGAGACGGCATAAGAGGTCCACTTTCGAGTGGTGACCAACTTTCGGTTTTCAAGCCTATATTCTCGATATCCCGAATAATCAATTATTGAGAATTCTGGATGACCTGGCAGAGGATAGTGCCGATGACTTGAAGGAAAATCACGACAAGAATTCATGGTCGCCAGATGTTTCGTTCAAATTCCACCAGCTTCAACAACTCCAAAATCCGAAGATCCCAAATAAACACTGTGATGGACCTGGGATGACCGTCTCGGCCCACGCCAAAAAGGATAGGAAACCAGATTTTATGCAAGTGGTATCCGTTTCAAGGTGACTTCCCAACTTGGATTTTGAATGTGACAAGGTTTTCTCACGCTCCCCTCTCGCGATTTTCCCGTTTTAGGTGATGGAAAACCTATCAGTGCGTTTCTTCGAACCACCTCACCATCTCCAGACGCTTTATCAACAAATATGTCCCAGGTTTCTCTGTGAGTATGTACTGAACTCAGATTCTGACTTCCTCTGAATATCTTCAAAGCGATGTGCCTGTTGATCAGAGCACTAGAGCTCACGAACAGATTGTCACCCCTTGGGATGTACACGGATCTGTGTCCAGTGATGGGAAGCAACAAGCCATTGATTATGATAAATTGGTAGATCAGTTTGGAACGCGAAGGGTAGATCGACAATTACTCGTGCGGTTCGAGGCCCTTACTGGCCATCGGCCTCATGTATTTCTTCGGCGGGGGATGTTTTTCTCCCATAGGCATGTTATCGATTCTGCCGTCTCTTGACACACCAAATAATCACTTTTATCAGGGAGTTCGATAAAATACTTGATAGATATGAGCAGGGCAAACCGTTCTTTCTGTATACTGGACGAGGACCAAGTAGCGACAGCATGCATCTGGGTCATATGATTCCCTTTGTGTTTTCAAAGTATGGAACTTGTAATTCCGATGAAATCTTTCTTATTCCAGAATGCAGATGGCTGCAGGACGTTTTCCAAGTCCCCATAGTTATACAGCTTACGGGTAGGTGTCATCTATGAGCTACGAAAGAAAATGTCAACTCACAAATTATTTTAGACGATGAAAAATTCCTCTTCAAACATGAACTTAACCCAGAGCAAACGAAGGCATTCTCAAGACTAAATGCACGCGATATTATTGCTTGTGGTTTCGACGTAGAGAAAACCTTCATCTTCAGCGATTACGAGTTCATGGGAGGCCCTTTCTATCAGAATGTGTCCCGGATCTCCAGACAAATCACTTACAATCAAGTTAAAGCAACATTTGGGTTTACAGAGTCGTGAGTGGTGTCACTATTTTCGGGGTGCATTAAAGCCTCACAAGTTCAGGGATAACATTGGCAAGGTCCATTTCGCAGCTATTCAAGCTGCGCCCTCGTTCTCGAACTCATTTCCTCAAATCTTTGGAACAACTGCAGACATTCCCTGCTTGATCCCATGTGCTATCGACCAAGATCCCTATTTCAGGTTGACCCGTGACATCGCCGTGAAACTGAAGTACCCCAAACCCACTCTCATCCACTCCAAGTTCTTCCCCGCTCTCCAAGGTCCGCAAACGAAAATGAGCGCCAGCGACCCAAACAGTAGCATTTTTATGACCGACAAGCCAAATCAGATCAAGAATAAGATCAACAAGCACGGATTCTCTGGGGGTAAGGAAACAGAAGAAGAGCACCGACGACTTGGTGGTGACACTGAGGTGGATGTCAGCTACCAATATCTCACATTTTTCCTGGATGAAGACGAAGAGTTGGATCAAATTGGAAAGGTACCGCCCACCTTCTTCCTATTCCGTTGCTAATCATTGGATCAGGACTATCGCGCAGGCACTTTGTTGACGGGACAATTGAAGGCAAAGTGTATCCAACAGCTTCAGAAATTTGTTGGCGAATTTCAGGAAGTAAATGCTTCATAAGATATGAACGATCGAACCGCTGACAGTCGTGTTTATGTTTATTTTTCAGAGAAGGGCAAGGGTCACCGAGGATGATGTAAACAGGTTCATGGATTCTTCTCGCAAGATAGAGTTCGCGATGGGGAAGAGCAAGATACAACCACTACCAACCTAACACGTAAGGCGTTCAAGTGCCCCTGTATAGTCCCTTTGACCAGTCGAAGAGGGGGCTGGTACCTCCTTTTTCCCAGTTATCTAATGCGTTAAGGGCAGCTTCACCCCAATCGAAGTTGTCGTGGTCCTTTGTGTCTACAGGTCCATCAACAAATATAACCAGCCGTTCATTTTCAAGTTTGATGAAGCCCGCATCTATACTTCCTTTTATCAGAGCACGCAGAGGTTCCCAGAAGGAGAGAACATTGAGCAAAACAACAGCTTCAGAAAAATTATTTGTAAACAAATTCACTAGAACGTAAAGAAGACTAACGCTTGTCATGTATTCCAAGTTGGGTCCAGGTGGTAACTTCCAAAACCTTTCAGCCCATTGGATAGGTTAGTATCGAAGCCGGTAGCATGCATATGTATCCTCGTACCTCTTCGAATGTGCCAAATCCTCCAGGCAAACCAATGAACCCATTGACGCGTTTTGCCATCTCAACTTTGCGTTCATGCATGGAATCTACAAGAATCTGTGGACAAGTTATATTTTATATATTGATTATTGGGGGCTTTCTTCAACGCAAAAAGATCACATACAGTTTCCACCTATGAATGGTTTTAGCGATGCGATTACACGGTAGCAAAACAAACACAGCACTTCTTCTCGGCCCACTTCATTCGAGTATACTTTGGCGGTGTCGACTTTCTCTCCTTCGCCACCAGCCGCCACCATGGCACGGGGCAAGATACCAATGACCTTCCCCCCATTGATTAAAACCGCGCCAGAAACTACACCCATGATTCCTTTCGATCCTCCACCATACACTAATGTCCGACCTGCGAGTGCTAAGGCGCGTCCGAGGGCTATTCCAAAAATGAAGGGTGAAAAGATGACAATCGCATACACCGCCTCGAAGCTGTTGAAATATTACTAACACAGTGAAGCAGCGGAAAAGGCGCTCTGGCTTCCGGTAGATGACCCACAATATACAGCAATTGCGGATTTTTGAGAGAGTTCCACAGACATTGATATGTAACGATCATCACTTGCACTATATGCTATGTAGCTCCGAGTCGCTACTTTGGGACAGTGGCTGTGCAGTGGCCGACAAAGAAGGGGGCGTGTTCGAGCTTTTGCGCAGAGGTCTACGCAATCGCTCCTTTCCCTTGGAACCCGCTATTACATTTCGATCTCGCTTGGACTCGTGGACGATTCCCGCTCCGAATCACCCCTTCCAGTCCACTTCCCATCACGATCGACAGTTGCGGTACCATTATCGTTGACGCGCACCGACGTGCACATTCACCCTCGATACATTGCAACAACCAATGCCAATCCTATGTATCTGGAACTTTTATCATGCCCATCGAGTCCCATTTTAGCCCCCTCATCATTGCCGACTCCTACTGCCC
>Ga0307509_10004273_pt1 | contig 20797 bp, 21 predicted proteins | sample 10_EM_MG_FD_202245 | JGI IMG/M metagenome (GOLD analysis project Ga0307509, IMG submission 202245) | Populus trichocarpa ectomycorrhiza microbial communities from riparian zone in the Pacific Northwest, United States - 10_EM | ecosystem: Host-associated > Plants > Roots > Unclassified | place... | reverse complement strand
CCTCAGTAGGGTAACTGGGACCCATGGGCATAATGACCAAATTCCCAAGGTAGGGTAACTCTGCCCTCTTATGCCTTTAACCCCTCAGGAAGTCCTCCAGTCGACCACAGAAGTCGTCTCGGAGGTCGGTGTAACATTCCCATAAATCGCTTGACTTTATGCGAATGTTTTCCCGAAAGGTTACCCTGCCTAGTAGTGTATCTCAAGGCCACTCAACTATTCCCTAGGCCTTATGCTAGGATTACCAGCCATGTGTATAATATATACGAGACCATACCACCTCTGGATACCACTTGGTATACCATTTGGGCTAAGGTGATAGTGATTGTAGCTACCTATCGTAGGGTCGTTACACATACCCACACTCACGCACGTCAATAGTATACTACAGATACTGACGGAACCATACCATAACGATATGACAATGGAGGGATAATGGCTATTGGAGCGATTATCGTGACAAGTCTATCTTATGCCTAGCAGGTGTCGGTTGTAGAATATGTCTGCAATGCTGAGAGCTTCGATAACAAAGCTGGCCCCTTTGTTGATTCGATCATGGAGACCATGCTGCGTATGCACATGGTAAACAAGACTCCATGCTGACGAAGATAGGTTGTAACCAATGGACTGATGTGTGGGAGCACCGTCAGGAAATTTCATGGTGTTGCGATTCGGAAGTCGAAGTGAGATAACGGAATTGTCAGTGTTAAAAGGTGTTTGCACTTTTAAGAAAAAAGCTGGAGTTGTTAGTAGGTACTTAGTTAGTATGAGAACTAGATCTAGCCCGCGACCACCCAGACACGGCATATAAATATCGAGGTGCCTCCCGAGCTATTTGAACATTCATCAAGCAACGGAGAAGAGATCTTATCAATATAAGTTTTTACGCTAGAAAAATCTTTATCACTCCTTCTACCTCTACTTTTATCATTGAGCCTTCCTAGACAATCTCCATCTACGATTAAGATTATTGGCCTGAGTTATCTCGCAAGACTTTGAGATAGGCTCCCGCCTAACAGTAACTTTACCCTCTTATGCCATTAACCGCTCCGGAAGTCCTCCAGTTGACCACAAAAGTTGTCTTAGAGGTCCATGTAACATTCTCATAATTCTCTTGACCTTATTCGAATGTTCTCCTGAACGGTTACCCTGCCTAATAGAGTGCCCAAGGCTACTCAACTATTCCCTAGACTTTGTCCTAGGTTAACCAGCTATTTGTATACGAGACCATACCACCTCTGGTTACCACTTGGTATACCATTTGGGCTAAGGTGGTAGTTATTGTAGCTACCTATCGTAGGGCCATTACAATAGGTTAGCCTAGGGCCTACCTACTGTGTTTGGGTTAGGTCTATCATTGGTTGTGCGGAAGTGAGCTTGGCACGGGCATTTCCCTTCAAGTAGTCTTCTCTCTTGTTCTACTAGTCATTAACGAACATCTCACCTCACACACGTATCACACACGCAGCCCAACAGGGCTGTGGATGGATGGCTGGTGGTGAGGGGAGAAATGCTAAGAGGTTGTTCTGGGCGAGTTCTTGGCATTTGCCGGGGGTTAGGGGGCTATGGTGAATGAGGCAGGACTCTGTAGGGGGTTTGGGAGAGTATTGCTGGAAGTGGTGGAGAGGAGAAGTATGAATGATGGGTTGTGATTCCATTCAAACAGAAAGGAAAGGGTCTATATAGGTAATGGTTTTTTCACATCCAAGACAAAAGAAATAAACCAGAGGGGCACTGTATGCGCGGGAGGGTGAGGGGGTTGTGGCCGTCTCATGGAAATCAGAATCATGCCACCCTACTTGAGTATAGACATGACCAGAAACAGGGAAATAGAATAAAATGGAATTGGAATAAAAAAGGGGAGGCATGATGAAAGGAAAAAATAAATTAAAAAGAGGAAGCAAGTAGGAGGATATCATAATGCTAGTACGTTTCCCCTATACGGCAATTATGAAGAGCATTGTGCTTTTTGTGTTTGAAAAAGAAAATTAAGTGAGCAGGAAGGGAGAGGTGGAAAAAGTATTGTATCAGCAACATGAAGGATCGCTCGGGTGAAGTAGCCTATCATACTTCAATATAATTTATTTTCCTCGTTTGCCGACCCTGCTTCCACTATGTGCTCATGTAGCCTGACCTGGAAGTCAGATAAATTCTGCATTAGAATACTTCTTTCTTCTATGCTTATCATACCTGTGTATAGCCCCGGGTGTCCTTCCACACCCCAGTATAACCTTTACCCCTTTATTAAATGATGCTTAACACGAACTCTATTCGTTTTTCTATTCCAATCACTGGCACAGGAATGGGGTAGCATCCTATCCTACCTTACGGGCACCCTCCCGTAGTTCCACAATGGTGAATCCTATCTATGATAACTAATAATTAGCCTACGGCCCGCGGAAATGAAGCAGGGGCAAGATGCATTTGGGAAAAAACACCACATGACAAGACGTCGTACTTGTATAATATCTCTTCATTACGAAAAAAACTTGCTCTACCCTTGCACCTCAATCAAAGCTCAAGATGAGAATAAACCTCCTGATAGACCTCGGTCAAGGCAGCGCCACGCTCTTCCCACTCATAGGGCCCTTAACTCCCTTCTCCACGGGCTCATCCAACTCCATGAAACAAATCCGGAACACCTCTATTAGCGCTCCCCTACACGGCGTTACAATAACAAGACCAACGCACCATTCCATCTCTTCTCCGCATAACTCGCCTGAACAATCCCCCATGGTCTTTCCTCCCAGCCAGCCTTCCAGCCTCGAATATCTTCCACGACACCGGTCTCATAACCAAAGCAACTTTTGGCAAACTCTAGCACTGCCGCCGTACCCTGCCTCCCCCCCCTCTGCACCCACCAACTTCCCCACTGGAACAACCCATTATTGAGCATTGGGTACCAGATATCGAGCGAGAACTCAATCCGCGGCGGGCCGGCAGACCACTCTTCTGGGAACTCAATCGCCAACGATCGGACGGCAGATGCATAGAGTCCTCGACGCGGTAGGGGCACGTAGTGCCAGCTAATGCGGGATGTTCAAGAGAGTGAGGAGTATAGACCTGGGGGGAAGTGTGTTTTTGTCTTAGGCCATGGGAGTTAGTGAGGGTGGTTTCAGAGTGGAGGAACGGGGGGAACAATTCTACTAGGAGGTTTTACTTCCATGCAGTGGAAGCTTGAGTGAAGGTTTGGTTGGGTATCTCGGTGATATGTTGAGCTGGCTGTTGGCGCAGCGGATTTGGGCAGGTCTCACAATAGTGGCTTGAGTGGAGCTTTTAGGCACTGACATTTTAGATACTAGGTGGGGAGGGAGCCGTGCAGGGATGGTACCTTGGGAAAACATGAGCGATCCGCCCGGCAAGATTCCACTCGGGCATGGTGATGAGAGTCGATGTTTGTGGGTTAAATTTGGGGCCAAAATAGGATATGTATGTATTCTATGAAGCTATTGCCAAGGTTTCAGCTTTTGTACGTAAGGCTTACCAGTGCTTCACTTCCTTTAGTGGAATGTTAGTTGGTAATGTGTATAGTACGGAATACTGATCCACATCTGTGAACTGTACCCAATCAGTATTTAGCAAAAGACGGATAATTGCATTGAAATGGTAGAAAAGACAAGAATTAAACATAAAATGTTATTTTAGAATCAGAGAAACAAGAAGACATTTAGCACTCGAGCACTCTGTATCATACCGGTATTCTTATATCATACAGCCCCACTTCAAAAGTGTTCGTGAAACATGTCTCACCTGACTCAGCTACCTCGCCCAAACTCAAATACTACACAAACCCAATAGATACAATTATACAATTAAACAAGTCTCCTACTAGTTCATAAATATTCCAACTAGTGGCTATATTTGCTGGCTCAAATTGACCAGTCGGTTGAGTAAGAGGTTTAAAAAGCTCTTGTCCCAAGTACAGTAGAATTTCTTAAATTTGGTAAATAAGCTGCCTCTTGGAATAGACCGAACATGCAACCCTTAAATAAGCCCGCAGGGATAGTAGGGTACGGATGTGGGTCATTGGACAGCCAGGCATTCAAGAGGCCAGATTTTTTTTTTGTTTAAGTCATGTATTCGTTTGTTTAAAGGTACAAAGAACTCGCATGCAGCGGTAAGCTATGGCGTAAACAAAACCTATAATAAAACAACAAACAACACAAAAGAAAACACTATCCACCCATTTCTCCAAGGCGTAGCCAAACCATGACGCAACAACCATCCAAGGGAAAACATCATAAACTAGTAAAGAAATATCCAAAACCACCAGACCTCACGATCTCCGTTAAGAAACAACAAGTAAAGATATACCCGAACAAATCAAACATCCTCCGCAGGAGAAAACCTGAAGCGGGGCGAGGGGGAGAAGGGAGGGGAGGGAGCAGGGCTGTGGGCAGTGCTGGAAGCAAGGCTCGGGGGGAACATGTCAGGAGGGAAACCGGTGGCCGTGAGTGCGATAAACTTAGAGAGGATGGCGATATCCTGATCGGAGGACCATAGGGGCGAGGCAGCGTCAAGCGAGGTGAGGGTTGGGAGGAGACTCTCTTTCAGGCGGCGGCGGGCTTCACAGTGAAGGATGGCGTGCTCAAAGGTCTCAGCCGCGGTGCGGCACCTGGGGCAGAGAGAGGGAGTGTCTCGATTAAACCAGGAAGGGTGGGCTGCAAGGTAGCTCTTACCAGACCGCATTTGATGTAGGCGACCGGCCATGAACTTGGGAAGGCCCATAAAGGAGTGCGGCGTGAGCGAAGGCGGGTAAGGATAGCCCGGGGGGGGAGGAGCGAGCGAGCGCCACTGTAGAAGGAGGATTGCCCGGGACTCTCTTTTGAGCGCGGTGTACGAGTCAGAGGGAGGGTCCATCGGAGGGACGGACAGGGTAGGGACCAGTTGGCGGTTGTGCGAAGGAAAGAAAAACCTGTCCTTAAGCAGGGGAAGCGTCCTATGGGCGATCTCATCGATGGGGAGATGTTTGCGGATCGTTACCTGAGGCGTTTTCCACAGGAGGGGGCGATAGGCGGGGTTCAACTTGACCAGTAGAGAGCGGTGGCAGAGTGGCGAGCGGAAGGAAGACTGGTTCGGGACCGACTTGTGCAGCCTGGCCGACGCAGGGTTGATTTCGGGTGGAGAGCAGACCAGCCTCAGGGCCGCCATGCGTTGTCGGTGTTCAATAAGAAGAACGAGAGGGGGGAGGCAGGACTCGACGGCCCGTATTGGGATTGGGGTGGAGGAAAAACAGTTGGTGACCCATCTCTGGACACGGTGCCAAAAAACGTCCAACTTGTCCTGCATTCCTACGAGGGGTGTGTACAGATCCGCGCCATACAGGAGGAGAGGGGCAAGGAGGGAAGAGGCCAGCTTGTGGCAGAGATACGGTGGGAGGCCTTTCCCCGGAGGAGAAAGTCTTTTGATGGTGTCGAAGGCACCCTGGGCGAGGGACAGCCTCTTGCTGAAGTGGGCACTCGAAGAGAGAGGGGGCGTGAACCAATATCCCAGCCACCTCACCGTGTCCTTGGGGGGGAAGTATAGGTCGTCCAGACGGACACCCGCTGTTGAGGGAGGGGAGCGTTCCTGAGGGGTGCGCCAGTGAACGAGTTCAGTCTTGGGGACAGAGAAAGTGAGGCCCCTGGGTGCCGCGATTCTGCAGAGAGAGCGGTACTGGCTCTGAAGGAGTTGAATGTTGCGTCTGTGGGAGGAGGAAGAGACGGTGATCACAAAATCATCCACGTAGGAGATCACAATACCCTTAGGTACCACCGGGTGCAGTGGAGAAACATATATGACAAAGAGGAGGGGGGAGATGGGGGAGCCCTGGGGGGTACCCACCGCGACTGACGAAAATATTCTCGGAGAGCCTTGGAAGAGTAGCCTACACATGCGGTTGGTAAGAAAACTTCCAACCCATGCAGTAAGGTATTTGTGGGCCCCTTTGGCCCACAAAGCCGACGTGAGCTGGCCGGGGTCGACATTGTCGAAGCCGCCCTTGATGTCCAGGAAAAGAGACGAGACCTTGGAGCCAAGTCTCTGGAGGAGGCGAACCTCATGGGTGAGGGTAGAGGTGGCGTCGAAAGTGGAGAGGCCCGGGAGGGATCCTGTCTGGTGGGGGTGGAGTAGGCCTACATGCCTGGCCAGGAGGGAGAGACGGGAAGCGATCACCCTTTCAAGAATTTTGGAAAGGGTTTCAAGCAAGACGATGACCCTAAAGGAGGCAGGGGTATCATAGGATGCCTTGCCAGGCTTATCCAGCACAATGCCATTAGCCTTCTTTAGGGAGGCGGGATGATGTCCATACTGCAGCAGAGGAGAGAGGAGTTTGGTGAGGAGAGCAGGGCATGATTGGTGAACCCGTTTCCACACGACGTAGGAGATCGTGTCAGGGCCAGGAGCGGAAGTGTTGGAGGATTTCGAAAGGGCGAGCGTAATCTCTTCCTGACTGAGAGGGAAGTAATCACGGTAGGGAGAGAGGGTGAGGGGAGCGTTGGCTGGAGGAGGGGTAGAGGGAAAAAAATGTGAGAGTAGGGCCTTGTTGATGCCCTCAGGAGTATCTTGATCAGGAAAGGAGGGGAATCTTGAGGCCTGCCTTCCAGAGGCAAGCTTCCTGGCCTCCCAGACTGAGGAGGGGGTAAGGGACGAAAGGTAGGCAGACCAATGGGCGAGCTTGGCCTTCTTGATGGCAGTAAAGTAGGAGCGCCTTGCCGAGCGTAGAGCAGACTGGTCATAGGAGTCTCTGGAAGACCTGTACGTCCGAGAGGCCGAATGGAAGGCAGCTCTTAGGTGAGAGAGAAGAGGGGACCACCACGGCTTTGATCTGGGGGACGGGCGTGACACCGGAGTGTTGGAGGAGATGAGAGTCTTGACCCTATCGGCATGGGTGTCGTACCACTTCTCAAAGGTGGAGGGCGAGCAAGTAGTCGGAGGAGGGGGAGGTATCAGGGAGGGGAGGGCAGGCAGGATACTGGACCAGTCCGTTTTGGACCAGTTGGGGGAAGGGGGTGGGAGCCTGAACCTGGGAGATTCCAGCGTGATGAGTATCGGGACGTGGTCAGAGCCAGTCGAGGGGAGGGGCGTGTCCCAGCGGGAGAACGAAGGGAAGAGCGGGCTGTTAGCAAAGGAGAGGTCCAGGACCGAGGGCCGGGCGTTGTGCACAAAGGGGAAGCACGTGTATAACCCAGGCTGATTGAGGAGAGAGTAGCCATGTTCCGAAGCCTGGCTATAGTAGGGGTGTGACAGGTTGTAATCCTTAGAGTCAAATGTGCGTAGTGGGTCGGAGGCGGGATGATGTAAGTTAAGGTCGCCAACCACCATGGTTGGGAAAGCGTTATCCTGGAATAAGTCCGAGGGGGTGATAGTCCGAAAAGGGGGAGACTTGAGAGGGAGATTGTAGGCGTTGACAATCCTGAACCTAGTGAACTGAAGCTCAAAGAAACCATCTGGGGCAAATATGTCGATTGAAAATAAATCGGAGCGGGTGGACGCGCCAGGCAGGAGCGAAACTGAATTTAGTAGGAGGTGGTGGACATAGAAAGCCACCCTTGGTTTGGGGAAGGAGGGGTGAAAACACTTGTATGTAGAAAAAAAAGGAAGTTGACCTCTCCTGACGGGGGGGTCCTGGAGGGCTACTATCATAGGAGGGGAGGCTAACTGACTAAAGCTATTCATAAGGGAGAGAAACACATCCCAGCTCCCAAGGCTGTTGTGTTGGACGATGGAAAAGGAACGAAGTGTCCCCCTGGCCGGCCGGGGGGACATGGACGGGCTGCTGTTGTACTGCATTATCGGGCCCTGCCCGGTTCATTGGAAGGAGCAGGGGAGGGGCTGGGGGCCACCTGGGGGAGTGGACCACCGGCCCCTGGAGTAGGGCGCAAAACCGAGGGAGGAGCTGAGGGGCGGGTCGGACGAGGAGTAACCACCTCAAAGGCGGGGAGAAGTCTTCTCACAGTTGATGGGGCAGAGGGTCTAGGGGTCTCGGCAACAGCCTCACCCTCGTCTTCGGTTGTGTCCATGTCTCCCTCGGCAGGGACAGAGGGGGGGTGTGCCTGTGCGTGGGTTGCCCCTTCAACGGGAGGGAGACGGCTAGGTCTAGCCGGGCAGGTAGGGTCAGTGGCAGGGTGGTCATCCCCACAGTTAGCACAATGAGCGGGGGAGGCAGAGCAACAATTTGCCACAGGGCGAAGGTTGCCTTCCTTGGGACACGTGGGATTGGGGCAGCGGTGCTCTGTCTTACAATGGTGGAGGGCGCAAATCGAGCAGACAGGGTGATCGTACTTGCAGACTGGGGCAGTGTGGCCGTACCTCTGACAGTTACGGCATCGAGTAGTCTTGTTGGCAGAGTGGGCGGTTTTGACCTCTCTCTTGCGAGACAGAAGGAAGATGTTAGGGCCCATCTTCTTGCCATCCTCGGGGCAGGTTGTGACAACGACCGAGAAGGCAAGTTTTAGAGAGCGAGCTTCAGGATCCGGGTTGAGGAAGCGGGCCGAGGTGATCTCGATTCCCTTTGCGTTGAGTATGGCCACCTTGAGGTACAAGAAGAGACCTTCATTGTCCTCAGGGAGATATCGGAGGGGGAGGCCATGGATAGCGAACTGGTTTTTGTTGGGGGCGGGCCTGAAAGGGAGCCATGGGGAGGAGCCGACTGGGAAAGATTTGTTTAGTCGTGCCGCCAGGGCGCCGAAGAAGGGAGCATAATCAGAGGCAGGCGTGGAGGGGGAGACTCCCATGAGAGTCACTGTTCCATTGGAGTTGACCTTTGCTGTGAAAGAGAGGGGGAGGGCGCAATTGGACGAGCGCAAGACCTCCGCGGCTATGTCAGGGAAGGTGGCGGCAATAGTTTCTCTGTCCGGATGAGAGAAGGGATCTTGTCTGGGAGTATAGAACCTTCTGGCAGCCGCCGGAAGGGTAGCGGGCTTGGAAGAAGAGGCGGAGGAGGAGGAGGCTGGCGAGGATGAGGTGGAGGGAGGAGCGGCCAATGAGGCAACCCCTTGGGGGGAGGACTTTTTCTTTCCCTTTGACGGAGGGGCAGAGACCTGGGCGTAAGTCAACCGAGGGCAAGTGGGGTCCTGGATACCTGGAAGGAAGGTGGAAACGGCGGGGTAACCCCCGTTGGCGAAGTGGGAGGCTTCCCAGGAGGTGGGGTGGGATTTAGCAAAAGCCTCAGGGTTACCATAGTACCTGTTGGTGGCGTGGTCATGTCTGGGAAAGTCGGGATGGAGGCCGGGCGTGGGGGCTGAGGGATTTCTGGGAGGGGGGGCCGGAGCCGGAGCCTGATTGGTTGGTGGGGGTGCAGGTCTGTGTGACGCGGGGGCTGTGCTGACCCTATGTGACAGGTCGCGAACCGAAGAGGTAATAGGGGCCAATGAGGCAGTTAGTTCATCCCTGTTGGGAACCGAGTTTGCCACCTGGCTGATGGAGTCGTGGGTGTGCGTGATGCGGTCGTTCAGGGTGTCAACACTCTCAAGGAGGGAAGCCAGTGCATTGATCGTGGAGCAGAGAAGAGGGAGGATAATAGATTCACCCATAGAGAGGTCTCTACCGAGCTCGGAGCTCGTGGGGAGGGGGACCACATCGTTGAAGCCCAGTTTGTTGAGAGTTTCTCCAAGAAAATTTCTCACGTAGATGATCTGTTCGGAAGGAGGGGAGGTGGAGCTGGGCCTGGTGGAGGGCACCGAAGAAGGAGGGAGAGGGAAACCCTGAGGGGCACCATGGACGGACATTTCGCAGCTCACTAAGAGTGCAAGGCAAAGTGCAGCTCACTGAGAGTGCAAGAGGAGGCAGCTCACTGAGAGTGCAGAGTATCGTGAGAATTTGTACCAGAAGCAATGTGGTGTTGAGAAACGTAGGGGTAGGGAGATAGCGGAGGCGAAGCTTGTTCAAGAGGCCAGAACTTACTGCCTTTATATAATATAAAAGAATGAATTTGTCATCGAAATTTGTCAAACGAACAAGAAGCTTTGTCACCCCTAATCTCCAGCCAACGGATCACTTATGTTCATACCTGAGTATTTATGGAATTCAATCATAACCCAAATGATATTCACTACTCAAATGCTTCTGAGCAAAACAAGTTATGGTCGACTGCCCAGCCGGACTTGCGAACTCGTACTTCCTTTCAATCACAACCACTCTACTCTCCAAGCTCAACCTATTCCACCACCAACACCATGGGACTAGTGATACATGAAATTTTCCTGGAGAGTAGAAGCGGTTATACAGGGATATTAACCCCAGTTTATTGCTATTGTGCTAGACTACAACTATATTGTCATGTAACATAAATCACGTGGATCCGGGACATCACCGGGAAAAGGAATGGCGCAATTTTAGTAAAGTCAGACAATGCGCTAAGGTAATTACCCCGCTTGGAAACCATGTAGCGACAACCAGCTTACCAAAGTACTAGCGCCACCATGCCGAGAGTGAAGAAGCGCAATGATACTGGCCGTGAAATTCAGATTTCAGCTGCGATTAAATCGTTAAACAAGGGAAAACAAGAGAGTATTCGAGCGGCGGCAGAGGCATTTGACATTCCAAAGTCAACACTATACTACCGGTACACGGGGGAGCGGGCGAGTCATCAACTGGCTCAGGTTGACAATCAGTTAATTACGGTGATGGAGGAGAAGGCTATAGTGGCCTGGTGCAAGGAGCAGAATGATCGGGGATTTCCTCCTAGGTTGGATATGGTAAAAGACATGGCTCTCTATCTTTATGAAAAGAGAACGGGAAATAAAATAATAAGAGTGGGAAAGAATTGGATCACAAGATTCCTTAATCATCACCCAGACTTGGCTACCAAGTTTAGCACAAAATTAGACCGTCAGCGTGCACATGCCAGCTGTCCCTGCCTCTTGAAGGATTACTTTTCCAAACTCTCCACGATTATTCGTCAGCATAACCTGAAGCTATTCCAGATCTTCAACATGGACGAAAAATGGTTTTTGATGGGAAGTGCATCAAGAGCAAAGGTCCTGTGTCGCTGAGGGCGTAAAAACCCTTGTGTTACTCATGAAGGCACTAGAGAAATGGTCACAGTTGTCAAAACCATTTGTGCTGCAGGTTTTGCTCTTCCGCCCATGGTTATTAATAAAGGTAGCGCACAGTACAAGGGCTAGTACACCAATTTAACTGCTATGATGGGAGATTACCACTTTTCATTTTCTCCTAATGGCTGGACTGATGATGCTTTTGCTCTGAAATGGGTTACTGAATTGTTTGATCCTTGCACGGCGGCTTCTGTGGGCCCACTTCCACACCTACTCATCCTCGACAGTCATGGATCACATACACATATTACCTGGGAGTTTGCAAGGTTCTGCAAACAGCGAAATATTATTCTTTTCTGTCTTCCATCACACTCCACCCATCTTCTTCACCCTCTAGATGTAGGAATATTTAGTCTCTTGCAGAATTTTTATGGCCGGCAAGTGGATGACTACAGCCGCGATACAGAAGAGGGTATTAAGAAGTCAGTCTTTATTCCACTTCTCCACAAAGCAAGATTGGAGGCGATTAGCAAGCACAATATTGAGCAGGCCTTTGCTACTACTGGTATTGTGCCCCTGAACCAACGCCGAGTCTATACAAAGTTAAAACCCAAGAGCGATAACCGCAATCCTCTTTCTTCCACCTCTCCATCTTTTCAGACTATTCGCACACCAAAATCTACCCGAGATATACGCAGTCAACTACATGCTGCTAATACCCTGATCGATAAAGGGGCATCAGTTAAAAAAATTAAGGGTATCCTAAAGACCTTTAGCCATGCAGCACTTTTTTCTATGGCGGAGAAAGAAATTAGAGAAAAAGTATGCGAGGGTTTAAGAAAGAAAAAATCCTACAATACTCGCACAGACCGCAAGCACCTCTCCAAGGCTCGTTTACTTACTGGTAAAGAGCTTATGACCTTAAGAAAGGCTCGCGACAAGCTTGACAGCTGGCCTAAAAAGCCACGGCAACTGAAAAAAACCACCACTACACTGATCACACTCCCCACCACTCCTCACCCAGAACGCGAAACACCCATTCAACAACCTCCCCACACTCCCAATAATCACTCTTGCCATGTTCAGATTGCTTTCCTTCCCAAGGATATTGAATTTTCTGAACCCTCAAAAGCCAGTAATGACGTTGCCACAACCTCCGATGCTTTGTGGAATTCTCCTCAAAATAACCAACCTGGTTGCCGCCGCCGTCACTCCTCAGATACTCCCTTTACACCCATGATCACCCGCTACCATATGCCTGACCGCCCACTTCATATGAAGCTTCGGTCCAAGCGGTAGCCCTTTGGTTACTTTAGCCTTTTTTTTTGGTTTGGTTTACCTACATTCTATTATCATTACTTAGAGCATAGCTAATTTATTTAAATTCCAGTTTTCCTCTCTCTTTTCCACCCTACCCCCTCCCAGTTATCCCACATCTCCCCTTTCTTTCTCTGGTTTTGGATTATTTTTATGATTTTTTCTCGCATAGTTACCATTGAATTTGTCTTCCATTCCTATTCAGTCTCACTCTGTCCTGGTGCACGGTGTTGTCCCGGAAACCGGTGATTTACGTTACTGCTAAAGCTAGACTAAAGCAACCGAGCCAACCGGAGAGTGGGAAGAATGCGAATTTACCACAGTTTAAATGTATAAACTGCAATGATCGGACTGGTTCAAGAAGATTCTCAGTAGCGTCAATCGGACTGTCGTCAGGTTATACGGTAGGTTACAGTACTTATAAAGTCATATTCCACTAAAATGAACCGTTTATAAGGGAAATCAGGCTCTTACCAATGAACCTTCTGGGAATTCACATCCCAGCTCCCATAAAAATAGCCCCTGCTATAGGTAATTTTTTTTGAAACCTCACTATAATGAAAAATAAACTCTGAATTTTTCGTCTTTTTTTAGCGCGTGGCAGACTATCACTTTGAATTGCAGGAGAGGCGACAATTGAATTTTGGCGAGGCAGCTTACTAAGGCAAGATATGTTTCACGAACCCTTTTGACGAGGGGCTGTACTTACTCTCACCGAGTGATACTTTATGAGCCCAATTGCTAGGCGTGCTAGGTCCCTGAATCTCTCCATGAGACATGTCAGTGGCGATCTCTTGCAACTAGTTACTGTGGGAATAATCTGCTATAAGAGGGTTAACTTCAGCATGCCAATCTGGGCGAGCCTGGTAGCTTTGCAGGTTGCGTGATCACCACTGTTGTTTCCTGCGTGCTGGTTATTCCGATGCACCCATTTTCCAAAAATGTTACCACCAGAGTAGCTGTGTTAGCCGCAGTGAAGCTGTTTGGTAGGGTGGCTTTAGAGAACGCTAGTTCATCAGCTTCCCGCTTTCTCTCATCAAGCCTCACTTTTTGCAATGGGACTGATGAGAAATAGAACTGCCGTAGCAACACTTGTGAAATAACACAGCCTAGCTAGAATAGGTGTCCATCTCGGAAATATGATTCCGGCCTCAGGATGGGTTCTATCACCCTGACTCTCTCAGTGTTGCTTTAGAAGTAACTAAGTGGTATACGGCAGTTCGTGTAACTCTTATCCCAATAGATTAACTTGACAAGCTACCGGATTTTCTGGTAAAACTTGTTTTCACTCTAAGAGGCCGAAAGAAAGTGTGGCGAAAGAAACGAGCTTGTTTGGGTAGATAGTGACCCCATAGAGAAGGGGGTTAAGGGCTGTATGAGCCTCAAGAGCACGGCGCTACCCCGACTGAGGTCTCTCACGAGACTTATTCTGATCTGGAGCTTTGACTGGGGTGAAAGCATAGAGCGAGTTTTTTCATGCAGAAGAGATATTATACAAGTATCATACGACATCCTCTCATGTGCTGTTTTTCCCTAATGCGTCTTGCCCCCACTACTTTTCTGCTGGCCTCAGGCTAATTATCAGTTATCATGATCTAGCTGATTCAGGGTTTCCTTTTTTTCACCCTTTCCCCTTTACTCTCTCGATTTAACTCTGGTTGGGAATCTCCATATAAAGTGGCACGATGAATTCCTTCAAGGCATTTTATTATTATTATAATATCATCTAATTCGTTGGGTCCTGCCAGTCCTGAAAACCAGCCTCACAACTTTGCACAATTTTCTCCTCGTCGTAAAACATCATTTCTCAATCTTGGACCCCATTTATTCACCCCCTCTTCCACGATCCGCTGAGGTGTATGTAGTTCATTACTCCCAACCACCTAGAAAAACCCTCACAAAACCAACACCACCTGCCCCAGTTGTGTGGTTGTTTTTACAAAAATGTACAACTACGACCCCATGCCCCCAGTCTCTCCCGTAGAGCATCTCCCCTCCCTCCCAATTCTTTAAAACTATTGGATATCGGTCGTTCGGACACAATAACCCCTACGAGTCGATCGCCTACTGAAAATGACAACGACATTGCACCCCTGCCTCTACGCATCAAGAAGGTTGACAAATCGCCCCCAATGCCCTTCCGTAAAGAGGTAGAGGTGGACAAGAAGGGAAGGAAGAGGTACAGGATCAAGCCCTTATGGAGCGAGGGTGGCCTGGATACAACAGGCCTCCTGCAAGAGAGATGGCGAGTTTCTCCAACCCTGACAACAGAAGTGATCCCCATATTTGTGAAAGTTCTGTCCCAATAGAGACCAATAATTCAGAATAGCACGAGCCGTACAATTCCTCTAGTTACATCTGGGAGGATATTTACTACCTTACTCCAACGACCAATCTACGGGGGAAAGAATAGGAAGAATACATTCTTGAGACAGGCAGCAAGCACAAGTGCGAAATATGACAATTGTGCGAGGTGGAGGATTGAGCAGAGAATATTAGGAACAGTAAATTGGGTTCTCGAAGAAGCTGCCCCACAAAGTCCGCGCCAAGAGGGTGGAGACGGATAGTCCTCTCATACAAGGCAGTCAATCTGGGAAGCAAAACGGGCTTTGGATGAGGACCTAGATTGAGGAAAAAGTTAGCAGGAGTGCTGGGTGCCCCGTACAGTCACAGGGTGTTGGCCTGGATGTTGGTGGTAGAGTTGATGGAAAGCACGAGGGATAGAGTTGTAGTAAAGACCTTTCCCAGTGCTATGCCGGAAAGAGCTGTATACACTCTATATGCCTTAGAAAGTGTAGTGAGACAACGGTTGCTAGAAGATATTATGTCCCACTCCCTTGCAGACGAGCATCCCACCATCACCCTGCAACCTCAGGGATGCAGTAATAGCCGTGATTGGATTATTGATGGCAATACCTTCCGACCCAACTTGATAGCGTTTTTGATACTCTTGTAGCTCTGGTTGGATCTGGTAGGCCGAAGCTTGCGAAGGTGTTTTGAATGATTGGGGAGCAGCGCTCTGAGTCCGATCAGCCATGATAGATCTAACGAGTTTTTACGGTAGGGTGGCCAGAGTTTTCTGAATCCAGAACCAATATGACTCAAAACCCGTGCCCTATGACTATAACCATCGCATGTGACATTGTATTAAAGAAAAAAATAAGCTTAAATCGATCGTTCAACAAGCAACTCCTCCTTCTCATCACTTTCATCTACAACCAATTCTGCATCTCCTCCATGTCAGACAAGCAAGTTTGTGTCTACCAATCTCCTGCGACCTCGCAAATCGGCCGACACCCATCTCCTTTTACCTCCCAACCTGGAGTCCCCCCAACCCCCCCGCCACTTCCCAAGATACTTCACAAGTTTCATCGCCAGGTAGACCACTCGACATGCATTATTAACTTACAGAAGGGCTAGAAGATGTGGAGCATCGAGAATTTGTTGATAACCGCTCATTCACCAGGGCGGTTAAGTCACAAACGAAGGCATTGAGCATACGTAATGGAGCACAGTACCAAATATTTTCCCCTGTAACCGAGCCACAACTTGCAAACATTCAAGAACTTCGCGACACACGCTGCAAACAACTCCATTTCTTTTACCTCAACCAGCCACAGACATTGATTGTTAAACTCATGCCGGGTCCAACTCATGAGAGGGCTACCAGCCAGTTTGGGCGAAGGTTCTGGAAGAAGACTGCGAGTATAGGACCTGATCTCGACGAGGACCTAATTGACATGCGCGGCACCAGGTATAAAGGGATACCAGCTGTCAAGGAAGCATCAACCATTAAGGAGGCATCGACAGGCAACAAGGAATTAACCATTGGAAGCAAGGAAGCCGATTCCGCCTTCCGCCCTGATTCTACCCGCCCAGATCCAGAAGACTGGCCCACCCTGGCTATTGAATCCGGGGTATCGGAAAAACTTCCCAAGTTGCGTCGCGATGCCAATTGGTGGCTCTCCTGCTCCTCCGGGAAGGTCTATATTGTCCTAATATTTTCGATCAGCGAAAAAAATAGAACCGTTCTTATAGAGCAATGGGAAATCTGCAGCACTGAGAATCTCACCACTACCCGCTCCCGGCCCAAAGACTTCGTTGAGATTCCAATGTGTAGAACCTCTTTTACAATTGCCTGGGCCGATACTTTTGAACCTTCCACTATCACCACTGTCGACCCTGACCAACCTTCCGCCGCCACAACCACCGACACCGACGAACCCGTGGCTGCTGTTGCAGCTGGCACCGTCAACCGTCGCAAACCCGCTACCGCAGCCACCATCAACCCTTCCGAACGTGCCGCTGTGGCCACTATCAACCCTTCCGACCCTGCCGCTGCCGCCTCTGCCGACTTTTCCAAACCTATTGCTGCTGAAAAAGCAATAACACTCAATTTTGAAAAAGTCTTTGATCGAAAGCCAATTGAAGGTAGTACCGAAAGAGATATTGTTTTTACTACCGCCGATCTTAAGAAGTGGGTGGGTGGGCTCTGGAAAAGTAAATAATAAATGATGTAAGTCTCTACACCGATATAAGGTCTGATTTTTTTTCTAATCCCAAACTAGCAGTTTAAGCTTTCAAAAATGGCACATGGAGCAGATTGTTGACCATTTCAGTTGAGAAGGGCCTAGAGGGTTAGCTCTTTGGTTTCTTTGTGCACAACAATATTATTCCCTTAACCTTTTCAAAGCCATGAACTTAGCTTTCTTGTACATACAGTAGTTGGCCATGTCCAATAACTGTCAAGGGAAATGCGGGCCAGCTGGGACTGTTGAAAATAGTAGTTTTTAACGAAAGTTTGGAACTACCAGGATAATTAAATTAGATTGAATATGCAAGAACAACTTTTAAGCTTGTGTGCCCCAGAAGTGTACTGCTGCCTATAAGTGGATGCATTTTCAACATGGACTGTGGTCAGGATGAGTGATATTTCATGATTTAACCTCAGAACCCCCTACTATATCTCAACCAGAAATTTGGTGACAAATGTAATGTATAACCCAGGAAGGAACTCTCGGGGTCTAATTTGTGGCTATTAGTTGTGCCTGCATTCTCTTTCCCAAGTTCTACACACCACGGCACCTCGCCATTATTCTAACCTTATGTGATAGCAGCATCTGACCCCTCATACATTACAAGAGCCATTTTGGTTTCTCCTGAGGTATTTCCATTCGTCCCACGCTCCCATTCTAACAACGAAATGATATATCAGCAGAACCTTCACCCTACCGGTAAATCTCTAAAACAACTATCATAGCCAAATCAATCCCACTTCCTAAAGGATAATATACACGTCTCCCCACCCCCAATTAATGCCTAAAGTATCGCAGATGTGTAGACTTCTGAACCCAGCTAATATTAGGCACATGAGAACACTTAGGCTGATATTGCTAGGGAATACTGATGTTAGGATTGTTTATGGTTCCTTGGTTATCTGTGTTTCAAACACTGATTGGAGTAGCACAAAGTTTTCAATGTCATGCTGGTCACAGAGACAACTCAGGACAGAGCAACAACACCATGGGAGAAACCCCATTTTAATAAAAGTTTTTATATCTATCTTGAATCCCCACCCCCGCCCTGGTACCCGCCTGGCCTATCTAGGCTCTTAGACCCCTCCTCCTACCTTCTATCCACCCTGGCCTTCTGCCTCCCCACCCCTACTCTGCCTTCTTCCCCCTTCTCTTGAGGTTGGTGAGTTGATTATTCGCGATATTCATTGCGGGTTCCCCGGTCCGGAGAATACAGTCGCCGATGTAGTGGATAGTTTCTGAATGTTCCTGAATGATGAATTAAGTCTGTTAGTAACCTTGATGCGAAAAAAATATAAAAAAACTCCGAAATCGGCTTTGACAAACAGAGAATTTTGGAGAATTTTAGAAATGACCGATAGCGAGCCAAACCCTATAAGCGGTAAGCAAAATAAAGAGTCGTTCATCAACATCCTAGTAGGGATGGTGGTTGAGGCGACAGCGGTTACAAGATAAGTGAGCAGCTTGTATTGCTTAAAGAACAATAAGAAGGATGTTAAGATATAAGGAGAAATGAAAGAAAAGAAAGAAAGAAAAAAGAAGGTGCAGAAGTAGGAGTGGAGACAAGGGTGACACAAGTAGTCATAAGGTGTCAATCGTGTCCACAGGAACAGTGAATATCACAGGACGACCATGACCACAATTTTCCACACCTGGTTTAGGCTCCTACAAAAAGCGTAAACTGATAGTGTATTGTTACTGATATTATATTTTCTGCGGCTCCAGCAGCTCTTCCCATGTAATCACACCGGGTGGGTACGCCTGTTGAAGGAGGTATGTCGGGAATGCAAATACGGAGATAAAGCAACTTTATACCAGAAGACTCAGTAAAGACATAGGTGCTCTGAATGACGCCAAATGTAAATTCTAGTTCCTATATACACTCTTTATATCTCTTCCCGACATACCTGTAGAACCTGCTACCTCTGCATGTTAGTGTACGCTTCTACCAAATATTTGTAAACAATACACCACTCCAACCCAGCTACAAGTGTCATTGTAACGGGGGCACCCTGTAGAGAGGTGAACTCTAAGGTTGCGACCGCACCAAACACTCAAAGTAGAACCTAAAGATGAGGTAAAATAATTCAGAAGAATCAACGGTAAAACTTAATATAGTTAAGCTCGAAGCTTCACTCAATTTAGTTCTCATGAGGAAAAAGTTGGTTGTCGAAGTAGAATGCCAAACGCTTTAAACTTAAGTAGATATCAGTTTTAAGCCTTTTACATTCACCACTACTCCGACCTTGTGCGAGTACCCTGTCCTGCTCAGGGTTTGTCCGAGTTCTACCCTCCATTAGGGATTATCCTTCTGGAGGTATCGGACCAACTCGGGTACACTTAACTCCGTCAATAGGATATGAGTTTCTGCAATGCATCTCTAATACAACAGCAGGTGGAAAAACTCTTCCTATTGAAGTCATACCAGTGGCTAACTATTATGACAACAACCGGAGTCAATTCCTAGGTGGTGGACTCACTGGCCTAGTGGTAGTTTCGTCTATACAAGCTATGCAGTCCATCATTTAATCTACACGACTATCTAATGTGATAAATCGACATGCAAGCTCCCCCTGTAAGATGTAGCCGATGGTTGGCTAAACGGGCGCTACCCATAGTCAACCTCTCGGGACACACCATACCGTGATAGGACTCATACCTCTAGAGTCCATTGACAACCCATAGTAATGCTACGAATCAAGGAGAGAAGGTCCAGGCTGGTTACTGAGTTATTTGTCCCGAAAGCTCCCTGGCCTCCTTGGACTACCTACGTACCACTAGGAAGACTACCCTACTACCCATAGGCTAAGATAGACTCCTAGGTGCCGGAGAGACCATATATGGGCGACCTCCATTTTGGCGGTTACCCATACTCCCCTTATATATCCTGCGAACAACATTCGGACAGACCGACGGCGACAACGTTTATGGTGTTACGGCAGCCGCTCCAATGACCTCTTTTTAGTAGCAAACGAGCAACTATGCTGCCGTCTGCCTATGATGCGCCGTCCCAACACTGGGGCCAGAGGGGGGTGTTAGGAAAACCCGCCCAAGTTCAATATCATGTTCGGGCCACCTATACTCAGGTGTAGGGCCTTCTAACCCAAATGCGTGTGCGCCAATGAACATCTAAGAGCCAATAGAATGTGAGGCAATCAACCTCTAAGTTCTAGGATCACTTTGCCGGTGAAGGTAGGGTTACTTGGACTCTTCCTACTGAGGAATCCTTATGCCATGTAATGATGTTTAGAGCCTACTCGATTCCTCTTGAATCTTTCACGTAATAAACATTCACATTACGTATAAAATAACTCTGCCACCATGGAGAGTTGAACACATGACCTTCTACAAAGTCAGGTGACCCTTACCAATTAGCCCACGGCTAACCAACGATTTGTATATAACACCATACCACCTCTGGTTACCACTCGGGCTCAGCAAGACGCTCCTATTTTACTTCCATTAAGAAGGCCAAGTTCGCCCATTGGTCCACCTACCTCTCGTCCCTCTCCCCCTCCTCAGTTTGGGAGACCAGGAAGCTCGCCTCAGGAAGGCAGGCCTCAAGGTTCCCCTCCTTTCCCGACCAAGATACTCCTGAGGGCATCAACGAGGCCCTACTCTCACATTTTTTTCCCTCTACCCCTCCTCAGAATAACGCTCCCCTCTCCCTCTCTCCCTACCCTGACTACTTCCCTCTTAGTCAGGATGAAGTCACGATCGCTCTCTCAAAATCCTCCAACACTTCAGCTCCCGGTCCAGACACGATCTCTTACGACGTGTGGAAACGGGTTCACCAATCATGCCCTGCCCTCCTCACCAAACTCCTCTCTCCTCTGCTACATTACGGACATCACCCCGCCTCCCTGAAAAAAGCAAATGGCATTGTATTGGACAAGCCTGGCAAGGCGTCCTATGATACCCCTGCCTCCTTTAGGGTCATTGTCTTACTCGAAACTCTTTCCAAAATAC
>Ga0307509_10004272_pt1 | contig 20803 bp, 15 predicted proteins | sample 10_EM_MG_FD_202245 | JGI IMG/M metagenome (GOLD analysis project Ga0307509, IMG submission 202245) | Populus trichocarpa ectomycorrhiza microbial communities from riparian zone in the Pacific Northwest, United States - 10_EM | ecosystem: Host-associated > Plants > Roots > Unclassified | place... | reverse complement strand
TTCTCTAGCAGGTTCAATGGTGGATAGGATTGAAGCAATTATTAAGGCAGATGGATGGTATACTAAATATTGATTTCTACTATGTATTTACATTTTTTAATTTTTTATAATTATTATGATGTTGGGGTTGGTGGAGGGAGTTGTGGTTGTCCAGCCAAGATTTTTCACGCTCGTTGTAGTCGGTTAATTTTGTTAACGAACAATACCTTCTAACAAACTCCAGCTTCTTCTAAAGTGCGAACACCATTTGACCCTGACAATTCTGTTATCTCACTTCGACTTCCGAATCGCAACACGATGAATTTACCTGACGGTGCTCCCACACGTCAGCCCATTGGTTACGATCCATCTTCGTCAGCATGGAGTCATGCTGTCCACTTGCATACGCAGAATGGTCTCCATGATCGAACCAACAAAGAGGCCAGCTTTGTTATCGAACCTCTCAGCATTGCAGATATATTCTGCAACCGACATCTGCGAGACAGAAGATAGACTTGTTACGATAATCGCACCAATAGCCATTATCCTTTCATAGTCATATCGTTATCGTAGGGTTCCGTCAGCATCCTATGGATACTATTGACGTGTGTGAGTGCGGGTATGCCTGATTTCTCAAACTACCTCATCCGACAACACCATTCACTTCTGCAACTTTCATCACGAGAGTGTGGAGTATAGAATGTGTTGCCTGACCATTGTCCGTGAGAACGTCTCGTTACTTAGTGACCACTTTCGCGACTATCGTCTTTAGTGCTCAGTAACCTTATGCGACGTCGACCGATCTGGCTCGAAACACTTGCATAAGCTCGCCAGAGGTCTTCCCTCATATATCCTGGGAACGGGATCCGGTCGGATGGACGGCCGCGACGTATAGGGGGTTACGAGGAGGGCTCCAATGACCTTGTCTTTGGTGAGGGGACGCAACTACGGCGGTGTCTGCCGATGTAGCGCTGTCCCAACGCTGGTGCGGGAGGGGGGTGTTGGCCTGTCTTTTTGAACTCAGACTCCTAAGGTAGGGTAACTATAGGTCTTTATTCACTAAGGGAAGGCTAAGCCTTCCAGTATGCATAATACGAGCTCCCACTCTCTAAGCTTCGTCCTCGAACGCTTCTAAGATCTTCCTTCCATTTAAACAAATGAAATCCTTTTTGAACTCTGGGTAGTAGGGTAAAAAAACCTCATGCGTTTACTTGTCCACACGAGGAAAACCTTTCTTCCCTATTCAACATCTGCCCTACTTGGCATATCTGGGTTTTCCTCATGAAAACCTTCTATCAATTCCTGAGCGTTTTCTAAACTCTCAGGTGTTTCCCAGGTGTTCTCGTCCTCACAACACCCTTTCCATTTAACAAAATATCTTAGTTCGCCCATTCGCTTATTGCGACTGCGAACCTTCCTTGTATAAGAGATTATTTCACTCTTTACAATTCGTTCCACTTCCCATTCGAGATCGCCATCGATCTATTCTGGCTCTCGTGGAGGCTGTTCTCTTCCATCTCAGACCGAGGTTCGATAGAGTTCTAACAGCGAAACATGGAAGGTTGGATATATCCTCCATGTAGGAGATATTTCGAGTTTGAAGGCGCGTTGTCCTTTTGCTTCTATGATTTTGAAGGGGCCATAGAGCTTGGGACTTAATTTCTTCAAGGGTCGTTTTGTACGAATATTCTTTCCATTTAACATTACCAAGTCGCCTTGTTTGTAGTCCGGCTGTTGTAATGCCTTTCGGTCGTAATATCTTCTCATTGCCTCTCGGGTATAATTTAGCGCCTCTACTGCTCGTTTGTCAATCGCCTTCATCCAGTGGCTATATAACTCAGCCCCTGGGTTCTGAGCTTGTCGCTCTCTCATCCATTCTGTCTCTGGATAGTAACCGTAATTTGCGAAGAAGGGTGACATTCCGGGTGCATTGGTTGCGGAATTGTTGTACGCGAATTCAGCTAAGGGTAACAGCTGATACCAATCGTCTTAGTCATAGTTGACGAAATTTCTTAAGTAACCTTCCAGCACTTGGTTGGTTCGTTCTGTCTGACCATCTGTTTGTGGGTGGTATGCTGTTGACATTTTTCTTTTAATCCCCAGCAACTTGCACAAGGATTCCCAAAATTCGCCTGAGAATTTTGCATCCATATCGGATATGATTACTGTCGGTAGACCGTGAAGTTTCCAAACTTCTCGTAGGAAAACATTTGTGATATCCTTTGCGGTCGCGTTTGTCGGAAGCCCGATAAAGTGTGCCATTTTTGTGAATCGATCAACTCCTACCATAATCTGAGTGTAGCCTTGTGATTCCGGTAGTTGGGTAATGAAATCGGTTGAGATAGAGTTCCATACTGCGTATGGCGTGTCGAGTGGTTGAAGTAATCCCCATCGGGCATGTCGTGGAGATTTATTGTGTTGGCGCTCATCACATGACGGAACGTAGTCATTTATCCATTCGGTGAGTCCTTTCCAATAAAAATCTCTCGTGATTATTTCTATCGTTCTTTCCATCCCAAAATGTCCTGCGACCTTTGAGTCGAGGCATCCTTTCGCAATCTTAGTTTTTAGTGCATCGTTCGCGGGTATGTATAGCTGATTTTTGAAGTAGGAGAACCCGTCACTGTATTGCCAATTTGTAGGCAATTCTTTGTTACGGGGTATTAGATCTTTTAGCGTTGCTTCTCTGCTCAACCATGCGAGATCACAGTTAGACGCCTCTCGGACTTCTTCCAAGAGTTCTAACTCGTACTCCTGTAGTAGAGCTTTGGATATCATAGCGCTTGACCCCATGACTTCTTCCTGGAGGAGCCATGGGTTTCGTCCGATATCATTTTCGCTAAATAATCTGTTTTCCCTGCTGTCTGCATATAGCTGACACATGATCGGTTGTACCTGTTCCACAGCGATGGTTCGCTTAGGCGATAGGTCCGTGCTCCCAAACCCTTTGTTTCCCAGATCGGTTATTTGTAGGTGGTCTACCTCCATTACTCCAGACATGTGTATTTTCTCGATGATCATTTGTGCAATCCGGTCCCCTTCCCGAACCTGATAACTCTTTCTGCCATGATTCATCATAATGACTTTGACTTCTCCTGTATAGTCGGCGTCTATCACTCCTCCGCCGATTCCTATACTTTCTCTGTATGCAAGGCTGCTTCGCGGGGCCATTCTAGCATAAGTCCCTTGTGGTATCCCTATCACGATTCCGGTTCCGACAAGCCTTTGTCCCCTTGCTGGGATCAGTACGTCTTCGAGAGCGTACAAGTCGTGTCCTGCCGAAAACCATGAGCCTTTTGAGGGTAGCGTGGCTTTTGCTGCCATCTTCATTACTTGAATGGCGGCTGCTCGTTGTACTAGCATCCGATTTTTCAACTTCTCCTGAACCGGTTCATTTTGTACAAGGCTTATAAGAAAGTGTTCCGGCTTTAGAATTGCCGGTTCGGTATGCTCAGCTCCCTCCTCAGGACGATACTCCGGTCGTCTGCTCAATGCGTCTGGTTTACCGCTTCGGGACCCCGGTCGATAGATAATCTTGAAATTGAACGATGCAAGCAGTTGCGCCTAACGAATTTGCCTTTGATTCCACTTTTTTGTTGTCAAAAAGTGTTGCAAATTTTGGTGATCGGTATAAACCGTAATTGGCTTATCCGCACCGTATAAGTAGTGTTTCCATTCCATGAACGCCTCCAATATGGCTAGGAGTTCCTTATCGTGAATCTCATAGTTGCGTTCGGCTGAATTCAATTTTCTGGAATGGAACGCCACTGGGTGAAGTCTGTTATCCTGAAATTGGGATAAAATTGCCCCAAGTGCGAAGTCGCTTGCGTCAGTTTCGATTACCGTCTCCTGTTCCAGGTAGAAATGCTCCAGGATTGGCGCTGTCGTAAACCGCTGTTTGAGTTTTTCAAACGCTATATTCTGCTCTCGTCCCCAGCTGAATTTTTGCTTGTCTCCTTTCAGGGTTTCCGTTATTGGCTTGCATATCTTCGAGAAACTTTCGATGAACCTTCGATAGAAGTTTGCAAAGCCAAGAAAAATTTGAACTTCTTTCACCGACCTTGGTGCTTTCCATTTCCTTATGGAGTCCACCTTCCTCGTACTCATTGTCACTCCGTCTGTTGCCACAATATATCCTAGAAATTCAACAGCTTTCACATGAAACTCGGACTTCTTAATGGACACCGCCAACTGGTGTTCCATCAATCGCGAGAGCACTTTCTTGACCCTTGCAACATGTTCCGCATGCGTCTTGGAGTAGATGAGGATGTCATCTAGGTACACCACCACCCCTTGGTTGAGAAATTCGCGTAATATTTTATTCATCATGCGTTCGAAAGTTGCAGGCGCATTGACTAGTCCAAACGGCATGACTTTGTATTCGTATTGTCCGTATCGAGTTCTGAAAGCTGTCTTCCATTCATCACCTTTCTTAATCCTAATCAGGTGATAACCATCCTTAAGGTCTAACTTCGTAAATATTGTGGCGCCCGCAACTCGATCTTGTAATTCGCTCATTAAAGGAAGCGGGTATTTATCGAGAATTGTCAACTTGTTGAGTTGTCGGTAGTCCACACATAATCGTAAGCCACCATCTGGTTTTGGCACAAACAAAATTGGCGCTCCGGCAGGTGACTGGCTATGCGTAATTTTGCCTTGTGCCAACATCTCATCGAGGTAGGTTTTCAGGGTATTTAATTGGTATTGTGACATAGGATAGACGGGTCCCCAAGCAGGTTCTGATCCTTCCTTAAGGTCGATCGCATGATCGAACGTCCGTCGTGGGGGCATCTTTTCCGACGCTTCTGGTCGAAACAAATGCTTAAACTAAGCATATTCCCGTGGTAAAGTTTCCAACTCTACGGGATTCCTCTCTTCTATCTTTCCTATTTGTCCTACATACTGAGCCTTTTGATCGAATGCGACTGTCTCATCATATTCAAACAGATCCTTTACGGCCTCATCCTCGACATGGTGGCGACATGTCATCTGCCCGAAACTCCATTTTTTTGGTTCGTCTAAGTCTGATAAGTGGTGTTCATGGTACCACCATCCAAAGGGAATGATAAGGTCAAAGCGTCCTGTGGGCACTATTTCGGCGGAGATGGGAGACCTATGTCCATTTCCGATTTCTAACGTGATGGGGCAGGTATATCTTTGACCGCCTGATGAACTCGAAAGTCCATCGAATCTGACTATTCTTATGGGCTTCCTTCAGACTTTGTCTGGAATGTCGAGTCGTTCGACTAATTTTTCGCTTAATAGGAAGCAACTGGCACCTGAGTCCAGTAAAACATGAATGCGCGTGCGTCTGCCCTCAACATCTAATTGGGCAAGTCCTTCCGGACATGAATAATGTTTTGAAGAACTCGGTGTTGGCCTTTGAGTGCTATCCGGTTCTTCGTTCTTTCTTTTGACATGCATTGTCTCGTTGACTGTGGTTGTTTATTACCGCGCCTGCGCAGTTTCGTCCAGAGAGGACTCTTCAGATAAACTTTCGGAATTAGTATTTCGGGCAGCCCACTACCAGCGGTCTTTACCTCCTGCCGAGGAGTTCCCAAATACTAGGCATTACCGTCTCGCACAATGGCTCCACCTTGCGACTGGGCCTGCGCAGTCCGTATCATCGACTTATTTCGTGGACCCTTGGCGACTGATTGGGAATGGTACCTTCGTCTATACCATTTGGGATTTTAACCGAGAAACCTGTTGGGCCTTGGATAGCGTATAGGCTTAAAGATAAGCGTGCCCTAGTCACTAAAGCCACAGCTTGGGTAATTATCCTCGCCCAAGCTCTTCCTCAAAGTATTCGGAACCCTTGTGCTAGAACGGCATCTCTTTCGGTCTCAGGGGTAGTTTAAACTAGATAGTGAGTCTGAATACCGATGTATCCTAGCTTTTCACTTCCGGTGTCTTTTATCTATCCCCTACTATGCAGCGTCCGTCTTCGCTAGGTTCCTGTAATTTTGGGCCATCTTGTCCCTTAGATCAAGGTAGAATAGTCTCGTGTCTATTGGCTGGCTTCCAGGCATGCGAAGTAGGAAATAATCTCGCTTTTTTGCACCTTTCCCGGCCCTCAACGTCTCTCGATCTTTCCTCGATCCGTGCCCTAGTTTCTTCCCTTGTCCAGTTTCAGTCCTCTTAACACGATCGAACTTAACTACCAACTCCCTTGAACGATTACATTGGGCTGTGTCGTCTCGGTGCCTGGCTGGACTCTTTTCCTTCTTCTTGTGACTTGGTTCCCCTTCTTCCGATTTGTCTAACAGTCGTTTCTCCGAGGTTCACTGACCAAGGGGTTCATTCGATATAGACTTCTTCGTTCTGGGACCTCAGCTACAAGGTGCGTGCGGCGTTGTTCTTTTTTGAGTTTCGATTCCTGGAGTTACGCCCAGACTACCCATCCGCCGTCGCCGGTGGTGCCTGAGAACACTCATAGTTCTTCACCGTTGTACATGCTCCATGCAACCGGACGGTCTATCCTGTTCACTGATCAGGAACTTTCTCCCTGGCTTCGTTCAGCCACGACAGCTACTCTTTTTCTCTGGGTCTGAGTTTGGTCGCACTTTCGTTTATTTGATTCGTACCTTTTGGTACCGAATGTCGTGACGGATTGCTCCTTTCGACAATGTTTCCAGAAATAGTTTGTCATTCCACATTGTGTGCATCCTTTGTTGTTTCGTCGTCGATCGACGACATCTTTAGGGATGGAGTTGTGAGCTTTGTCCCAGTCTGTGTGAACTACCTCTTTCTTGTTCATAGCTGTCTTTTCCTTCGACCAAGTTTTCGTACGGGGTACCTTAGGCTTTCCCATATAGGTGGCCCGTTTTTCCACTGTATACCTTTTGGGGGGTCTTTTATTGTTCTTTGTCGAAGCCCGGTCTTATGTTTTTTGACTTATCGATGTCCCCGAGGATTTGCCCTTTCCATGTCTTAGGCGTTTGTCTTCCTCGTGATTCTCATGCTGAATCATGGCATTTTTAAAGCCTCCCAGCCATAATTCATCGTTGGGATAGGTTTTGAACGATAGTCTTAATAGTCCGACTTCCGGCATCTGAGCTTTAAGCATGTCTCTCCATGCTACCCCTCGGAGTCCCACTTTAATGTTGTGCTTCTCCAGTCGCAAAAGGAATTGTCGTATATCTCCATGATATTTTTCAAGTTTCATTAACTTGTGGGTCCTTTCCGCCTCATGGGTAGGCGCGAATCTTTCAGTTACTTTTGGTTTAAACATGAACTATCTTTCGTAACTGATCTCCTTTTTATACCCTAGTGCCCCCGACATCTTTTTTGATAGGTATCTGTGAAAGGGGATATATCGTCTCCTTCCATCCGTCCCAGGGCGTATTTGATTCAATCTACCTCAATGGTCTATAGGTGGCTGTTCCGTTCGAAATAGTGTTGAACTGCCATTAACCAGATTCGAATATCCTGATGGGACTTGTTTTTGAATATCCACGGAGGGTCGGAGGGCCTTTTGGTGTTTAGCAATCGTTCTCGAGCGATTGCCTTCGCCATGATGTCCACGACGTCTTCTTCTTCGTCCCCTGTCTCAGGATCTTGTCTCTCCAGACTTTTCCCCTTTTCTTTGCGACTCGGGCCTCCTTTAGGATCCTGCCCATCATCGTCGTCATCGTCATCACCATCGTCTGGATTGGGGTCCCCTGCCCCGTGCATAGTCGTTGGTGGTAATTGGCCCCCTCCATTTCCTCCTTCTTGTTCAGGAGTCGGATTTGACCATTTTGTTGGGGCTCCGTCGGTATTCCGTACGGGCCGTTCCCTATTGTCAGTAATTACAGTTTGGGCTGCTGACCTTTGAGCCGATATGGCTCCTACTTGGGCTTTTAGATCGTTCAGGATATCATGAAGCTTCGCCATTTCCGCTTCATAATGTCCTTGTTGATCTCTCGCAGCCTCCTTATGTTCCTCCTTGTGTCGATTTATAACCGACACGTAGTTGGCATTGTCGTTTGCTCGGGCTTCCTCTACTTTGAAGATACGGTCCCGAAGTTGCTCGTCCTGTCGCTGACTGTGTTCCGCCTGTTCTACTTGTCGAGCTTGTTGGGCTTGGAACTCTGCTTGGACCTTTGCCACGATTTCCGCCTGAATAGTTCTGGACTCTTGGTCCAACACGTCGATGGTCCTCTCGAACATGTTTAATTCCCCGACCAGTATGGACTCACCTTGTTCCAATCGGCGCTGGAGTTTTCCTAACACGCTTGCCTGTTGTTGGCCTTCGCTAGATAGTCGTCCAATATCTTGGTACATGGAATTTTGTTCTCTAGCCATTCGTTGACTAAATCTTCCGAGAACTCCTCCAATGTGACCCACGAATTGGTTTAACTCTTCCTTTGAGACAAAGTGAAGAGTTGGTGTCTTAGATTGTCCTCCCGTTAGTCGTCCAAGAGCTATCTTTCCAATTGTACTGGTATCTAGTGGGCCTGGAGTTCGGCTTTTGCTATGGATGATAGTCTCATCCCCTCCGGTCATTTCAGAATCGTGGGTTTCTTCTGTCCTTTTTGGTGATCGTGATGTGTCAGGTTGCTGATGCACCGAAGAATTTCTGTGTGCTTAATTGCACCGGTTGGGAGATATCTGATGATGCTTATCGAATTGACTTGGGGTTAAGCCAGATAATCGGAATCTCGTTGTCCCTGTCGGGCCTAGGGTATGGGGTGTTCCAGAAGTTGTCTGGAAACTTGTAGGTTTTTATATCCCTTGTGGGATAGGGAGTGTTCCACTCCTCGTCTGGTTCTTGGACCAGATCTCGTCCTTGCTGGAGGTAGGTCTCGATCTTCTGAGCAGCTCTAGGGGCAATGGCAACAGTATTGCCTTGCGGGAAAAGGCAAAGAATTTGGAGAATATGAGGTGAATCTTTTAAAAGTTCTTCGAACGAGTAGAATCGATGTTCGAAGATAGAATCGGGGAGAGATAAGGGTTCGAAGATGAATGCTTCACTTATTTCGCTGAGGAGAGTTGTCATATAGTGAGCCTTGGTAACAAGGAGAACTATAAATATACTGTTAGGCGGGAGTCTATCTCTAAGTCTTGCGAGATAACTCAGGCTGATAATCTTAATCGTAGACGGAGATTGTCTAGGAAGGCTCAATGCGCCAGAGGTCTTCCCTCATATATCCTGCGAACGGGATCCGGTTGGACGGACGGCCGCGATGTATAGGGGGTTACGAGGAGGGCTCCAATGACCTTGTCTTTGGTGAGGGGACGCAACTACGGCGGCGTCTGCCGATGTAGCGCCGTCCCAACGCTGGTGCGGGAGGGGGGTGTTGGCCTGTCTTTTTGAACTCAGACTCCTAAGGTAGGGTAACTATCGGTCTTTATTCACTAAGGGAAGGCTAAGCCTTCCGGTATGCCTAACAGCTTGTCAGGAGTGCAGTTGTTCTCAAACTACACTGTTTCCTACATCTATTGGGTTGATTTTCACCTATCCATAAGAAAATCGCTTTAGTTAAAGCGTTATGAAAATGCTTTAACATATTATTTTCAGCTTTAGGTCTGGACTATTTCAGTACGTATATATCATGCCAAGAACAAGAACCACAGAGAAAGCGTTTCTGGACAAGCTTCGCAAGGAGTGTATGGAAAAAGGTTTAGATACAAGAGGTAGGGAGGATGAGTTACTTCACAGGTTAGAGATAAACCAGGTTGGAGAAAGCGAGACGGATTATGAGAATACTCTGGAGGAAGAAACTGAAATGGTACCTCAACTTGTGTTGGACAAAGATTATCCTATGGGTAGTATCCCTGTTGAACTAGCATTGAGTCATGAAATCAATACCAATAAGGATTTTACTTTGGCCAGTCTTCCTGCTCTTATTCCTTTACTCGAAAAGGAAGTCGCTTCAATTGAGACTCAAACGGTTGTTGATCAAAGCAATATTGCTTCCTTGGAAGAGCATATGAATGACTTTAAGACTGCTGTTGCCGATTATAAGCTTCAACGCAATTGCTTTATCTCCACATTCAAGCACTCGAAGTTGAATAGAGGAACACAACTGGACCACAAAATAATTGAAAGAGGAGCAGGGAATTCTGAAGCTGAAAAAGGGGATGTGATCGCTGATGCTCAATTGTATATTGGTGTTGATGGAAGACGAGACTATTATGAGTTTCGGCAGCTTTATGGATTCCTACCCAAGACTGTTTTAAAGCTTAGTAAGTAAATTTTCCAAATTTAGAGTAATATAATTATAAAAAATTATCTAACTTCTACAGCTCATCAGGAAACAATCAATGTATTGAACCGTTATGCAACTGTTATTGCATCAAATACCAAATATACTAGTGAGAGGTTTTATCATCAGTTTTGGGTTTTTGTTGAGCTATTTATAAAATCAAACTTTGATGAAAGTTATTTACAAGGAAACTACACTGCCGTGACTGAGGCATATTGGTCTTTTCTCAAATGTTGTGATAAAGAGGTTACTGAAATTGGGATTTCTGATTAAAAGTTTGTATTTTTTTCCCTTTTCTCTTATTACCAAGTTTGAATGTGTATAAAGGCTATAAGGTTGCTGTTGCTTGGTGCTCAGAATTTATTCTTATCATAGAACCTCTTATATTACTGTAAAATCTCCTATAATTAGCTATTCCTCTCTGCCCTTCATCTCAAACAACTGCTCATGTCCTGATTTTGAGTGAAAGGTTTTTGATGATTAGTATTATGCTTTAATAAAATTAACTCTGTACTCACCGATGACAGCAACCTAACCGACCTCATCACCCTGGACTTTCAGCACCATCTAGAGAAATTTATCTTCATCAAATATTAATTTCTACTATATAAATTATTCTACTATAAATTTAGATTTTAATTTGTTTTTTTAGTTTAGTAGTACTGAAGTGCTAGGAGTGTGCTGTTGGCATAGCCTGAGTTTCTCATATTCCTTGATGCACAGTATATTTTGTCTGTGCACAATACTTTCCTGGTATCATATAGCATACATTATTTAGCTGCACTTGATAATATTAACTTATGCCCTGTTTGGTTGAGTGGTTCTGTTCCCTTGTGCCATATATATCAGTCTTTCAAGGAGGAGAGATTAGGCCATTTTCAAAGCAGAAATTGTGGCCAAAAGGAAGCAGACCCACATCGGAATAGCACAATCGCAGCCCAACGGCGTCTTGGTAGGCTGAGCCTGTCCTGGGCTCATGTTGCAATTTACTAGAATATTTGAACATGTGGGATTTATAGAGATGTTATGGTATATGGTGAGGTAATGCTAAGACCTTTATTGTTATGCATTTATACAAACTCTATAGGCTTTTTACTAGCTACCCCAGTTACTAGCAATGCTACCTGATTTTCAGCCCTCTCCTTCGCTCTGCACACTCTCTAAAATTTCATTTTTCTCCACCCCAAAATGCTTGTTTTAAAAAATGTGAAGAAGAGAAATGATGATTTGTAGAAAAGGAAAAATTAAATCAAAAAAAAAGAAAAATGTGTGGGGTCATGCACTCTCATAGTCCCCGGCCTCTTCAGGATGAGCTGTAAGAGGATGGCGCTCATCATTCTCCACCTCCAGAAGAAAGTGGAAGACTTTCTTATTGTTTCTAGGAATGCAAGTTCGCTTCTTAGACTTCTTTCGCTGAAGTTCAGCCAGTTCATTTCTGGTGGATTGGAGCTGAGTATCTAGAATCGCAAGTCGTGCCTCTGTATCCTTAGAGCGATGATAGTACCGCTTGCAGGTAGCGATCGCAGTTTGGGCGTTTCCAGATAATAAAGATGCCCGAACAGTCCTCCAAGGAGGATCAGCAATGACCGGAGTAGCAATATCCTCATCTGAGACTCGGTCTGTTCTTGCTTCCTCCTCTGCTGGCTTATCAGGGGGTGGGCCATCCAGAGGCTGGTTCATTTGCCGACGAAATTCACGGATGGCAAGCTGTTTATTGCGAGGATAAATACCAGGTTGCTTCCAGCTACCTTGGATGATGTATTCTGAAAAGGCCCTCGATCCAATAGACAGATATGTCTCAAAAGATGACCTCTTTGAAGGTTCGAAGCCTGCAGCAAATGCCCAGGTATTTTCAGCCCGAAAATATTGTTTCGCGACACCAAAGCAAGAGCGATCGAGGGGCTGAAGGATATTGGTCATATGTGAGGGGTAAAAGAGAGGAATAACCTTTCGCTTTAGTGCTTCTTGCAGAAATTTATCTGATGTATGTGAGGAGTGGCCATCAAGAAGGAGGATTGACCACTGGTGATCAGGAGCGTAGGGAAAGTATTCATGAAACCACTCGTAGAAGATATCACTATCAATAAAGGCTGTTTTGGAGGTTGAGACTGTCACCTCATCATGTTTTTGAGTTGGGAACCAGGCTTCCATAAGATGAATTCCCTTATAAATGAAGAGAGGTTCACCAATCTTCCCGGTCGTCAAAACAACCTCCAAAACTGTTACAAACTCTGAAAAATCATGCGAGATAGTGTGAGCAGCCCCAATAGGGGCAACTCCAAAGCCTCCAGCCCTAGATTCTCCACATTTGAAACGTGCCTTATCAAGATTTCATATATTGTTCAATGTAACATGGAACGTCTCCTCATAGTAGGCAAGCAATTCAAAGAAAAGGCCAATAAGCCTTTCCCCTGACTCACGGACACGTGGAAAATCAAGCTTTCCATGTCTTTTTCGTTCAAGGAATTGTGAGCGGTTGATAAAGGCAGAAAGCCAAGTCGTAGAGGGGAGGGCAGTAGCTGGGTCTGCAACTTGACAGATTTTGAGAGCCAATTCTTGGACTCGGTAACCGGAGGGAATCTTTTGTGTCTGTGCCAGATAGCTGATATATGCTTCAAGAACACTCTCCTGCACTGGTGCAAGCAGTTGAGCATTGCTGTTTCGCTCAGTGGCTGTAGGATTACCCAAGAGACGACGCTGGAGGCTTCGGTATGAGACGCCAGTAGCCTTTGCCACCTTCCATGACGATAGTGTATTTTTGGGGCTCTGCATAATCTGCACCACATCTTCAAGTTTCAATTGAGCCATTTCTTTCGTGTAAAAACTGGTTGGGTTGTATGCTGCTGATGCGATAGGTGGTTGGAGGTTGAAGTCCGAGGGGCGAAAAATCATGTGGCGTTGCTAGTAACCGGCGTAGCCGGTAAAAAGCCTATACTTATCTAAGTCAGATAGTAAACTTTAAACTACCCCCATGGCTGAGTTGCTGTTGGACACCCACATAGAGTAGTGATCGGCAGGCTAATAAGGGAACAATCTACAATGGCAAGTGGGCTGATACAATTTACTGTACGGTAAAAAATATGTGGGTATGTGATGGCGGCCTGCTCATCGATAAGCAATGCGGAACAGTCAGTTTTTTGTAGCATATACAATTATTAATTGTGTTGCACTGCATGAGCTTGTCATTTGCTGGCCGGATTGCTACTCTGTCTGGGTGTTGAAATGATAATTTCTAGCCGGGGGTAGGTTTTCCACTAGATGGATATTTTCAGTATAGGAAAGTAAGCTGAATAAACAAAGGGAAATGATCAAACAGTAGGAAATTGTTTAACAGAACCCGAGGTGGCAATCGCCGCTAACACTACTGATGTGGCTGAGTGCTAAGTAGGTTACGTGATCTGTTGTGATTTGAAAATGACTTTGATGGGTAATTGAGCACTTCTCTTTTTTTTTTTCTGGCTCAGGAAGGCCAGGAGATAAGAGGAGGGTCAAGGCTTTCCTTTCTACTCACTTCCCTGGTCAAGGAATCTTGGGAAAGATTCAGAATCGAAGATCATGTGACCTACTTAGGACTCGGCAGCATGAGCAGAGGAAGTATTAAAGTATCGTCCATGGTCATCAAAGAAAAGAAGCCGGAGAAAAAATCGTCCACTGTAGAAAACTAAAGACCGGAGTGTACAGTCGCACCTTCCCACGTCGCAGCCGAGCCAACGGTTGCCTACAACACCGGCCAAGAACATCAGAAAGCACGAGCAGTGCTCAATCCGTGGGGCATCGGTCTAGGCCAACCAGGTCGCCCGATAGAAACACGCCAGAACCCACCTTCCAGGTTACAAAAGAGGAGGCGGGAGGAAGGACGGGCCCGGGACGGAGGGCCACATGGAACTGTGGCGGGCCCGGTAGCTAGTGGGAGCAATGGCTAGCAGCGGTATTTCCTAACGTACACCGCCACGGGGCGCGGAGGCACGGGAGTGGGTTTCCTTTGTCGCCGTAGGATTTATTTCTTTAGGTACACGACTATTAAGTGCGAAGGCAACGGTATGGATTTGTTTTGTTGTAGGATTTCCTAGCGTACTCGACTACTGGTAATGGGCCCGGAGGGGACGGGATAGGTTTCTTTTGTTCGACGGACCAAATTGCTGAGGGGAGCGGAGGTTGGGGTGGGTGGGTTTCTTTTGTGTCAGGCTGGGCGAGGGGACAGCGGCGGTAGGCCTAGGGCGGAGCGGTGGATTTTCTTGCTTAGGGGGCCCAGGCCCGGTGGGGGGGTGACCCGGGACGCCTCATATACTATTTAGTTAGTCGTAGGTAGAAAGAATGCAAATAAGGTTGAACCTCGCTATCCCGGGGGGCTATTTTTCGTGGATTGCAGCCGGAACAACAGGGTACCCGGACAGCGGGGTATCATGAATAACAGCAAGCATTCAGAGAGTATTGAGAGAAAAAAGAAAGACCTTTTATTCCCATTCAATCAATATTGATACGCAGAATTGATACCTCTTGTCGTCCATTTAGTAGGCATTCATGTGGCATGTTCTTCGTACTCCTCACCATCAGCGCTGGCCCCAATATGGAGAACAGATTCCATTTCTCCTTCCCCCTCCTTCCCCCTCTCCTTTCCCAGCTGAATGTATTTTCCCTCTTTGCTGTGCCCGAAGCCAGTACAGTTCTTACTTTTGCAACGCTGTTAATCCTGCTTTCTTTGTTGACTTTGTCGTATGCATTATGGCAATTGAACGAATGAAAGATATCATAACTTCCTACTCGAAGCCAATTCTCTACTCGTCTTGCCTATAGACATACATCAGGATCCTCCAGCTGCTACCATTTCTCTCTTTCCATCAAGTTCCCCCCTGATACCCCTTCCTATTCCAGACACGGCCTTTTTCCCCTTCAAGCTTACTTTTTTCCGGCAGTTCTGACAGGATTCAGCTCAGCAGATAAACTTTCTATGAGGACCAGGGGGGTATGTCCCAAGAGATCATACTAATCCAAAACTTGCCTTTTTCCGATTCAAAAGGTGAATTGTATTGCAGTCTAGAGCTGCCACAGATTTCGTTCAGTTCAGAGTGGTATCCGGTTCAGCGCGGTCCAGGATAGCGAGGTGCAACAGTACTCGTAGATTCAAAGTATCATACTGTACCGTAAATTCTGGGTAAACTCCACCCTCTCTACCATACTTCTCAGGGTAGCTGATACTCTTCTTGAAGACTAACCTTGTGGCGAATTTGCTTTTCTGGGGATAGTGGCTGCCATACAGGCAATAGTGGCGGTTCGAGTTTGTCCAGAATTTACTGTATTTATCTCAATTACTTGCAAGTGAAGTATTCAAGTTGCCAATAGCATGAGTCATCGGTGAGTCAGAACCTCCAATTACGTGTAAGTGAAGTATTCAAGTTGCCAGGTGAGTTCCCTCTGTCATTGTTTGATTCTCTCTCCTTAGTTTAAAAAACCCATGCTCCTGGCTGGCTATTAGAAATCAATCACAGGCCATTGATAAACAACAGTTCTACCACCCATCCAGCTAACTAACTAGCGACTCTATCCTTAGAAATAAAAAGAAAAGAAAATTAAACTCCCTTGTACTGCCTGGTTTTCCACCTTGAGGTATCTAATAGCAACTTGACCATCTAAGTGTTAGGGGGGAGCCTATCTCAAAGTCTTGCGAGATAACTCAGGCTGATAATCTTAATCGTAGACAGAGATTGTCTAGGAAGGCTCAATGATTCAAAATAGAGGTAGGTAAAGTGATAAAGATTTTTCTAGCGTAAAAACTTATATTGATAAGATCTCTTCTCTATTGCTTGATGATGTTCAAATAGCTCTGGAGGCACCTCGATATTTAAATGCCGCGTCTGGGTGGTCGCGGGCTACATCTAGTTCTCATACTAACTAAGTACCTACTAACAAAGTCTAGTTTCTTCTCAAGAGTGCAAACACCATTTGACCCTGACAATTCTGTTATCTCACTTCGACTTCCGAATCGCAAACACACCATGAAATTACCTGACGGTGCTCCCACATATCAGTCCATTGGTTACGATCCATCTTCGTCGGCATGGAGTCTTGCTTACCATTTGCATATGCAGAAAGGTCTCCATGATCGAACCAACAAAGGGGCCAGCTGTGTTATCGAACCTCTCAGCATTGCAGACATATTCTGCAACCGACATCTGCGAGGCATATGATAGACTTGTTACGATAATCGCACCAATAGCCATTATCCCTCCATAGTCATATCATTATCGTATGGTTCTGTCAGCATCTTACGGATACTATTGACGTGTGTGAGTGCGGGTATGCCTGATTCCTCAAACTACGTTATCCGACAACACCATTCACTTCTGTGACATTCATCGCGAGAGCGTGGAGTATAGAATGTGTTGCCTAACCATTGTCCGTGAAAACTTCCCGTTACTTAGTGACCACTTTCGCGACTCACGTCTTTAGTGCTCAGTAACATTATGCGACGTCAACCGATCTGGCTCGAACTACTTGCACAAGCTTGCCAAAGCCCTTCCTCCATATATCCTGCCAACGGGATCCGGTCGGACGGATGGCCGCGACGGATATGGGGCTACGAGGAAGGTTCCAATGACCTTGTCTTTGATGAGGGGACACAACTACGGCGGCATCTGCCGATGTAGAGCCGTCCCAACGCTCGTGCGGGAGGAGGGTGTTGGCTTGTCCGGTTGAACTCAGAATTCTAAGGTAGGGTAACTATAGGTCTTTATTCACCAAGGGAAGGCTAAGCCTTCCGGTATGCCTAATACGAGCTCCCTCTCTCTAAGCTTCGTCCTCGAACGCTTCTAAGATCTTCCTTCCATTTAAACAAATGAAATCCTTTTTGAACTCTGGGTAGTAGGGTAAAAACCCTCATGCGTTTACTTGTCCACATGAGGAAAACCTTTCTTCCCTATTCAACATCTGCCCTACTCGGCATATCTGGGGTTTCCTCATGAAAACCTTCTATCAATTCCTGAGCGTTTTCTAAACTCTCAGGTGGTTCCCAGGTGTTCTCATCCTCGGAACACCCTTTCCATTTATCCAAATACCTTAGTTCGTGCATTCGCTTATTGCAACCGTGAACCTTCCTTGTATAAGAGATTATTTCACTCTTTACAATCTGTTCCACTTCCCTTTTGAGATCGCCATCGATCTCTTCTGGCTCTCGTGGAGGCGGTTCTCTTCCTTCTCGGATCGAGTATCGATAAGGTTCCAACAGCGAAACATGGAAAGTTGGATGTATCTTCCATGTAGGCGATATTTCGAGTTTGAAAGCGCATTGTCCTTTCGCTTCTATGATTTTAAAGGGTTCATAGAGCTTGGGACTTAATTTCTTCGAGGGTTGTTTTGTACGAATATTCTTTCCATTTAACATTACCAAGTCGCCTTCTTTATAGTCCGGCTGTTGTAATGCCTTTCGGTTGTAGTATCTTCTGATTGCCTCTCGGGTATAATTTAGCGCCTCTACCGCTCATTTGTGAATCACCTTCATCCAGTGGCTGTATAACTCAGCCCCTGGGTTCTGAGCCTGTCGCTCTCATATCCCTTCTGTCTGTGGATGGTAACCGTAATTTGCGAAGAAGGGTGACATTCCGTGTGAATTGGTTGCGGAATTGTTGTACGCGAATTCGGCTAAGGGTAACAGCTGATACCAATCGTCTTCGTAGTTGTTAATGAAATTTCTTAAGTAACCTTCCAGCACTTGGTTGGTTCGTTCCGTCTGACGGTCCGGGTGTGGGTAGTATGCTGTCGACATTTTCCTTTTAATCCCTAGCAACTTGCATAGGGATTCCCAAAATTCACGTGAGAATTTTGCATCCATATCGGATAAGATTTCCGTCGGTAAACTGTGAAGTTTCCAAACTTCTCGTAGGAAAACGTTAGCCATATCCTTTGCGGATGCGTTCATTGGGAGACCGATAAAGTGTGCCATTTTTGTGAATCGGTCGACTACTACCATAATCTGAGTGTAGCCTTCTGATTCTGGTAGTTGGGTGATGAAATCGGTTGAGATAGAGTTCCATGCTGCGTATGGCGTTTCGAGAGGTTGAAGTAATCTCCATCGTGCATGTCGTGGAGATTTATTGTGTTGGCACTCATCACATGACTGAACATAGTCATTTATCCATTCTGTGAGGCCTTTCCAATAAAAATCTCTCGTGATTATCTCTATCGTTTTTTCCATCCCAAAATGTCCTGCTACCATTGAGTCGTGACATCCTTTCACAATCTTAGTTTTTAGCGCATCATTTGCAGGTATATATAGCCGATTATTGAAGTAGAGAAACCCGTCCTTATATTGCCAATTCGTAGGCAATTCCTTGCCACGGGTTATTAGATCCTTTAGCATCGCTTCTCTGCTCAACCATTCCAAGTCGTTTCTTGACGCTTCTCGGACCTCTTTCAAGAGTTCTAACTCGTACTCCTGTAGTAGAGCTCTGGATATCATAGCGCTTGACACCATGACCTCTTCTTGGGCAAGCCATGGGTTTCGTCCAATATCGTTTTCGCTAAATAATCTGTTTTCCCTGCTGTCCGCATATAGCTGACACATGATTGGCTGTACCTGGTCTACTGCGATGGTTCGCTTAGGTGATAGGTCCGTGCTCCCAAATCCTTTGTTTCCCCGATCGGTTATTTGTAGGTGGTCTACCTCCATCATTCCAGACATGTCTATTTTTTCGATGATTATTTGTGCAATCCGTTTCCCTTCTAGAACCTGATAACTCTTTCTGCCATGATTCATTATAATGACCTTGACTTCTCCTGTATAGTTGGCGTCTATTACTCCTCCGCCGATTCCTATACTTTCTTTGTATGCTAGGCCGCTTCAAGGGGCTATTCTAGCATAAGTCCTTTGTGGTATCCATATCGCAATTCCGGGTCCGACAAGGCTTTGTCCCCGTGCTGGGATCAGTACATCTTCGAGTGCGTACAACTCGTGTCCTGCCGAAAACCATGAGCCTTTTGAGGGTAGCGTGGCTTTTGCTGCCATCTTCATTACTTGAATGGCGGCTGCTCCTTGCACTAGCATCCGTTTTTTCAACTTCTCCTGAACCGGTTCAGCTTGTACAAGGCTTATTAAAAAGTGTTCCGGTTTCAGAAATGACTGTTTGGTATGCTCAGCTCCCTCATCAGGACGATACTCCGGTCGTCTGCTTAATGCATCTGGTTTACTGCTTCGGGACCCTGGTTGATAGATAATCTTGAAATTGAACGATGCAAGCAGTTGCGCCCAACGAATTTGCCTTTGATTCCACTTTTTTGTTGTCAAAAAGTGTTGCAAATTCTGGTGATCGGTATAAACCGTAATTGGCTTATGCGCACTGTATAAGTAGTGTTTCCATTCCATGAACGCCTCCAATATGGCTAGGAGTTCCTTATCGTGAATCTCATAGTTGCGTTCGGCTAAATTCAATTTTCTGGAATGGAACGCCACTGGGTGAAGTCTTTTATCCTGAAATTGGGATAAAATTGCCCCGAGTGCGAAGTCGCTTGCGTCAGTTTCGATTACCGTCTCCCGTTCCAGGTAGAAATGCGCCAGAATTGGCGCCGTTGTGAACCGCTTTTTGAGTTTTTCAAACTCTATATTTTGCTCTCGTCCCCAGCTGAATTTTTGCTTGTCTCCTTTCAGCTTTTCCGTTATTGGCTTGCATATCTTTGAGAAGTTTTCGATGAACCTTCGATAGAAGTTTGCAAAGCCAAGAAAAATTTGAACGTCTTTCACCGACCTTGGTGCTTTCCATTTGCTTATGGAGTCCACCTTCCTCGTGCTCCTTGTCACCCCGTCCGTTGCCACAATATATTCCAGAAATTCAACAGCTTTCACATGAAACTCAGACTTCTTAATGGAAACCGCTAACTGGTGTTCCATTAATCGTGAAAGTACTTTCTTGACTATTGCGACATGTTCTGCATACGTCTTGGAGTAGATGAGGATGTCATCTAGATACACCACTACTCCTTGGTCGAGAAACTCGCGTAATATTTTATTCATCATGCATTGGAATGTTGCGGGAGGATTGACTAGTCCAAACAGCATGACTTTGTACTCGTATTGTCCGTATCGAGTTCTGAACGCTGTCTTCCATTCATCACCCTTTTTAATCCTAATTAGGTGGTAACTGTCCTTGATGTCTAGCTTTGTAAATATTATGACGCCTGCAACCCGATCTCGTAATTCGCTCATCAAAGGAAGCGGATATTTATCGAGAATTGTCAACTTCTTAGGTTCATCAGCAAAAAAACTGCCCTGCGCCCTGTTGCATCCTGTTCGCCCCGTCCCACGGATGTTCCAGGCGCTTATAACGTAAACTCCAGTTCTGGGTGCTTCTGCCCGGGCTCGTTTTGTCCGGGCGCTACCTTTTTCCGTCCAGATGCACCAGGTGCACCCTGGCGCAGTTTGCCTAGCAACCATACCCCCAGCGCAAAACCCCTCCCCCCTGCAGCACTGGAAGCACCCGTTCGCCGGCCACCTCCCCCAGAAGCCTTTCAACCGCGTATTCTCTCCTCCCAGACGCGCCCAGTTCCTTCCCATGATACTCCCCTCCCTCTGAACCTCTCCCAAACGCTCCCGTACCCCCCCCTTTTCCTCCCTTATCCAGCGGACGTTTTCCTACCACCCTCCC
>Ga0307509_10004271_pt1 | contig 20804 bp, 30 predicted proteins | sample 10_EM_MG_FD_202245 | JGI IMG/M metagenome (GOLD analysis project Ga0307509, IMG submission 202245) | Populus trichocarpa ectomycorrhiza microbial communities from riparian zone in the Pacific Northwest, United States - 10_EM | ecosystem: Host-associated > Plants > Roots > Unclassified | place... | reverse complement strand
AGCATCAACCCACCATCCTTGTAACGAACATGATCTATGAGGCCCCCAGCGAATACAAGCTCCAGCCATCTTCTCCCCTAGGTACAGGATGATCATCTACTTCACCGAATCAGCTCTAGTTAGCTAACAATATTGGAACTAAGCAAAGACAAAATTTATCCGAAACAGTACCAAGCCTATACGGCCTATAGGCGGGCCCGGCCCGGCCAGGCTCAAGCCTTAACAAGCCTATAGGCTCGGGCCAGGCCAGGCCCTAGAGAATTCCCATCGGCCAGGCCAGGCTTTGCCGCGGCCTGGCCTACCTGGCCCGTTGGGAACAGTGCGCCCCCGCAATGGCTTACATCTGCCAATCAGGCCTCCGGATCCTCCACCTCCACCTCCAGCACTACTCAATTGCCCTCAGAAGATTAAAAACGACCTCCGGCCCCGCCCCACCACCACACTCACTGGCGGGCTTCAAAACAGGAACATTCCGCTAAGACCTAAAAAAAGAGCCTAAAATCTGAGCATAAATCCCGCCTATCTGAAGCACAGCGCCTTTCCAGTCGCATACCTGGTAACCCGAGGTCTGGAAACCCACACTCAGCTCAACTGTCCTAGAAAACTCTTGAGCCAGTCAAGCACGAGCATCAATGCTCCAAACATCGACATCACTCCTTTTGATACAGAGCTGCCAGGGCCTCAACCAAACTTTATCAAGACCGCCCTGCTACCAGCGCTGGGATCGGCGATTGCATTAGGGTACAAAGTGAAAGCAGTGTTCAGGTTCGATAGGAAGCATTGATTTTACTGGGACCAGCCGAGCGGGTGTCTTATCAGGAGGTTCCACTCCGCCATGGCGAACGAGGGGTATGTGACACTGAACCCTCACGAACCCCGCAAGCAAGTCGCGAGGGTATGCGGGCACCCGTTTTCCAGATCCAGTTGGAACAGGACACGGGCAGAACGATTGCTAGCGTGAATGTCTCGGTTGGTGGACAGCACCCGCGTTGGCGACGGGCTCGTTGAGATTATTACCACACCGTTCGGCGTCCCCGGTGTTGAGTTTGCTTCGGCCGTTATGAAGCAGTTGCAGACTACGCTGCCTGCCGGTGGAGGCTTGCATGGTGGGTATCGAGTGGGGGGATCTCCGTGCCGACATTAACGATTCCGCGTGCCTTAAGGAGGTACAGGCTCTTGGAGAGCGCTGCGAGATTAAGAATCCGAGCTCGCTGAAGCTAGTCGAGGAGGGGATCACTGCTGAGATAGAGAGGCAGGCGCGGATTTTGGAGGACGGCGGGGCGGTAGAGGGTAAGACGAGGGGCAGGGATGTTGAGAGGGGGGATGTGAAGAGGCTTAGAGAGAAGGAGGGAGGGGTAGATTATAGGTATATGCGGGATCCAGATTTAGGCCCTGTGGTTATCGCACCTAGGATTATGGAGAGTGTGACCGAGGGGTTTCCGCCACTCCTAGATGAAGTCTTAGAACACCTCAAGGGGATAGATATGACTTAAGCTTGGGGGATGCGGAAATATTAATGATGTTGGGTGAAGGAGATGTAGGGGTAATATCCAACTAAAAAGGTGTCGCGAAGAGAGTTACCACCACTTTAGGGGCCACCGCAGCAGCAAAACAGAAGAAAGGAGGGGAAATCGGAGAAATTGTGGGAAATTGGTACCGCCTCCCCCTCCCATTTTATACTCCACAAATCTAACACCCGCCCCACCCCCAGGCTAATCCCAGAACTCGGCGGAACACTAGAAACTCACAACCTCCCTCGACCCCTCGACCCTTGATACTAACCACCCTCTCATCACTAACAATCCGCCTCCTAGCCAACAAGATCACTCGAGCAACAGCAAAATCCCCGCCGTGAATCCTGATTGCTCCCACTGAAACCAGAACTGTAGAGCTGATAATCCAGTAGGAGAACATCACGATGAAGCCCATAGCGGACGCGGAGTCGGAGGAAATTGTACGCTGGGCCAAGATGAATGATGATGTTCTGGAGCAGATTCGCGGGTAGGAGGGTATGGGGATGGGGGAGAAGAAGAGTGAAGACCTTGCGAGCCTTGTCGGAAAGTTCATGAAAGAGATTGTGGGGAGAGTGAGGGCTGAGAGAGTGGAAGGTGCGGCGGAGAAGGCTCTGAAGGATGTGGTGTAGGGGGCACGGGAGGAGACAGGTATAATGGAGTGATATTGGGAGAATGGCTTTGGGTTGGAAATATAAATTAATAGGGGTAAAGGTGGTTCTTGCTAACAATGATAGGGGGAGGCTGTGATTACACCTCCAAACCCCACCGGAAAGTGATGATCTTCAGCTGCGGTCACTCGAAGCCCAGGAGTGTTCTGTCAAGTCCCTAGTATACTAGCCCTAGAAACATCTTTACCACGAGCCTGATTAGCATAGTGCCTCCCAAAAAAATGATTCACCTACCAATAATCTTTTAGACCACTAACTGTATGATATAGGGAAACCATTTTTCAATCAAGGCCACCAATGGCACCCAAAACGTATCCCACAAGCGCAATCAAAAGCTCATTCGGCAACGTGGGGGGATACCTAGGAAGAAAGACAACCCCCAGCAGCATCCTAACCCATTCCTTACGCATCCTAGGAACCTTCCAGCGATGACATTATAGAAGCGGTCTTGTCATCCACCACGTCCTCGAAGCCCCCGCGCAAGCCAGAACCCCTTTCCCACGAGCAAAAGATCGTAAACCATCGACAATCAATGGATCCCAATAAGCGATACTATCCCTCCAAATCACTTGCATCAGCTCACATGACCTCCTCCCCGAGGCCCAAATGCAGAAAGAGGAGAGAAGAGACAAAGAAAGGCAGAAAGAACTCACTCCTCATCCACGTTTCTGTCGCCGAAATCAGATTCATGATCTTGGCCTTGATGCTATCGTTCGCGGCTATACGTGGTTGCATTCCGAAGGCTTCAGGTTGTACGGGGGTGGCGGTACTCTAGCCGACCGACTAGGCAAAAAAACAATTAACGAATGTGGCCGGCTGCACCGGCGAGGGGGGGAGCAATTCTCGCTAGGAACCGGTCTTCGGAGAGGATTGTTATAGGGTCTATCTTTTGGATTATCACTGTGGTGGTTGTCATCTGGGAGCTACGGTTAGGAAGGAAGGGGGGGGCGACTTTCAGGGCCCGCGGGGTGGTGGTTATAATAGGGGCTGTTTAGAAAATGAAATTCTAGGACGACCGGGGGAGATGGGAGACAAGGGGGACTGTTGTCAATAGATGTATCGTTAGTGTTGTTGACAGTATGGGTAATGGCCGGACGGAAGGATCTTACCAAGTGAAGTAAGCTAAGTCAAGTGAATAAGAGTGATTTGTGTTGTGACAATTAAGGAATTGAGAAATAGTTTGAGAAAAGAAAGGGAAGAAGGGAAAGGAAAAGAAAAGATCGACTTGCACTATCATACCGTAAAAACGCAGAATCCCTCCACAGCATTCTAACTACCTCTACTAACAACGCCCATTTGTGACACACTTTTGCCTCAAGCACACTGAAAGAGAATCCTTTCACCGTGTATTCTCCCCACGACCGAGGGGCAAAGGCAGGGGGTATGCCCGACTAGTGAGGAAAAAAAGAGAACCAGCCACCGTTCACACGGTCTCACTCACTACATCACAAGGAGCATTAGCGACTAAGGCACTGCCTAGTGGCAACCAAACACCACCTATATCAACTCCAAGGATATGAGTGAGCATCTATGATGGTCACAAAGCTCCCTAGCTCGAGTTCCATCGATGCCCGTGAAACTAACCGAGCCCACTTCCTCGCAGACCAAGACAGTTGGCCCAGTTCCTGCACCAGGATCATGCCAATCACCAGTTGAAAACCCTTGAAGCATCCCAAACCCAACTTACTATGCTTAATTGAAGGAGGGGACTGCATCATATTACGCATATTGCCAAAATTGGGTGCCCTCACTGGAATCCGCTATACTATAGCCGAATCGTTCACCTCCTGTTCCACATCCCATGCGGTAGGGGTGCTTCATGGTGCTAACCATTGTGATGGAAATTAGGACAATTAAGAATAACACTACTGCGTCCTGAATCCCCTCCTTTATATCAACCTTATTTCCTGTTGCCCTATCTATTCCAAAAAAAAATCCACCAAGGGGGCAGCACAGACTACAGCGACTAGACGTTCGCACCGGAATCACTAGCAACAAGAATGGCATGGGAGACCTAGCAGACTACAAGAGCCGTCAAGCGCAGGGTCGAATTCAACTTGTCAGAACTCCCCCCCGGAACACCAAGCGCACCACAGCCACCTACAAGGGGCAAATCTGACATTAAAGGATATTATGAACGTAGTTCACCAAGTCATGCCCCACTTCCCATTCCACCTAGCCCTAGCTAATCTATTCCAGACAAACAAGTGCCTCCAGAACGCCCACCCTGAGCTACCCTCGCCCGCATAGCAGGACTTACCAGTCTGCCTATCCGGCGAAGCGGTACGCATCGCTGGAATCTTTCTACCGCCGTTCATGCATGGCAAGATGAAGTTAGTGTAAGGTTGGGGGTGCGCGCGTAGAGGCACTGCTTCGGGCACGTGGGTCTAGGCGGGGATAGCTAGTATTGGGGGGTTTTAAAGAAAGGAAGGGGCGTGGTGGAGGATGGGGGGTTGAGGGGAAGAAGAGGGCGGCGGAAAATGGAGGGTTTAATCAGTAGATTGTTGGGAAATGGAGTGGGTGTGAGCTTCCCTTTTTTGGTGGTTAGTTGTGATGGCAGGTGTGCTGGTTGATAAATCTATGCTGGGCGGTCAAAATTTGGCGTGTGAGTAAAAAAAAACCTTGCTAACCTTGCATCATGCTATAGCTACGGTACTGGTAGCCACCCCACCCACAAAACCTTTCTTTTTATCCAAGGATCCACTCAATCTAATATACAGACAAGGCACGAAAGCCATCAGACAACCTCACCGGCATCTACGGACAAATCAAGTGAGTGAGTGATCGGACAAAAAGGCTCAAGCTCTCAACTAACCGGCAGGTCTCCTAATTCTGCTCATCATGAGTGCCGCCACTTGCCCCCCTCGCTCCATTTTCCATTCCGACCACCACCCCTTTCGTCCCCCCCGTGTCCCCGAGTATTTAGATTAGCCAGTAGAGGAACGATCCTATTGTCGTCAGCGGAGTACTGATGACTCTCCATGATCGCTGGGGGCCACCATAATCGAGCTGTTCGCTATCCTGCTGCCACCGCCACCACCGCCTCGGCAAGATGAGTACCAGTTGGAATGACTATTGTTGCGGGGTCCCGGTGGAGTGCCGTTATTTTAACTGTTCCATCCAATTCCTCCACTACCACGCCCGCTCTCTCCACCACACGAGGTGTCCCAGCCCTCACGCGCACCACGGCGATCCCGGTGAGAGCTGAGCTAAAGCTACGAATGAGTTGGGGTGGTGTGGGAGAGTGGGTGTGCCTATTAAGAGTACCAGTCGTAGGAGATTGTTTGGCCGATTCACTGGCGTTGGATCCCACAACTCAAGATCCCAACCTGGACCATTGTTCTCACCATAGATGTAGTTAACGAGGGCCTCGGCATCCTGTTTACTTCCTGTGATGTCATTAGTTTTAGAATATAAATCCCAAGACGAAATTCATACCTTGGTTGAATGTCGCAACAATCAGCTGGGAGGCGCGCGACCCAAATTTAGAGCACATCGCCTGGTAGTACTCGGTTACTTCACGCGAGAAGCGACCGGTGGTAACGACAACCCTGGAACCGCCGCTGATGAGGCCCTGTGGAGCCTCAGCTCCAATAGACCCGGTGCCAGCACCAGTCATCAAAAAGTTTTCACTTTCAAAAGTAACACCAGACTAAAAGATGTTAGCAAAACTACGTACCCGAGCGCTCAAATATTGCTTACCTGGGCGGCCTGTTCCAAACAATCCAAATACAATCCAGTTAGCTTCTTAGAATATTCCCATCCGTTATCTTCCTCTCTCTTCAAATGAAGTAATGGAATGCATTCGACACGACCCTTTCCATGAGACTGGGCCTTTTTGCCTCCAACCTTTTTGTTCGTCTTCGTACCCTCTGCAAACATCTGAGCTTCATTCATAGATAAACTGCGGAAGACATTTGCACAGAGTCTTGATTTGTAGCTGGGACGATTTAGAAAGCTTGTGTTGTTGCTTGATAATCTTGTAAACCTTGGCCGAATCGTTCTGAGCTTTAGTTCAGTTGCCATATTCAGTGAGCTTTCCTCCGGTGGCCATCTCTTTGGCATAATGTTCAAGTTTCCGAACAGCTGGCCTCGGTACTTCAGAATATTGCATATTACCCTTGGCGTGGTCTGCAGTGCGGTTAGATACTGAACATCTTTGTACTCGGGAGTTGCCCTAAGGACCTCCTGGCAGTTAGCGATAAGCTGGTAACCGAGATCCTTGGCTAGGCGATATGTTTCACCGCGCTCGGCGGGGCAATTGTCGATATGATATTGCATGAACTCCACTAGGGTAGGATTTGATCGATTCATGATTCGAATGCATGTCGAGACAATTTCTCGGTTGATACGCTTGAGGCGGCCGAAGATGATGTCAAAGAACATGTTAAGCACATCTTGTCGAGCCCAGTTCCACGATGAATTATATACCCTGACCTTCAGCGGAGAGAAGGACCGTTCGATACTGGAGGCGTAGAATTCCCCGTGTTCCATATTCCACAAGTCAAGCTGTGCCTGGAAAAGCTTGTTGGTCTCTTGTGACCCCACAAACGCCTTTTCGCCCGATTGGAGATCCATCCTAAGATATCGTGCGAGCAACTCCAATTGCTACTGGAAAAGTGCTCGCCGGTCCTTGGTCAGGGTGTCAATTGTCGCAGGATCTATCATCATTCCATCAGAAGCACCAGTGGCAGCAAATGCAGCTGCAGGACCCGAGAGTGATATTCCAGTGCTGGCAGCGTACTTTGTCACAACATCATCTAAAAATGCCTTTGCGTCGCCCTCGCTTCCTAGTCTTGCTGCGGGCTCCATTGTTATAGCCAGCATCAAGGCGCTATCCTGTCTGCCGGATTGTAGACCGTAGCGATCGGTAAGATATTTTCTCGCTGTGGTAATATTAAAGCCACCGGGCATCTTGGAAGAGATCATGCGGGCAATCATAGAGCTGGATTGCTTGCCGAGCTGTCCATTGAAGGCTGCCTGCATGGCAGCTCCCGTTCGTCAAGAGGTATCCTCCGGTTTTTCGGGGGTGTTGCCGAACTCCTTTTGTAAATCTAAAATCCTATCTCGTTTGCACAGCCAAAAAAATAAGATACGGAGATGGAAGGGAATTAACCTCCAAGAATCTCATTCTGCGATGCACTCTTTCCATTCACTAGATCTTTGACGGCTTTGGAGAGTGGAATTTGGGAAAGCGGTTTTTTCAACTTCTGGGCAATGAGAGATCAGACAATATCCACAGCTTGAACCGGTTCATCTGCAACTGCCGCCGCCGGCCCAGGGGAAGCTGGTGGAGCTACTGCTGGAGGAGCAGCACCTTCGGCAGGTGCGAAAGAGGCCGGAGGGGCTGACGAAGATTCTGCGGGCTTCTAATCTTCCTCCTCAACAGGCTCGACATCGTAGTAAATCTCTTTGACGTCTTTAATGTAGCAAAGAAACTGACGCTGAAGGGAATGGGCAGCATCATAGGCTTCGTATTTGGCGGCTAGAGTACGTCGGGCCATTCCACCCAATGCACCTGATGGTCCGACTTCGACTAGGCGTTCGGCAGCATGTTGGGATAGAATGACATCCTGAGTTTCAATCCTGAGATATCGGGGTAATCAGCAACGGTTTTCGAATGTGAAGAAACGGGGAGCAAAGGGGCTCAAACCATCTCACGGGACTTGCGAGTTGGTAGGCCAAAAGCGCTGCCATTAAGGTGTAAGCCAATTCCTGTTCTTGTTCGTGTCTCATGATGACGTTGTGGTAGGGAAGAGCTCGTAGTGCGGGGTACTGTGCGATGATGACGGGGTGGGGGGTGTGGAGCTGGGGGGAGGTGTGTTTTGGGCTTGCGTTGTGGGGGGTAGTGATGGTGGGTTAAGGGGGAAGAGATGGGGGGGTTTGGCGGGGCATCTCGGTGATGGGTTTTGGTTGGCTGTTGGCAGGTGGGATTCAGGCACGCCGCAATCAATTGTGGGTTGAGTTAAGCTTTTGCGCACGGACATCTCGGATGCTTGGCGGGGAAGGGGCGGCGCCGGGATATCTATTTTCTGTGAACCCCCCTTCAAGAACAACGTCGCGGACAGGGTAATGTCGCGCGTGGCAAATTTGGTGGCAACCCGGAGAGTAAATATTTTTTACTTACTATCACTAAGCTCCCCAGCTCGAGATCCATCAATGACCCATGAAGTTGATCTTTTCTTTTCTTCTCTTCTCTTTCTCTTCTTTTCTCAAACTATTTCTTAATTCCTTAATTGTTACAACACAAATTACTCTCCTTCACTTAACTTAACTTACTTCACTTTGTAAGATCCTTCTCTCCGGCCATTACTCATACTGTGAACAACACTAACGATACATCTATTCCCAACAGTGCCCCCTGTCTCCCATCTCTCCCGGTCGTTCTAGGATTTAATTTTCTGGACAACCCCTACTATAACGACCCCTTCGCGCGCCCTGAAAGTCCGCAAAAATGTTCTTCGGCCTAATACGATTGATCCAAAGACCCCCCGTCCATTACATCCTAACCCTAGCTTCCAGCTGACACCTACCACGGTGATACACCTAGAGATAATCCTAATAGCAACCCTCTGAAGACCGGTTCCTAGCGAGAAGTGCTCCCCCCCACGCCGGTGAAGCCGGCCACATTTGTTCATTGTTTTTGCCTAGTCAATCGGCTGGAGTACCGCCGCCACCGTAGAGCCGGAAGCCTTCGGAATGCAACTGCTGATCGCCGTGAACCATAGCATCAAGGCCAAGACTCTGAATTGGATTTCGGCCACAGGGGTGTTGATGAGGAGTGAGTACTTTCTCCTTTCTTTGTCTTTTCCCTCCTCTTTCTGCATTTGGGCCTCGGGGGGGAGGTGATGTGGGCTGATACGAGTGATTTGGAGGGATAGTATCGCTTATTGGGATCAATTAATTGTTCATTGTTTATGAGTTTTTGATTGGGTAAAAGGGGTTCTGGAGTGCGCGGGGGCTACGGGGAGGGAGGTGGTGGATGACAAGACTGCTGCTATAATGTCATCGTTGGAAAGTTGCTATGATGCATGAGGGATGGGCTGGGATGCTGCTGGAAGTTGTCTTTCTTCCTCGGGATTCTTTTAAGTTGTCGAATGGGCTTTTGATTACCCTTGTGGGATACGTTTGGGGTGCTATTGGTGGCCTTGATTGAATAATCGTTTCCTTCTATCCTACGGTTAGTGGTCTAGAAGATTAAAGGTAGGTGAATTATGCTTTTTTTCGGAGGCACTATGCTGATAAGGTTTGTGGTAAAGCGGTTTCTGGGGCTGGTGTCCTCGGGACTTGACTGAACACGTCATGGGCTTCGAGTGATCGCAGCTGAAGATTATTACTTTTGGGCGGGGTCTAAAGGTGTGATCATAACCTCCCTCTATCATTGTTAGCAAGCACCCGCGTTACCTCTATTACTTTATATTTCCAACCCAAAGTCATTCTCCCAATATCACTCCAATCTACCTGTCTCTCTCCTCTCCTCCCATGACCCCTTAAACCACGTCCCTCAGTACCCTCTCTACCGCACCTTCCGCTCTCTCAGCCCTCACCCTCCCCACCAGCTCTTTCATGACCTTCCCGACGAAAGGGCTCGCAAGGCCATCACTCTTCTTCTCCCCCATCCCAGTGCCCTCCTCCTTCTACCCGCGAATCCGCTCCAGAACATCACTCATCGTGGCCCGGCTCACAATTTCTTCCAACTCCGTGTCCGACGTGGGCTTTACCGTGATGTTCTCCTGCTCGATCATCTCCTCTACACCACTGGTTTCACTGGGAGCAATCAGGGTTGACAGAAGGGATTTTGCGGTTGCTGGGGTAATCTTGTTGGCTAGGAGGTGGAATGTTAGTGATGAGTGGGTGGTTGGTGTCAAGGGGTTGAGGGACCGAGGGAGGTTATGGGTTGTTAGTATTCCGCCGAGTTCTGGCATTAGCCTGGGGGTGGGGTGGGTGTTAGATTTGTGGGGTATAAAAGGCGAGGCGGAGGCAGTACCAATTTCCCACAATTTCTCTGATTTCCCCGCCTTTCTTCTGTTTTGCTGCTGCTGCGGTCCCTAAGCCGATGGCAACTCTCTCGACGACACCTTTTTAGCAGGATATTACCCTTACATCTCCTTTACCTAACATTTTTAATATTTCCGCATCCTTCACGCTCAAGTGATATCCTATCCCCTTGAGGTGTTCGAAGACTTCATCCAGGCGTGGTGGAAACCCCTCTCGCTCACACACTCCCGAACCCCATGTGCGATAACCAGAGGACCTAAACCCGGATCCAGCAAATACCTATAATCCACCCCTCCCTCCTTCCCTTTACCGTCCCGCCATCCTGGAAAATACCCGCATGCCTCTCTATCTCAGCAGTGATCGCCTCCTGGACTAGCTTCAGCGAGCTCAAATTCTTAATCTCGCAGTGCTCTCTAAGAGCCTGTACCCCCTTGGGACACGCGGAAATGTTCATGTCGGCACAGAGGTTCCCCCACTCCATAGCGACCACGCAAGGCTCCACGGCATGGAGCGTAGCCTGAAACTGCTTCATCACGGCCGAAGCAAACTCAACACCAGGGACGTCGAACGGTGCAGTAGTAATCTCTATGAGCCCCGCTCCAACGCGGGTGCTATCTACCAACGAGACGTTCACGCTAGCAATCGCTTTACCAGTGTCCTGCTCCAACTGGATCTGACGAGTGGGTACCCGCATACCCTCGCGACTCGCATGCGGGGTGTTATGCGGCTACAGCGTCACACACACCTCGTTCGCCAGGGTGGAGTAGAGCCTCATTATAAGATACCAGGACTGGCTAGTCCTAGCAAAATTAATGCTTCCTATCGAAACTGGACACCTCTTTCACTTTGCACCGTGGTGCGATCACAGTCCTCAGCGCTGGTAGCAGGGCGGACTTGATAATGTTTGGTTGAGGCCCTGGCAGCTCTGCATCAAAAGGAGCGATGTGGATGTTTGGAGGTGTATTGATGCTCGTGCTTGACTGGCTCCAGAGCTTTCTAAGACAGTTGAGCTGAGCGTAGATTTCCAGACCTTGGGTTACCAGGTATGCTATCATACTAGAAAGGTGCTATGCTTCAAGCATTAGCGGGATTTATGCTCAGATTTTAAGCTCTTTTTAGGTCTTAGCGTAATGCTCAGTTTTTGAAGTCTGCGGAGGCAGTGGTCGTTTTTAATCTTCTGAGGGGAATGGGATGGTGCTGGAGTCGGAGTTTCTGGAGGCCTGATTAATAGATGTAGGCCATTGCAGGAGTGTGGGGCGTTATTTGCTCTGATTCCACAATGTGGTTGGTGAGGTGGGGGTGGGATGTTTGACGGTTGAGACCTTGGTGCCCGTGGTGGTTGTCACCTAGGGTAACCAACTGTAAGGAAACCCAACAGCCAACAGTTCCAAGTTATGGATTATAATTCCTAGGCTTCTTAGTGCTCCGGAAAAGGAGACTGGTGCATCTTAGCTGCCTTTAGGTAGTTCTTAATGATTGGTCAAAGTAAAGGGGTAGTCAATGTTTGGCAATGAAATTCCTCAGAGCGGCTGAGGCGAATCATGGTCTATGAGCAAGAGTTCATCTTATCAAAGGAACATATTACCAGTATTACATGTGAGTGAATTAAGTTATACATGATCGACCACCGGGGAGCAGGCTTTTTGTGGGCAAGACATTGTTCGAGGGCAGGTAAAAGAGTCCTGAATAGCAGATGATCTGAGTAAAACACTAGCCTAGAATGCAAAATTCCAGTTCATCGTTCCGAATCAAGCGAAGGGTATGTACTACTTTGATAAACCATTAGTATATCAGCTCACAAGGATCAGTATGAGTTTCCCAAATCATTGGCACAGACAGGCTTTTGGATGAGGCTTACGACAGACTACTGTTTCCTATTGAGCGCTGGGTTCTGGCCAGTCGCTGATATCTGCGGCCTTTTGAAGGGATATAGGAGCAGATACTTCTTCAGATGAGAAGGGATTGCTAGTATTGGTTGCCAATATATAAAGGCAAAGTGCTTGAATTTCTGAAGGAATAACTTCAATGGTAACTGGAGTCCAAGTGATTGAAAGAAACAAGGCCTACCGGGAAGAAAGACAAATGGGGAACAGGTACGGGCCAGAAGTGTGCCGGCCCAGGGGGGCAAAGGTCAGCAAGTGGAAAAGTGATTAGGAGGAGAGTGCAATGGCGCAATTCTCAATGACTTCTGGGAATCGAGCACCAGGCATCCCACTGGGATGTCCAAGTCAGCTCTCACAAGTTCAATGGGTAGGGGCTCCTATGGGTTTCAATTTAGAGCTTTCTTCTGGAGTCCCGTAAAAGAAGAGAAGAGCCTGCCTATTGGCCTCAGATATCCCTCAAATAGTAGCTTGCGTGAAACGGTATTGAACCATTAACGTCACAATTTTGCAAACCCATGGGAAATGAGTGATCCTCTGTGAGCACACAACACACCGATGTGAATAGATCAGAGACTCCTAATTCCAACCGCCATCAACTAAACACATTCCCGAAAAGATAAGTGACCGTAATATCTCTCCCAGCTTTTCTTCTACACCAAGCAAAAATTCAAGTCTTTCCTCATCCCTCACTGTTAGAAATGATCTGTGGTAGGTTGAGGACTTTAAGCGGTAGACAGACACAAGTGTTTGCAAGCCACCTGATCAGCACTCGTGGTGCTGGGGGAACTTTGCGGAACATGGACACAAGAGAGAGAAATTCAAGGTCACATGAGAGTTGTGTTGAGAACAGTTACATTGGCTTTGTCGACTAACTTTACCTTAGCACCATCCACAATATCTCCATGCTTCCCAAGTCCCAACTCGGGCCGCACTGCCTCCCCCCTCCGGTCACTATTGGCATGATCCCCTTCTGTAGAATCGGTCAAGGTTAGTCGTTCGGGTATTTTTGGTGCGGAATACCTGCTCTCCGCCCCACTGGGGAGTGCCCCATGACTTATTTTGCCCCCGAGAATTATGGCATTGAGTTTCATTCCCGCGATCGAGGGTTTACGGCCTCACACAATCGCTAGGCAGTATGGCCAGGGAATGCCGGGGGGGAGGGGGTTCATACTCTACTATTATGGCTTCACCTGGCTGCCGACACCAAATGTGTTCTGCCCAAGTGAGATGAAGAGCTATAAATCCCCGATGCCCCACGTATTCCTAGGTAGGTAACTACTCGTAGTTGTTGTCGAGGTCAAGCAGCACAGGCCAAGTGTTGTACAAATATTCATCCCTGATGTTGATCGCTGATAGTTCTATTGGCCAATAAGGGTTGATCTTCAAGAGTTTACTGGGAAGAATCCCTGGGAGCGATCCAGTTCTTTTCTTACTAATGTTAATGTAGAGGCACTCCGGAAATACTGTGATAGATTGATTTCCTATATTCAAATGGCTTCTCATGAGTTCCCTCCAGATTCTCTCATGCGTTCCCCTCACGATCCATCCATCTACAAGGAGGAAGTGAGAACTGCGAGTTCTCCTAGTTGTCCGGTCACCCCCACCCCGTGTATGATAAAAAAAATAGAAGGGAATTCACAAGAGGTGAGGTTATTTCCGGCATGCCCGGAAATCTTTGGCGGCATTAGCGGTTGCTGCTGACCGGATCTCACAGATGGCATCTCAACCTGGAGCTACACTGGGCGTCGCTCCCATTCCCGGGTTCTCCGCTGTCATGAATTATGCCTCTATACCTCCGTGGGATGAATGAAGGATGGAACGGCAGGATTGAACTCCCAGCCATTTTCCAACGCTTATAGCAACAGCAACAGAACACCCCACCTCATTAGCCTGCCTTTATTCCACAACTTTGGTGGAGTATCTACCAGTGAGTTTCAACTCCCGGACACTCTCACAAACCTCAACCATAATACCTGCCCCGCATACCCAGTCCCCCTCCTAACCTCACCTTTTCATATTCTCCCACACTGCTCCTCTTTTCTTTGCTTTGCACACTCTAAGAATAGTGAAAATTTGCCACCCGACACTCCTAGCGAAGGTGCACTACTGCCTTGTCGTCGAGATGGATGGGTATACCATAGAACCGCTCGAGCAGGTGTATAGTGCTTGGGTGAGCGCTGTGTGCGAAATCTGTGCTTGCTAGAATCGCAATGGGATCATCCGCGAGATCGGTGAGGTATTTAAGTTTGTTTCATCCGCTAGAAGATCGTATATTTTCCTACTAAATCTCTAGCTGTAAAGTTATTCATGAGATTCCTTGATCCTTGTACTTGTGTATAACGATTTTGGAGGCCTTAGTGCCTCAAATAGTGGAACTTATGAGCGCCTCCCCTCCATTCCATGTATTAAATATTGTATTATTAATGAGCTCGTTCCGGAGGTGTGTTGGGAACTCAGATACGCAAAGCAAGTATACTTGGGAACTCAGTAGAGACTCAAATACTAAAATGACATCAAATGTTAATTCTGATTCCTGCGCACAGTGCATATCTCTCATCTTGACACACCCCAGGTACAGATATACTCCTGAGTGGAGTTTACGAATAGCGAGCATGCTTAGTAACGCCCGCTTCTGGACAACTTAACACCTTCTCTTCTCAGCGCATCCTTCCTCCCTCCTTCTCTCCCTTGCCAATGCATCAAACTTTTTTCCTCAAACCTTTTTTCTACCTATTGCCTTGCTTGTAAAATTACATTAAAGACGTATACCCTTTTATCAAGCTTCTCCTTTCTGATTAGAAATCCTAGATTTGTATCAGAGTGCACGTCTTTCTTTCCCCCTCCCCCCTCGGATATCCTCATTACACTTTTGCAAAGTGTGCAAACCTGGGGATCAGACCTTCGACACCACCGCTATACTTGTGCCACTGTTCATCATCAGGTGGCAAGCTCCTAGACAACACCTGCTACTTCTTTAAAGTACCGGTCTGCTTTCCAAGCAGTGTTCGCAACGGGGCAGTCCGTCCGTCCTGAGCCAGGACGAGGACGGACGGCAGTTTGTCGTCCCGTCCGGTCATTTTCTAAAGTTGCCCGACAAGTAAAAATCAAAGACGAGGACGGACGGCATTCTGTCGTCCCGGCCGGTCCTTTCTGGAACTTGCCCCACTCATCCGAGTGAAGGACCGTCCCCCACAGTCCCCCACAGTCCCCTACCGGAATATGTCTCAGATCGTCGGGCTTGTTGTCCTTCCTAATGATGGCCGTCCTGGAAATTCAAGGACGAGGACAGACTACATTTTGCCGTCCCGTCCCGTCCCGGGCTCTTGGCAGTCCCCCTGCCGGGCCCTACGGGGGCCCCGGACAGCTGCGAACACTGTTTCCAAGTTAGTATTACGACTTACAAATCATTGGGGAAGTGATAAATTACTAATGTGATAGAACACCGGCAGATGGTGTCGGGGATTATCTATTGTGGCATTCCGGATCACAGTGATGCATCGATCAGGCTTCAAATGGCCGAGGGGCATTTGGCAAGGGCTGTCACGACGATATCTCGTTCACAAGTTGGAACATCCAGTGATCCGAATATTGCATATGGCAATGAAAATGGCGTTTCTATTCTTCAAACTTTGCAAAGAATGGAAAGTGCAGTGGCGGAGCTGGAAGAGGAAACTCAAGTTGCCAGAGATGAGAGGCGAGTCTTGCGTGAAGAGAGACGGGCACTGCGGAAGGAAACATCAAGATTGAGCCAGGAAGCCAGAGTTTCCAGAGCAGAAGCCGCATCTTCGGCCAAACAAACTTCAAGATTGAGCGAGCAAGAGCGTATCTCCGGCGAGCAAAATGCATACCTGACCCGACAAGTCAAATTATTAGGAGAGGAGATAACGATTCTTAAACCACTCCAGGAGAGTACTGTTACCATTAGGTTGGGCTCTTTCGCATATTTCGGAAGAAAGGAAAACTTAGATGGCATTGGAAACCATAGTGTCATTCAGAGTAGAAATGCGACTGCCCACAACAGTGACGTGATTCTTGATGTGTGTTTGTTCAAACGTGGGCTGATCAGGTATGACAATGCGTGAAAAATGATTTATGATCTACAATGGCAGGATGCGGCTACCTTAATCGGTAAGTTAATAGATAATCATATATATTCGGGGCACTTGAATGATTTTATCTCAAACTGACTCTACTTTCAGATCATTCACACATGGTAATAGTGCGCAATGGGAGGGCTAAATATCTCTGTGACGAAGAGAAGACGTGGAAGAGCCAAAAGGACTTTGAAACTCTTGTTTCTGGGACTCGGCATGCAAGTGGGGAGGAGCTAGAGCAACTTGCAGCTAATGGACATGGGGAGACTTATGGAGGACAACTATTCTTACGCATTCAGAAAAACACTATGTAATCAAGATGAAGGTTGGAGAACCCCGGTTGTGTAACTTAGTTTTTGAATTCTGAAGCAATCCCTGTCGGACTATCAGGGCCACTCTCTCGTTGACTTATTTGATCTAGCTATGTAACCATGTCTTCCGCCGGACTTACAGGCCAATTTTGAGTGATAAAACAAAAAAATAACCAACCAAAAAGGGTAACCTCCAACCCCCCGCCCCCGGAAAGAAAGCAAGAAAGGAGGAAGATTGAAAAAAATCAAAATCCTGTGATGGGCAACAACCACCACTCCCCCTTCAATCCCATCCGACAGTTCCATCAATCACCCGCTACCGCGACGGACGCCAGCACAATATGGTAAGATGCTATTGGGCGTGTTTCCTAGTGCGATTTTGGATTTATTTTATTTTTGGATTGGGATGGGGAGGGGACAGGAGGTGGATTGGAGAATTGGGGTGGAATGGGGGGGATGGGGAGGAAAAACCTCTAAGGAGGGGATTTCAGTCAGGGTGATTTTGCAAAAGATATAGGCTATAGCGGGAATTTCTGTGGAAGTTGGGTAGTGGTAGTGGTGATGTTTTACAGTTAGGAGATTGAAGATTTAGATCTCACGTTATCGCATGAACTCCTCAAATTCCCCAGGAGGGGTGGATTTAGGATTTAGATGCCTAATGAGGTTTGTCTAGCCTCTCTGAGTTGGTGCTTTCTTACTAACACTACCGCAGGAGGCACGCGGGAAATACTTTGATAACTGGTCCGTCAACCGGGGAGCAAGAACTACCAGTGCGAGAACTACCAGTTCTTCTAGTTGGCCCAACACCCCCCTCATACTATGACAATGGGAGAACGCAAGGCACAAGAGGCGAAGGATATTTCGGTCATTCCTGGCAATCTTCGGTAGTCGTTAGTGGCGGCGGCGGCAGATGGGATATCGCAGATGACATCTCGACCTGGAGCTGCACTCAGCAAAGTATGAGAAATGCGGGGTTGCCGGAATCGCAACGAGATCCGCGAGATCGGGGAGGTATTTGAGAAGGCCGATAGCGACGTTAGGGAGGGCAGAGGTATTGGAGAGGGGGGTTTTAGGTCTGCCTAGCTAGGTTAGGCTGGATTAGAGTTCCATTAGATGTTGACGAAAAGAAGGGGAGAAGGGTCACGGTTTTTTTCTTCTTCTGTTTTTTGTTTGTATGCTTCCAGGGTTTGTTGCGTTCTCGTTTCCACTTTGGGTGTTGGGGGATTGTATCTCTTTCTCCTAAACCTCTAGTGGTAAGGTTATTCAAGTCATTCCTTAATACTTGCAGTGTTCCCAGCCGTCCAGTCCGTCCGTCTACGGGGGGAGGACGGGAGGGACTACACCTTATAGTCCGTTTTTCCGCCCTGCTAGGACGGACGGACTACGACCGAGAAGGTGAGGATGAGATCGATTATGGGACTATGGTTCTAGCGCTTGGGATTCCGGAACTACCCGTTGAAATCACACACCTCGAAACAAATTCTTTTGGAATCATGCGACATCATTCGTGCCGTCCCCCACCGTTCCTGGACATCTATCTCCCCTTCCCTAAACTACAAGTCTCACCCTGTAGGGCCCGTCATCCTGCACAATAACGGCAGTCCTACACTTAGGCCGCCCCGGAGTACGGATAGCCGTCCCGTCCGGTCCGCTCTTGACCGCTCCCATCGCGGGGCTCTCGGACCTTTGGGATCACTTAATACTCGTACTTGTGCGGAGAATTTATGCAGGTCTTAGTCCCTCAAATTAATTGTAGGCCGACTATGTACTCTATATAGATATCATTATCACTAATTGGTTAGATTATGTTTGCCAAGCTTTATTCCAAGTTCTATGATACAAATATACGGAGCGTGTGGTCTCTTCTGACAGGGTATTTGATTCAGTAACCCCATGGTGGCTTGTGATTGAGTAACCCCATGGTGGTATGCTAGGTTAGAGCGACACTTGCAAGTGTGGGCAGGGCTATACAGTAGCTACCACAAACTAGATTTAGTCCAAGCTGCCATCCTTCTGTGGTAAATGATCCTTGGATCCTTCAATTCAACTTCTCTGCTCCTTACAAACACGTTTGTTACCTACATTGACTATTGAACACATCTCAGCTTTCCTAGAATTTATTGTTTCGGGTCTTCTCACAACAACAGCATCACAGCAGTTCCAGTGTTCATTTTACAGGAAAATATTTTTTGTACAAAAAACAAACATCAAAAAGCATGTCAACCCCATCATGGCAGCCCAGGCCTTCATCAGCCAATTGTGGCCCATGCCTGTCCCGAAGGGGGAATGTTGTAAGTCGGTGGGTAAAGATCTTGCGGAGAAGTAGGAGAGTGAGCGGACTGGGTTTTCGGAGGTAGTGTTGCCAATTAGGTTCCACACTCTATTGGACAGACAGTGTTTCCAAGTCTCATGTCAGCCCTCTAGGCATCTAGAGCACTTCAGTCACATCAGTCCTGGGGGGCTCTCTCAAGATATATGGGCAGGCTGTGTGTCCTTTGGGAAAGACTAGTGTCTAACAGGGTGACTGTAGGTCCCTACATTCCTCTACAGATTCGTAACTGCTGAAGAGTACATGCAGTCCTTATTCATCATCCGTAGTTGTCACCCGTTATCCGCAGTTGTCACCTGTGTTCTGCAGTGATCCCCTATTACCTATAGTTTAATGGCTTTCCGTGGGGTAGGGGTCTTGCAAGGGGTATCGGTATTGCCTCTAACCAAATCGGTAGTCTAACCAACATCAAGTACCGACGACACCAACAAGTAATTGAGTAGACACTATTACTTTATTGAAGCTACTAAGAGAAGGCCAATTGCTTTGGGCCTGTATGAAGCTCAAAGCTTCTCGAATTGAACAAAATAGAAGATAACCGCTCAACCAAGTATATAGAAAACTCTGTCTGTTGAAGTCTGAGCTCCCTAGCTCCAGAGAGAAACCGGTCTTTAAATACACTTGCAATAATCCATCTCGCATCAATCATATCCAAGTCCTAAGATATCAAACTATACCTAACTCAAAGTAAACAACAATAAACAACATCAGCAAAAGTTGATATTGCCTTCCTATACATCCTGAGGCATGTGGGGGATAAGGGGCAAAATTATAAAACCCAAGTTGTTGTACGGATAGTCTATAGCTTTATAACCCCTGATTACGTCAAGGGTTATGGGGCATTATTTTTTTCATCCGTAATTGCATTGCTATGCAGCCTTTTCAGGATGCCCAACGTCCTATTCGCGCCGTTGCACCGTCCTTTTAAGCTTTATCAATTCCTCTAGAGTTTATCCGGCGTCAACCCCTATACCTCCAATTGTTCTGTTATGGACCTCTGCCCCACCACTCATTCCTGACTCCCAACAGCCCAAACGGGCCGCATCCTCCATTCTCGTTACTACCCTTTGCCCACCACCCTTCACCTGCTCCTATTGACCCATATTCACAAAACCTACAAGCCTCTCAACGGCCCAAACATTCCGTTCACAGTACTCTTGCTCCGTTTTCCCATGTTCCCTTAACTCACCCCTTCCTTGTTACCCTCACTGTCCGTCCTATTTCTACACAACACTTTCTTCGCGTATGTACTAAGATTCGAATGATCTTGGTCGCATTTGCACCGCAGTCGGTCTACTCCTTCATGATGCTTGAAATTCTTCCATGTTCGCCTACTTCTCTACTCCACTACCTAGTGTAAGGAACCCTGGTGGTTTAATCACATCATTCAGCTGCCAAGTTTACTTCTTCGGCCCACCTCCGTTCTACTGCTGCTACATTCCTTCGCAGTTCCGCTTCAGTCTTGCTTCCTTCCTGGATCTCTGTGAATTTTGTTCGGCTTAATTCAACCTTCTTCAGCCTTTTTTATTTTACAAACAAGATTAAAGTCTAACTCGAAGTAGTATATTAATAATAAACTAATTCACCCAAAAATTATAAAATTTAGTTTAATAATACAGAAAATCCTAAATAAGAAGTCAATCGTCCCCATTCCACCTCTCTTGGAGTGCCTCAACCGCTTCGCCCGCTTCAGGATCTGAATTAATATCCTCCACATAGCTCTCCTCATCCCCATAAACCTTCAAATCCAGATATCGTGCGGCTTCTTTGTCCTCCAGTACAGCGCTAGTGTCACAAATCGTGACTAAGCAAGGCAGATTTCACATGACTAATAGTTATTAGTCATAAGGTATGTTTATGTTTCTATGACTCACGATCGTGAGTCATAATTATGTTTCACGCTATGCAGTCAGTTGACTCATAGTTCTCACATGACTCGCACTTGCGTGTCATCGTTATGTTATGATTGGTTGATGTTTCTATGACTCACGATTGTGAGTCATAATG
>Ga0307509_10004270_pt1 | contig 20807 bp, 31 predicted proteins | sample 10_EM_MG_FD_202245 | JGI IMG/M metagenome (GOLD analysis project Ga0307509, IMG submission 202245) | Populus trichocarpa ectomycorrhiza microbial communities from riparian zone in the Pacific Northwest, United States - 10_EM | ecosystem: Host-associated > Plants > Roots > Unclassified | place... | reverse complement strand
TCGCTCCCCTAGGCAGAAGCCATCAAGGGGGAGGAGAGGGGGTGGTGGTGGAATCCCACGATGATTTCCCTGGTGTTGAGATTTCAATCGCCGGAGGTGTAGGGGAGATGGTTCGTGGGTAACTACTGTGACCGAGTCTCCTCCTTATATAGACTCTTCACGCCAACAACCCTAACCCTGGTGACTCATAACTCGAGTCACGCAGTCCTATGACTCATAACAAGTCATACCCAAAATTCATCAGATGCCTCCTATGAGTCACTGCGCAACATACTGTAAACCAATCATAAAACATAAAACATGTCCCGTGCGCAAAGCGCATCACCTGCGTGAAACTGGTGACTCATAATGTGAGTCACACGCAAAAGTCATTACATCATTATGACTCACAATTGTGAGTCATAGAAACATTGACCAATCATAACATAACGATGACATGCAAGTGCGAGTCATTTGAGAACTATGAGTCAACTGACTGCATAGCGGAAAACATAAACATACTTTATGACTAATAACTATTAGTCATGTGAAATCTGCCTTGCTTAGTCACAATTTCTGACAGTCTATGACAGTTAAGATAGTTGTTTCCCGTTAAGAGTACCTTACGGAAGTCGGTTTGTTACCGTTTGGTGTGGTCGCAACCTTATAGTTCACCTCTCTATAGGGTGCCCTGTTACACATCCTTAGAGTTATCGCTTTTTGAGTGCAGATATTTGGAGCTAGGCTTTAATTTGTGATCGGAGATATGCATATATCTCTTGAGATCCTCAAAGCAATTGAGGGTTATATGGTTAGCACATATAAACTTGCCATACTTCGAACTCCAGTAGTCTTCATATGCAGGTAGGCAAACCACACCCATATAAATAAATACCACAATAAAGACCTTAATTTCGGCTGAACTTGTTTGCTCCCAGGCACCGTTTCCTGCTCTTCCTGCTTCCTTAACCTCAGCATATCTATTTGTATTCGCCGCGATAATCTCAAAGTAGGCTTCTGTTAGAAATAATGTAAATAGGCTGGATGAATCTCTATTTGTATGAGGTGGCAGCTGAAGCATAGGGTGGCGATGGATCTGGCGATGCGGAAGAGGCATGTACTCTGGAGGTAGTGGTATTGTATCTATTAGCTCCACTCGTGTGTGCTTTGGTTGTGGCATTCGTGGAAGCCTAGAATTTACCCTCTTTATCCATTTGTTTTATTGGTTTTTTGCATTGCTCATTGCCAGTCATTGAAACATTGTTTAGGTTTTTATATCATTGATACTATTCAGAAATGCGCACTTCATAACTACAGAGAAGCGCAGTCTGTGAGTGGCAAATTGCTGTACTAGTGACTATCTCTGCTTAGTGCAGCATGCCTCAGTGGCGGAAGGGATATGGTAGTAAGACCAACCATCTCCAGCATAGCCACACATACATATCCATCCCCAGGGCCTGCAGCCACAATTCCCACTTCTTCCCACCCTAACCCAACCTACCGTGCCCGTGGCAACAACTTGTACACTAGTACAGTTCCGGGTGTGTGAAACCGACCCTCAAAGTGGCGACAAAAGAAGACAACAAGACATGAATGGCAACAACACAAAATTGATAATATAAAAAAAATAAGAGTATAGAAATGAAGAGAAGCAGAGCGAGATTCAAAGTATTGATTTATTTTTTAAATTAAGAGCAGGATGAGGGTAGGTGGTAGATAAAAAGAAGTAATGATTTTGTCTGAGCGGGAAATAAAAGTGAACAGTCAAGAAAGTGGCGAAATTCGAAGATCGAGTGATATCTTATGATTTATGCCAAGATTTTACGTAAATAGTGGTGAAGAAAAAAAGCAGAGAGTAGGATCAGTTTAAAGGAAGAAGACAAGCAGAATCATTTGAGAAGCCAATCCTAACAATGCCTCTATCAAAGAAGCGCCTTCACCATATACACCTACGACTTTTAACCGCCGAAAGAGCAAAGTGCCGAAGGGAGACAATTACCAATAACACACAGCCAAAGATTTCCACTGCTCTCCAACTGTGGGGTGAAAAAAGCATTGATTCAGAGTGTGAATCAGAAACCGAAACCGATTCCGAGTTTGATGATGAAGAGGCTAGAGTAGAGGAAGAGGATGTGAATATGTGAGTAGATGAAGGTTACATGGAGGGGTGTAATATTGTGGAGAAGGAGGACATACAAGAAAAAGAGAGTCAGGTATTACAATGGCAGGAGGGGACAGGATCGTCGCTACCCCGAGCAGTACGTAGTGGCCAAGTTGGCCGGACAGAGATGTGGAAGAGGGGGTAAAAGCGCAACAACTGGCACTGGAAGGACAGACATCTTACTCTATTACGGATATGTGGGAAAGGCAAAAGGAATTGGAAATTAGTTTGAAAAAGGAAGCAGATAAGGGAAAGAGCTTGTATGGAGAAGGAAGCGAACCAAATATAGTCGAAGATGACTTTGAAGCGAATTGTGAGAGACCATCTCGGTATTGGAACCTTTGTGACCTGCCTCGAGGGTTAGCAATAGTTCCAGAAAGAATAGAGAGGGAACAACCAATTGAGTATCGGAAACGGGCCCTACAAACCATCTCCCAATTACTTCAGAGAAAAAACATCAGGTAGCTCTACATGGAAAGGAGGGGGTAAAAGGCCACTTGCCCAAGTGGTACACCCTAGTGCAGATGTTTTTAGAGCTGCAGAACAAGCATCCAAAATTGCCGTGGCGGCAGTTAGCATTACAGGTTTCCGAAGTCATTGGAAGAGGAATATATACTGCCCGAAAAATCATTCAATGGGAGTTGGAACTTTTGGAAAAGGGATACATTACACGAAGTAATGTGGGAAGAAATACGAATATGGTAGAATCCTTACTAGAGGATAAGGGAGTAGAGTTAGCTCTGTGTACCTATCTTACTCGAGCAGGAGAAGGTAACATATCCTCTCTTTTCAAAGTATAAGGAAGAATATGTGAACTTTACAAATACGGGGTAAACAAAAAGGTATGCTAATATGATATATCCAATTACTAGCTATTACATCAGGCAAAATTGTACAAATTATCAACAAATACATGCAGGAGACTTACCCCGAACAGTACAGCAACCTCCCAACTAGTAATCTTGACAATCTTATAAGTTCAATTACTATCCCAGATCGGATGGGGGGGAGCAAAGGGGGAAGCAAAGATCTTGGAGGAACTCATGAGGAGAGCAGAGGAGGAATGAGAAAGCAGAAAAGCATAACAGCACGAACGATCCGGAGATGGTTGAGACGAAATGGCTACAATTATACTGATGTCAGAAAAGTTGTATATAATGACGGACATGAGAGGGAGGATGTGGTGGCTTCCAGAGAGCAGTTTGTAAAAACCTTGGAGCCTTTGTGGCCATTTGTAGTTGAGTTTGAGGATGATTGAAGCATGAAGGAGAAAGCATGTCTACCGGAATGTGAGGTTAGCGGTACAACGAAGCCTATTATTTTAATTACGCACGATAAATCTACGTTTTCATCACATGATTCACGGAGGCAGACATGGGTAAAGCAAGGCTCACAAATCATTCGCCCAAAAGAGTATGGGCAAGGTATCATGGTATCAGAGTTTTTGCTGCCCTAGCAGGGCCTATCATTATGAGGTATTTCGCAAGAGCAAGGTCAAGTACTTGGGCTACCCTCAGAAGCAATAGTACTGTTTGAATATGGGTGGGAAAATGACTACTGGAAAGGAGGACATCTAGTTAAGCAAGCAACTGAATTAGCTATTCCAATCTCACAGGCAGTCTACCCAGGATACCAATTTCTGTTCCTATTCGACAATTCCTCCAACCAAGAAAGACTTTGCCCCTGATGCATTACTTGCTCAGAACATGAGTTTGGGGCCAGGAGGAAAGGAAAATTAGCTACGGGATGGGTATTTTGGGGAGTTAGGTCAACATGGGCAAAATATGTGGGAGTTTTACATTAATGAGGAAGGAATAGAGGATACAAGGCAAAAGGGAATAAGAAGAATACTGGAGGAGCGAAATCTATGGCCAAAAGGAGGGGACAGGCTACTTTTAGAATGCCCGAAAAAGCTCTGTGTTAGTTGCCTGGCAGTTAAAAGCTGTAAAGAGTGCATTGCTGGTACTCAATGTACGCAGTACCGCAAAGAGAGAGTATGCAGTAGCTACTACACAAGGAGGAGAAAGTGTGACGAGTGCGAGTGGCTTCAAACCTGTTCTCTATGTACAAAGAAGATATACTGCCTACGTTGCAGGTACTATAGTACAAAAGAATGTGTGGATTGTGCAGAGCTAGGTGCACGATATGAAGGGACTATTAAGTTTTTCCAATATTATTCACATACATTCCGTAACATAGTGGGGATTCCCCATTGCTAGCAATCTACCGATACATGCCTCCTCCTTAGTTTCCGAGTCAAAGTTGCTAGTTACATTATCTAAACCTGCAGATAGCTCACTATACCAGGCACTTGCTATTGCATAAAATATGATACACTGCTGCAGTACTAAAACAATAATTAGTAATAATTACAAAGCTCATGCTTTTTGATATTCCTAGATTGCTGTGCATGATCACTTATAGCATCACAGCCTGACTTTCAGCTTCAGAAGTCAATGCTTGTTGAGGAGATTGAACAACAAGGTGATTTGGTCATGTTCTTTCAAAAGTTTCATTGTAAAATCAACTGGATCGAATACTTTTGGGCCCAATGCAAAAGGTATGCTCGTGAGTATTGTGACTATATACTTACTGGACTACGGGCCCGGATTCCAGATGCCTTAGCATCTGTTCAAGATAGTACAATACACAGCTGTTATCACCAATGTCTACCTCAGATTCAAGCATTTCGAGATGGAGCCACCTACGGCACTCCTGACAATGACCACTATGTTAAGGCATACAAGTCTCACAGGAGAGTCTACTTTCGGATGGAAGATTTGCAATAGTTTTTTTTTTGTTCTATTTACATTTTGTTTATGAGCGGAGCAGGGCTAAATGGGTTGTGTCTGGGGGGGGGGAGCACAGCATGCACAGTTGGGGGTTCTACAAAGGCAGGCACTACAATTTTATCAACCCAAACACATGGTCCCTATATCAGCCTTGAACTTGAAGTCCTTCATTTCCATTTATGCTACCTATCTTTTGAGTTTTCTTGGATCAACTGCTCAAATATTTCCTAATTCTATCTTTTCACCATGGTAGTACCTGCCAAGGAATGCCAAGGGATTCCCTTTTTATTGCAAAAACAACCCTGTTGAAATCCACCAAAAGGTGAACACGAGGGTCGGTTTTAGATGTCCGAAACTATACAGGCATCAGGCATCAGGCAAGAAGTATCATATCCGAACATGAGATTCAAAATATACGGTTATTTGTCTGTGCACCACCAATTAAAAATGTCTCATGGAACCAGGAGATACTTGTAAATCCTTACTCGAAGTATTATATCATACACGTACTGTACAGGTATAGTGCCGGACACTGCCAATCGACACCTATGTTAATTCGCTGTCGCTTACTAAGCGAAGGTAACCTTCCTAATTAGGATAGATAATTTGAAATAGTTAAATGATCGGCGATGTTTATTACTACATTCTGTATAATCATGCCAAGATATTACCCAATACAGTAATTTTGGGGGGTGTTAATTTTTACTCCCTCCCTGCAAAATATGGAAATCTTTCAACCACTCTAGCACTCTTGGAAGTTAATATTTCCCCAAATCCCTCTTTAATTCTTTAGAGAACCATCACATAAAGACTTTTACAAAAGCCTTTGAGCTTATTGGTTGTTGTTGTTGACTTAGAGCAATAATATCTTATATTCGTAAAACTACAGGAAGCATCCCTATCCAGATTCTCTATCCTTACGGCAGTACATGTCCTCGAAGTACGCCAGCTCTTCCTGCCTAGTCCGTAGTACATATGGAAAGTACCACCCGCGCAACGTATAGGTAAACCCGAACATCCGACTAACATTACCACAATCTTCAAAATAAACCATCCAACTAGGATACCACAAAAGAAATCCACCTCCCTAACCAGCTTCAAACACTACCACAGACAAGATACCCGCCAACATTCCAAGTCCATAATCCGGCTGACCGGTCACGCATGCCGGATCAAAATCAATTTACCAACCCCTCACCTAACCAGAAATTTCATTCCGTTGGTTCTTCTTCTTCCCTCTCCTTGCTGCGTTATTTTCCTTCTGCGAGGCACTGCCAGCCACAATCACCCCACCTATAATAGCATCCTCATCACTAGAGGACCCCAAATTCCTTTCCGCTCCCACACCTTTAACAATTTCACTTACCCCACGGTTCCCTAAAGCAGGCCAACCCCCTTCCGCCTCCAACTTCACTTTTCTCAACCTCACCAAACCATCAACACATGATAGGATCAACGGATCCGGAATCGAATCCACCTCTTCAACCACGTCTCCTCTAAACCTGTTGCAATTCTTTGCCATTTCTGGCACAAACTTGAAGTCCTCCATCTCACCCGCAGTATTTTCTTCCCGCTCACCAGCCTCATTAGCCACGGCCATCTCAGCCTCCTCTGCCTTCTCGTCTCTAGCCACACTGTGGCTTTCTTCTACCGACATCCCTGCCACACTCGGTGCATCCTCCTCCTCCTCTTTCTCCACCGCCACATTGTTGCCTTCCTCCACCTCCTCTCCTGCCACCTCCTCACCCTCGAGTGGCGTCTCTCCCCACTCCTTAAACTCCATGGTCGAAGTGACCATGTCTTGCAAACCGTCCCTCTCTAAGGTAACCAAGTGCAACCTTCAGGATAGAACCGAAACGTGATAATGCAACCGTGAGACTTCCGCCTCGAGGGCAAAATTTTTCTTAACCACGCGTGACAAAACTACCAACCCCTTAGTGACAGAGACGGCGGACAAAGTTGAGGAACCTCGCTTAACCATATCGTCTGAAAAGAGGAAGAACGGAGGGTGATGAGGGTTCTCGAAAATTGGATGAAAGAGATAAAATGATCTCTTAAACAAAGATTAAAGTCAGAGGAAAGATCTCTGAAATTAAAGACTTCAAGCTATCGCAAGATTGACTTCAAGGACGGGATTGGCTCAACCACTGAATGTGACACGTCACAAAGAGTCGCGAATAGGTTGTAGAGCAGTTTGAAGTTGGTCATGTTTGGGGTTGGCGGAGGTGTTGATTGGCATTGTCCGGCACTGTATCATATCATAATATCATATGATAATATTATGATATTAATAATACACAAGGGTTAGACGAGGAGGGGGGTCAACGAACATGCCAAGCAAAATCACTGTTAGCCAAGGGATGCTTCCTGTATGTACGAATGAATGTTATTAATTAGCCAAGGCACTTTTAGTGTATTGTTCGCTGAGCCCCCGTGTTCGTTGACCCCCCTCCTAATCTACCACCATATTATAGCGGAAATCGGCCAAGAACCTGACCACCATAACCTAACGGCACAGATCTGAAGCATCACCCTGCACCACACATTACTCGAGTACCAAGCTGGCCACTTCTGCAAGCACAAATTCTAACCCCCCGGCTCGCCCCAGATCGTTAGTCGTTTATCCCACCCACCAAAGCATCTCCCAGAACCACACAGCCTAATACAAGTACAATAGTACCGCAATACTTCGTGCCACATGTCCAGTAAAAGGCCCCGATCCGCATACGAGGCTGATGGCAGTGGAGGAAGCAATTCGAATTCGGCTCCGCTCATTGCGTTCGGGACCGCATTGCCGGCATTGGATTCCGAGGCTAGGGATGATGGGAGTTACGTTCCGGTTTGGAAACAAGAGGTTACGGATGAGCGTGGAAGGAAGAGACTGCACGGGGCTTTCACTGGAGGGTTTAGTGCTGGGTATGATGCTGTCGTTGCTCGGTTTGGTTTGGTTCTGAGTGTTGGGGGCTAATGGTGGATGGGTAGGTATTTTAATACTGTCGGGTCTAAAGAAGGTTTGTCTACTCTGTTGATGCAATCGAAGTGTTTGTAAAGTGGAGGAGCTAACCGATGACAGGATGGACTCCCACAACATTCAAGTCCTCCCGAGGCGCACGAGCGAAGGCTGCTCAAGCTCGGCCCGAAGACTTCATGGACGAGGAAGACCTCAAAGAAGCAGCGGAAGCACAGATTGTCGAAACAACGTCCGGATTTTCCGGGATCGGGTCTACGGAGGAGGAGCTTGACCGGAGAGTTAGACAGGTTACTCTGATGGACCTGCTCACGCCTGCTGTACAAGATACGATGGGTGCCAAGCTTCTTAAGAGAATGGGCTGGAAAGAAGGGCAAGGTATTGGCCCCAAGGTCCGGAGGAAGGCTGCGATCGATGATGCCGTGGACGATACCGGGAAGACCTATTTATTTGCGCCGACAAATAGTGCAGTTGTGACGTTCACACGGAAGAATGATTCTAAAGGATTGGGATATGTGGGCGAGGATCGACTGCGGCAAGGGAAAGAGCCAATGATTGAGCGTCCGGCTGTGAAAGAGAAAAAGAGGAAAGGTGGTGGGTTTGGGGTGGGAGTTTTGAATGATGATGGCGAAGATGACGAAGATCCTTATGAGATCCGGCCGAAGAGCGCCTACAACCGCGTAATCGGAGGCGAGAAGAAGAAGGCTGTGATTGTGAAGAAGCCGGCTAGACATGTTTTTGTTTCTAAGAAGGTAGGTAAATCGAAGGCTACGACATCTTTGCTAAAATGCCATGATGGGAGGTTGCCCCTAGAAGGCTTTATCCTATCCACAGAGCTAGTTCAGACACAGGATGGGTGGTACCCTCCACCCACAGTTCTGGAGGGTTGGAAGCCGGCTGGCCTGAAGACCTCGGGGGCTCAGGATACCAAGCCCACCGCTGCCCTGGACTCGGAGCAGAAGCTCAACCCTCACCTACGAGGGAAGTTACTAGGAGAAATACCATTGCCGGGAAAGTCGGTCTTCGACTTCTTGACTCCGGCCGCGAGAGATAGGCTTGCCAGTGTTACGGGGAATCAGAACCTGCCGCCAGCCTTGGGCGAAGCTCCACCCACCATGTATTCTAGCCCATCGTCGTCTATGGCAGACCTTGTCCCTAAACTTGATAAAAGCCAAGCCCTGGGCGCACTGAAGGGAGGTTTCATGCCATACGCAGACGACCTCGAGAAGCGATCACGATACCGAGCATTCTTAGAAGTGCAAGCAGGACTCAGAGAGGGGTTACCAGACAGGGTATGCTCAAAGCCCCCACTTTTCTCGATATCAATCTCAGCTGACAAAGTGTAGAAATACGGCATGAACACCCAGGACTGGGTTAAAGAAATGAACGAGTTTATGGGCGCGGCGCGCATTTTCAAGCCTTTGACTGGGATGATAGCCACTCGGTTCACCTCATCTTCCTCACCATCTTCAAATATTCAAGGAAATGCCGATACACCAACCGACCCAGACGTACTCATCCATCGTCCTCAGGAAAAGCCAGAGGACCCTGCCCAGGCTGCTGCTCGAATGTCTATGTATGGCCCGCTAACCCGGTCTGTTATAGACTTCTACCCGTCAAGACTACTATGTAAACGGTTCAATGTCCCGCCGCCCAATTATTCTGGCGTGCCGGCCGGGGCAGGGGAGGGGTCTGCTCTTCCGGGGAACAGGCCTGGTTCCTCGAAAGAGCTGGTTGCCAAGACTCAGATTACGGATATGATGAGGGAGGTGAAAGGCGATGATAAGTATGAGCTACCGGAGCTGGCGCAGAAACCTGTTGTGCCCACTGTGGATACCGAGAGGAACGAGGCTTTGGAAGGGGAGAGGGCTGGGGAGGAAGTTTTCAAAGCAATATTTGGAGATTCGGATGATGATTCGGACGGCGAATATATGTGGAGATAATAGGGTGGCACCGCAGGATTTTATTCATGTATCTTCCAGATGGGGAATCTGGCCGTTATTTATTATAGACTTATATTATTGGCGCCATGGGCGCCAATGTTGTCTGATGGTGTGTAACTTAGTTGCCTCTGCTTTATTACTTTAAGGGACCTTGGTAGACACAAAAGGCCAAGAGCATAGCGGGCTTTGTCGTCTTAGCTGCCCTCAGGCTCTACGGCTAATGCTCAAACTATTGTCGCCCATCGGCGTTTGGTGGACAGTATTCATCCCAGCAAACCGGGTGTCCCATGTTTCACAAATACCCAACCCATCACTCGCTCCAAAAAGCGGGTAACTCCACTACCATCCGCTTCAACTAGCATGGCCTACGATATAATACCACATCCTTACTAGCCTTCTATACCCATAAAATCTCACACAAGACGAACACAGCCAGACCGATCGCTGTGCTCCCACTGTTCTCTCGCACAACAGCTCTTTAAGGCGGCCCCCTTACTGCGCTTGTCCTGGCGATATGGAGTCCACCGCCCGCAGCGCATTCTAACCACTACTAATTCTGGTTGTGCAAACAAAAGCTTCAGCGCCCCAACCCCCCTCCCTCCAACTATCGCAACTCACCCACCTTGGGACTAACCTCGCCGACTCCAACAAAAACTTTCCTTGAGTCAAATCGACCCCCGGCTGGCGATCGGTCATTGGTGAGTCGAACCCCAGCAGCTCCTCTCTCTCTCTCCGTACGTCCCTCCAGGACGGAAGGAGGGAACGGAGGACCTATACAAATTTCAGTGGGTACGGCTCAAGACATGGCCCACTAAAATTTGGCATCCGGTTTTGGTACTGTGTTTGCTGGTGGCGGTTGGAGGGAGGGTTGGGAGTAAGCAAGCAGGAACAGGAACCAGTGATGATACCGGCAGTTTGGTGAGTAGAGTAGAGATTGCAGAGGGGTGTGTGAACGTTTCTGCCATTGCTGTTGGTGAGCTTAAACAGCAGTGCAGTTGCAGTAGGGTTTTTCTTGGGACCGGGCCTGGCGATGATCTTCCTCCCTCAAGCTGGGTGGAAAAGTTTATTTCTTCCTTCCCTCTCTTCGTCCCCCACTCGTTCCTCGCCATCCCTAGCTGAACACGGCAGTATCATACTATGATGCACTTTTCTCTCCTTCTCCCTCACCAAACTGGAAGCCCTAGCTGTGAAGGGGGGCAGGGCGGAGGTAGGTAACAGGCGATTCCATCAACACCTCATCTTGTCGCCAATCGGGCGGCCGCCTCCAACTCCAAGTTGCAGAACGTGCTCTCAGCTCTAGTACCGATTGTTTGCTAGCTTCCTCAGCGTTTTTTTTATATTTATTTAGAGTTTTGATTTTCAATTTTGCCGCTTTTTATGAGGTGGTGCATACGATATGTATGATGGGCTATCTGTGGAAGGTTTGGGGTGCGTATGCGGTTATCTAAGGCTGGCTAGCTGGCTAGGGGCAAGTAACGGTTTGGTAAGGTAAATGCCCTAAACTAGTGTTTATTTCCTCTCTCTCACTACTGGTTCTCTCACGCGCGCGAAAGAGGGTGGACTAGCCATCCTCATCTATTCAGCCACATGGTGTACAATACCGTGCTGCAGACTACCAACCGACTGAATGTTTCACAAACTCATCGTCCGATTAAGTACCTCTTAGCGGTGTTTCCCGGAAGTGGAATGGTGAGCACAGTGTAGTACGAGCACAGTACAGCGAAGTGTTGTATCACACACTCTGTGCTGTTGGGTGGTGGGAGGATAAGTAAGTTCACACTAACTCGCTGACTTAAAGTTAAACCTTCACAGAATGTTTCAGCGTGTGGCTGGTTGGTACAGGTGGTAGTGTGGTGGTGGCACTGTACAGTAGTGATCCCTCCTCGCATCTGGTGGTATGCTGCCATACCACCAAAGTTAGGGGTCCCCACGCCCTCACCTGCAAGTAATAAGGGACTCTCCGGCAGGAGAGGGTAGTAGTAATAGAGTACGTACTGGCATGTTCGATGGCCCCACTCTTTCAGACGAGGTAGGTCCACTATCTCATCGGTCGGATGGGTATTATCGGTACTCTAGTCTCACATGGGTAAACGACGGCTCTACGAACTGGGTATGTAAGAATTGGAATTGCACATGACTACCATACATACCATACCATACCTCCACCAGCATCATATCACTCAGGGTGGGCTTCAAAGACCGGGCTACTGGGAAGTATCACATAGAAACTCATTCGCCCTTGTGCCCTACCGCTGTTGCTGCTGTAGCACCAGATCCTCAGTTAGCGAGGATCTGGACCTGCATGAGGAGGCGCAGCGGGGAGGGAAGGGAGAAAATAAGGGATGCCATCCCGCAGCTAGACCATCAGCCTTGCCAACTAATTAACCAACTAATTCGCCAACTACTGGTAATTAACCACCCACCTAGGGGGAACCTATAAAAAAGATTATATCACGAGGGTTAAGATATGATGTAGAGCTACATTACCGGCTCGCAAGAACTAATTTCATGACTGAATATAACCAGCACCCCTCCCCAACCCGATCGTAGCCTATGATATCTATTCCGAGTATCGGGAGCGGTGCTGTACCCTTCTCCCCCACAACCTCCATCCCGAAAAGGGGAGAAAAAAAGCCAATCACATATACATATGATACATACGGTACCATCCGAAACCCCTTCCAAATTCAGCAACGGACCAAAAGAAGGAACGGAAGCGAATCCCCCCTCCCCCCCTTTGCTGAAGATCCTCTTGGCAAAGAGCAGTGCTACTCGGCATCACTAGCATCGAGTGATACTTCATGAAAAATAAAAACCTTAAATCTCGGCCACAAATATCGACTTCCGGAAGTAGAACGGAGGAGGAAGAGTAGACTTTTTGCTAAGAGAAAGAGAGAGAGAGGGAAGAAGTGAAGAAGAAGAAAAATATTAAACTAAACTAAACTAAAAACAAACTATACTCCAAGGACAGAAACATCCATCGTAAAAGTTTCCTCATGAAGCTCTCCCGCTAGTTTAAGAATTCCGGTAGGGAAGGTTAGGTATCATACGCATATATAAAAGGTATGATACTTTTTCGTAAAATAGGTAAATAGGCACCTAACTTGCTCATTATTATCTCCCTCCCTTCCTCCATCCATGAGCTATTATTATAAATCTGAAACTGACTAACTGACTGACCAACTAACCAGCGAGGGGGGAAGAAGGAAATAAAGAAAGAAAAAGGGAAAAGAGAGAAAAAAAGAAGAGGGAAAAATAATAATCACCCTAAAATGCAGGCACCCGCTCACAACAAGTGTGTTGCGGGTACGTACATCGGAGGAGGCAAATTAAGTATTCCGGAGGTTGGGGGTGGTGGTTTCTTCTCCCTGTCGCACACACAGACGTACACATGCACATACATATACTGTACATATACACACATACATACTTATAATACATACGTATACGCTCTCTCCCTCTCCCTCCCTCTCAATCAATCAATCCATCAAGTACCGTAGCTAAGCAAGCAAGCTTTTAGCGTAAAGCGGATATCCGCATGCAAAAAAGAAAAAAGGAAGAAAAAAGGGAAAAGAGAAGGAAAATAATAATGCGCCTAGTAGAAGTGGAAGGTGAACCGTTTGAAGTGGGCTCTATGCGTTCAGGGAGTTATGAAGTGGGAGGTTATGCATGTATAGATATGTGTATGTGTGTATGAGTGTGCACGCTTTTGGAGAGTGAAATGAGGAAGGGAAGGAAGACAGGAGGGAAGATGTACAGTATCTAACGGGAGCGGTACCATGGTTTGCTATATGTCGCTGGCCAGCGGGTTACTGGATGGAGTTGGGGCCTGGGCTGTTCATGTATGTAGTGTGGGATGGGCACCGTGCCCTACGGTGCACGCTTGTTCCATATGTATGGAAGGGTGGATGGAAAGGGTGGAAGAGAGAAGGAGGGAAGGGGTGGTGGTGAGATTTCTCGGAGAGGAAGGGTGTACCGTACTGGCATGGGTTGGGTATGGGATGGGAGGGATGGGATGGGATGGATGGATGGATGGATGGATGGATGGGAGGTTTGAAACTAGGCTGGGGCGGGCAGGTAGTGAATTCGGTATTGTTTGAGGTTATTTATGTGTAGACGATCGGATGGCCAGAGAGATAGACTAGGTGACGGAGCTCGCTTCTGTTTGCTTCAATTGAGTTGGGTTGGGAATTGGGAATTGGGCGAGGAGGGGAAGGTCAGGATGGACTCTCTGGGAGGGGTAGAAGCAGGAGGAGGAGAATGGGAAAGGACGATAGACCCTTACAATAGGCATCTATTCGCTCACTTCTTCACTCACAAACCATCACACACACACACAGACACACACACACACACACCCTCCAGTCATGAGTATACCGTAGCAGTCTAATAGCTCGCCGATCTTCTGACCCTGATTCATCCCACCACTGGTGATGGATAGATATTGAAAAGTTTGTATAGTACTGATTCTAGGGATCGAGTAACGAAGCTTTTGTGGGTGATCAAAGTTGTAGCCCATAGCGGCGTCCATCCCAGCCATGTCTTTCCAAAAACGTTCTCCCTCTTCCTTCTCAACCAATAGTAATTAGAGTTTACACCCCCGTTCGAACCCAAAAGCCTGTTTCCCCTACCACTTTGCGTACTCAGAGCAGCAACTGATCGAGCGAAATCCAAATCACCCACACTTTACCTTTTATTTCCTTTGCTCCCTCTCTTACCTATTCCAGCATTGGATATGATAGAATGCGCCGGCTTATGGGGCCCTTTCATATTGAGGGCAAGAATACTACATATATCTGAACTCCCCATGCGTCGCCCGTCACTTTCCATGCTTATGAACAAAGGAATTCGTCGTCCCTGCTCTTCTGGTATCTATCGTTGCCGCCACGCACGAACAAAGAGTACTAGACGTTATCGTGCGCGCGCTTCTCGAGAAGTTGGCATTTGTATGTTTGTCCATCACGCACACACTGTTGCCCAGTCACTGCCAGTCTGCAACACATCGCCTGAAGCAACTGCTTCTTGCATCCTCCCGCTACCCCAAACCCCCAAGCCTTACAGACTATCCCTATGTGAAGAGGCCGCCCAGAACGCTTCTCTTGGGCCCCCTCTCGCGCGCACACACCTGTCCTTGGCCCAAAGGGCATGGCAATTGGGATTGAAGCCTATCACCTGTGTCTCGCCATATAACTAAATCTATACTCGCACTCCTCGCCTTAGCCAACTAAGTTCGGATGAACAAGAACAATCCCTTTCTAGTTCTCGCTTTCTGACCCTCTCGAGAAGCCGGAAGGAAGGAAGAAATACATCAACTCCTCAGAACTCTTGAACATCTCTACCGTTTCATGATCTGACCCCCCCTCAGCGCAGGCGGAAAGATACCTTCAACAAACCTATCCCCGGTTACCGCTACATCCAGCCCCGCGCTGTGCGAGCAGAGTTCCCTGGCGACAAAGAGGTGTAGTATACCTTAGCGCCTCCCAGACCCGTCTGAGTGTATTGCTGAGTGCCGCTCCCTTCGTGTAGCTTCCCGCCGCACTGTCCTCATAAACCGCTGCCCATCCTGGGTTCGTTCAGTCTTTCTTCACCTTCCATCCTGTCTCGCACAATTCCAACGCCTGCCTCTTGATCATCGGACAGACCTTATCGACTTTTGTTCTCTGGATTTTAGAAGAACAAAAACACCATCACTCACACTCACTCACTCACTCACTCACTCACTCACTCACTCACTCACTCACTCACCAACCACCTTCACTCCAAGGCTTTGAGACCTCGGCCTGCGTTGACGCACGAGCATCCCCCCCACTTCTGATGACGACCACAGCAAAGGCTCCCCCGTCACCAGCACCATCGCACAGAAATACTGAGGGACAATTCGCTCTTCAGCGTATGCTCAACACCTCTAGTACTCCATACAACTTCCACTCTTTGGGCTTTGAGTCGCCTTGCCTCTCTTCTAGTCAGCAATCATACTTTGCACCTTCGACACCCGCATCCCAAGAGCACCGGCTCGGTCAGTCGGGTTACTTTCCTCCAGGCCAGCCGCCATACAGCGCCCCGGATTACCGCGATCTTGCCAGGTACAGAGGTGAATATCAATCCAACGTGTGTACCGTTCCTTACCTACCAATCCAGTCAGTTCTAATTACTTCCCTCACAGGAACAAATTACACCCACGTCAGATACCTCCGGACGCACCGACATGGATTTTTTGGTAAGTAATGTTTTTCGAAAGCTGTATTGGTGTCCCAACTAACGTCAAGCGTAGCACCCGGAATATGCAATGAGCGATGACAGTTACAATGACTTAGTAAACCTACCTCGCCCGTGGTGTATTAAACCTCAACTAACCTTTATGGGCCAGTCTGTGTATCAAAATACTGAAGCACGCCTCACTAGGCTCGAAGGCCCGGTAAGTAATCGCTTTCAATTTGACACAACACCCTTCCTGACCATTTCCAGTACATGAGTTTCCAAGAGCCGGTTCCAGTTCCAGCGCTCCCCAGAAGATCTGCCCGGAACACCTCAGATGCAGCAGCAGTGACCAACCACAGGACAGCCACCGCGACCAAAAATGGTCTAAGCGGTGAACCCGCTGCGCATATCAGAGTCAAGAGGTCCACCCGAAAGCGCAAGCCAAGTACCGAGAAGTCTGAGAAACCCAAGGTGCCAAAGTTAGTAGAGCCACTCAGTGGGCTCACCGCGGGCTATGATCACATCCCAGTCAAAGACATGGAGTCATGGGTTCGGCGAAGCTCCGAGACTCGGAGACAAGAAGTAGAAAAGCGTGGTGGATATGTTACTCGTCCGATGAACTCTTTCATGCTCTATCGATCGGCATACGCCGATAGGACGAAATTTTGGTGCTTGCAAAACAATCACCAAGTGGTGTCCTCCGTTAGCGGTGAGAGCTGGCCTCTGGAACCACTTGAAATCCGGGACAAGTACAACGAGCTTGCGAAAATCGAGCGTAGCAACCACCAAACTGCACACCCGGGATATAAATTCTGCCCCAGCAAGACACAAAATGGGAAGAAGAAGAAGGAAGTGAAAGGACCAGAAGAATCGGAGGCCAGCGAGCTTGAAGGCTTCCCGGATGACGATGCCGACTATGTTGGTAGCATAGGAGGGGCTCGGGGGGCGAAGAAGGCAGCACGAGGAGGCAAAAAGTCCCCCAAAGGCTCCAGCCATAATAGGGGAACACCTATCAACGGTTTTATAGGACTTTGTTACGATCATACTGAGGGCGGGGCCCAGAGGTCGTCATTTATTCATAACAACCCAGGGAAAACCCCGCCAATGTGTATGGCGAATACCGACATGCACTTGAGTGGCCAGTATTACCAAACCACCGTTCGTGTGAGCCCAGCCACCAACATCCCGAGCTCTATGCACCCAAGTGTGATCGAGGACGTAACCATTCGGAAAACTCAAGCTCCGATGGGGACGATGAACATTAATCATCCCCAACAAACACTATATCAAACAGACCAGATAGACAACTTTCTCGTGTCGGCCTTCGAGAACCAAGATAATTCAAAGGTCGATCCTGCATTACTGGGCACTGGGTCTGCATCAGATCCCTATATGAACGGTAGCCAGCGTCAAAACGTCCAACCAGACCATGCTGGCCAGTTCATTGACGAAGGGATCTTCGATGGCCAATTTGAAATAGACCGTTTGTTTGCAACTGCTGATATTCCTCATCTCTCGTTCGCCGACGGTGAACCACAGCAAGACCCTATGGCCCAATTCGAGCGCAGCAGCCACACTGTTGACTTGCGCAAGATGCAAGCGTACGATCAATCCATACAAAGCTTTCTAGACAGCCAAGAACCCTGGAACAGGAATGGAGACGCCATGATGGAAGACCGGGACCAACTCCATTATGACGATTGGCTTCAAGAAGCCTATCTGCCCAAATAAAAGAAACGGGAGGCCGAAATGAAGAAGGTGCCAGCAGCTAATTGCATTTCTATCCCATCCCGTTTCCCAATGTCAGAAAATTCGAAAGGTGAGAGAAGAAAGAATGAGAGCAATTTCGTCCTGCTTAAGTCGTGTCTATTTTCTATTTTTCTTGGGTTAGAGGAGTTTTTTTTCCCGACATCCACGTGTTTTCCTCTGCGTTTCCTGCCCTGCTTTCTCCATGAATGGCTATCCACTTCTTCGAAAAGGGTCTATCATTACCTCGAGTACATACCTTCTTTACGGCTTCTGTGTTGCATGTGCAATTGTCTGGTATTTTTCAGCTATTAGCAAAAAGGCGGCGCACGGTTCGGTGGTGTCTCTTTCATTAGTCTTTAGTCTCTACTGTACTGTTGCTTAATCATCAATCGATTAGCATTTCGCACCGAAACTCTCTCCTCTCAGGGGTGGGGATGCTGTGGATGCCAGCTATAAGAACCATGGTCCACAGACAGCCTAGCTGCTCTGCAAGTATCCGCTGATGAACACTCCGTGACCTTGTGCATTAGGTAAGCGTCCGAGACACACTCCCCTAGTCAATGGTTTATTTCGGTGTGAGAGAGCGGAAGATCGCAGGCTGCTGATCTGATCAGTGATCATGGTTCGGATAGAATGTATCATGAGAGCCAGAAACATGGCTTCGAAGCATGTCGGACTGCTGTATAGAGGAGGCCGAGGGTGAGCACAGTTATCAATGTCTATCCAATTCTGCATCGGTAAGACCCTAATGGGCTACCCTCGAAATGCACCTTTCTGAGCCGTTAAAGCGCCAGGAAGTCATAGAGATCGGAAGAATGTCACCCAGAACTTAAGACAATACAGGTATGTACAGTACCGTTGCACGAGGTTAGTGAGATGCCCACTCAAAGTAAATTCGACTGTGCTTAGGTTGACAACAGAAGACGTTAAGGGGGCCACCCAGCACGTTATGGAAGGAAATCCGTTGTGGGTGGTAATAAGAGGCCCAGTCTGCAGTGCCGGGGCGGCAGGGTGGGAGGGTGAGAGGGAACAACAGAAGGCACGAGCCAAGTGTCCAAGAGAAATTCAGAAAAGCGGCAGATCGACAAATCTATTGCTAATGCTACTGGCATCTCGCGCTCCAGCACAACTTCTCCACCTCAACCAGGATTCGGAAGAAGCCCTATGGAGACACCCACCACCACCACTTGTACCGGCAATTCAATTCACCTCACAACACCACCACCACAACAAACTCCACACCTCCCCCCACATTTGTGCTACTTCATCATGTACGGTGATCTCGGATTAAAGCTCGTTTGTCTCCACAACCTTCCTTTTTCCTCCCTCCATCACACCCTACTCGAGTACTGTACTCGAGTACACCCTACTCGTACACCCTCCTCCCCCACAATTCCGGAACCGCCACCCAAATTACACTATCTCGAGCTAACCTCAATCGATTCGCCAGGTCCAACATGCAAAACGCACGCAGTCCCTCTCTCAGCTCCCACCCTATCAGAGCGACATCGTGCGCAGCGTAACCCGCGAAGTACGTGATCTAGACCGCGACGTTACTAAAATACTCGAACCATTCAACGGTCACTTTGATCCGGCCGAGGAGCCGGCAACCGCCTGCAGTCTACTCGTCCGCCACCTTTGCATGCGAAGGAATAAGCGGTGTTTGCTCGCGTATCACCGTGTTCGGGCGGAGATGATTGAAGGGATGTGTTGGAGCGGCAGCGACCTCCTCGAGCAGGTTCAGGCAAGCCAGAATAAGGCAGCTGAGGAAGGGGCGCGAATTGGGTCAGCTGGTGATTCGGGCGCCAGCTCGCTGAGCCCTGAAGAGGAGGAGTATGCCCGACAGTATGGGGATTTGTTGGCCGCGTATAAGGGACAGTGGACAGATATTGACCTCACTGGGTCCTTGGAGCCGCCGAGAGACTTGTTCATCGATGTTAGAGTTCTAAAGGATGCTGGGGAGATACAGACAGAATACGGGTGAGGAGCTGTCGTCCTTTTACTGGTGAAAATCGTACTAACGGTGACACTAGTGCTATTACCCTTACGAAGAATAGTCAGTTTTTCGTTCGACAAGGTGACGTCGAAAGATTGATTGCCCAGGGCTTCCTACAAAAGTTGAACTAGAAAGAAGTTAGGCTAGAATCGCAAGCCATGAAATCCTCTCAGGCTCCGCTAACACCATCTCAAAGGAAATTTCTAAACTTCAGACGCAAGCAGGACTTGATACCCTTTGACTTGATTGACTTTCCAAAAATTCTCGGTGTTTTCATTTCTTTGAATATCTTTCCCCCTTTCCTCAATATCAACTACCCATTTGTTCCCTGTTCTTGCCATTATTACGGTGATTCAAAAGCGTTTAACTTAGAGTCTTTCCTAAAGCTGAGAACAACTCCGCAGATACATGGCAAGCATCTCGCATCTTATTCCATCAGTCTCCCCCACTACTCAATCACGCTATATCATAACACAATTTCACAAACAAATCTGACCCGATAAACCCTAAAGGCACAGTAGAGAAGAAAGAAGAAAAAAACGATATCAACACCGCTCCCTCAATAGATCACATAATATCACTCGTCACACGATTACTCCTCGTATCTCTCCCCACCCACACGCAGCCACCGTGGAGTGCACTCTACTTGAGTACCCTCAAAGACACACCCCTCCAAAGCCAGCGGCTAATGCATGCAGAATGGAGAAAGAATGTAATAAAATAACCTTCAGAGGTACAATATCTGAATTACAGTAGATTAACGACAGGGGAGTTTGGATCTCCCATCCGGCAAACGGCAAGCAAGGGACCGTGGCGAGACAAAAGAAAAGAAACAAATCTGTGGACCAAGTACCGATAGTCTTGCGTTTCCCCCTCCCCCGCAGAGGATAAGAGTACGAGTATACCGTAAAAACTCGGTAGATCCACTATCGGGGATCTCAAGAGCACGACTCCACCAAACCGCAACAGGTTTAGAAGAGTAGGTTAAAAAATTACGAATATCAGTTAATGAGATCCAACA
>Ga0307509_10004269_pt1 | contig 20809 bp, 16 predicted proteins | sample 10_EM_MG_FD_202245 | JGI IMG/M metagenome (GOLD analysis project Ga0307509, IMG submission 202245) | Populus trichocarpa ectomycorrhiza microbial communities from riparian zone in the Pacific Northwest, United States - 10_EM | ecosystem: Host-associated > Plants > Roots > Unclassified | place... | reverse complement strand
TATAAAAAGCTTTAGGGTGTCCCCGGAGTTTGATAATTTATGGCACAATAGTGATATCCTACTTCACAAAGCACCATACTGACTCCTTGTTATCGCAGTTCCTTAAATACTGCTTCTAGAAATTTCTAACTATTTCGGACTATATCATATCTTAAAAAATAAATTAAGACGGAAACGTGTAGTCTCTGAGGAACCTACTCTAATATTAAATTTAAATTAATTATTATTTGGTTTCCTGCTGATTGTCCACCATTACTTTGTACTAAACCACAGGCCTCTTGCCCTCTTTCCTAGCAAGGCTAGAGCATATTTTGATAGTGTTCTAACGAAAGGGAGTAGTTCTAGAGAACAAGGTAAAGTTGTAATATCTTTAAGATTTTTATTTTATAGTTAATACTAATTAACTTTATAAGTAATTAAAGCTTTAGGATCTTCCAGCAAATAGTTTCCTTTTCCGACGCAAGTCAATATATTTATACATAATTTTATTTTGCTACTTATTAATTATATTTTATATGGCCCTTGTATGTTAATAAAACGACTTATATTTAAGTTAAATATAAAAATAAGAACCGTTAAAGGCATTAATTATTTCGATATTCAAAAGGCAGTAGGCCAGCAGGGCTTATCCGGCAAAGCCAACAACTATTAATATGAAATTTAAAACCTAAGATTAGTTAAAAAAAGGGGTTTTCTAGTGTTTTAATTGATTCGAATAATTTTAAATTAGTTTATGGTTACTAAACAATTTACCTTTAAACTCTAATCCAAACTTTCTAATTCGTCTAAAATGTGTAGGGCTAACATTATACTTAACAATGCAACTTTTTACACTAGGTTCATAAGAAATAAAATTATGAGTTTTATAATCATAAACCCAAACACCTAATGATCGAGAGTTACAATTGTTAATTTTAGTATCGGTTATTTTATAACCTTCTTGTACCTTATTAAATGAAAGTAAAAATTTATTTTTCCATGGCAACCCTGAAGCTAAATGGCCTTTAATAGAATTATATTCAATAGGATATATTTTCTGATCTGAACTTAATATACCCGTTCGAGATAGTTCTTTCATACCAAATATTAACTTTTCAGAGCCACTTAAAATTACACCATCCTTGATTTCATATAAATAAAACTTATTGATAGTATTTAATTTTAATCTTTTTTCTTCACTCATAGGTCTTCCGTCATTAGATGAAACTAATAAACTTCTATTAAATGTAGGATATAATAACATCCAAAGTTGTTCTCTAAATTGAATAATTTTTTTTGTAAGTTCTTTAGAATTGTATTCTTCCACAATTATTAATGTAAAACTATTAATTGAGTATTTTTCAATGCTTTCAGCTAATTTCTTACTTACTTTTGTACTATTACCTTCAAGAGAAGATTTAACTCTACCTTTCATAAAATAATCGTGTAATCGACCTTTATTAGTAAAAAATCGAAGAGCAGAACCTACATAAAACAAACCATTTTGTTTACACCATAATATATATACACCTCCTTTATTTGTAAGCTCTTTATGAGCATTAGCTTTATCCTTATTTAATTAAAAAACTCGAACCTTAAATTCAATAGAGTATTGAGTTCTAATTAGATCTATTCGATTAGATAAAGCTTTAAAAAACAGAGGATACTTTGTAAATATCGCTAATGGCATTGTAAAGTTTGAGAAATTTAAATTAGTTCTTTTGTTTATTAAAACTAATGATTTATCATTTATTTTCATATTTATCATTTATTTTCATAGTAATTTTAATTTTATTACAAAAAATGTAGCAGCATATAATACATCTATTGGAGCAAGTTTAAAGTTTGTTGGAGTATTTGAGACTTAATCTACGTCGTATTAACAATACTGTTATCACTTAGGCTCATTATCCTAAGTTTCCATTATTCACATAATGGTTCAGACTATGTCATCAATCGTTCTTATTTTTAGCCTTTGCCTCGAGGCGGTGGCCAAGAGGTCTTCAAATAATAATCAAAACCAAAATTAAAAATAACGATTGCCGGAAATTCGTGTTAGGCTTATTGTTAGTGATACTCACCTATTAGTCGTTGAACCTTCCTGACTTTTTTTACTTTTTAGCCACTGCCACTGTCGGGTAACGATCGTGGTAACGATTAAAAATTCACTTAGTCAAGCTCGGCTGCAAATTTACTTAATTTAAAATAAAGTGATCCTTGCAATTTCTCCGGTTTTCTACTTATTTTTCTTCAAATTTTTTATATAATTAACACAAAATTATTTTGAAAGTAGGGGCTCTTAAAAAAAGGGTTTAAAAATAAAAATATAAATAACTGCGCTATAAACCTATTCTATAAAGCATTGAACTACAAAAATGTGTAGAAACAGTTTCCCTTAATAGATTTAACTGTTTAGCTCCTATTGTTAGGATCCATTGATTCTTTCTATCATGTAAAACCCCTGTATATATGCCCAATTTGTTATTGATAGCTATTGCTAAATTATGAACATCTTCCTTTTGATAACTATTAGTATAAATTCTTACTCTTTTTCTCCCTTTATCGAAATTTCCATCTGTCTGTATTAAATAAGCTAAAACAACAGGATCCAACAATTCTATTATATTTAGAGGTATAATTTTTACGTGTTTGTTTAAATCCTGATTGAAATTATAAAACATATTAAAATAAGGTACAAATATTGGTAAACTTCTAGTTTTAAGTCTATAGTTAGTATAGTTCTTATTTAAACCTTTAACTTCTAAACTCTTAACAGGATTGAGCATGTAATCTTTAAATAGTTCCCCTAAGTGAAATGCAAATGCTTCGTATTTTTGACCAAAGCTCATTTCAAATCTAACATTAGATGTAGGTGAAGATCTGTATAAGCTCCCATCTCCTAACATAATACCAATAAAAACAGACTGTAGATTTAGTGGGAAAGAACTAGAACTCAATGTATTAACCCTACCTGTGGGATTTAATTTTATTTTTTTGTTATTCATACTTTTATTATCCTTTTTATTCTACTTTTTATTATCCTTTTTCTCTGTGAGTGAGAACCCAACTCACGTACCCTATTAATCGGCGAACAGCCGAACCCTTCCAAGCTTCTTCCCCTGGAGGAGAGGATGAGTCGACCAAATATGTTATCATTTAAGCTCTTTATCTTAAATATCTAAATCTTACGATTAAGTTCAGACTATGTCTTCAACTAATTATTCTTTTCTTTCTATTTTAGTCTTTTAACAAACAGGTATTTTATATTTCATACTTTCAATTATATATGGTTTTATTAAATTATGTAGTGTTAAAGCATCTTTAGAATTAAATTTTACTACAAAATATTTTTTTTTATGTAATATTACTTCACTTCTAAAACCAAATTTTTCATTTAATTCTCTACTTAAAATTAAATTTTCAGTTTTAGTATAACTTTGAGTATGAAGAATCATTGTTTTTTTATCTTTATTTAATGAACCATCTCCCATAATCCAGTAAGCTAATCCTCTGTCAGTTAAATGATTTAATATTAAATCTTCCTGTATTGTTTTGATAGCCTTATCATTACTTTTTATATAAAACAAATTCCATATTTCATCAAAGGAATAAAATGAAAAAGTCTTAAACCAGAAACTTTTAATTAAACCTTTTCTTTCTCCATATAAATCTATTCGTTTTCCAGGTTCAACCATAAAACAGTAAGACTTAAAAAGAGAAAATAACTGAATTAAAAATTCTTTTTGAATATAGCCTTGTTCAAATTTAATTAAAGCATGATTGCTTTTTTTGTACATACAAGCATCACTAAGTATCATACCTATTGCTATTTCTTTTAGTTCTGAAGGTAAAGCAGGTAAATTTTTTTTCCATTCTTGCCAATATTTTGAATTAAGATGATAACCATCTCTATAATTTTTAATTTCTTTAGCTAATATTAAGTTTTTTTTCATGTCTGTTTAAATTTTTATTTTATTTCTAGTAATTTTTGATTTATTTATAGTATGTTAGCAGCAGACTTATAAATACATAAGATTTTATAGGACAATTTATATTATTTAATATTTATTTATAAAAATTTAACTGAATCATTTCCACTAGGCTTTAGCCAACCCTTGCTTTTTATTTTAGTATGATTTTTGTTAAGAATAACAAAGGCAAAAGGAAAAATTTTTTAGTTGTTGGGCGCTCGTGTCAAGATTATTGTTTATATTACTCACTTGTTAGTCGTTGAACGTTCTGTTATCACAATTATAATAATTGAATATCGATACCAGCTTCGCTGCAAATTGTCTTAATTAATAGTAAGAGATCTTTGCAATTCTCCCAATTTATACTCGACTATCATTTCACATCGCATTTATCCGAACCTTTCAGTTAAGTTTAGACTATATCTTTATCCAGTTGTATGAATACATATACAAAGCTTATGGATATTGGCGTGTAGTCGTTGAGGGGTTAAAATTCATACAGCAGCTTACACCTAAAATTATTAACTTTCCTGCTGATCGCCCAATCTTTAAATTTTCACTTATTAATTAAAATAAGTATTTAAAGCTCTAAAGGGGTTCCAGTATATAGCCAACTTCTAATCTAATATTTCTATTACAAATCCCCGATGTCCTACTAATTCAATCTAAAAAACACAAAAGTTCTCCGTATCTGCGGATAAAAAAAGACTAAGTATCAATAAGATCAATTTCCATTTCAGATTCTTGATTGCTTTCGAAACCTTCTGTATTTTGTTTAAAACCGACCCCTGCATTAATTTTATAAAGCATTGAATCGTGGATATGTGGAATGATACTAGGCTTTATTTCATCTAAACCTGCTTTTGGTATATAAATTCTTTCATAAATAGATCCGTTTTTACTTTTTTTATGATGAATATTAGTATCCAAATTAAAATTTAGTTTAAGAGCTTCTTTAAGAATATTAACTTCTTCCAATTCGAAGCTATCAGTACATAAAGTTACACCTCCTCTTTTTACTTGTTGACCATCATCCATTATCCAAAATGCTAAACTTCTATGAGTGAATTCCTCCGCGATGTTTTTAGGTATATGTTTTGCACCAGCTTCATCTAAAAACATGTCAGCTAAAGGTCTTAATTCTTCAATAGATTGTGTTCTAAAGTATAAAGAACTATTTTGAGTATTGTATCTTACATCCTGTCTTGAATATGTTCTAACAGTTTCATCCATTAAAGGTAAACCTTCTTTTTTAACTAATTCGTGTAAGAAGTTTAAATAATCAGCTTTTTTACTTGATTGCTCAAAAGAAATAAAAGCTTTATTTAAACCTGTTTTACGAATATGTGCGTCTCCTAAGATAACTCCTATTAATATTTCTCTAAGTGCTTTGTTCAGAATTTATTTATTTTTTATATTTTTTTTTAAAAAAGGATTTTATTTTTTTTACTCCAATATACAGACTGTTATCCTTTTAATTACAGTCTACGTATATATATTTTATTTTATTTTTATTTTTATTTTTATTTTTATTTTTATTTTTATTTTTGTTTTTGCATTTGTTTTGTTTGTTTTTTATTTAGTATAAATTATTAAGGTGCCAAACCGCGGAGACAATGTGTACTCTCGTCCGCGATCAGCCTGTTATCCCTAGCGTAACTTTTATCAATTGATCCCCGTCTATCCCATACTATAGCGAGGGGTCACTATGCCCTACTTACGTATCTGTGCGACTTTTGAGTCTTTCAGTTAAGCATGCTTATCGCCATTGAACCCTGCGCAACCCTTCACTGGTTGATTGATTTCCATTCAATTTCTAGCCATACCTTATAAGTTATATATTAATATTATAAAATAATTTCTTAAAGATTACTAAGTAGTCCTATTCTATAAAATATAAATATAAATATAAATATAAATATAAATATAAATATAAATATAAATAGAAATATAAATAGAAATAGAAATAGAAATACTCAATATCTATTCTCAATATCTAAAAGTTTTTGTTTTAATTAAAAGAAAGTTTTGTTTCTTTTGCATTTGATTTTAAGTTGATATATTTGGATGTACTTTGCTACTCTATTAAAGACGACCGCCCCAGTCAAACTGACCATTAGTCAACTCTCCCTTTTCTTTTTAATTTTAAGGTAAATATAAACCCAATCTTGTTTTTAAGGTTTCCACTATAAATGTCTCTCGACTTACCTATTCACTATTAAACTAGATTGTTCTAGATTCATATGATAACTAACTACAGTAAAGCTGCATCATTTCTTTTTATGTTCCAACTAAGATATTTAATCTTAAGTTTCTTACCTTCACAGATAAGCTCAGACTATGTCATCAATTATTTTTAACTTGTTCGTTAGAACTGCTTTTGCTTTTGTTATTATTTTAATAAAAAAGTAATAATTCTTAGTTTCATAAAAAAAGTAAGAGAAAAAAAGTAAGAATAATTGTCGGATTTTCGTGTTAGGCTTATTGTTAGTGATACTCACCTATTAGTCGTTGAACCTTCGTTACCTTTGTATTAAAAATACTCCACTGAGTAACGCTCGGCTGCAAATTTACTGCTTGCTTTATTTAAATTAAAAATAGAGTTTTCCTTGCAATTTTTCCGATTTATTAAACAGACCCCATGCTATTTTAGGGTCTGTTGAGGCCCCGTTTAGTATTACTACAAAACATCCTCTAAGAACCGCACGTGCGACTTTCATCGCATACGGCTCAAGCATTAAGTTAAGTTTTTTTATTTAGATTTTCTTCTATAATTACTAAAAATATCTCTACCTGAATTCATGTTCATAGCTATAAAAGTCATTTCTTTAAACCCTACCTCAGTTAAATAATGTTTATTTTTTTTTAAGAAGTAAAATTTTTTAAAATCTAGATAGTCTAAAGATTTTCTAGTAAACATAGGGTAAGCATCGAAAAAAGCAATAAATGTTTCAGGAGAAGAATTATAATAAAAAGAGCTGTCATTACATAATTTGGCTTTTTCCAAAGAATTTATATTTTCTTGTCTAGGACTAAGACTTCCAGCATTAAATAATTCTTTAATGGCTTTAAGTATTGAATAATCATGACTACTTTGTGATATAGATAACCTATTTCTCGTTATAATTTTATTTGTAGCCTCTGATTTAGATATTAAAGTTCCAAAGGTACCCTCAGCATCTACAAATGCTTGAACCCAATGAGGGTTTAATATTATTTCCTTTAAATTTAAATAATTAAATAATTCCTCAAAAGATCTATTTCTATTCATCTTATTTTTAATCTCAATTATTTTATTTAAACCTTTTAATTCTAAATGTTCTCCTTTTCTAACTATTTCTGATGCTTCCTTAAAACTTTCAAAATTAAGTTGCTTAGAAGTCTTTAAAGGATAATTATTAAAATGAGGTATAATTTTTGTAATTATATCCTCCTTGCTTTGTACCACGAACCTCATACAATCTTTTGAGGAAGGTATTACTTGACCGCAATCAAAAAACTTCTGTAAATAAAACAAAACAATTTTAGAATGTGCTTTTTGTGTAATACTAATCCTTAAGGAGATTTTGTTCTTAAGAGGTCCTGTACTAGGCAATATTGCTATAATAAAAGAACCTTCACCATCCATAAAACCAGTAACCCAATTAGGATTTAATTGTACTAGCGTAGCAGTACTAGATTTAGTTAAATCTATGTTTAATTCATTTTTAATATTTAATTTTTTCATTTCATTTTAATTCAAGATTTATATTTTTATATTATAAATGTGTTAGCAGCAGACTTACAAATACATAAAATTGGAAATAATAAAGTTAAAAAGAAACTTCCTTCCTAGACTAAATATCTTTAGATCAGAAAAGTCTTCACTAATGATTAATATTAGCAATATCATAAATAATTATTAACTAAATAAAATCTCTGTGTAACCGCTCTGGCATTTGCGATACTTAAAGCAGATATGGTAAAGATAGATTACTTTTGTATATTTTTAAACTTAACACTAATTCAAAGTAGGCATCCTTTCAGATTGGTTAATCTTAACCTATCCCTATCATTACAATAAGGCTTTTGCTTTTTTGAATTTCCTCTACCCACTAACGGTTATTCTACTTCACAGTTAGAACCTCTCGCTTGCGCTAGTCACTATTGGGCTTACCTAGTTTTTAAATTAACACTTTAATGATATTCCTTAGGACTCCACTATATATAAGTTACTAATCAGACCCATTAAGAAAAATGCGGGAATATTTTTCTACAAGTAATACTTATACTTCAAACGTGAATTCACATTACATTGTCCTTAGATATCTAGCTCTTAATTATTAATTAAAAATTAACAGGCTTCATGCTTTAAAATTACTCAGAAAGCACGCTGTTTTGAGCTCAAATAATGGATTATCGGGTGGGTTTTCACCACATTGTTAATTTAAACTTATCTAGTCGCTATTTCTTATTCCAGGTTATTTAAGTTTCCCGTCCCCCTGGAGGCAGCGGGCATCTGCACCCGCAATTCAATTTCACTGAGCAAGTTGTAGAGACAGTGAGACCATCGTTACATTATTGATACCGGACCTCATTTAAAGGCCAACTGATTTTGCTACCTTAGGATCCTCATAGTTAAGACCGCTATTAACCGGATTTTCGATTAGTCACATTTTTATATAACTTCTCTTATATTACTGGCATTGGGCAAATTTCACACAGTATACTACCATATTAATGATTGCACTGTGTTGTGTTTTTAGTAAACAGTCGGGGCCTCCGATTCTGTGCCACCGAAAATGTTAACATTTGCTTTTCATTTTTTTAATATAATATTAACATTAACATTAACCTTTACTTTAAAGTACAGACTAATACTAACCTTTGCTTTTGAAAACCAAAGGCAAAAGTAAAATGCAAAAGTAATAATTTTTAAAATTATAATTCAAATTTAAATTTGCGGTACCTCTTGTCGTCAAACTTATGCTCAGCTCTCAAATTTATCATGCAATTAAACAAATTAAAATTTTGCCTCGCTTAAGGCTGGTATTTTTCTATTTTTATTCATATTTAACTTGATATCTAAAATAGCTTTTATTCCAAGTGGAGTTAAATGTTTTTTTATTTTCTATTAATTTACATACTTTTTTAAAGTCTTCAAAATCTGAGCTTTTTACACCCTCTATAGGGTATTTTTCGAAAAAAGGTATTATTTTTTCATTTATATCAGTAAATTTAGCTATTTGAAGATGTACACTTTTGTCCTCTGAAATACCTACTTTTTGTTCATTATAATTTAGATTAGAATTTAGATTTTTAGAGTTACTACTAAAATAAGTAGCTAGACCTTTAAGTACATCTAAGTCTCTTATGTGTAAATGGAATGAATATAATAATGAAACTCTATAACCTATATTAGTATTAAGCTTCCTTAATCTAATTTGAAAAGATCCATCCTTTTGGCCGAGGCCACAGGCAGAGGCACCACTAGTAAAACCAGCGATCCAAAAAGGGTCAGGTATACCCTTAAATTTATATTCTAGTCTATTTACAGGAATAACTACAGGAAAGGCTTTAGTTAATTTATCAGAAATTCCCCAATTCAGAGAACTTTTTAAAGTAACTATTTTTAATAAACCTTCTTCAGTTAAATGTTCTCCATTCTTTATCATCTCAAAGCATTGTTTAAATAATAAAAAATCAGAAACCTTAGCTGTTACAAGGGGATATTTATAAAAATGATTAACTATTACTTGTAACTCTTTAAAGGATTCAACAACATATTGAACGCAATTTTCTCCACTTTTTCTTATTTTTCCTATGTGAAGTGTCTTTTTAATATCTTCTAATATACTAAGATCTTTTTTATGCAACTTAATTATAAAAACAGGTAAAACTCTCCACTTGATTTTTAATTTAGCATCTGGCCGAATTCCAATTGAAAAACAACCTTCTGCATCTGTAAATCCACTGAAAAACCAAGGATTTAAAACATTTCTCCCTTGCCCTGAGGGTAGATTAGAAAATGTTATCGCGCAAGCGGGATTTAATTGTTTAGACGGGATTTTGATATGATAATGACTTTCGCCGCCCGTTAGAGTACACCTTAACCTTGGAATCGATACCGATCCAAAATAACTACCGTCTACTCGTTGCTCTTTTACATATATTTCCTTTGGCTGTGGGTGTGGAAATTCTGATTTAGATCCGCGATAACCCATGTCGTTTTCACTCATCTTTTGACTTATTACCATACATGGGTAATTACTCCATCCACTAAAAGCCTTTCGACTATAGCTTGGTATCAAAAGCTTTAGGGTGTCCCCGGAGTTTGATAGTTTATCCCACTTAAGCATTTTTCCATAACGCTTTGCAGGTGATATTGCCGAGTTCCTTAACAACTTTTAGCTCTACGCCTATGTATACTCTACCTATGAACCTGTGTCGGATTAGGGTACGGTAGTTAAAAATATTCTTTTCCTGGTCCCAACTTTCAAATTAGGACTTTCTATTTTATACTCATCAGCAATAGCATTTGCTATAGTCCTTAGAGGCCGCATTAAAACAAAACGGTTAAACCTTTCTCATTTGCAACCCTTTCATATTCGGCGAATTCCATTATAGGAACTTTTTACGTTACTCATGTCAGCATTCTCTCTTCAGTAACCTCAAAATAATGAAACACTATTTTTTCAACAGTTTTACTGAATGTTCTACTACCTAAATTAAAACTAAACTAACTAAATTTTAAGTTCACTGCACTGCACTACTTACTACTTACTACTTAATTAAATTTTAAGTTCACTTAATTTTAACCAACACGATATCGGTTGATTGTTTAAGACCCGTTAAATTTTCGGCGCTACTATCTATTATTTATAATTCTAATCTATTATTTTATTTATAGAATATATTTTAATATAAATAATTAACTGCTGATGCGTTGTTACTACGATCATTAAAAGTAGCGACTGCCCGTTTCTCCTATGCTACTTTTCTCCTTTATATACTGACCTGATTCAAATCAAATAAAAATAACTACTTGCCTAGAGGATAGGGTAGGGTACCATACCCAAGCAACTCAAAGTTTTAAACAAAGGGATGTATTACTTGTATTACTTATTTATCCTTAGATTTCACTATTTCAATGTATTGTGACTTACTTAAATTTCGGTGTTTTCCTTTTTTGTTCATATTATACGCCAAATCTATCGCATTTAATTTACTTTCTAAGCTTCAAAGCTTTGCTTAGTTAACATAATACTAATAGTTCTAAATTTGACATAGTGGATAGATTTCTCTGAAAATACAGGGTGTTTATCTATAAAAGGTATTAAAATATCGACAATTTGATTTAGACCTGTTACAGTATAAACAAGTTCTTTTTTAGTACCTTCTCGAATAGATCCTATTTTTCCTAACTTTTGTTTTACAATTTCTAATAAAGGTTTAGAAAATAAATCATTAGTTATATTGAAACCAGTTTTAATTTCTCCATTTTTTTGGAACGAAATAAAAAAACTACCGTCACCATCAATGAATCCGGATATAAAGTTATTAGAAACAATAAAATTTCCACTATTTAATAATCAAATTTTTGCTATTATCTCTTTATTTCTTTGGGTTGTAAATTCTGATGCCTCTTCATCTACTCCTAAAATAGTAAACAGTTTATCTATCGTTTCTATATTTCTATTTGTAGTTATATTCATTGATAAAGCTAATTTTAATAACTCTCTTCTTTCTTGTATACTTCTTTTTTCTTTGTTAAATAAAGCAGTAACTATTTTACTAAATAGTTTAAATGCATGATATTTAGCGAAAAATATAGGATAATTATTGAAATGAGGAATTATTATATTATACAATTCAGCGAGTCTTACCACTCCAAACTCAGCAGTATGCTTCTTAGTGTTAATTGTAATATTACCACAATTAAAATAAGACTGAATGCTTTCTAATATAAACTTAGAATAAAAATCAGCAGTTATTGTAAACTTAGGTTGAAATTGAATACCGAATAGATGTTTAGGAGCTATTTTTATATTGCAAAAAAAGGATCCATCAGCTTGAGTTAATCCACTAATGTAATCGGGAGATAATTTAAATTGTATTATTTGTGGTTTTTCATTTTCAAAAATTTGGTTCATAAATAAATTTGTTATTTTTTTTGTAGTTGTAATTATTTTTTTGTTTTTTTTATATAAAGTGTAAATTTTGTAGATTAAATTTTTATTTTATTATTTTAACTCAGGTTAGGGGACTAGCCTTCTAAGTGATTAGTCGAACCAACAACTACCTAATTTTTAAAGTTCAATCGAAAGAGATACAAAATTTTATTTATAGGAAGCCGTTTCTTTCTCGACTATGTACCAATGCTTTCACATTGGATTAGACTATGTCCTAATAATTCGCCTACCTGCCAGTTTAAGCAGCTAGTAGTTCCTTTAGCAGAAAAATTTATGCTTTTGTTTTCTAAAGGATTTTAATTATTCTAAGCGTTTAGTCGTTGAGGATCCTACTCTATATTATAAAAATATATTTGGTTTCCTGCAAATTGCCCACCGTTGCCTCTTGCCTCTTTATGTTAGTAGGTCGTAGACCAACGCAAAGCATAGGTGGAGGCAAAAGTTGTAATATCTATATAAATTATCACTAACTATTTTTACTTCTGCTTTTGCTTTTGTTCTTACGACAAAAGTCATAATTCTTATTTTTAGTCAAACGCAATGAAAAAGCAAATGTTAGTATTATAAGCTTTAAGGGTTCCTTGCATATAGCTCAGTTTTTTTTTATATGAGCCCAGCAGCCTGTTGGATCTAAGCTCACTTCACAGCTGTATTTGATTTGGCTACGTCCTTATTTTCACTTAACAATCTATTTGGGACCTTGATCGGTGTTATCGGCTGTTTCCGTCTTGACTGCCCAACTTAGCATGAGCAGTCTGAATATCTACCATCAATTTATGTTATTCCGAGATTCGCTTCCAAAGGTAAGATTTACTAGATCCCCACTTGCTAAACGAATAAAATTTAAAATAAACCTTTGCTTAAAAAGTAATTATGATAAATTAAACTGTTGGGAACTGCCTTGCTGTACCTCCATAAATTTGTGCCTTTTTTTATATAGGCTAAGATAGACGTCATACTTAAATATGTTTCGTAGAAAACCAGCTAGCACCAGGTCAGATTGGCATTTCCAATTTTGTTTCTTTTTTTATTCTATATTTCACAATATAGTTAAGACTATACCTTCATCTCTACTTTAACTTTAGGTTAATTTATAATAATAGTAAAAATATTAGCTTTAATAAATGTTAGCATATGGCTATATGTATGTAACGATTAAGAAGGGTTTAATTCTTTTTTTATCTACCCCTCCTTCCCTTGCCTACGGGACAAATTTTAGTAAGTATTCAGATTTACTTATTTTTCTACCTTTTCCTCCTTTATTCATATCTCAAGCCAAATCTACTATTGTTTTCAATCCTTCATCTGTTTTATATCCATTATTCTTTATAAGTTCAGCTACTTTAATAGTTTTTTCAAAATGATTTTGTTTTATTGTATTAAATTTAATATCCTTAAGCTTAGGATATATTTTATCTAACATATCTTCTACATTTTGTACTTGGTATCTAGCTGCATTAGATTGTAATTTATAAACAGTACCACAATTAAAGAAATCAACTAGATCATTTAATACTGAAATAGAAGATAATTCACATACTACTGTAAAATTAACATTAATTCTTCTTCTAGTAGTGACAAAAGATACATTAAAACTACCATCTCCGTCTATTAATCCTCTAACAAATTCTAGTGTTAAAGGTTCTTTGTTATTACTTGTATTATTAACAAGTACAATATCTAAAACTGTAGGAAGTCCACCAAATTTCTCAATTAATTTTTTTACTAATATTTCTTTAGAATCATCTGTTCGTAAAGATGTTTCTTTATTCATAAAATAAGATAAATTAAGTATTTGAATTAGTCCTTCTAATGTTAAATTTTTTTTTCTTTAATCATTAAAGCTACTGTTTTAAATATATTATAACCTACTAATTTACTTCCTCTTAATGGATATTTATCAAATAAAGGCAATAGTACTTCAACTATTTCATCTATAGATTTTACTACGAAAATTACGTTTTGTCTATTGTTATAGACTTTTCCTATACCTAATTTTTTGTGAATTTCTATAAATAAGTAAAATTCAATTTTAGATTGAGTAATGTTAAAAATAGGTACAGGTCTAATAGGTAAACCAATTTTTTGACTCATAAAGCTAATTACAAAGCTACCGTCTGATTGAGTAAAACCTGATATTCAATCAGGTGTAATATTAAAGTTTTTATTCATATTTTTCATTTTTATATTTTAATGATTAGTTTATACTTCTTATAAATATGTTAGCAGCAGACTTACAAATACTTAAAACTAATACTATTAAATTAACCATGTTTAATTTGAAACTGTAGAGAGCTAGCGTGTTGCAACTATAATATCGTAGTGCGTAGTGCAGGATACGACATTATAAGAGCCTTAATTTTTCAATTAAAGTCGTTACGGGGTAGTATCTAGCTTTATAATTAGGTGATACTAACGTTCATAAAACAACAAAAATTTTTTTATTTTTTATCAATATACTTTTGCCTTTGGTTTGCAAAAGCAAAGGTCAGTTTATAAATACAGATGTTTCTAGAAAGATACTACTTCCCACGGTATTGCCTTAATATTTATTTAAGGTTTCCACCGTTATGAGCTAGTTCTTATAAAGAGAATTACTTCTCAATGCGGCAAAATGCTCTACCGCTTACCAAAACTCTTCGGAGAATTATGCAACATTCAACCGTTCGATCCATTATAATCTGGTCTTGGTAAGATCACCTGGCTTCCATGGAGATCAATTTTTATCATGCAATTTAATTTATTTTGCTCTACCTTTATTCATTCCTGATTTTATTGTTCTAATTAAATTTAATCCTTCTTGTGTAAGATGTGCCTTATTACTCATTATTTTAGCAACAGTACACCAATCTAAATAATCACAAAATTTAACACCTTTTAAAGGATATGACTCAAAGAAAGGTATAATTTGTTCAATTACTGTTGAAAATTTATTTATTACTAGTGTTATGGCAGGATGTCTTGTATGTTTTTCTATCGATCCAGATCCAAAATATTTCATTATTAGCTCAATTAATTTAGAATCTCTTTCATGTTGTGGGATTCTAAATCTCAATTGTACAGCAAATCCTACATTAGTTTTGGAACTGTAAATTTTAATATCAAATGTTCCCTCACCGTCGACAAAACCCGAAATCCAATTTGGATCTGGTATTATCTCAGTTTGTATTAGAGGTCTTTCAATGGTTACATTAGTAACAACAAAAGCTGGAACAGGCAAAGCCAGCTCTTTAAACTCAGATTTAAATGAATCAGATAAACCTAAATTCATAGCTGCTTTAATGTTGATTATTTTATTAAATCCTTCAATAGTTAGGTGGGCTCTATTATCCATTAATTCAACTATTTGTTTAAAGAGTATAAAATCCGCTCCCTTTTGAGTTAACAAAGGATAATTTAAAAAATGAGGAATAATAATATTTACTAAATCTTTAACACTAGATACTGAATAAAAAGCCAAGTCTCCGCTTACACTAACAGAACCGAGACCTCCAAAAAATTGCTGAATTTTTAATAATAAAGGTAAATCTCTGACATGAAGACAAATTTGAAATTTAGATTGAATTCTCCAACCTAATTTTAGTTTTTTTACTTTGTCTATAACAATACTAAAAGTGCCTTCTGCGTCAGTAAATCCTGTTACCCAATAAGGGGATAATTGAACATTTTTTTCAGATTGTAAAGTAGAAAAATAAATTTTAAATTGTTTAGAAGGGTAATTGATTTGATAATAGCTTGCGCCACCCATTAGAGTACACCTTAACTTTATAGCTTGTTGAGCTAAAAAGCAACTACCGTCTACTCGTTGCTCTTTGACAGAAACTCTATTTGGACTTTGGGTTTGTAGAATTTCTGATTTAGATCCGCGATTGCCCATTTCATTTTAATTCATCTTGTGACTTATTACCTTACCTGAGTGATTACTTCAGCCACTTACCCGCTTTAGCGGATAGTTTGGTATCATTAGCTTTAGAGTGTCCCCGGAGTTTGATAGTTTTACCCAAAATAGTGCTTTCCCAGAGCACCTGTCGGGTCTAATAGAAGTAACTTACCCACTACTACTGAATTTAAAAATAATTAAATTACTTTAGTCTAGTCGCTTTCGCTAAGGTTATTAACCTTGCTACTCCTATTAACTTGCTGACCCATTATGCAAAAGGTACGCCGTCATACATTACTTCTTAGGAAAGTAGTATTTCGACTGCTTATAGAGTTACTAATTCATGATCTATTTCACCATTCCCCGTTTTCTAAATATAAATATAATATCTGTATTTCATTACAGAAGAAATTACCAACACATGCAAAAGTGGGTTTCTTAATTAATATAATAATAGAAGAGATTAAAAATAAATAAATAATATTAATATAATATAATAAAATTCTTTTTTGAATCTAGGGAATATTTAGTATACTACTTGCTTTTCAAAATTTTCCTTTACAGTACTTTTTCACTATCGCTAAATTTATAATACTTAGCCTTAGAGGATGGTTCCCCTGTATTCCGACAAGTTTTCTCTCATCGTACTCAATTTAAGTAAATATATTAGATTTAGAATTTTATTTCTTTTCTTTATTTAATATATTATTATATTTTACATCGAGTTTAAATTAATTAAAATTTTAATCTTAATCTTAATCTAAACTTAGACAACTTATTCAGTTATATAAAATTAACTTTACAGGACTCGAATACCTTATTTAGTACAAAAATACATGAATATAATAATATATGAACTCTTTTTTATTTTTTTTTAAGGTATGGTATAATATTATAACTATATATTTGTTTTATCTGTTTGAGAGATTTCAAGTTAATTTTATTTTTTGTGTATACAAATTTAAATTTAATTAAAATATACACGATAGGGCTTGTCCGATTTCACTCACCATTACTTTCGGAGTCTCGGTTGATTTCCTTTCCTTTCCCTAATAAAATGTTTTACTTCAGGAAGTGTTATATTAAAAAGGTTTTCCTTAGGATCGCTTAGTGTGCTTAAACAAATTCAAATCTATTATATTTTCTTTTTTGTTTTTGATTATTTCTCCCTCGTTCTTCGCGGTTCCTCCGTTTCCTACGGGTCCTACGGGTCCTACGGTTCCTACGGGTCCTACGGTTCCTCCGGTTCCTCCGGTTCCTCGCTCTCATTTTTCTTTGTTCTACTTCTACTACTACAATTTTTCTCCTTCATTCTCAATTTTCTTTGTTCTACTACTGCTATTAATCGCCTTCCTGTCTAATCAGCCTACTGCTCTAAAATCTAAACTAAAAAAGTTAAATAGACCTTAAATTTATTCATATATAAGCTTTTGGTATATACCTCCTTATTTATAAATTTGCTTTTTTGTTCCTTAATAACCCCTTTAAATTACTTTATTTTATTTTTTTTAATGTTACTACAATAATTGTCATCGATACTTTTATTACCCCCTAATGAATTAATTTGTATTTTCAGATTTTAAGTTTGTTCGTTTGAGGAGACCTACAAATTTTACTAAATCTTAACTTCATTCTCTTACTGCTTTAGCTTTAGTTTTGTTTGAGTTCATGTTATATTTAGAGTTAGAGTTGGTGTAAAAGTAATAGAAAATTGGTGTAAGAGTAATAGAAAAACAAAGAAAGGGTGCAAAGCCCACAAGAGTTAAGTCACTAGATAAATCAAAAGAGTCACAAACTGTGGAACCAGATAAATAAAAAGAGTCACAAACTGTGGAACCAGATAAATCAAAAGAGTTACAAACTGTGGAAGCAATTAAAGCATAATTTACAGGATCATTAAAATAAGCAGTAATTAATGAGTGGAATAAAGCAAGCGAAAAACCACAGGCGCAGGAAAAGACCAAAAGATAAAGATGTAAAAGTAAAAACCAAATATATTTTTTGAGTTTAGTTCTCTCTCCCTATCTCTCCCTCTATCTCTATTGCTCTCTCTCTATCTCTCTATTTGTTCACATTGACAATGACCTAGCATCACCTAACATTAGAGGAAGGAAAGATTCTATGCCTAAGTCAAGAATATAATCAACAGATATATCGCATGAGACACAAATTCAAACAGAAATAGAATTTAGAATTAAAATTAATGTCGCAATAAGCAATGATAATTGCATAGTGTTCAATTCAAAGACAAGATGAAAATTGATGTTCAGTAGAAAAAACTAAATTAACAAAAATCAATTAATAATTATAGAAGAACAACAAGTATAACCATTAGGTTAGAACTAGATGAAAAAATCTCAAACTTAAATACTGTCAAGGTCATTAAAATATCCATTCTATTCTCTTCTCTTCCTATTCTTATAGGATTTTATAGCGGTTGCTATGTTTAAAATTAAAAGTGCGATGATGGCTTAATCTAAAAAGTGAGATGAATGCAAATGCAAAGGTAAATGCGAAGGTAAAGGCAAAAATTGAAAAGGCAAAGGCAAATGAAAAAGTAGAAAGAAAGGCTAAGGTAAAATGCCAATGCAAAGACAAAGGCAAAGATAGAAACAAAGATAGAAACAAAGATAGAAACAAAGATAGAAACAAATGAGGAGAATAAATAAGCAATCGCAAAGGTAAAGTTATTTTTTTGAATTTAAGATTAAATTAAAGATAAAATTAAAACAAAAATTAAAGATAAACTCAAACTCAAAATATATTCCCATTATTCTTATGATTCTAACATTACTATCATCTATAGGAGGTTTCTTATCAAAGTAATAAGTTTTTAATCATGAATTTAGATGAAAAATATTGGAATTTTTATTAAAGGTATGTATTAAGATCTCAACAGAATTTACAGAATCAGAGGAAAAATAACAGAATGCACAGATGCTCTCACACTCGCAAATAGGAACTGAAGTAGTAAGAGAATAAACTAAATTTTTATTTTCTTTTAATTTTTTGTTTAAATTTTAATGCAGGATAGAAAGTATAAGGCTGAGTTAAAGAACTATAAAAACCATAACCAAACTCTATAATAAGTATTTGTATAAGCACCATGTCAAGAAAAAATAATACTAAATCAATAGTGTCAATTTCTCATCCCATATTCATATTCATATTCATATTTTATTTATTTATATTATCTTTTGTTATCCATAAGCAAAAAAACACAGATAACAAAAACAAAAACAAAAACAACACAAAATTTTTCTATTTCCCTATCGACTAAGGTAAACCAAGGCTTGCTATTTTTTTATTAATTCTATCGATTTTATTAATTCTTAATTATTAGTTACATAAGTTCTGTACGTAAAGCGTTGAAGGTTATATTTTTAATCCAGAATATAACTCTTATAGAAAGGATAATAAGGACTATCGCTTATAACTAATCAATTATATCAACATGTTACAATGCAACACTACACATTTTTTTGTTACAGCCAACACACATCTAAAGATTACGAACCACCGTACCAAAACAGACTTAAAACTCTGTTCAAAAAGAGTCGATACTCTTTTAATCCAACTCAATTCTACTTCTATTTTTATTTGAAGATCCAAAAGACCAACCATAACAAAAACAAACACAAAAACCACAGATAAAAAAACAAAAATTATAGACTCGAAAAAAAAAAAAAAAAACTCCCACCCAAACAAACTTAATGTATCCCAACCAGACATATTTTTTAAAGGCTCGAGAGGGCTCCATTGAACCAGTGATCCATTGATCCAATGATCCATTGAAACACCTTTCGCAGAGAATTTATTAATCAAACCACCCACCCAATCAATTAATTAATTTATTTAAAGAAGCAAGCAACAAACCAAACCACAGATTTTAATTGAAGAAAACCACAGATTTTAATTGAATAAAACCACAGGTTTAAGGAAGGATGAGTTAAAAGGGTTAACAATTTCAAATTTTCTGTAATCATTTTTGTTTTTTGTTTTTTTTAATAAAACTTATTATCCTTATCCAATATAATATCGGTTAAGTGTTAGATTCTTTAACTTAGCAATAATGTTTATACAAGAGTTTTCTTATATAATAAATTTTATACTATTTAATAACAATATCTTCTGCAGCGGAATTCACTATTATAATATATTTGGATTAAAGTTTAACGTTTCTTACTAATTTGTTTGTCTTGTAATTAATACCATTTTTGTTTTGACTAATAGTAATAAAATAAAAACGATATTTTCTTAAACCTTAAAAAAAATGTTTTAGTTAAAATTATAAAACTTATAAATATCATACCTCCTGTACATAAAACAAAAATAAAATTCTATTACAATTAAAGATAATCGAGTGTTTTTAGATATTTTAAATATTTTAGCAAATAAAGGACTTTTTTGACTCAAATCCTTATGAAATTTAATTTTATCAGAATATATTATAACTATAAAGTATAATATAATATTTAAAACACTAAGTAAAGATAAAACAGAAAAATAAAAACCATTAAAAAAATTATACTATAAAAAATTAAGATCTACACCCTCTATTGCTACTGGTACACCACCTATCAGACCACTTAAATCAATACCAACATATTTAAATAATTCCCCAAGTAACAAGTAACAAGTAACAAGTAACAAGTAACAAGTAACAAGTAACAAGTAACAAGTAACAAGTAACAAGTAACAAGTAACAAGGATCAATAAAAATAGTTTAAATAAATCAGACTTTGTTTCTAATAATGATTTAGGTAAAAGAACATTTACTACTTTTAATTTAAATAAAAAGAATAATA
>Ga0307509_10004268_pt1 | contig 20814 bp, 16 predicted proteins | sample 10_EM_MG_FD_202245 | JGI IMG/M metagenome (GOLD analysis project Ga0307509, IMG submission 202245) | Populus trichocarpa ectomycorrhiza microbial communities from riparian zone in the Pacific Northwest, United States - 10_EM | ecosystem: Host-associated > Plants > Roots > Unclassified | place... | reverse complement strand
GGCTTTGATTGGAGTATTCGGTGTGCTCGAGCCAATCGAGCAACCGTGTTTCTGACTTTTAATTTCCACAATTCCCGATCTTTTCGACCGGAGGCTGTAGAAACCCTAACCCACCCCACTCGCTGAACTTATCAAGATCCCACCACCCCCACCTGCGGCTCTTGAGGATCAGAACGGCTTGGCAACCACCACTAATCTCCCGCCCCCATCATGCTCCACCAGTGCACACCCGTCCCCAGAACCCCCCCCCTATCAGCGCCTATTCATCCTCCTTTCCCATCACCACGCCTTCAACAATCAGCGTTCCTGCCTCATCAGCCGCGTTCTTCCCATCCGGCGATGAGAAATCCGACGCGACGAGCATCGCGTCCAACATCCCCGTCTACAAAGTCGCTTCGGTTCTAGAACTCTATGTAATACCTAGCTTCCCCCCTCCATCCGTGCACAGGCTCCGGTTCCGTGGTCCGTCCGAGATACCTTAGGAGACCACCTTCCGGGTGCTCAATGCCGATGGACGCGACTTATCTCTTGACCGAGTACTCGATAAAAAACTCCGATGGGCGATGCTTGGTGGACAATAAGATTGGTCGCTGTCAAGGGACCCTGTGGGTTTCTACTCACTACCAGAATTCCTGTGAGACATTCCCGAGCTTGTGAGATCGCTCCCCGGGATTACATCTTAGGCTGCCATGTAACTAATTGCTCGCCGGTGGTGTGCTAGTGCCTCATCCCGATATTCCCTCGCCCGGTTCCGCACATTTGGTGGGGTTTCGTTAGATTTTGAGGTTCTTTTCATCCTAGGAGTGGTGGTTAGTGTGACGAGTGGGATTGTGGTTGTTACGAGATGGAAGGAGGAGTACGCCTGACATTCCGTGCCCACAATTTTTGGCAGGATGTGTCCTGAGAGGCTGTAGGAGTGGCAGGGGGAGAGAAAGGACTGAATGAACGGGGCAAGGGCCAATCTGAATGGAAGGCGAATGTGGGATTGGCTGTCAGGGGTAGGCTATTTTGCGGACAAGGTGCATGTGCGATTACACAAAGTATGGAATATCGCTGCAGAGTGATTTCCGCACACTCGGTCATTGATGAATAATTTAAACATTCTCCTAATTTTGACTAAGTGCCGCAAAGTGATTCCCATATAGGCGCGTGCAGTAACATATCTAGCCAGCCCCCCGCACCAACCACCATTCACACGTACTGGCCACACCAAGACGGCGACCGAGCACAATCCCCCATCTCGCGCCCTCTCATTCAAAGTCAATATTTGTTCTGCTGCCCTCTAGAAACCCTTAATTGCAGCCAAAATACCATATCATATGTGCACTGCAAACACTAGAGTAATTGAAAACCTATTAAGGATATATAGTTGCCTCTCCCCATAGCTTCCGTTGCCTATGGCTTCTCGTTCTTCTCAGCTCAAGACTAAAAGAGGATATTTTCGTCTCGATTTTGTCCCGCAATCCAAAGGGGGGAATTCTAGACGCCTAGCATCATTCTCAATTATCCGAGAATTTACCCGAGAGGGATTAAAGGTCGGTAAGCCACAGACCGACAATGACCCACTCCAACACTATCACCAGCGGAAACGGCGTGGGGCGGGGAGAGGGGTTGAAGGGGCTGAAGGGTCTTCAATAACCTTATTAGACAAATCTCACAGCTGTTCTATTCTTGTAGAGCCTATTGCTGCTAGTATGTATTTAGTTGTAGCTTCCAGATATTTACATGGCCGAGTAGGGTACTGGCACTGAAATTCAGGAACAAGGGCTGGCCAATTTACAAAAAGAGACAAGGAGCCAAGACCCAGAGGAAAAAAACAAGCAGGTAGATATCCCAGTAATATCGCGAATTAATCCCACAGAAATTTGCCTCTCTAAGACAATTTCAATCACCTCCAAGCCTAATGTGAAATTGCGTAGGTTTTAGCGGCGGAATTGTTGATTGATTGACCTATCTCAATAGATAATGACAGACACAACTCTCATATAGCCACCCTTCCCGCACATAGACAGTGCACACAACCAAGTGACAAGGAAGACAGTTCTAGGCTAGCGCATGGGAACAAAAAAAAAGCTAAAGCAACAAAGGAAACAATAAAGTAGCATAACGCAACACCTAAAAGGATTGTCGATCCGAGTGATATATTGTGATCACACTCCCCTCGCCCACTATAGTGATACCGATTCCTACTAGCCATAGCAAGACTAAGATTGGGCAGAATCCCCTGCCCCTGATGCACCCATTTACAGCTCTCCCTTGCTCCGCCGGCCGCTAGAACAGCTCTATAGCATTCAAAACAGTATATTGCATGTGCGTCATGGAAACTGGAGTAATTGAGAACCTGGCTAGGACTTGGGGTTACCTCTCCCATAATATCCACTCCATGATACCTTGTTTCTTATTAATCTCAACTAAGGGCAAAAATCGCATTTTTTTCTTTGTGTTCCCTCCCTATAGTCCTATAGGTCAAATCCTAGGCAAATAGAAGCATGCTCGGTTATTACAGAATATCTCCAGACTAGGATTTCAACGTCTGTAAACAACAAGAGATAATAGCGCACTCCTTCAAAACTGTTACCGGCACTAGAGAAAATGGAATCAAGAGGGATGCCTCTTCGGGTTTGAAGAGATTTGAACAACCTCATTAGCCAGATCTCACAGCTACTCTATTCACGTGGACTCGGAACTTGTTCCTGTCAATGTGTTTTGTTGCAGATTACTGATATTCAATCCAGACCTGAGAAGAGTATTTGCCCTCAATCAACCCGAAGCTAACCAGTTCGCTGAGTAGGTTGGGGGAAAAAACGAAATAAACCATGGAAGCACATGCCCTGCCAGTATTCAAAATTGGCCTGCACCCCTATAACCACCAACGCAATTTCAATCAGCAAGACCAGAAGAAAATAAGAGACACGGGTGATATTTCGTGACACAACCTCGCCTAATTACTGCCAATTATGCAGCTGCGCATACCTCCAAACTCTTTGCGGCACGTCTACGACGTACTGTACCTTGCTGCTCAACTCCTTTCAATTTGTATCTGAATTTAAGAATTACCAGCCACTACCAAACATTCTCTAATGCCTTAAACATCCTTCTAGCTCTCTCACACATTGTTTTTTAAGTCTTTGAAAAATAATTCTTCCATTTTCTTTCCGCTCTTTTACAACTTTTAGTTTCATGTGGTGGGACTTTTTTTTCGGTTAATTCAATAAATTTCATTATAACTAATGGGAGCCTTGCCGGTTAAGCTGGAAACTGACGTTGAGTCGTATGGCACGTTGCAGACGTGCTGCAAATATTTTGGAACTGCACGCAGTTACATATTAGGCAGGAACCGCAAGAATATCATCCATCTTTTCAACCACCTAATCCCCGACCTCTTCACGCTGCGCGATCGGACAGCCCATGGGTACACTGGGGCGCTCTACCTAATAACATTGGCGGATCTATCCCGCTTAATCCAAGATGAGGATAGCTGGCCGCAACCGAGCTTGTGGCAACAGCAGCTCCTCTCAGAGTGTTTTCATAGCTTACTGGGGGACTATTTAGAGGTAATGTATGATAAGACTCCGGAGAGGTGTGGGGGGGGTGTGAGTTTGAGGCATAAGTAGAAAATGCGCAAATAGCATAATGTTCAACCAGGACTGGCAGCGGTCGGGGGAGGCATGTGGCGGCAAGTGTCAGGGCTATCTGTAACCAGAGGGCAACCAACAGAGCGATTGTCGCGGCTAGCGAGGCCATCGGCATCTTAAGGAGAAAGGACTAGAAGGCCCAATAAATTATAGACGGGGAAAATCTATCACGGTATTGGTACAAAGGTATTAACCTGAACAGACAGGGATATATTTGGCTGCTTAACCTTGAATAACTGTCCCATAACTGCTTACCGGACCCTGGTACAACATATAATCCGACAAAAGTCAGATTGGAGCTAAAGGGAATTAAAGTAAAACGAAGGCAACCGAGCCAACTGGAGGGCACGAGGAACGCGAACTAACCACGGTTTGCCATGGTTTAAACTTACCCGCGGTGCTAGCAAGAAAATCCGAGAAAACCTATTCTATACCAGCCGATCTCGGGCCTTCCCTATAGAATACCAGCGAGGTTTTTTTTCTCCCGGCGGGAAGCACCATGTTTCGCCCACAGCCAAGAGGGTTGTACTTCTACCTCTAAGCAAGAAAACCTAATCACAAAAAATCATAATTTTTTATATATAAATATTTCATAAAAATACGACAGAAATACAGCTGAATTTTAGAATTTTCTCTGGCACCAAAGGGCTGCTGTGAAGATGGCCTGTGTCGCTTAAAAATCACCCTTTAAGGAAAATGCTACATGAGGCATGCCGCCAAGCTATGTTGAGACAATGCTTCTTACCTTGTTTGGCATTATGGGGGATCAGTGGGTGAAACATCGCACTTTGCTGGGATTTAATTCCATAAATTTATACTATGTAAAGGTCTAAACCGATCTGGTATCTGAACCTTACGGCAGTACTTGAGGTACGCCAGCCCATAACAAAAACAAATAACTGGGATAAAAAAACGTTGCTGGCGTTCTGTCGGAGTGGTCTGAGATCGGCTGATAGAATACCGTAGGTTTTCTCAAGAAAATCCGCCAATCCGACTTTTGCCGGATAAGAGGGTTAGTGGTTGTTAGCCAGGTCAGGCAAGTCACGGATGTGGCGGGACGAGCCCGAACTCGTGTGGCGCGAGGAGCTCATTCGTTCTTTCCACTCGCCAAAAATTAGCGTAGATTGGCGGAGTATCTGCCGTAAAAAAAGGCAGTTACAAACACGGTAGTTTCAATTGCAGAAACCTCTTCCTACCGATAATTTTTACCGACCCCCCGAGCGCCAGCAGTTTGTTAAGTTAAGCTACCTGGGTTGGGTGATGAGAGTAGGTGACGAAGGGTTTTTCATATGATTTTTTTAGAGAATACCGGGAGTCTAGGTGGGGCGATAAGCCTGGAGGTTCTTGAAGCTGGTGGTGGCGATATTCAGGATGGAAAAGAGGAGGGCCGGGGGGGTGGAAAGGACCAGATTGCTGCAGTATATCGTGATCTCCGGGGCTTGGTACTGAAATGTCGATTCTGGGCCACAAGAGAAAAGAATGTCGATAGCAGTAGAATCAATTCTCCGGGTAGAATGATATCACGAACGGAAAAGAAACGAAAAGTAAACAAGCGATACTACCGGAGGGGCACGAAGTAAACAGAATCACGAAGTTCCCGATAAAGAAAGAAAGAAAAGTCACGATTGCGTTTCGAAATCACCTCTTTTCCGGAGGTTGTCGTTGTCCTCTGTTGTTGTCTGCTCTTCAAGGTACAGGTCCGCCCCTGTGCCCATGTATCTACCTACAGCCACTTAAAAACCTTTCTCCCCCCTGTTCATATCACGTAATCCCAAGCTAGCCCATCTCGTCCACAATGCTAACTACCTATCTACAAGGTAATAAAAACTATCTATATGTAGAGTGTTGTAACTGTAAACACAATTTTATACGCCATAGTACGTACAAATGAAACGGCGAAATTGTTTCGGGTGTTGATTTTCTCGATAGGAATCTGAAAATTACACACTACGATATCACTTATTCGTCCCACCTTCGAGAGTTGACATACTAAAGCTTGCCGGTACCTTACTGAATACAATGTCTTTCAGAAATTCCAAGCAGAAATACTGGTACCCATGTATGAAGTAGTAAAACACATGACTTGCCCAAATTATCAAAAGAATCGGGGAAAAATAAGAACTATGCTAGTTTCTGAGTGTTTGGAGCTTCGTGGACAGAGATCTGCGGGCGCAGCCTAGCAGTAGTCCATCGTGCGCGAGATTTCACGGTAAATAGGAAAGGGCAAGATGAGGGGGAAACGTGGACTGCTCGGTTGGCTTCTACCGGTATGATATCTAATAACAAATTATTATATTATATACTAAATCAGAATTAATATAAGCTATTAACTACACAATTTGAGAATTATATTTGTAGAATTAATTGAAGTATAAAAATTGAAAAACTCAGAAGATTATATAATGAGAATATAAATATCTAGTACACTATTCAGGGTTGAATTTTTCCCTATTCAAACTCTTTCTTCATTATTACATGCCCTAATTATGTTTGATAAAAATTACAATTTCAAAAAATTGAGATGGAATTTAGAAAAATCACAATATTGGTGGCAAGCCGAGCAGGACCCAATTTAGATATATCTAAATAGAGAAAAAAATGGCATTAAAGTGGAAAAATCACGATTTTTATAGCGAGCCGAGCAGGGCCTTAAATAAGTCGCGAGGTCATAGTGTGAGCTCAAAATTAAAATCTGGGGTTGAGATGTTGAGAATTTAGGAGAGTTGCTGCAAGATTTGCAACTGCGCGTGGTTAGATGGTAGGAACTTTGGCACGACTACTGGCCCAGTTCAATGAGATGTTCACTTACTCTTGACAGCCGAGTGTGGTATTGTATGATATTATTGTCAGAAATTTCGGGGGTCGGTTGGAAGGTCCCGTGGCATCCGTCAGGTTACACAAAAGCCCCGCTTTTCCTTAGTCGCCAGGAATTCCAGTAATCGACCGACTCCATCGTTCACCATCCACCATCCACCCACCTTAATACAATATTCAAAGCAGCGAATAAGAGAAAATGCCCCAATTATTCAATAACAACTACAACTGTTTCAACACGATCAACCCTATCGTTGCCGATGACCGACCTCGAATCCTTGCCTGGCTCTCCCCACTAGATCCTAGGTTCCGCCATCAGGACATCCGGGACCGCAGAGTCGGAAATGTGGGCGAATGGGTCTTACAAACCGAGGAGTTTAGAAATTGGTACGCCGGTAGTGAGGACGGTAGAACAGATAACGCAGTCCTGTTTTTCTATGGAGGTCCTGGTGTTGGTAAAACTTACATTAGGTAACACGAATGAACCTCAATGAGCGGAAGAAAAATGTCTGGTGCTGACTAGCCGTGATTCTAGCTCGTTGGTGATAGACAACCTGTGTAATCAGGTTGAAGGACAAAATGACGCAGTTACATGCTTTTATTTCGACTTCGCCGCCCGAAACGAGCAGTCCCCCGCTCACATACTAGGCTCACTGCTGAAACAGCTGGTTTTCGGACTAGACGAGATCCCGGAGGAGATATTAAAAGCATACGAAGGCCGAAAAAATGCCATTGGGGGGCAGGGGCTGCAAATTTCCGATATTTTGAGAATGCTGCAAATTATGTGCAGTAGAAAGCGCGTCTTCATATGCATCGACGCTATCGATGAATGTGCAACTGAACATCAAATTAAGATTCTCGATTCGCTGGGTCAACTCCTCCAGCAGTCTCCACGTACTCGAATATTTTTAACTGGAAGACCGCACATTCTACCTGAGATCGGAAAACGTCTTGCAGGAAGAGTGACGGGCATATCTATAAGCCCCGAGCGGGATGATATTGTCACCTATCTTCGCAGCAGGCTGGCTGCGGACACAACTCCTGATGCGATGGACAGTACTTTGGAGGCAGATATCCTGAAGAAAATTCCTAGCGATATTGCGGAAATGTATGATGAAACAAAGGCACTCCAGAAGCTCCCTTGAGTTACCCGCTAATATACCAGTGTCTAGGTTCCTGCTAGTCTCGTTAAATATCGATGCGATCCTACAAGAGCCCACAATACATCATAGGCGGCAAAGGCTTGGTGCAATGACCGATGGGTTGGGGTTGGAGAGTGCGTACGGTGAAACTTTGGGTCGAATAAAAGGACAGGGCGGGACTAAAGCGAGGTTTGGCATTGCCGCTTTGATGTGGATCTCTCATTCCGAACGGCCATTGAAAGCCGATGAATTGTGTCACGCTCTCGCAGTTGAAATAGGGTCCCCGAATCTCAACAAGGACAACGTTCCTTCAATAGGGATAGTGCTGGCCTGTTGTCAAGGGCTCGTCGCTGTAGACAAGGAGGCTTCCACGGTCCGGTTAATCCACTTTACCCTTCAAGGGTACCTTAGAGCCCATCCCGAGCTTTTTGGCACAGTTCACGCGACAATGGCGGAGACCTGCTTAAGTTATCTGAATTCGCAAGAGGTCCGGACTCTTTCAACAAGCCCCGCTCCAGATCTCCAGGGCACACCTTTTCTTAAGTATTCATCCCTGTATTGGGGCGTGCATGCGAAAAGAGACCTTTCGGATTGCGCGAGGCTGATTGCGTCGAAGTTATTCGACGACTACAATAGCCACATATCCATTAGAACCTTCTTGAAGGCACAGGAGGGATGGTCGTACGATATTAATTTCGATAAGCCCCATTCTATCAGTGGCCTACATTGGGCTTCAATCTTCGGGATTGTTGAGATTGTAAGTGGTTTGATAGAAGTAAAAGGTTGTGACATCAATCAAAGGGATTGTGTGGGTAATACACCTCTCGTGTGGGCTGCCCTCAAAGGGCACGAGCGAGTGGTTGAAATGCTACTGAAGCGGGATGATGTCGATCCCGACAAGCCGGGGGAGCTCGGCCAAACACCGCTCTGGGGCGCCGCGTGTAATGGGCACGAGGGGGTGATGAAAATGCTTCTCAAACGGGGAGAGGTCAACCCCGGTAAGGCGAATAACGAGGGCCGAACCCCGCTGTGGTTTGCCTGTTTGGATGGGCACGAGGGAGTGGTGAAAATGCTGCTCGAACGGGACGAGGTCAACCCCGATAAGCCAGATCACGAGGGCCAAACCCCACTGCGGTGTGCCGCCTCGAATGGGCACGTGGAAATTGTGAAAATGCTTCTCGAACGGGACGAGGTCAACCCCGATAAGGAGGATAACAATGGCCGAACCCCACTGTGGCATACATCTTTGAATGGACACGAGGAAGTGGTGAAAATGCTCCTCGCACGGGCCGAGGTCAACCCAGACAAGCCAGATAACAGGGGCGAAACCCCACTGCGGGTTGCCTCTTTCAATGGGCACGAAAGGGTAGTGAAAACCCTTCTCGAACGGGGTGAGGTCAACCCCGATAAGGCGGATAACAGAGGCGGAACACCCCTCTCGGGCGCTGCTTGGAATGGGCATGAGGGAGTAGTGAAAATGCTCCTCGATCGGAGCGAGGTCAACCCCGATAAGGCGGATAACAAGGACCGAACTCCAATGCGGGATGCCTCTTTCAATGGGCACGACCGGGTAGTGAAAATGCTCCTCGCACGGGCCGAGGTCAACCCAGACAAGCCAGATAACAGGGGCGAAACCCCACTCCGGGTTGCCTCTTTCAATGGGCACGAAGGAGTAGTGAAAACCCTTCTCGAACGGGGTGAGGTCAACCCCGATAAGCCAAATAACAAAGGTCAAACACCCCTCTCGGGCGCTGCTTGGAATGGGCATGAGGGAGTGGTGAAAATGCTTCTCGAACGGGACGAGGTCAACCCCGATAAGCCAGATCAGGAGGGTCAAACCCCACTGCTGTGTGCCGCTTCAAGTGGGCACGTGGAAATTGTGAAAATTCTTCTCGAACGGGACGAGGTCAACCCCGACAAGCCAGATAACAGGGATGAAACCCCACTGCGGGTTGCCTCTTTCTATGGGCACGAGGGAGTAGTGAAAATGCTTCTCGGACGGGACGAGGTCAATCCCGGTAAGGCGAATAACGAGGGCCGAACCCCGCTGTGGTTTGCCTCTTTGGATGGGCACGAGGGAGTGGTGAAAATGCTTCTCGAACGGGATGAGGTCAACCCCGATAGGCCAGATCAGGAGGGCCAAACCCCACTGCGGGTTGCCTCTTTCAATGGGCACGAAGGAGTAGTGAAAACCCTTCTCGAACGTGGTGAGGTCAAACCCGATAAGCCAAATAACAAAGGTCAAACACCCCTCTCGGGCGCTGCTTGGAATGGGCATGAGGGAGTAGTGAAAATGCTTCTCGGACGGGACGAGGTCAATCCCGGTAAGGCAGATAACAATGGCCAAACTCCACTGTGGTATGCCTCTTGGAATGGGCACGTGAGAGTAGCGAAAATGCTTCTCGAACGGGACGAGGTCATTCCCAACAGGCCAGATAACGACGGCCTAACGCCACTCTCGTGTGCCGCTTCGAATGGGCATGCGGAGGTGGTCAAAATCCTACTCGAACGGGGCGACGTTCACCCCGATAGGCCAGACAACAACGGCCGAACACCGCTCCGGCTTGCCGCCCGCAATGGGCATGAGGAAGTGGTAGGGATTCTTCTCGAACGGGACGTGGTCCGCCCCAACGAGCCACATACCGACGGGCGGGCGCCACTCTGGGCTGCTGCTTGGGAAGGGCACCTGGGTGTGGTGAATCTTCTACTCCAGCGGGACGAGACTCGCCCCTCGAAGCCCGAATAGGACGGCCGAATGCCACTCGTATGCTGTCGGTAATAGGCACACTAGAGTGGCGAGGGTTCTTCTGAGAAGAGAGGACTTTGACGCTAGCAAACTAGACGAGTACAGCTAATCACTACTTAGGCTTGCTACTTGGCAGGGCCCCATAGCGGTGGTGGTCTTGCATTATTTTTTTCATTTTACTTTGATTTCATTTCTCCCTTTTCTTCCGACAAATTAGAGTGTATACCTGAGCGTTGTTTAGATAATAGAGGGGACAGGAATACGAACAACAGGTTTTTCTGAAAATTTGCTGTTGTACAGGAGCTAAGGTTAGAGGTACCGTTATGATTTGTTTTCGCGGGACATGGCCCAAGGAAGGCCATGTTTGTATGAGAGGGTGGGAGGGCCAGCATCAATAGAAAATGTTCACGAGATATGAGAACGGTGGGGGACTAATTGAGTGGCAGCTCGACTTGCAGTATAAAGAAGGGAAGGGTAGTATCACCTTAAAGTTTGCCAGGTTTTACTCTTGAGTTTTTCAAGATGCTGCTCAGTCTCACTACCTATATCCCACAGGGTTCCGAATAGTCTGACCGGTCAAGTCCCGAAGAGAAGACTGACTGGTCAATCAAGAAGGGAAGAGGGGACTGGACTTGACTGAAATATTTAGTCTAGTCAAGTCTGGTCTAATACGGGATCCCTGCAAGCCTTCCTGAGTTCGCTTAGACTTGTCCCAGATTGGCCCTAGTTGGTTTCAATAGTTGAAGGGGTTCCAGATATGGAAGTAATAGGAGAATTCGCCTAGATCTGTCACATGGAAATTAAGCAAGATTGCCGTTTACCTGCTATTTGAAGATCAAATACCGAAGGACTACGTGTATCTGTAAAATTAGCAGGCCTAACATGAACTGTGCTATTAACGGATTGTGGCGAGGAAGCTCTCCTAGAATTTTCGACTCAATTCTCAGAAGACCATGCCAATACATGTGCCTGTGAGGAACAATTTTGAGTGAACGATGGATGTGGGCGAGTGTGAGTCTTGTCAGTGGCATTTTAACTGATGATAATAGATCAAGATTAAGTAAAAGAAACACCTGCCACATGAAAGATATATATACATGATCATGCTCAAAAAAATGATGTGGCCCATGTTTGAGCATAAATCGTGCCCGAGCACACCCAAACTTTATGCTAGAGCATGATCATAAGAAATACTAGTCTCTTTCTACTAACTGGATTACAGCATGGAATATCACTCGACTTGGGTAGTCCAACCTGGTCTAGTCTAGTCAGTTCTCTTGCCATTGACCGTGCAGTCTGTCTGATTCATAACTGCGGACCAGACTTGACTATGACTAGGCCGTGGAGTGCAGACTTGTCCATTCTCAGACCGTTTGGAACCTTGATTAGAATTGAGTTTAATATCAACCGTGTTAATGGAATACTGTCCAACAATGCATATCTCGCGTAGTGTTTCCAATGGCCCTACACACTAGGCATTTGTTAATATAGTGAGACAAACGGGAAACGGCTGCTTGGGCGGACTGCAGGGGAGATGGCAGGAGGGCTGGGATAGCGTGGGGGACTAGGGATCAGAAGACGGTAGGATGTGGGTAAGGACTACGGGGGGGTCCACAGACGGCAGGTATTAAGAATGACGGCCGGGCACAGTTGGAGAAAAATGAGGGGTACGGCCGGGGATGGCTGCGACCGGCCGGGGGTTGCAGACAAGCGATGAGTGATATCTGGTGATGCCAGGTAACCGACACAATAAGTGTTGTGCATGCGAGAAAAAGAAGGTTAAATAGATCATCAAGTGCTCCAAGTATTAAGGTAAGACTAAACCAATCATTCCGCTACAAGCCTTATTTCCCTTAAAATACTTCCATAAGTCTTTTGCTTTAACTATACCCACAGTGGTGTTGCAACGAAGCCAAAGAACTGACGCAACTGAAGTTGATTCGAAGCACGATGCCTGGGATTTTCCAGAAGGCTTACTGGAAAACTCAATTGACCCTCTCGGATCCAGATATGTGCAACCAATATGAGAACTTTCCGACCGCGATAGTGCTAGTGCTCTCTGAAACAAGGATATGTTTGCTGCATCGCAGATTCATGTCGGTGGTTTTTGTGTTGTAATTTGGCAAACACTTTTGGTATTTTCATTTCCTAAAGATGTATTTTTCCTTGCTTATTAGTTTACGCATATGGCACATGGCTTGCCTGATCATAAACTATGAGCGAGATCAAATTATAAACCCGAAGTTTCGGAGCATACCAGCCGAAAAGATGTAACAGAAAAACACCGCAGGGCTCTACCGGGCCCCTGTAGGGCGTCTGGTCCTACATCAATCTGCCCCAGGCCATCCACAGACTCGAAAAAAGCCGGACTACCACCGGCAGTCCGTCCGGTGCTACAACATGGCGGACGGACTGGACGGTTTGGAACCCTGGTTAGTACCAAGGATGACGCGAACAGCAACCTGAGAAAATAATGTGTGGTGGGTGTGCTTATTCGTGGAAGGGTCCCAATGATTTCACTATGCTCAGATATATTCTTGCCTTGAGGGCTATCTTTGCATGAGTGAGTAGGAAGCTACGAGCCACCCACACTGGTTGCCATTTAATACCGTATTTAATTCCCTCCGCTAGAGTACTTGTAGATATACAGTAATCATGCATAATGTGATGAGGGGGGACTGGTGGCTGCGAGAACATAGAGGAAAACAATTACAGAGAAAATAATCGGGAAGGGAATAATCACTATTCCGTCTATGATGAGGCTGGTGGTTGGATATCCGAATACCGGAGTTTCCAGTGTAAAATTTAGACCTAGAGGATCGACAAAAAGGAGATTGAAAGTAAGCTAGGCGGATTGTGTGGGGGGCGCTCAGGACTTCGTGGATATCTGGTATCATACTGCATATTAGTCTGGATCTACCATATGATTAGGGTTATTCCGGCATCAGCAATTATTAATTATTAATTTAAAATTTCCCCCAAACTTTGACCAAAGCGCTACAAACCAATTTCCTAATAATCATGTACTATAACAAACCTAGCCAGCCCTCTATAGTAACAACTATTCGCCCTAGCCATTGGAAGGCTACGATTGGGCACAATCCTCGGGCTCTGAAGTTCGCATTTAAAGCTTACCCTTGCTCTACCGGCCGCTAGAACAGCTCAATGGCTTTCAAAACAGAATATCACAAGTGCGCGGTGGAAACTGGAGTAATTGAGAATCTGGTTAAGACTTGGAGTTACCTCTCCCATAACATTCACTATGTCTTGTTTCTTATTAATCTCAACCAAGGGCAAAAAGGGAATTTTTTTCTGTCTCCTCCCTCAAGTCCTATGGGGCAAATCATACCCCTCCAATCACCAGCGCAATTTCAATCAGCCAGACAAGGAGAAAATAAGCAACCAGGGTGACATTTCGTGACACAACCTCGCCTGGGCACTGTCGGATTGGCGTGGGAACCGGATCCTATGTTTATCCGACATGCCACCCTGCCAAGGCCCCTGCAGATTATGTAACCATGCGCGGTTCTGAAATCGTTCATTCTGCTCTGCCATGTGCCTTGCGGCTCAACTCTTCTTTCATTTTGTATGCTAATTTAAGAAGTACTTGTACTAGCCACTACCAAACATTCTTTGATGCTTTAAACATCCTTCCGCCTTTCTCACACATTGTTTCCATTTTCTTTCCGCCCTTTTCGAACTTTCATTTTCCTGTAGTTTGACTTTGGTTTCGCTTGATTCAATAAGTTTCATTATACCTAATGGGAGCCTTGCCTGTTAAGCTGGAAACCGACGTTGAGCCGAATCTGATGTTGAGTCGTAATTTAAAGCACGTCGTAGACGTGCTGCAAATATTTTGGGACTGCACGCAGTTACACATTAGGCAGGAATCATGGCACAGCTGATAAGCAAGAAGATCATCAGTCTTTTCAACCACCTAACCTCCGATCTCTTCGCACTGCGCGCGGCTCATAGCTACACTAGGGCGCTCTACTCAATAGCATTAGCGCATCCATCCTGCTTAATCCAAGATGAGGATAGCCGCAAACGGGCTTGTGACAACAGCAGCTCCTCTCAGAGTGTTTTCATAACCTACTGGGGCACGATTTAAGGGTAATGTATGACAAGTACGGCGGGTCATGTAGATATCGAGTGCAAAAAATATAATCCTAAGCGAGAAGGGAGTGAACCTTTTCAATACCATGCTCTTGGCGTGAAACCCTTCCTGATACCATTGACCGAGAAATACCGGTATGCCATCGAAAAAGTGAAACCATTGCATGGAACCATCACTCTCTTCGGCCACCATTAAACAGCAAAGAAAAATTAACAAATAAAGTGAAAAAGGAGTAAATGCGGTCAATGTCTTATATTTATTTTTCCACCCTCAGAATGGCTTCCTGTGGGATAGTTTTTTAAGCCAAGAACCCCTAGAAAATAGCTAAAATAATAATTGTAAGGAGGTTCTAGAAACATACTAGAAGGGTTGAAGTAATTCTTTATTTTTCTGTCATTTTTTTCAATTTGTTTGCATTGTTTAAGGGATAAAAAGATCCCGGTATGCTAGAGTGTTTAAAGTCTTCGTTGTTCGTTCCAATGGGGGTTGCCCCTGTGAAGGTTTCACTTTCTCGATGGTATCCGAAAGGGTTGACCGCGAAGCGCATGGTACCGGTATGATATTCTAAAGGTTTTCTCAGAAGGGAGCCAAAGCACGGAGGCTGCTTATGTAAGCAAATAATCGGGGGCATGAGAATCCTCATTCCCCACAAGATTTCCATCTAGCTACAACCACATGATGCTTATCTAGCTAATTGTTTAATATTCTATCTCTCAGGCATGTTATTTCTATTGACTACCTACTCAGCAAGTGTTTTGGCGATTCCCCTAGTGGTATTGTTGTTGTGTGTGTTACCCGGCCCTTAGGGCCTAACTCAAAACCTGTCACTTGACTGATGACAGTGCACACACTTTAGCAAAGCCTGCACGGAAAAAGGTTCTGGGGTGATCTCTTGATGGTAATGGAGGTACTGCTGCAAGAATTTGTATATGGTTCAAACTGTAATGATTGTCCTGGTACCTTTGTTGCCACTGAGAATTGTCATACCCCTATGTACCTGTAGCAGTGTTATGGCTGGTGAAAATTCCAGTACTATCCCCGCAATCTTCGGTGGCATGGTACATTTTCACCACGACAACACTGCCACACATGCATCATGGGGTATGAGAATTAAGTGAACATGAGTGTACTCACAATGTCAAAGCCTTTCTAAAAAAGACGGCTATTGCATACCACCAAAGTGTTGAATGTGGATCGTTCTGGACTGCTCACCATTTGCATATATTCCCATGCTCGTTGGATTAAGAACCTTATCACTGCGACCTGTTACACACTAAGTCTTCGAAAGACGTCTCACAACTATTAGCTTCATACCGATCTCCGACAGCAACTCTGCATATCTAGTGCGACAGGATCAAGACCTCTGTTCATCAACAACGAAACACGAACTATCAGCAACAGCCGAACAACCATGGCACCCGCGGTTATGCACTCAGTTTTCAGCAAACCGGTTAACCACTACCTCGGTGCTTGGGTTTTCACCTGGGAAGGGATTCGGCTGAGAAGTAGGAAAGGGCAACTATGCGGAAGAAACCGATCAAAGATATAGCACGCGCAGGAAGTGTGCTGTGGAGGAAAGGGCTCATCTCACAGAGGATATAAGAAAGCCTGTTCTTCCCTTTGTTCGTTTGTTTTCTGTTCGTCATCGCATTCATTATTTATGCACTGGGTTTCTCTCCTACTTTTGTGGAAGTAATTCATTATCGTACACGATTCCATTATCTCTATTGTTTCCTTCATGACTTTTCTCTATCCCAATTGTTCCTACCAATAAAGGTTCGGCATCGCCAGATCAGTGGAATCTATATTCGCTGCGCATAACCTTATAGTGTTGAATACAAAGTTTGTCCTTTTTGCTTTGTTTTGGGCGGCATGCAATAGCAGTCATTTTTAAAAACGCTTCAACATTGTAAGTACCAGTATGCTTTGCATACCTCACACATCACTAGTAGCATTTGCAGAATTAAATACAATAGAGGTAATATATAGAGATAGAATATTATTAAAGGCTATATCGTAGGGAATACGGATTCTCATTCCCCCATTCGTTGCTTACATAAGTGTTGGAAATCACCGGTGATCATTCCACACTCAAGTATTTTTACCTGTTCGTACCTTTCCTATAATTCTTAGTTGTTAGTTACTAGTTCCTTTGTCAGTCATTATCAATCTCGGAGGAGGAGCGAGTATACCTGGATTGTATACGAATAGCAGGATTCGCACACATGGCCGGACATGGGTGGAGAGAAAAGTGAGCAAGCGGCCGGAACCAAGTGCGAGCTGGCCTGAGATATCTTCCGCGGAAGGACTTCCGGGAAAGAAGATATGTGGTGGAATTCTTTGTATTTAAACCCGTTAGTCTGCCATAGATAGAACGATAAGCAAGGCTCACCTCCGATCAAACTACACACGTTTCCCCCTTCGCTTCACATTTGTCTCTTTGGCTTCTTTGTCCTTCTTCACCTGTCCACCGCGTTCGTCTCGTATCCACAGCTCATAACAATAGGTTATGAGCCCGGTCAGAGAACCATAAGCCTAGTCGTGATAAGCCTATCCAATTCACAACCCGGACTCAGATATCGATCTCCCTCTGGCATACTCGGTCACCTGCCCTACAAGTCAACATGTCGTGTTCTGCCGCAACCCAGGAAGAGCCTACCACCCGCACAGGTACCACATCTCTGACGCAATCCATAGAGAAGCTGGATGGTTCTATGGCATCCAGCAAAAGTAACGACCAAGCGTGGAAATTCAGAATCGTTCGTATTCTGAAAGAGAAGGGATTACTTACCGCAATTGAAGCTGAACTCGATAAGGCGAATGCCAAAGATGTCGCCCGAGATAATGCCGCTTTCACTATTCTTACCTTGAACATTAAAGACTCACAAATAACATATATCCACAGATGTGTTACCGCAAAGCAGGCATGGGATGCGCTGAAAATCGTTCATCAGGGGATAGGGGCAAGCGGACGGATGGTACTACAACAGCGGCTCTGGGGACTAAGGATGGTCGAAGGAGAAGACATGGCTGAACATCTAAACAAGTTTAGAGAATTAGCCAGCCAACTCGAAGGTCTTTCAGCAACGGTGAAAGGAATGCAGGATAATGAGCTCGTTACCCTCCTAAGTTTAAGCCTTCCAGAATCCTATGAGCCCATTATCATGGCGCTCGAGTCCCGGGCTGACGATGTCTCCTTTGATACATTTACCAGTAAGCTTCTGCAGGAATCAGCACGGAGACAGGTTGTACATACAACACACCACAGGGGAAGTTCAGCAAATGGCGGTTCAGCATTTACCGCCAGGTTACCGAATCGGTATCGAGGCCGTTACGGAGGCCAGTATGGTCCAGGGCGGGGAGGAAGGCGTATGGCTAATGGATTAGCCATAACAAGAAGTGATTGAATTATGAGGTCCGGGATACCTACGGTTATGTCGAAACCAAGAGGCAAATGCTTCTACTGTCATAAAGAAGGACATTGGAAGCGGGATTGTCTGAAAAGAAAGGCTGACCAAGGAAAGGATCATACCCAACAGTCACGAAACAAGCTTGCGGGGCTGGCCTTTACAGTACTTGAGTATAGCAATGAGGCGGGAGACAAGTCAGGCTGGATAATCAATTCAGGAGCCAGTCAGCATTTGGTTAGCACGAAGGAACTGTTTATTGAAGGAACCTACAAGCAGATTCCCCATCAGGGTATAGAAATCGCAGATTCTTCTCGAATTGAGGCGATCGGTAGAGGAGATATTTGGATAGTGCCTATTCGGTTGGCTGGAGCTCTTCATGTGCCACGAGTGGGAGGAAGCCTTATCTCTGTCGGACGTCTCATAGACTGTGGCTTTGCGGTTAGCTTTAGCGCACAGAAGTGCATCATAGCTCAGGCAGAAATTAGCTTACGAGCAAATCTAGAGGGAAATCTATATTACTTACGGCCAGCAAATGTCTTGGATCAAGCGAATGTCGGTTTAGCGACAAACAAACCAAAGCCAGTATCGATAGGAATATGGCATAGCCGACTCGGACACCGGACCCTGGATGAACAAACCGTTCAATACCTACAATTACACGTTAGCGACCTCAGTATTCAGCGAACAAAAGAGAGGGATAATGGGCCTGATATTTGCGAAACCTGTGCCGTTGGTCGCCAACATAAGGAGCCTATTACAGGTACTCGGCGGAAGTAAGCAGAACTACTCGAGGTAGTACACTCCGATGTTTGCGGGCCTATGCAGGTTAGCACAATATCTGGTGAGAAATACTTTGTCACCTTTATTGATGAGAAAAGTGGCCGGATCGCCGTAACTCTTCTTAAGAATAAAAGTGAAGTGTTTGGAGCCTTCCATGCATATAAGGCGTGGGCGGAGAAAGACGCTGGAACAGTAATTAGAACATTGCGATCAGATGGGGAAGGAGAATATACCAGCAACGAATTCAAGCACTATCTATGGAGTTGCGGAATCGCACATAGTGTCAGTCCACCATATACCCCAAGTCATAATGGTATGGCAGAAAAGGGGAATCGGACCTTAATGGAGTCAGCACGTTGTATGATAGAAGAGGCAAAGGTGGATCGCACCTTTTGGGGGTTTGCAGTGGCAGCGGCTGCACATATCCATAACAGGCTCCCATCTCGAGCACATCAAGATATGGCTCCCTTGGAGCATTGGACCGGGAATCGCCCGAACCTAGAACACCTGAGAATATTTGGGTCAACAACATATACTTTGATACCGGAAGCAAAGAGACAAAAGCTTGACTCACGGTCAGCCAAGTGTATCCTACTCGGCTATGATGAGGAGGTGGGGAGCAAGGTTTACCGCCTGTACAATCCAGCAACAAAGCGAGTCGTGTCCTTACGGGACGTAATTATCAACGAAGTGCCTGGTGGAGAGAAAGTTAGCCATGGGCAAGACAGAAAAAGAGGTAGCAAGGTCGAATATAGTTTACCCGAGGAGAAAGAAAAAGAATCAGGGGAGCAAATCTTTGAAAGGAGCCTGGAACCGATCGCGCCACTCGAACCAAGCCCAGAGGAGCCGAACTCAGAAGAGTTTGGTGGAGATGTAATTGTCGTTAGACCTCCGGCTAATATAGTTGGACCTAGAGGAGATACAGTTAGTGAGTCAGGACTAAGAAGATCGGAGCGACAAAGACACCAAGGGGAACCAAGCGGGCGAGCAATGGTTGCCAATATCGAGGATCCTCAAACTCCGGATGAGGCACTAGCCAGAGACGACAGGAATCTGTGGTACGAGGCTTGGGAGTCAGAGGTCGACTCTCTTGTGAGAAATGAAACCTGCGTACTTACTGCATTACCGAAGGGGCGAGAGACGATTGGCTGTCGCTGGCTCTTCAAAAGAAAGGAAGATGGTTGAAATAAGGTATGACTAGTAGCCAAGGGCTATAGTCAAAAGCCAGGACTTGATTATACTGAAACATTCGCTCCGGTCGCGAAGTTCAATTCCCTTCGCTCGCTGCTTGCCCTCGTTTGTGAGAATGATTGGGAACTTGAGGGCATGGATGTTAAGACTGCGTTTTTACATCGTCAGCTGGAGGAAAAGGTCTTTATGCAAATTTCAGAAGGGCTCCATACTGAAGTTGCGCATAGGATGTCCGAACCATGAATGGTCTGTGAATTAAGAAAGTCCATTTACGGACTAAAACAATCACCAAGAACGTGGTATGGGAAGATTAATAAGTTCTTCCTTGACCAAGGTTTCACCAGAAGTGAACAGGACCATAATGTCTATATTCACAAAGCCTTTAGCCTAATCCTTCTCCTTTACGACGATGACTTGGTTCTTACCTCCCCAAGTCTGCGGGATATTGCATGGATCCAAGAACTACTCTACGCAGAATTCGAGATGACAGACATCGGCCCATCAACATCATTCCTCGGCATGGAAATACGCAGAAATCGTCCCACACGCATACTACACCTCTCATAGTGGGGATATATTGAAACGATACTGGAGCGGCATGGGATGTCCGAAAGTGCTCCAGTCAACACCCCAGCAGACCCACATATACGGCTTGTGAAAACTCCTGCGGAGCACGAGGCTGATCCGGCCAATCAGCAAAGGTACCAATCCGCCGTGGGCTCACTAATGTATGCCATGGTCGGCACGAGGCCAGATCTTGCTTTTGCCGTCTCTGCAGTTAGCCAGCGCAATACAAATCCAGGCGCAACGCACTGGACGGCATTTCGGAGGATCTTCCGCTACCTTGCGGGTACTTGAGCACTTGGACTTATCTATGGGACAGGATACTGTGGTGGATATACCGACGCAGATTGGGGAGCGGGAGAGGACAGACGTTCAGTTGGAGGATATGTATTTATGGTGAATGGGTCGGCGGTCT
>Ga0307509_10004267_pt1 | contig 20817 bp, 20 predicted proteins | sample 10_EM_MG_FD_202245 | JGI IMG/M metagenome (GOLD analysis project Ga0307509, IMG submission 202245) | Populus trichocarpa ectomycorrhiza microbial communities from riparian zone in the Pacific Northwest, United States - 10_EM | ecosystem: Host-associated > Plants > Roots > Unclassified | place... | reverse complement strand
TTCAATCGCAATTTGAACACGCGTCTGCTAGGACCTAGCTGCTAAAGGCAAATCCATTCCCAAATTTTGTGTGCTCAGATTCTGGTTTCCGTGGTGACAATGACTTGAAGGATCGTCATGGTGAAAGTCAGGAAGGCGAGACAAAACATTCACTAGGCCCGCCAGGTTACCCGGGCTTGGCACCTCCGGGCCCGACCCGGCCCAAGCCCATCTAAAGTTGAGCCCAGCCCAATGAGCCCAGCCCGGCCCAACCAAGAGCCCGGGCTGGCCCAACGAAGCCCGGACCCATTGGAAGGCTTGGTGGTGAGGCTACTATTGGGGCGGGGAGATGTCAAACCCGACATGCCAGACAACGACGGCCGGGTGCCGTTCTTGTTGGCTGCCATATTTGGTCATGAGGGAGTGGTGAAGCTACTGCTGGGGTGGGAGGGTGTTAAACCCGATATGCCAGACAATGACGGCCGAACACCGTTCTTGTGGGCTGCCAGATTTGGTCATGAGAGAGCGGTGAAGCTACTGTTGGGGCAGGCAGATGTCAACCCCGATATGCCAGACAACGACGGCCGAGCTCCGTTCTGGTGGGCTGCCAGATATGGCCATGAGGGAGTGGTGAAACTACTGTTGGGGCGGGGAGATGTCAACCCCAATATGCCAGGCAATCGCGGCAAAACACCGTTCTAGCCGGCTGCTAAATATGGCCATGAGGGAGTGGTGAAGCTACTACAAGCCCACAAATCTGCAAACCCTAACACTGCTTAACTTAAACAATACAAAATCTTTGCCATCATCCTCAATAACCACCAGGCGCCGCTTTCTCCAGATCCTACTGACACGCTTATATGCTCCCCCGGCTGCTCCCCCCTCCTCAATACCACTTCTGCTACCCTCCCTTGAGTGCACGACAAGCTCGTGGCACCGCCCCTTCCCCCCCGCTCCGGATTCCACTTCCATCCTAGCACAGTCCGGCATCGGGTGTGGATGTGCTATTCTTGCAGTTCCAACGGGAATGTTCAGTCTGCGTTTTTCTTTTCGTTTCCTTCCTTCCGTATAACAATACTGGGTTTAGGTTTGGTTTTTGGTCTCTTCTCCCTGCCTATAGACTCCGAATTTGTCCATTTTCTATTGTTCTTTTTGTAGTTAGAAATCTTCGTTCAAAAACGAGAGGTTAGTAGTTGCGGAAAGTGTTACAGTAATGGTGTGAGGATAGGGTCTTAGTGGCAGGAGGATTCTATGGGAGAAAATAAAAAATCCCCTAGTATAGTGGAGAAGATAATATGACAGATTGGGGAGGAAGGCGGGGGGGGGGCATGAGAGAGGAAATAGTTACTATACATCTTGTGCGAAGAAAGCAACTGGAGGGGAATAATCTAAATCCTATAATAAAGTCAGATGACAAAAACTCGAGTCCACTACCATTTTACTCGAGTACAGTACACCAAAGACGAGCACTCTTTACCAACCATTTAATCATCCCCACTTTAGGCCGAATAAAACTGGCCAACAGGTAGAGAGCAGTTTTCAGGAGAAAAAAAAGGGTAGAAGGTCTATGGAATTGAGAAACGGGAGGTAGCCTGCATTAAAGGTAGTTATCATGTATCATCTGTATGGCACCCTCATACAAAGGCTCAAGTCACCTTCTGTACTCGCTCACAAACTAGGTCTTGGTGTAACCGGGCCCAGATTTCAGCGTGTTTTCATTTTTGTTAATCTGCACCACGCTAGTTGAAGACTGCAGTGCTGCGCAAACTTCGCAACAAAGCCTCCCTACAAGTACTTGGGCAGTGTGCAAGGCTGAGCGGCAGCCCCCGCTTTTCTTCTACGAGTGGAATATCATCAACACCCCAACTAAGCAATCTGTGCGCTCAGCATTAGAATCAAGGAAAAGAGCGAAAATGTCTATGTCATTCGCAGATAATATCAACTCTTTCAATGTGTCTAATCACTATACCCTTGCCGAAGATCGGTCCGAAATCCTAACATGGCTCTCACCACTAGAACCTCGCATCCGACACCAGGACCTTCGAACCCGCCGCGCAGATAACGTCGGGGAATGGCTGCTAGAAACAGACGAATTTAAAAGGTGGTTCGATGGTGCTCAACAGAGGGGACCGGATTATGCGAGCTTATTTTGCTGCGGTGGTCCGGGTGTTGGAAAGACCTATTTGAGGTGAGAGATAATCTACTCGAGCACAGTGAAAACCCAAGAGATAGTGGTACTGACAAGTAGCATTACTAGCTCACTGGTGGTGGACAAGTTGTGCGATATGGCAGGAGAGCGAAATATTGCTGTCTCATGTTTCTATGTTGATTTTGCTGCGCGGGAAGAGCAGACCCCGACAAACATTCTCGGTTCACTACTGAAACAGATTGTTGGTGGATTGGAGAAGATTCCGGATGAGATAAGTTGGACATTTCAAGATTACAAGAAGGTGATTGGTGGAAGGGGGCTACGAGTGGCCGAAATTGTGAAGATGCTGCAGACTGTCACATCTTTAAAGCCAACATTTATATGTGTTGATGCTCTAGATGAATGTGTGGAAAGGAATCGGCCAGAGGTTCTAGATTCGTTGAGACAAATACTCGAGAAGTCACCAAATACGCGAATATTCTTAACCGGGAGGCGGCACATCCGGGGCGAGATCGAGACGCATCTTGGTGGGAGAGCGGTAGTTTTGTCCATAAAGCCCAACGGTGGTGATATCGTGGGATACGTCCAGATGAGATTGAGTAAGGACACATCTCTACGGGCGAACGATAATGGTTTGGAGGACGAAATCATCAAAAGCTTTACCGAGAATATTCCAGAAACGTAAGTGAGCAACATGATGGAAAAATACATTTACATTCACCACTAATATATACATCCAGGTTTCTGCTAATTTCCCTAACCATGGATGCGATCCTTGGGGAAACTACACCCGGTAGTAGGCGACAAAGGCTGAAGGCAATGACCGAGGGCTTGGATTTGAAGGATGTTTATGGAGCGACCCTTGAACGGATAAAGGAGCAAGGTGGGGAGAAAGCGAGGCTGGGGATGGCAGCATTGATGTGGATCTCGCATTCCGAGCGGCTATTACAACTCGATGAGCTTCTCCACGCCCTAGCGGTCGAGATAGGATCTACGGATCTCAACGCTGAAAAGATTCCTTCGGTGGAGACATTGCTAAGTTGTTGTTTGGGGCTTGTCGTCGTGGATAGGGAGGCTTCAATTATCCGCTTGATTCACTTCACTCTCCAAGACTATCTTCACACTTGCCCCGACCTCTTTGGCGCAACTCACTCGATAATGGCTAAAACCTGCCTGACTTACCTCAACTCTCAGACCATTAGGGGCATTTCGTCCGCACTCTTTCTTCTACCTCCGTCAGCGCCCTTCCTCAAATATTCTTCCTTATTTTGGGGTGTTCATGCCAAAAGAGAGGCTACAAGGGATGTGATATCACTTGCGCTTCAGCTTTTCACTCAAATTGAAAGCCATATATCAACTAGGATACTTCTAGTGGATCTCATATCGAATACTGGTCGATATAGCCGCGATATCCCGACAGATGGCCCCCTGGCTGGGTTTACTGGAATGCATTGTGCATCAGTTTTCGGCATCGTTGAAATCGCAACTGCTATCATAAATCAGCCAAATTATGATCTCAACGGAAGGGATTTTCTAGGGATTACACCACTCATATGGGCTGCCATATGCGGACAAGAGGGGGTAGTAGGGCTGCTGTTAGAGCAGCAGACTATCAACCCCGACAAGCCTGATGGATATTTTCGTCGAGCAGCACTATCATGGGCTGCTAGGAAGGGGCATGAGGGAATTGTGGGGCTAATTCTTAGGTGGGCAACTGCGAAGCCCGATGGGACAGATGGTTGGTGGGGCAAGACACCTCGAGTGGTGAATATTGTCCGGGGGAGGAGATATGTCAACCCTAACAGGTCAGACAAATACGGCCAAACGGCAATCTCGCTCGCTGCTGAAGAGGGGAACGAAGGGATGGTGAAGCTACTATTGGGAAGGAAGGACGTCAAACCCGATACAGCAGACGGGTACGGGCGGACGCCTCTCTTGTGCGCCTGCGGTATAGGGCATGAAGGAGTTGTGAAGCTACTAGTCGAACGGGAAGATGTCAACATCAATAGGCTAGACCAAAATAGCCGGACCCCGCTCCTGTCAGCTGTTGAAGATGGGTCTGAGGGAGTGGTGAGGCTGCTGTTGAAGCAGAAAGATATCAACCCCAACACGCGCAATAAAGGTGGCCGGGCGCCACTCTCGTTGGCTTCCGAGAAGGGGCATGATGAGGTAGTAAAGGTACTGTTGGGGCGGGGAGATGTCAACCCCGATATTCCAGACAATCTTGGCCAAACACCGTTCTCATGGGCTGCCAAATATGGCCGTGAGGGAGTGGTGAAGCTACTGTTAGAGCGGGAAGATGTTGACCCCGATATGCCAGACAATGATGGCCAGACACCGTTCTGGTGGGCTGCCATATATGGCCATGAGGGAGTGGTCGAGCTGCTGTTGGAGCTGGAAGATGTCAACCCCGATATACCAGACAATGATGGCCGGACACCACTCTGGTGGGCTGCCAGATATGGCCATGAGGAAGTTGTAGAGCTACTGTTGGGGCGGGAAGATGTTAACCCCAGTATGCCAGACAATGGCGGCCGAACACCGCTCTGGTGGGCTGCCGGATCTGGCCATGAGGGAGTAGTGAAGCTACTGTTGGAGCTGGAAGATGTTAACCCCGATATGCCAGACAATGATGGCGGGACACCGCTCTCTTCGGCTGCCGAACATGGCTATGAGGGAGTGGTAAAGCTACTTTTGGAGCGGGAAGATGTTAACCCCGATATTCCAGACAATCTCGGCGGAACACCGTTTTGGTGGGCTGCCCAATACGGCCGTGAGGGAGTGGTGAAACTATTGTTGGGGCGGGAAGATGCCAACCCCGATATGCCAGACACTAGCGGCCGAACACCGCTCTCTTCGGCTGCCGAACATGGCTGTGAGGGAGTGGTAAAGCTACTTTTGGAGCGGGAAGATGTTAACCCTAATATGCCAGACAATGACGGCGGAACACCGTTTTCGTGGGCTGCCTGGAGCGGCCATACGGGAATAGTGAAGCTACTGCAAGCCCGCAAATCAGCAAACCCCAACACCGCTTAACACCAATAGTACAAAATATTTCCCGTCGCCGTCAAGAACCACCAGGCGCCACTTTCCCCACATCCCACTGACACGCTTGTATGCTCCCCCAACCGTCCCCCCCCCCAATACCACCCCTGCTTCCCTCCCCGGAGCGCACAACAAGTTCGTGGTACCGCTGCCCCTCCCCTCTCCTCCTTTTCCACACCCCGGTTCCATCCCAGCACAGTCCTGCGTCGGATGTGGATGTGCTATTCTTGCAGTTCCAACAAGAATGTTGTTCAGTCTGCGTTCGGATTTTCGTTTCCTTCCTTCCATATAGCAATTCGGGATTTATGTTTAGTTTGGTCTCTACCTCCTGCTTATAGACTCCAAATTTGTCCATTTTTCATTGTTCTCACTACAGTTCGAGATTTTCTTCCAATGACGGGAGGTGAGAAGCTGCGGAAAAGTTACAGTAATGGTGTGAGGGCAAGGTCTCAGTGGTAGGAGGATTCTGTGGAGGAAATAAAAAATCCCCTAGCATAGGGAAGATAATATGACAAGTTGGGAAGCAAAGCGAGGAACGAGTGAAAGGGGATGCTGCAAGAATAGAAATACTGTGCAGCTTGTGCAAAGAAAATAACGGGAAGAGAATAATTTAAATCCTACAATACCACTAATATCACACTCGCGCACAAACTAAGCCCTGATGCACCTAGCCTAGATTTCGGTGTTTTCCATTTGGTTAATCAGCACTGTCGCTTAATTTACACCCAGCTATATATATAAGATTGTCATGTCATAAGAAAAACAGGGCTTTACTTGGGTGACACCGGTTTTCCGTTCTTCGGTTCATATCGTTATTATCATTGTTTACTGTCGTACTTACCGCTACGGTAGAACGGACTATGTGAGGTCCCTAGTATGGTGATGCTAGTAGGATGACCGAGATTCGCATATTAATCAATCCTACTACACTTTTAGCCTTCACGTTCCACCCTCCGCACGCATCGCCGCACCCAGTACCCTGCCCCGCCTCGGTAGTTATGATCACCATCGATCACTCGGAAGGATTCTTCAGCTCCCTATGAGATAATATAGTCTCAGGCAGTCGGAAACCTCAATTTATTAGCTTTTCCATAAAGCAACAACGGACACGAGCATTATATAACCTCTTGGCATCGTCGGAGGTGAAAAGCTTTCATCTCCCTGCCTTGACCATCGGTGGACTAGCACATCACAACACCGCTACACGCAAGGTGTGGATCGGGAGTATGCCTGTCATTGCCCATCGCCGCTCACCCGGCGAGTGTTCGCTATGAATAGTTTATCTATCCCGAGAGTAGACAAGGGTTTTTACCCTCTGTGTTTCAACTAAAAGATCCAACAAGATCGACCCGTCCGCCACATAGGCCCGGCTAATCATCTAGGGTGTGTCCAACAGTTAGTCCCTATGAGATTCATTAGTAATTGGACTAAGAAAGCGTTACTATCTAAAATATAAGTACTATATGAACACCAACAGAGGATCTCTATTGGGGCATTGAAACCCATTAACTGAATTTGAATCCTGAGCTTATGGAGTACAATAGAAAGATGCAGAACGGTGCCCCTGTTTCAGTGTAAACTAACACACACATGCCCGCGCAGCTTAGGCATTGAAAAGAAACGATCTAGAAGGAAGTTGAGAGGGGTAAGATAGAAAAGAAAAACAAATTCTAACTATTTTGAGTTTGAAGAGGGACTGGATACCAGACTCGCCCCCATAGCACTGCTGCTGTTTGGACTTCAAAATAATGCCTCGTCTCGTCCTGCAGGGCACCAGCGCGCTCTCCTAAAACCCATCGTCCTATTTACAACTCTGCGGGCCCGAACCGAGAGTATAAAACTTATTCTAGTCAGGTCTTTCTCTTTTTTCTTTACCGTTTTCCACCCCCCCCCCTCTAGCCGGCCAGAAATAGCCCCAGTCATTGCGAACACTAGCCCCGAGTATCCTCATCCCAGGCCCCCATCTGGGAATTACTCATTGGGGAGTGGAGTGTAGATTACCACTCCTACCCAATCTCCTATGCTCAAGATTTTCCACTTCAGGGAGCGAGAGGAGTTTGTGCACTAACAGGTAACTTCACCCGAACTTTGTTTCTTCCACTCCCATAGGTCTGATGTGTTTTTTTCTCCCTTTCCTTCTCAAAAAGTTTCTTATAGGTTAAGGCTAAGCTAGCTGATTGGTATTAGATTGAGCGGCTAAGGAGCAAAGGAGGGCATTGAGTTCCCGGGCTTTTCCCCAAGGTGAATGTATCCTCAAGGTAAGCAAGAGAAAAAGAGCAAATCACGTCCTGGCGAACTTGCAACACCCCTTCCCCGGGTTATCGGCGGGTCTAATCCGCCACTTTCTCTGCATGCGATTTAACGAAACATTGTTATAATGAAAACAAAAATAAATTATCTCAAGCGAACGAAAACTAACCTCTCCGAAATTTCCCAGTTAGTCTTGTCGCTGCCTTAGAGCCTGGAAGCCCCTAGGAAGCAGATGGGATAAGGCAGGCTATATCACACCAGTATATCTCGACAGGAACTATCCACCAAGATGCAAAGGAAACCATGTTCATTTTCAGCGCAATGGACCTTCCCAGCAGGTCTCGTGTGGTGATTTGATTTATTTGGGCCCTGACCTGTATGTCACAATACAAAAATATGCTGTTTTCAGAAATACGGCATATTTTTATATTGTGACACACAGAACAGGGCCTTGATATTGTCGGAAGAGTTAACCTGCTCGAATTATACTCATGTGGATCAACACCTAGATCCCGACGTAGCGTCCCCGGAGAACTAGCAGCGCCAGTGAGGTCCGAGGACTCCACATAGTTCTATACATAGACTTCATTCCCGTCTCGGAATCATACTCTGGCTTACAGTGCATAGCTGTTGTTGGATTACTTCCAGCGCCAAGCACACCGGCAAGACCACCCGCCCCTCAAACATTCAGTTTAATCGCAGTCATCAATCGTGCGAAGCCGAATACCAATACAGATATTCACCAACTCTCACCCACAGTAAATCGAAGACATCTTGGAAATGTAACGCCTACTCCATCAATAGACGCCAAAGAAGTTTGCCCTCAGCAAGTGTCTGCCCCCAATTGAAGCGTGATAGAAAAATGATACTTAATCCATAAACCCAACCGACAATTCGCAAAATAACAACCGACTCCACATGCACTCAACAGCCCAGTCAATCAATCAACTCTCTCCAAAGGGCTTTTCCAATAGACCCAAAAAAACGAGCCCACCACAAGGATTCTATCGATAAGCTCCCAACCTTAACATCTAGGCAGCTAGCTATCAAACATGAGAAGGTAAGCCATTGCAGATATACCCGACGAAAAAAACGGAACCCCCAAAGCCCCCCACATACATCCCCACCCCAAAATACACCACTATGATGCTTCATTATTATTATTCCCCCCAGTATCCTAGCTATTATAATTCAAAACATTCAACTCCATCATCAAGTCTCACTCGCCCACGGTTTTCTGTTTTCCGTCCTAGTTTTCTTCCCTCCCCTAGGGAGCTCCTACCGACATGGAGCTCTCATTGTTATTATGGTTATTGTTCTATTCTTCCCTTGCTATTCCCTCTAATTAAATTTTGATTCTAGATAGTTGTTGGGGTATTATTGCAGATTCCTCAGATCGGAAAGTATTATAATGTGCATATATACATAATACTATAATACACGACCTCATATTGCGGGAGTGGGTGAAGAAGGGAACAGTCGTGGTACGGCTCCAGCATGCTTACCTTCCACTCACTATCTCACCATCAATATAGTACGGACAGGACAGGGCAAAAAGCCAACCAACCAAACCCAATTAATACCCTTACGATCATTTCCACTCTCTTCCCCTCTCCCCCCCCTTCCGGCCCATTCCATGCCCCAACCCGAACCCAGATGTAAATTACCATGTAAATATGATACTTACAACCCCACTTTGATATATATAAAAACTAATGAGGTAAGTTATCATAGTAGTAGTAAAAAAGAAGTTTATTCATTCAATAATAACAAGAAAAGATGCCACTTCTATATCACGCCCCCATCCACAACGCACCAGGAGATGGGTATATAAACTTGCTGACAAAACCGAAAGCACTAGTGCTACGCTAGCCACGAATAGATAATGGGAGCGAGAGAATGGATAGAAAGAAAGGGATATAATAAGCCATCATAAGATGCGCGAACCTAAACCTCACTTGCTGCAAGGCAGGAAAGGGAAGGAAAGGAAAACTCGCAGGTCGTTAGTTGGTCAAGTAAATTAGACCTTAGTTAGCACCCAGCACACAGTGTGATATAACCCAACTTACCCAACAAAATAAGCAAAAGAGAAAAACGCAAAACAAAAACAAGAAGATAGGGAGGGGAAAAAAGGAGGAAAGGAAAAGAGGAAAACCCCCGCACGACCACCAGCCGGTGTGGTCCGATCTGGCAATTAAATGCAAAAATATGAAATAGAGAAAAAAGAGAAAGTCTAATTATGTCTACCCCTAAGCGTATCCTCATCTTCACTCTCCTCCGGCCCTATAAACTCAAGCACTTCTTCAATATCCTCATCCTCCTCCTCAATGATATTCCCCCTACTCCGCTTCTGGGCCACCCTCGCGCCTGCATTCTCACGTTTTGCATGCAGGGCCGCCTGATTCAACATGGGTCCCTTAAATGGACTCTTCTTCCGTTTGGCAAAGGCCACACCCGATGTTAATACCGCTGCCTCGTTATACCCCTGACCATTGGGTGAGGAGCGCACCACACGGACGTGTGACGGGAATGTGGAGGAAGTGGGAGTTGCAGGCAAGACTTTAATTGAGCCGCGCGGGGAGCGCGGAGACTTTAACGTTATGCTTGATATGGACGCAGATGATGTGGAGGAGGCTTTCGAGTGTGTTTTGTTATGGAAGGAACGAATGGAAGACACTGACGACGAAGTTGAGTTTCGCCCCCCAAGACCACGACCGGATGGCCGACGGTACGAAGATGTGTGTGGTGTTAACGGACCCGGGGAGAGGGAATTTCGTTTCGGTGGTGGGGTCCCGCGGTAGCTAGAATTATACGCTGCGTTTCCCCTCGAATTCCTTCGCGCGCCGTTTCCCGAACGTGAGCCCAGTCCATTTTGGAATTGTTGATAAAGGTGGTTGCCATTGTGGCTCGCCGAATTCTGATTCGAGTTGTTTTTAGAATTTGGAGAAGTCGCCCTTTTGGCCGAATCCAGAAACCAATGTTTGATGGACGCAAGCTGTGTCATTAGGGCATGTTTCCTATTCTGCCTCCCTTTCCCACCATTCGCCTCCGAGTGAAGGTCCGGGGACGACATAACTTGCCTATCCTGCTGCGGTGGTTTCAAGTACGGTCCATATTCCCTATCCTTATCGACCGGTGGAGGCGGGGAAGGGGACGGGGGTGTTTGTCCCCTAGGGGTCCTTGCAAGATTTCGCTCAGGTAAGATAATTACAGCTGGCGCAGCAGTAAGCATCCCGTGCATCGGAGACACAAAAGCAATATACTTACGGTTTTGTCGCCTCATCTGGTCCTCCGACTCCTCATTCAGAGGTAACAATGTCGGATCTAGATTAGAAGCCGCACTCATTCTCCTGCTCTCAATCTTGCGCTTCTGCCGTCTCCTCTCCTTCCTCTCCTCCTTCTCTATTAATAGTGCCCACCATCCAGCAAGAGCATCGCACTTCTTGGCGAGCACATTTTCTATCACTTGGTCTATATCAACCCCTGCAGCCTTCATCCTATGTAATGTGTCCTTCTCCAACCGGGTCGAAAACGCTGGTGATGGCTGTACAACAAGAATGGCCTTCTGTGCTGGAGCATATTCCGCAAGAAAAGGATGTGACAGGACTTCGTCGAGCGTGGGCCGCAGCCCTGGTTTCTTCATAAGACAGGCTTTTAATAACGAGACGGCATCTGTAATGGGGCAGCGGTTGTCAGCCGTGGAAAAAGCAACACACGAGATGGGGGGGGGGGGGGTCGCGGCTCGGTTCCCCACTTCAGCAAAACACACCTTCGGGCAGATCATCAGGGTATCTAGGTTCGTCGTTGAGAATTTTAAGTTTGGTGTCGTCCTCGATATCCTCATCAAACGGCAATTCCCCACAAAGCAATGCGTACAGAATAACACCCAATGACCAGACGTCCACGGCTGCCGAATTCAAATAAGTATTAATATCGCGTCGCACCGGCCAAGGGAAAACAGCAATAGAGAGGACTATATATAAAGAAAGGAAAGTAGATTAGCCTCGTACCATGCGCCATGTATTTCTCGCCCTTGACCATCTCCGGAGCCGAGTAACAGACTGTTCCACAGAAAGTTTGAAGCAATTTCTGACGTTCGTACTCTCTTGTAAAACCAAAATCGCACAGTTTGACCTATCCAGAGTAGTGTATCAGCAACCGAGTCCCCCCTGCGCACAACCCGACGATCCCAGCATCGCCACCACTATCGCCACCACCACCAATTCCCGTAGCCGTGGTAGGTGTTCGTACATTCTCGTGTTTATCCAGCAGAATGTTCTCCAATTTCAAATCCCTATGCACACAATTGTTCATATGCACATACGAAACCGCACCAACTAGCTGAGCAAATATCCTCTTCGTCCGGTCCACCGTCAACCTCCCGTTCTTGATGAGGTAGTTGTAGAGTTCATCCCCTACTCCAACATTAGCAATCCCGTAGCCTCCAAACTCCGGCCTACAACCTCGAATGAGCACGGGAGCTCACCAGAACAGTACTCCAAGACTAGCCAAACCAAGCTCTCTGTGACAATAACCTCGTAGAGCCTCGCAATATGTGGGTGTACCAGTTGTCGGTGGTGATGAATCTCCCGGGCCAAATTCGCGTCGTCCTTCTGGGCAGACTTCAACACGACCTACGCACATATACCGAGACACCATCTTAAAATCAATTCGCCATACTCTTCCTCTCTAGGAGGCTCATTAGTTCAAGGGTGAAGAAGGAAATATTACCTTAGATCCATTGGTAAGCTTGTGCGTAGCAAGGTAAACCTTCCCAAAACTCCCCTTCCCTATCAATCTCCCCAGATTATAATTCCCCACCGTCCTCAAGTCCTTTGAGGAAAACTCGCTGCCCACCACCACCGTCATTCCATCATTAGCTCACATCTCCTGGTTTCGTCCATTCAAAAGAGTACACACCTCAAGAGCTCATGGTAAGAATTCGCTAGCTACAGGCTCCCCACAAAATCAGCTCTCCGCACACACACATACACACATACACAAACACACACAAACACACACACACACACACACACACACACACTCTCTCTCTCTCTCTCTTTCTCCACCTCCGCTAGGGGTAAAAGAGACCCTACCTTAGCCCGTTGCTTCTGTACCTCAGCCTTAGATTTCGGGGGCATCGCCCAAAAAGAGCGAAAGAAGTGAATTTTGGGATTTCGGACAAACAGAAAGAGAAACGAAACGAAAACCGTAGACGGAGGTGTTTTTCTTAAAGAGGAAACCCCGAATTTGTTTTACAAAACAGTAAGTAGCAAACGGCAGATCGGAGAATAGCGCCGCGAGGGAGGAGAAGGAGGGAAGATAGGTTTCGAACGTGGGTATGGTATCGGCAGGTATGGGAAAAAAGTGGGTTCAAGTTTTAACTTTACGATCCGAGGGGCAGCGACAACCTTGAAGCTCCAGAATAATTATGCACAACAGCCAAGTTTAGAAAGAGAGAATATAGGAAAGGGAGTTAGAGAGGTGGCGGGGGTGAGAGGAGAGTGATGGAAGACGGTAGTTAGTCAGTAGTGGAGGGAGGGTTGCTTGCTTGCTAGCTGTCTGTCTGTCGACGTATGATGCGTAACCTGTTTGTTGGCTGGCGGACCGACTGGTGGCTGTGAAATGGAGACGAAGGAGAGGAAGAAAAGAATAGAATACTGTGAATAGGAATAGAGGATAAAAGAGTGGCACTTGGGTATGGTAAAGTATGGCAAGGATGGGAGCTTGGGGAGAAGAAGAGGGAAAAAAGAAAGAAAGAAAAATAGTAGGGAGATTTTTTGTACGATCATACTGTACTGTACGGTACAGTATAGTCCAGTCCAATCCAGTCCAGCACAGTCCAGTCCAATGTAGTACGATACAGTACGGTGTGGTGCCAGCATGGGCGAAGCAAAAGCCCATTCGAATTGTCTCGCCTCCAAAGTTTCCCTCAGCTCCAGAAAAAAATGAACACAAAAAACAGAAGATCCCCCCCAATCAGACTACGATATGGTGATGCAGTACGATACTATGCCGGTGCAATAGAGTGAAAGAACGAAACACCATCACACGATCTCTCAAATCAGAGCGAGCTCAGTGACAATACCATACAACACCACCAAAACAAGGCAGAAAACGGGAACAATGCAATCGCTCTCCTCCCTCTATGATACCAAAGTAGGGATAAGTTAAAGGAACCAACGTCCTTCCTTCCTTCCTTCCTTCATTCCCCCACCCCCTTTCCCCCAAACCCGATTAACCAGCCAAGAGGGCAAAAGGGGATACTTCTCTTCCCTCCCGCTGACCTGCATGAAGCAATGAGCCTCCTAAGCCTTTTCCGACTGGCCAAGGTATAAACGACTACGGCAGGGAAGAAGGCTCGACTTTCGTAGATGAGACGAGCCGAGAGGAGATCACGCGAGATGCAGTGATCGGACGAACCTTGTGCCTGGAGCTCGTCTAGGGTACGTATCATAGGTTCTTCGTGCCATGACTTGGTTCAGGAGAGCTCCTTCCCAGGAACTCCCTCGAGTGACATGGAGTGAAGTCTTCGAGTGCTATCGTATAACAACAATACCATCCTGCACCATAGCCCACCCTTTTGATTATGACACTGTACTGTACTCGAGTACCCGCATCATTCCTTTCTCCCTCTCCTTCCTAACATAAAATCCACGCCAAGGCACCAATTGGACATGCATGCATACGAGTAAGAATCATATAGCAGATACTGGTACTACAGTAGTAGAGACCTCTCATTTCCCCCCTCCCCACCCCTATGAGTAATTCACTCCTTATAATACCACCACCGTCTTCACCCTACCACTTTTTCTACATTACGATTAATTCCCCCCCACCATCCTGGCCTTTATCATATCCAGTCTTTGTCCCTGCATTATATAAAAAAAGGAGGAAAAAAAAATTCATACAGAAGGAGAAAATACTAAAGGGTCAATGCTTTATAACAAGCAGTACTCCAAATTCTCATCTCTTTCACGTAAAAAAATTGTCCTAAACTTTTTATCCGGTGAATATTAGGGATGAAAAAGAAAAGAAATCTGAACTGGTATAAAGCAGGAAAAAACGCTGGTAACGAATGACAGGAGGAGAGAGATAATTCGGATCAAACCACGGGGTATAGAGAACGAGCGGAGAAGAGCCAGGGAAGACAGGCGAGAAGGGATGCGAGAGAAAAAACGTACCCATCAATGTCCCCTTCTATCTCTCCTAGCCGGTCAAACGCCCGAACCTATGGTTATCATTTCACTGGCCCACTAAAATTTCGATCAAGTGCTAATCGCCACAGAAAACTGGTGAGGACTTGAGGAACCCATTTACACAAAAAAGAAGAAAAGGAAAAAAAAGCAGGAAGAGGGAAAAGGAAGATAAAAAAAAGAGAGATAATAACATCAACATCGACGCTGAAGATCAAAAGTTGGAAACAAACACTCGAAAGGCCTCATCCCTCGCCCAAGGCAAATAGGGGCACATCAAGGAACTAGAGCGATTCTTCCAATCGCCCTGTGCTTTCCTCTTCACCGATTATATAGTTTCTCACATCGAACTCGGATAGGTAGTGAAAGATGGACCCACGGAGTTAAAGAGGTCGCCAAGTATATAAATAGTGGGAATGAGGCCAATCAAAACTTGCCACCGGCATCTTTGTGTTCCTGCCTGTGTTTCCGCACCCGTGAATGCAATTGTTCATACGAACTCCAGCCATCAACACCTCCCTGAAATGTTTGTTCTAAGAATAAAGAAAAATGCAGAAAATCCTGCGGGGAACGTCATAAAACGAGAGAAAGGCGAGAAAGGTATTAGTGTTTTCACAACCACTTCCTTCGTGGCTAGTCGCGCTCATTAGGTGGATGTCGGTCCGAAATTCAGCATCCCCTTGAACCCGGTATCCTTCTTCTTCCGCCATCCTTCCTTCTTCTCTTTCCGCTTCTTCTCAAGTTCCTCCCATCCTTCGTCATCGTCATCCGACTCTCCACCCGAGTTCTTGAGGTGTGACGGTCCATGTGGTTTCTTGTTCCAATCCTGGCCAGCACCTGAGACCAGAGTTGCCGTTCTGGCGCTGGCAGGGCCAGCAGTGGCGGCGGGGTTGTACGATACAGGTCTGTATCTTGACGGCAGTCCAACAGTGCTTCGTTCTGACGGGGCAATGGAAGGGGTATAGCCCTGAGGTGGCTGTAAAGATCCCATCATTTGCCCTCGCTGACTAGGAGCTATTGACGGGGTGTAGGATGGTCGTCCCGGCTGTTGAAATGGCACGTTTGGGGGTTCCATCATGCTCATGGTGCGCTGGTGCTGCCCGCCCAGCGAAAATGGGCCTGTTGGGGTAGGCCCGGCCATACTCATTGGGCGCTGGCCCATCATTGGAGGCAATAGCATTTGCTGCTGCTGCTGCTGACCTTGCATCTGCATCTGCATCCACTGCATCTGCATGTTCATCATTTGTTGCATCTGGTTAGCCATCTGCATTTGCATAGCACCGCCTTGGCCAGGCGGAGCAGCTCCCGGGGCCATCATCCCCACGTTAGGCGCCCCAGGCATCCCGCTCGTACCCATATTCGTACCACCGCCCATACCCATCTGTCCCATAGGGCCCGGGCCCCCACCCATACCCATAACCCCAGCATTGCCATGGTGTGAGCCGCCGCCCAAACCCAATAATCCACCACCAGGCGATACAGGTCTGAAGGGGTCTGGTTGAAAAGAGGTTCTCTGTGTAGGGAATGCCATCGAAGTAGCACCGCCTTTTCTCGCGGCTTTCGCCTCCTCTGTTCTCACAATTTCACCTATCAACCCACCAGGACGTCGAGGGCCAGGCATCTCCGAAGGACCTCCATAGACTGATCCAGCCACAGATCCAGACAAGCCACCCACACCATATGCCATTGACATCCTGGTTGCAGGGTGCAATATGCTCGCTCCAAGGTTGTAAGGATCTTGGGGTAGGCCTCGAGCAAATGGCGGTAATCTGGGGTCTTGCTGGTTCTGGGCCGCTTGCCGGAGATTAGGCTGTGAGCTGGAGTTTGAGAGTCGGGTTGGTGGCCTATTTTTGTTCGGGAAACCATGAGCCATCAAAATTCCTAAAGGAATCTCCTCATCCTCTTCCTCCGAGTCTTTTTCACTAGAACCAGGCCCAGAAAGACTCAGCTGTGGCATCGTGGTATTCAACGGTAAAGCCGATGTGCTCATCGAAGCACCCTTTGAGTTCATACCAAGCGGCTGCTCTACCGGCTGAGATCCTGTAATTTTCATCATTTGCTGTCGATAGACAGCAAGATGTGCCTCCTGCTTCTGTCGCTGTTTCACAGCCTCACGATTTCTTTCCGCCTCCGATTCCTCTTCGGATTCCGAGCTATCACTTTCATCGTAGTCATCAGGGTCAGCCTGATTCCCAGACAACCTACGCTGCTCATCCTGCTGTTGGCGATAGCGTTCGAATTGCGCTGGTGTCATAACCTTGTTTTGTTGAGGTTTGGTGGCCTCGTGTTCCTGGTACTTTGCGGCCAGGGCAGCCGAAGCGGAGATAGACGAGTCAAAATCGATATCATTGCCATCGCTCAATTGAACCGAAAATCCTGTTGCCGATTTTTCAGCCCGAGGGATGGCACCGGCTTCCGGGTGGTCGGCAATGGGACTTCCTCCTGAAACGGCAGGGCTGGTTCCCCGATTGTCATGCAATGCAGCGGGCGAGCCTTCTCCGGAGTAGCTATCAAGTGAAGATGACCCAGAAGCTACACCTTCATCCCAGCCACTGTCTCTATCCTTGACTTTATCCGTTAAACCCTTTGCTGAGCCAACTAATAGGGGAGTTGAACTAGACTTTTGGGGGTGAGGGCGTCCATGAAGCTGAGATTGCTGGTGCTTGTGAGAGGCAACAGCTTGCGCGACTAGTGCAGCATCCTCATCTTCTGGGAAAGATTGTCGGCGCATGACGGCGCTGGCCCGCTTCAACCCAAAAGAATCGCCGCTTCCGCCTCTTGAAGGGTGCTGCTTAGGTCCCCTGCCTTGCCGTGCGGATGGCGTGGTCAATGAGTCTGCGTGCAAATGACTAGGTGCCGGTAGACTTTGACCAGGGGTGAGGTTCCGTGAGTTACGCGGAGAGTTGTTACTCGCGGCCTGCATCGCTGGAGTAATCAGTTCGTCCGAATCTTTGGCATCCCAACCGTAGGGGGAGCCTCCATTAGCCCCGCTTCGATCACCATCCATATGGGAGGGGTTAGCGTAGATATTACTGTATGCCGCGTAGGGAAATCGTGATGCAGTCGGCGAAGTGGCTGGATTGTAAGACTTGGGAGGTGGCACTGGGGGAATATCATTGTGGTTATCACTCTATTGCTCAATGTTAGCCTTCTAGGTAAAAAAAAAAAAGGGTTTGCACGGATGGCATTACGGTGTTGATGATGATGCTGTTGGATGCCAATTTTGGTGCCGTGTGACCCATTCCACCGCTCCTTGGACGAGCCGTAGTCTTAGATGCCGTGAAGGAGAACATCTCTTCTCCAAACAGAGAAGATGTGTCGAGGGTTGTATCTAATCTGGGGGGTGTCGCTGTTGACATGCTGTCTTTTCGTCCGGGTGAGGGAGGCCCGTAATTACCGCCAAAGGAGCGTTTCCCAGACGATGCACCAATGGATTTTGGGGACTTTGCCATATTATGAACCACCCCTGGCTGACTACGATGATTGTCGACCGATGCTGGCGTACGCGGGGTGTCTGAAGATGGGAGGGTTGAGCTTGAACTTAGCCTATTCACCGACCCAGTAGAAGCATAATCTTCCGAACCTGAATACCCTGAACCGTTTGTGTATCCGCTTCCTCTGTTATATAAGCTTGCCTTTAGTAAGGTTTTCGCTTTCCCTAGCCAGGGGAACGGAGGAGTTTGTTCATACCGGTTCTGATGCCGAGCACCAGTGTACCCACCGTCGTACGTGGTGGACCTACCTTCGTCAGGCTCGTGGGAAGGGGTGAACCGATTGTCCGGATTGGCGGGCTCGTAACCAGCTTCTAACGCGTTCCCAGCGGATTTTCTTCTTGAGAATTTGGGGAATTTGATAGGCATATGAAATACCTTTCGTGCCGATCAATAAAAAAAGAAGGAATGCAGGAGGGGAGGGGTTTAAAGGTGGTAACCACCGTACAGACTCTAGTAAGAAAAAAACAAAAAACAAAAGAGAAGGTGGTGGGAGAGTGAGCCGATGTCCTTCGGGTGGCTGACTGATGATAAAATATTTATTTGTGGACGACAGTGGCGTATTAATAATATTATGAGGTTAATGCGAGTAGCAGAAGGAGCCGAGAAGTCGGCGAACTGCTCTCGGATGCAGTGTCGATAGAAAGGTACCAAACCAAGGGTATGGAACCCTTAAGAGTGATGCTAGCTGCCGGGTTACTCTAGGGAAAGGGCCTATCGAGTGGTGGCTGAAAACGAGGGCAACCGAATTGAATGTGCACAAAAAAGCATCCGCGAGCTCTGTGATTGTGGTCAGGAGAACGAAGGTTCAGATAGGTGTCAGCAGCCAAGATGTTGTTACACAGCTGAGAGTGTGGAGCGAGCCGGAAGACAAGGAATAACTCAATGGGCAGGGAGGGAAGCCGGTTCTTGAATCTCTTTTCTTGCCGATTCTATTCTCCACAGCGACCCTCCAGCTGCCTGTGGTTGTGAAGGGGAAAGAGGTAGGAGGAGCAGTGGTTGAATGAGTGAAATAGTAATCGAGGGACGAAGTTGATTGTTGTTGTGAAGGGGAATGTAATTGGACTAGTCCCAGGGCGTAGAGGAGTAACTCACGAGTGCTGTCCGCCCAACCAAAAATAACACGATCCACCAACTGCTAAAGCTTTCCCTCGTTGTCTCTTTCCTTTCTGCTCTGACTGCGCCTGTGGAAAAAAAAGAAAAAAAGAAAAGAAAAAAGAGACTTAGGCCCTAGCACGCAGACAGCGGGGATGTTCTCACGGACCCGAATTGCTCCAACCAAGAGAAATTCGCGAAAGAAAAAAAAAAACCCCTTGCTAGCTCTTGTAATGCCCCCTTTTCTATGAGAGACAATGGAGGTGGTAGGCGGTGGAGGTGACGTGAGGAGGCGGACCTGTGCAGGGGAGGACGTGCGCGAGGGTACCAACAGGCAAGAATTGGAGAGGTCAAAAGAGGGCCCAATTAACGAATTGAGATGATCAGAGCGAGCGGGGGAATAAGAGAAGCTCTGAGATAATGATCTGAAGGCTCAAGATGAAAGTTTTCCTCAGGTTGCGTAAGAGAAGAAGCACTCGGTACCGGGACCTCAGGTTTTGTGTTGAGCGAGAGGAAGTTCAAGAACGGTACTCGAGTAAGGTCTGGAAAGGAAGGCAGGACGGGAATTTCTTGGGCAATCCGATGGAGTACGCCAAGGGGAATTGAGCTGCTGAACCCATCCGGGTAAGTGTAAATCCAGCCCTGGTTATACAGGGGAGAGGAAGGTCTGAGTTCTTCACTCGGAAGGGAAAGGCGGATACCCTACCAGATCATCGAGCCGCTCGGAAATTCATCAGGGGTGCACTAGCAAGCACGACATATTCACAGTGTTTGTTTTTGACGCCACTATTATAGTAGGATCAGCGCTTCTGGAGATGAAGTCCTCAAACAGACCCCATGTCCGGCTACTCGTGAGTGTCCTGGCGAAGGGGCCTTATGGAGGGGGGGAGGGGGAGGTTTGTGGTGGGGTTGAAGCGGAGGATATCAGTTGTGGAATCCTGACTGGTACGTTATTTATGCTGGATTAAGCCCACTCCAAGTTTTGAGATGCTCTCGTTGAAGCAGAATATTTCATCCCTAAGGGCCTCAGAGGACGGCTCTGCCATTGCTTCGTACTGTGCAATACTGAGGAGGCAGAAGAATATGAGATGCCCCTACGAGTACTATAACGGGACGATTCGTTCCCGTCCAAGTTATTCAGGGTGCAGCTAATTAGGTAATTGTGAAAACTATCGACCGAATCGTTTGAGCATAGTACAGTACTCTAAGTGTTAGTTGTGTATAATACAGACACTGATTTGCCAAACTCTTTTTCCACATATCCGCTTCCATCCGGATTCAAACAGGCAATGGTTCGCGTGAATACTGGGCTGACTACTTCCTCAGCCTCGGTAGGTTCATGGCCCAAAACGAACTAAAATTTCCGGCCGTTTTAATTTTCTCCTTTAGGATTATTGGTATGATATTCGAGAACACAATATTATTATTATGGCGAACCTTAAAGGTTGAATTTTCCAACCCTAAATTCCTAGGTGTGCCATTCCCACGAAAACGCGGTTAAAGTTCACCGTCCTTGATGCCGTTTCTCCAGGAAGCCAAGGGGCCTCTTGTGCCACCGTTCTCTGCCCCGGAACCACAGTCCCAGCCACAGTGCTGATGAAGGACCCCAACA
>Ga0307509_10004266_pt1 | contig 20818 bp, 27 predicted proteins | sample 10_EM_MG_FD_202245 | JGI IMG/M metagenome (GOLD analysis project Ga0307509, IMG submission 202245) | Populus trichocarpa ectomycorrhiza microbial communities from riparian zone in the Pacific Northwest, United States - 10_EM | ecosystem: Host-associated > Plants > Roots > Unclassified | place... | reverse complement strand
CGTAGCAACGCGTAGACATCAGCTTATATAACATGTAATTGAGAGTCCGCTTTGAGCAATGTCACGGCAGATTATCTGCGATTAAGTATGGCTCGCGCATTGTTACATATCTTCACGATGCCGTCCAAACCACTGAGAAAAGACCTCATAGACTCGTTCCTACTGTCAATGGCAACTCGGGACATCTTTTCACCACCCGAAAACCTTGAAGAATACACTCTAAACTTACAAAAGGATCTTGAGCTCATTGCTCTACTTGAAGAAACTTGTTATCTTAACGATCGCCCTCCAGTCCCAAAGCTCAGCAACATCGACCTTGCCTGGGAATTTGCCCAGGATCCGGCACATCACCAGCGCTTCGTTAACATGCTCCGTGTCTCGCCTCTTGTTTTTTTAACTGTTCTTGATCTCATCGAGGATCATCATGTCTTCAAGAATGACACAAATTTGGGGCAGACACCTGTTGAACAACAATTGGCTGTTACTCTTTACCGGATGGGGAGATATGGAAATGGGGCCAGTGTTGAAGACATTGCACGTGCTGCAGGTTGCTCAGAAGGTTCTGTGGAAAACTTCACCGACCGTTGCTTCGAAGCAATCCTCTCTCTCCATGGCCTGTTTGTCCGAAAGCTGACAGATGATGAGAAAGAGGTTGAAAAGAATTGGATGGATGACCGACTAGGTTTTCGAGGGACATGGAGGGAGGGATGGGTGATGTATGATGGCACGATTGTAGTCCTCTATCGAAAACCGGGACAAAATGGAGATGCATACTACACCCGGAAGGCAAACTATGGTCTTAATCTTCAGGTACATTTTTTTTAACTGAAGAATTGTTGTCTAACAGACGAGGTCACACTTGGGTCACAGCGGACTCTCAATTACATGTTATATAAGCTGATGTCTACGCGTTGCTACGAAATACTGCTACGAGCGTAGCTGAGCTTTGAACGTCCCTAATATCAAGTAGTAGCCTAGTAGGTGACTAACATCATAACAACGTTTTGAGTGGGTGTACGAATGAGATAGTGGCTAAACCTGAGGCCCGGAAGGATTTTAGTCCGTAGCTGGCGGGAGGTGGGCATTTTGAATGATCTGCTGACCTTAAGTATTTCAAGATTGTGCAGACATAAAGATTTGGAAAACGATTCTCGCTGGTTAGTAGCGCTTGGACTGGAGCATTTTGTGACATGTGACGTGACCATGTAGGGTCTTGCTCAGCATAGGCTTCGGGCTCTCCTGTTTCCGTCGTCAACCATTTTCCTCTGTACTTTAGTGTCTCCGTTTTCTCTCTGGTTCTCTCCTACACATTCACACAAATTACAAACGTCTGATAGTGATACCGACAATGACTGCAGTTCCTGGTCCTCTGTAAGCACTTCCCCCTCACGATTGCAACTCTATTTCACAACATGGACCATTTCGTAGGTCGAAGAAGATCAGAGTAACAGGTTTGTTTCTTCCTTATTTCTCTAATGCTTGTACTATTTTTTATGACTTACTGACGTCTCTGGACCTCGTAGTTGTCGCAGCTGATGGATTATCCAAGCGGGATGTCTTCCGCCTACCCGATCCTTTTGCAGTCATCACAGTCGATGGTGAACAAACGAACACCACAAGCGTGATCAAAAAGACTCTTAACCCTTACTGGAACGAAAGCTTTGATATGTGGGTTGTTGTGTGCTTGAATCGGTGCAACGCTGATCCGAGTCATCACTTCCCCTAGAACCGTTAAAGATTCTTCAGTCGTGGCTGTTCAGATATTCGATCAACGCAAGTTTAAACGAAAGGACCAGGGGTTTTTGGGGGTGGTCAATGTGAGGGTCAGTGATGTGCTAGACCTTGAGTTGGGTGGTCATGGTCTGTTCCGCCTTTCTGCCCTGCGCGCGCAGCTACTGATAAGAAACTCGTCTCCACAGAAATGCTGACTCTAGACCTCAAAAAATCTAATGATAATCTGGTTGTTCATGGGAAGCTTATCATGTACCTTTCCACCAACATTGCCCAGCCTATAACGAATCCTGGGCCGTCCCAAGTACCCGGAATGACTACAGCTTTATCTGAAATGGGTCTAGGTGCCAATTCTCCTTCGGCAAGCACGTCCAACTTAACGTTAAACACCTCAACTACCACCACTGCACTCTCGAGATCAGGCAGTTCCCACGCCACTACTACGGAAACCACAGCCTCGTCGATAAATCCAGGAGCAAGTGTGACTTCTGCTGCGACCACCTCCGAAGATCAGCATCCGCCGATATCTGTTAATCCCTCTTCGCGGCCTATCAGCACCGGCGCTTCCAGTGCAAATTCAGCCGGTGCTGCTGCTGCCCCCGCACCAGTAATGACTGCCACTTCTGCTCCGCAAGGGACTTCAGCGCCCACACAAGCTGGTCATCAGCAGAACGCACAGACGCGCAATTTCAATCCAAATGTTGATCAATATGGGCCGTTACCACCCGGTTGGGAGAGACGTATCGATCCACTTGGAAGGACTTACTATGTCGACCACAACACTCGTACAACTACATGGAACCGACCTTCGGCCAGTGCTGCAGTAAATAACTCGACGCAGGATAGTGAAACTAACGCAGCTCGTGACCAACACTCCCGGCGTATTCTGGCCGATGATCTTCTGGAAGCGAACAACCCGTCATACCGTGCGAGCAATGTTCCGACTCCGGCTTCAACAACACCAACCCCGCAGCCAGAAACGCCTGCAGCGATTTCGACAAGTACAGCTACGACGGCCGGAACAGGAAGTCTACCGAATGGATGGGAGGAACGATACACACCTGAGGGTCGTCCCTATTATGTGGATCACAATACCAGAACGACAACATGGGTGGACCCACGCCGACAGACGATCATCCGGGTGATGGGACCCAACGGTCAGGGATCAGGCCTGCAACCACAGGCCATTTCTCAACTTGGACCCCTGCCATCTGGGTGGGAGATGCGTCTTACATCGACTGCTCGAGTATACTTTGTTGATCATAATACCAAAACCACTACTTGGGACGATCCACGGCTGCCATCTACTCTGGATTCGAGCGTTCCGCAGTACAAGCGCGACTTCAGGAGGAAGCTCATTTACTTCAGGAGTCAGCCAGCGATGCGTGCACAACCGGGTAACTGTCAGATTAAAATCAGGCGAAATCATATATTTGAGGACAGCTACGCGGAAATTATGAGGCAGACGCCTAATGATCTCAAGAAACGACTGATGATCAAGTTTGATGGTGAGGATGGTCTTGATTATGGTGGTCTATCAAGGTCTGCCCTATTTCATAATTTTCAACCTGTCAATATTTTAATCCTTTCTTGAAAGAGAATTTTTCTTCCTGCTGTCTCACGAAATGTTCAACCCATTCTACTGTCTCTTCGAGTACTCTGCACACGACAATTATACCCTGCAGATCAACCCTGCCTCCGGTGTCAACCCTGAACACTTGAACTACTTCAAGTTTATTGGACGATGCTTGGGTCTTGGAATTTTCCATCGCCGATTCCTTGACGCTTATTTCATTGTGAGCTTCTACAAGATGATTTTGAAGAAAAAGGTGACTCTGTCTGATCTGGAGAGTGTCGATGCCGAGCTGCATCGTGGGATGACTTGGATGCTGTACGTACTTCTTTCTCGATCATGGGCAGACGTTTATTAATGACATCTCAACAGTGAAAACGATATCACGGACATCATTGACGAAACCTTTACGACAACGGAAGAACGATTTGGCGAGATGGTCACGATTGAGCTCAAACCTGGCGGTGCTGATGTCCCCGTTACTCAAGATAACAAAAGGGAATATGTGGACTCTGTCGTCGAGTATCGTATTTCCAAACGGGTAAAGGAACAATTCGAGGCATTCATGTCGGGTTTCAGCGAGCTCATCCCTCAAGATCTTATCACCGTATTTGATGAGCGAGAACTTGAGCTCCTCATTGGTGGCATGTCTGAGATCGATGTGTACGTTTCTTTTCTGCCTTGGGTTTTGCCTTCATACTGACCAATGTCATTATAGCGACGACTGGACGAAGTTCACAGATTACCGAGGGTACGAAATGAACGACGAGGTTATCCAATGGTTCTGGAAGTGTGTGCGGAGCTGGCCTCCCGAGCGCAAGTCGCGTCTCCTCCAATTTGCGACGGGTACTTCACGTATTCCCGTCAACGGCTTCAAGGACCTTCAAGGCTCTGACGGCCCCAGGCGGTTCACCATCGAGAAATCAGGCGACCCCTCACAGCTACCCAAGAGCCACACATGCTTCAACCGCATTGATCTACCGCCGTACAAGGATTACGCAAGCTTGGAACACAAGCTAACGTTGGCTGTCGAGTACGGTTCATTTTTTCTGTTTCGGAGGTTTGAAGCTCATTGATGTTTTTTTTTTTTTAAGGGAAACTGTTGGATTTGGTCAGGAATAAATTGCTCATCCTGAAATTATTCCACCTTGCTCTGCACTGCGCCTAATTCCCGCTCCTAGATATTATTCAATCCCATCTCTATATTTCCTTCTTTGTATATCTACGAATTATTCTCCTGTCTCTGGCTGATGTTGATTACACTACCTCCTGCGACAACAATTCATCAAACCACCGTATGAAAATGGAGGAATGGTTGGGCGATACAGTGGGGTCAAATGCAATGACTAGTATTGCGTGGACAGTTTGATGTCGTGTATTTCCATACTTTATTTCGTGCCTCTCTTCTGCTACTTAGGATATAAATATATTATTGCCTTTTTTCTCCACCATCTCTTCGTGGAAAAAACAAGCTTTAAGCATCACCACAATGACCTTAAGCAACGAATTTCCGAGCCTACTGTGTGAAAACAGAGGTATACATATATACTAACTAGTACATGGATAATTAAATAAAAAGCATAATTACTCACAAGGTATGGTAGGAAGTCATAATATAAATTAGGTATTGAGCCATACTATTCAGGACGACGAAAAGAATTGTACACGAAGAACGAAAAAGCACCCATAAAATAGGTTGGAAATGTTGTCATCGTTAGTGCTTCTCAAAAGCAAACGCAATATAGATATCTAAAACAGAGAAAAGAGGGAAACGTTTTCGTTAGCACTGAGGTCGGACCAAGACAAGACGCTGAAGGCAATATAGAAAGAAAAGAACAACGCACTGGCAGCCTCCCACTGATCTTCATCCATCGCACTCGCTCCATCCGAATCCACGACCTTCATCCGTTCCAAAAGCGGCTTAAACTCCGGATGCTCTTGGTGCTCCTCAAACACTTGATGAAATTCTTCCTTGTAGATAGGTGAGAGTCCATACTCCGAGGCCATCCTAAAATTTGAAACAGAAAAGTAAGCACGAGGTTATCGGATGATTGCGAAGGGGTGAGGATCAAGAAGTGAGCCCGGCCGAAATGCGAGGAGCAAAAGTGAGTTATATCATGCAGCCAAGCGATAACTTCATTTCCCAAGAACCGCATACAGGATGGCAGGCAACGGACCGAGAAGGGTATATGCTTAGCGGTGGTCAGGAGATTGACTAGCGCGAGCACGCGACGAGGTGATGATGCACGACAACATGATGCAAAACTCAAATAGCCTGAGAGACGCAAAAGCATCCGATGCGAACGAACCTTGCGTCATGTGGGAATGTGTGGTAGAACAGAAATAAAACGGCCCACATGGCCAGGGGGAAAATCGAGGGAAAAAGAATACAGTGATAAAAAGAAAGGAAAAACGTACTGCACAAAATTATCCCACCGCACGACATACTCTGGGACGTTTTCAACGGCATCTTGCAGGAAGAACCAATACTTGTGTCCAAAAACCGGGCGCTCGCGATTTTCAAAGGTAATCTTATACACTGAGTTACCAAAAGACAACTCCTCAGCATCAGTGGGAATGTTGTCTAGATTCTCCCTAAAATATAAGATAATGAACGAAACATTAAGGGGGGTCATTTTAACTTACATGAGTAAGTCGGCATTTGGTATTGTACCAATAAATACACCACCAGGCCGTAGATAACGACTGACGTTGTCAAGCATACACCGTGCCTTCTGAACTGTTTCGAACGCATAGTGCATGCAAAACTGCATGGAAACAACATCAAAGGGTTGAACTAGTTTTGCTGGTGGAAATGCTTTTGAGACGGGCTGGGTGTAACAATCCAGGGCGGCAAAAGTGGCATCGAAACGTGAACCGCGTAGCGTTTCCCAGCGACTTCGGGCCTGATTTATGGATACAGCCGCGATATCTAGAAAAGATAGGTCAAGAAGACGAACTTACTAAGTCTTTAGATCTAACTGACCTGCTCCAAACAACTCTTTGACATTCGCCTTTGACCACTTTGTCATATCACCTCCTTTCCCACATCCCAGATCGAGGACTTTTCCCCGGGCGATGCGCATACGCGAGCCGGGGGCGCCTGTGACAGAGCTTTTGGCAAGTGCGGGGTGGCCAAAGCGGGTGATGAGGACGGATTTGACCCAGTTGTTAAAGTTTTTGAGGCCGATAATGGGTGAGTCGAGGCGTTGAACCACACCAACATCCGGCCGGGAATTATCTGCAAATCAAAGGTTAGCAAATGAGAATAGACGGGAAAAAAAGACACAGAACAATGCTCAACGACGACCCCTACGTCGTTTGTGTGTCGTTTCAACGGGCGAGCGTCAACGGGGTCTGGCTCGTCGCTCGCAGCGCGTTTCCTCTTGGCTGTAAGACGCGCGACACCCTCTCCGCGAAAATTCTTGTAGCGTTCGATCTCTGCCGGTGTGAGTGGGATCAGGACAGATTCTGGCTTGGTTACGCGCTTGGTGGGATTGTAGGGGGTGGAGGCCATTGGGGATGCGGTTGAAAGGGAGCCAGAGGACGAGGGACGGGGGGAGTCGTAGTTGAAGTCTGTTTGTGGATTGAGAAGAGCAGAGAGAGTTGGTCTGCGAGATTCGACAGGGGAATTGAGGACAGCATCGCGCACTGGATCAAATGCTGGCATATCTAATGAAACGCGTACAGATCAAATTCACTTTCTACATAACTATTGCTGATGTAAGCCCAACCATCTCCTCAGATCGTCCGTTGACCGCTGGTATTTTCTTCTTAGTTGATCCCAAAATGTAGATCAACACACTTACCTCCACATAATCACTCCGGGCTCGGATGCTGTCCAGCACCTGTGCCAGAGACTGGTTATACTTGGACGTGTCTTTGTCCTAGTTTAACCAGTCAATTTCAAGCTGCTCGTCTGTTATCATCATTTCCCACCTTAAACCAAGCCTCAATCGCCCTATGGTCTGCCTTGCTCGAGTAAAACTCTGCTCCATACTGTATACACCTGTTAATCCCTTCTTGTTTCTTCCTTCGAACCTCTCACCTTGACAAGGTAACCAAGCGTAAAGTTCCCTTCGAAGCGCTTCACCAACTAGACATCTTGTTAGAATCCCCTCGTCTACATGCAAAACACAGTAGAACCCACCACGTCATATTCATCCTGTAAGTATTTTGTAAGCGTCCTCCGCGCTTTAAAGTTCCCCGCCAGCGCCCCAAAGAAGTAAATAATATCCTGATCCCGTGCCTTGTTCGTGATAAACTTGGTCGTTTTATCAAGCAGCGTTGGATCCTGAGTGACTCCCATCGCACGACTATCTCAATGATTCTTAGTCTTTCAACTGCTTATATCAAATTACCTACATTGCCGAAATCTTCTCCGATGGTGTCTTGGGCTTGTCGTGGATCTCCACCATCTTGTTATACTCTTCGTGTCCACCATACTTGACGGCCTGCAACCATGCGATCACGTAGCCGCACCAAAAAGAAAAAGAAAAAACGAACCACGCCATAAATTGTGCGTTGCAAGTCGGCAGGAATCTTCGAATCATCCCCAGTCTCCTTGAAGTGCTGGAATCGGCTCTTCAATTCCTCAATCACCCTGAACAAAGCAAATGGTAAGCATTAAGGTCTCAATCTTGGACTCGACGGAACCTACCCTTCATCTTCTGCATCAGCCGCCTGTTTGACCGCAAGCGTACGCAAAAGGGTCGTGTCTTGAGGTTCTTCTGCAGGATACTCGTACCCTAGCTTCTCTACCAACGGGACGAAGAGCGACTGGAAAAATACAAATCTATCAACTGCCCCCGCCTATGTGTGTGTATGTTTCGGACTTACGCGTCTGAAGCCGTTCAGCTTATGCACAATCTCAGGGTATTCCCACCAGGTGGAAATTAATCCCTCAATACTGTTGGCAATAGTTCCCCAGACCAAATCTATGCAGGAGAAAATGCTCAGCTCAATCAAGAGAACACATCCGGCCAGGAAGGTTACTGACATTCCTCCTCGTTCTTCCACAAGTCGATGAGGGTCAAAGAGCTGCTCAGCTTAGAAAGGCCGGCCTTGGAGAGGGCCAGCGAGTCATAGACCAGACCCATCTTGTCGTCCAAAGAGAACATGGAATTCTCCTTGGCTGCTTCTGCGGCAATAAGTGCCAGGCGCTCGGGCGAGTAAAGAACGCGATCTGAAGTAGGAGAATATCAATATTACATTCTCCGCAAGAGCCAAAAAAAAATCAAGATCCGAAGGTGTTGATGAACTTACAAACTCCCGCCGTTCCCGCATTCAGCTTGAATGGCTTGCTGGTGTCCAGAGGGAAGTTTTTCTCTCGCTCTTGAAGGATAGCACTCTTATCAACAACAGCCTGTCCATCTTTTACCGAAAGAATACTCAAAGGAATATTCCTACCATTTAAAAAAAAGATCAGCATTCCTGTCACCACAGTTCGAATCAAAACGCACCAGATTGTCTCGTTATCCTTTGGCTCAGCGGCTCCCGTCTCCAGGAACCGATCCTGACGGACGGTAATACCGTTAGCGTTTTCAGTTACGGTCAAAACGGGGTACCCGATCTTCGTAATCCAGTTCTCCATCAGTTCTGCGATGTTGACGTCTGTGGCAGTGCTGATGCCTTCCCAAAGGTCGTGCGTAACGCTGTTTGCAAACAACTTGTTCTTGAGATAAAGAGGACACCCTTAAGGAATTTTTCTTCTCCAACATAGCTCGAGAGCATGCGCAGAACTAGGATATGTTAGGTGTCATACTTCCCAAATCATCAACTGCAGGCGATCCTACCAGATGCAGCTTTGGAATAGGACAAGGCGTCGAAGATCTTCGCGTCTTCGGTCAGAAATTAAAATATGGATCCAAGAAAAATACAGACTTGGTTAATATGGTTCGCATCAGGGCACTCAACTTCGATAGGATGAGAAGAGAGCTTAGAATCAAGGGACATCGCCTGAGCAAGATGCTCAGTGATGAACTCCGATGTGACCCTCCACTCTGGGAAAACTCTGCGATGAAGGGTCAGCTTTCAACATTTCATGGAATGGTATTGGCCACTTACTTGTCTGAAAACCAAAAGCAAAAGGTCAGAAGTATCCAGAAGCACAGAAAACCTACATACTCTGAATGACTTCACCCATCTGAGGTAGAAAGTCTGTAAGTCTCAGCGACTTGAGAGGAACAACCAGCTTACGAGTGTGGCGAATCCTGCAAGAATTTCAGTAAATCTATAAATCCGCCGAAAAAAAGAAAGGATTGGCATACCTTCGTTGAGATACAGATAGTTCCACCACTCCATGGTCGTGATGTTACCGAACCTAGAATATGGTTAAGTCATAGGCACTGCATCAAAACTGTTTTTATTATCAAAGCTACGCACCACATGTGGGCGACTTCGTGGGTTTGCACTGAAGCAACATATTTCTTGGCTTGCTGATCCGCACGATCAGGATCGAGCAAGAAGGCGCTCGTACGACCTATGATCAGACCCCAGTTTTCCATAGCTCCAGCGTCGAAATCATTAACCTGGAGGGACCATTAAGCAGGTAGAACGCGAAAAAGATGGAGATTTACTTGCTACGAGGGTGTCGAGTTTGGGGAGGGGATATTCAACGTCGAAGATCTTTTCATAGAGAGGCAGCACGGCAGCCTTAACATCAAGAGCGAATTGGGCCTGGTGGATGACGTCTGAAGTCGCTAAAATTTCCCAGATCAATTCAAATAAAGACAAGAATTCGCGTATAATAGTATCTCACTGTATATGCGAAGTGGTACCGTCTTTCCGCTCAACGGCATAACAACTGATGTCTCCAAAAATTCAAAGTGTCCATTGGCAAACGCGACGATGTATGACGACATTGGTGGGGTCGTCTCGAACTTGCTGATTTTCCATTTTTCGTTCTCAGTATCCGCGAGGATCTCAGAGAAATCGGCTGGGGTGTTCACGCCGGCCTCGATGATGTCTTCAGAGACTGTGGGCATGTTGCTCAAATTAACGGTGTCTGCGCGAGATATCAAGGTGACGGCAAAGGTGGCCTTGAGGAGTGGTTCATCCCAGCAAGGGAAAGCGCGTCTGGCAGCAGTCGGCTTTATGAAAAGTATATGAATTGGAAGAAAAAGTCTGATGACCCGGCCTCATACCTCGAATTGGGTCAGGGCGCAGTATTTTGTCTGCCCTTCATACTCCCAAGAGGCCTTGTAGTATCCCGACATATTTCCAGTGAGTTCTCCTTCAAAAATGATCTTCAGCTCGGCCTTCGATCCGGCCGGAAGGACGTCAGTCAACTGGTAGGTGGTGCGCTCCTGGACTTCATCGAAAGCAGTAGCCGTGGTGACTTGTTCCGCCTTCAACGCATCGGAATAAACAGTTCTGAGAAAAAGGATGGTGAGACGATTTGAAAGTGATCTAAAATGCGGGTTCAGGCCTTACGCTTTGCCGAGGTCCAAGTTGGAAGTGTTAAGCACGATCTTCGAGGTGTCCTCCTTGATATCGAGGCTTCAAAGATGTGAGGTTGCACCTTATGCAAGATACGATAAAATACCCACTTGATTTTGACATACCCTTGGAACCTCAACTTCTCGAGGTCGGTCTTGATGGTGACGTCGTAATGGGTGGGTTTCACATTAGTAGGGAGACGAAATTGGTCTGCGTCACCAGCAGGAGCAGCAGTGGTGGACATGGTAGCATAATTCAGATATTTGACGAGTGGCGATCTCTTGATGAATAAGATTGAGGGGGCCGAGAGAATATGTGGGTCCGCATTACGGGAATAGGCAGTTTTGTATTGTCTTGATGGCCCACATTCCGGCTCTTGCTGAGCACATGTATTTGTCTGCATGAGCCATCTTTTGGTCATATGATTGGGTGTTCCAGGATGCACATACGTGTGTAACCGCGCTGCATACGTATCCTTACAATGAATGGCTCGAGGGAAGCATAGAGGGACGCGTCGGAAGAACGTGGTTGACATACAAAAATAACTCGCAAAATGATCAACACCAGCCGTTCCCTATTCAGGGCTCCGTCATCACAGCATCCCAGGATCCAAATCTTCGTCAGAGGTAGATCATAGATAATATAACGTCTCATCTTGCCCTTAGTTCAATTTCTTTCCAATATTAATAAAAACACAAAGGTTTGTCCGATGAGTACATATATACACGCAAGGGAAAACCAACTAAAGAGTAGGATTTAAAGTAGAAGAAGCAATAGCACTGCTTCCGACAGCAGCATTGTCATTGTCCAGAGTGAGTGCCAGTGAGTCCAATCCAGTCCAGAATATTCAGATAGAAAAAAAGAATTTCAAGGCGGTTCAAGACTCATCCGCCAAAAATCGCAAAGCACCAGAGAAAATGTTCGAATGTCTTTAAAGCCTCAGAGTAGGGTTCAAGATAACCGCCGGCATCTTTTCACAGAGCCTCGCCGGGAATTTCTTGGCAAGGCTTCGACGACTGAAATCGACAGTCACATCCTTAAAACACTGAGAGAGTTGTTCGCCAGTTTTTCTGAAGTCGGTGAAGGCCTGGTCGATTTTGGCACACTGAGAAGTATATTCCTCTTCTAGATCAACCATGGCATTGAAGTGTCGGACGCTGGACGGAGAAAGAGTTAGGCGGCAAATACGAAGGTAGTGAAATCAAGCAGAGAAACCTCTGGTGACACATCTCCTGAAGGGTGTCCGCGGTGCCTTCTAGGATGATCCGTTGGCCAAGATGGAGGTTTTCCGTCACTCCATCGAAGCGACGCGCAATCTTGTGGATGAGGGCCTAAAAGAGTGTTAAATAGTAACGGGATACGACAAGACCATTTCACTTACCTCGTTTATATCATTCAGGACCTGTGTTTTCAAGTTGGTCAATGCCATTTATCAAGCAGACGGTGAATATAATTCCCACCTCCACAATCCTCTCCATGGGGTCTTCTTCGATCTCGAATTCCGGCACCCTGTTTCTGCTACGTTGCCTTCCGGCAGGAATAGGTGCATGTCCTAGTCGACCTTTTTTGCGAACGTGTTCCTCGAGGGGATTCTTTCGGGGTCGAGGAACCCTTTCGTTTCTGAAATTATACCTGTTGTCGAAGGAGGTATCTAGTTCAAGAGGAGATGCAAATTTGACCGTAGGACCTTCGCGTAGTTTATTATCAACGGGCATTCGCGACGGGGTAATAATCATTCTTTCAACCTTCTCGGTCGGAAGATTCAGGCTGAACCTCGACGATTCTTCTCCATCTCTGACACTGGGAGTACAGGGCGCGAGTGCGATTTTGGCTTCCGGTTGATGCAAACTTTCCTTTAAAAGAGGTGTCGGAACATGGATCGCAGCCGGGGTGAATTCATTGTCTATAAATTCGGCCTCTGGCGGTACCCAGGCCTGTGCCAATAGAGCGTTGCGATTTTTTGGATCAGGTTTCGTTGGATTGCCATTCGCCTTTCGTGGCGGTGGCGGTGAGTCATCATGTGTCAAGTCGACCGTAATAACTTCTTGAGTTGCGTAGTCATCGCCAGAGTCCGAACCCAGCTAATTCAGGAGTTGGTAAAAACCCACTGAGTCAAGCGAAGGGGATGAATACCTTCGTAGGCTCAATGGTGTCAAAATAATAATCCTCAGGGTCTTGTTCGTCAGGAAGAATTGCGCTGTCACTCGTTCTTTCCGATGAATCTTGGATCTGAGCTTCGAGTGGAAATATAGGATCAGAAGATTTTTTAATCATTTCGATGAAACCTTCGTCTTCCCAGGGAGCTTTTACTGGTTTCTGAGGTTGTTTCGGGGTACGTCCAATGACTGGCTTAGTTTCGTTGTTAGTTCGGCCGGCAAGAGCCCTCTTTGCTCTGCGAGTATTGTTTGCATCACTTTCTTTGAGGACAATCTTCTGCTATCAAAATAAATGGTCGAGCTTTCCACAAGATATGACAAGGAAGAGTTACCGAATGGAGTGTAACATCACTTGAATTGACAAGGGTAATGTCAGGGTCCCCTTGTGCTTTCCGGCTCGCTGCTTCCTTTGCAACTCTGGGATGGTTCTCGCGTTTCTTTTCATCCGCCTTTGACGCCGGGGCTGGCTTCCCGGTCTTGGGTTTCATAGCCGACACGCGTGGTTTGGGCCGAGGCTGCAGAGTGACTTCCTGCTTGGGTCCTGGAACTTCGTCAAAATCGACCGTACGTGCAATCGAGAGTGCTGGAGAGGAGCTCCGTCCCTTTCTTTTGTGTTTCTTTGCTTGGTAAGTCCGAGTGCTTTTTGGGTCCACCGCAGTGGGCTCCTGCCGTTCGCGTTTCGCGGGTCGTTCTTCATTGTCCCGCAGTTCATCGTCGTCTTCGATGTCCCATACAGGCCGTTTTTTCGAGGGCCTCAACCCTTCGCTTGGAAGGGGAACATTGGGCTTATTTTCCGGCTTCGTATTTTTTCCTTGTTTCTTCTTTTGAGGGACTTCCTCGGCGACTCGATTTTTGACATTCTGGGGCGAGTCACCGATTAGCCATTGGGATAAATGTTCGGGTTTACTCGTTTGTGCTTGTTGTATCTGCTGTGGGAGCTTTTCTTTTTCTGCAAGAAATTTGGAAATGAGGGTTTAGCTGGTGTTGAACGAAGAGAACCCCCCGCACCTTTGTCTGCCCCTTCGTCATCGGATATAACTATAGTAGTCCTTTTTCTGGCTTGCGTAGTCTTTGACTTGAAACGAGGAACTTCGTCGTCGCTGTCTACCACCATGGCATTTCGATAGCTGGACTCGTGTGCAAGATTCTCTTTATATTTTCCACTAGAATTGGGGATGTCATTTTGATGCTCCCGCTGACCAGGTGGTGGGTTGTGAGAAAGATCTCCCTTGCTATCGATAAATACAGTAGGTTTGGGCGATTCCGGATCAATCGACAACTCGCGAGAACCGAAATTTACTACTTTGATCGGAAGTGTCGAAAGGGGCTTTTCAGTAGACAATGGGACGAGCGGGGAGGTTAGGGTGACAGAATTCGGGACGAGTGGAGAATTGCCCCGAGTCCAGACTACAACATGTGTGTCAGGGTATATGCGTGGTTGCAGTGTAAAAGCTTACGTTGGGATAGACTTTGGACCCTTTCCTAATATGACGGTGCAAGTTAGCGAGGAGAGCGTCGGAAATGAAGAAAGTTTACCTGTTTTGACCCCCTGTGATCCAGCCCCTTGGGATCGAATTCAAGAGCTATTTCTTTCGCTTTCGATAACTTCTTGCTTGCCGGATGTCCAATGGTCTTCGATGAAGCCATCAAAAGAGTGACCAAGCAGTCAATAAGCAGAGAACGCTCACCAAGTTACGATTCTTCAAAGCCTTCCCAAATTGACGCACGAGTACCTTTTTTATTTTCCAAGACATCGAAGTGTCCCCTGCAGAGGTGGTGGGAATTACAGCACCCCCGAGGGTTGGTGGACTTGTAACGTAGATGGTCACTTGCACATCGTCGTTGCTCGAGACAGAAACCGCGACGTCAAGCACACTAGTGAAAGGTACGCATAGAGTCTCTACTTGTCCATCCTAGTTATGGCGCTATGATACAGTTCAGTCATCACAAGCAAGAAAAAAAAATTACCTTCTCAAGGTTTGCAGTAAATCTCGTTTTGTCAACATAAAAGGAGAAAGACGCGTTAAATGGTGTGCCATAGATAACGAGAGAAATTGCGTCGAATGGCTGGGGACTATTGAAACGTCAATCTGTCTTCGAGAAATACAAAGTAGTGTGTTGACATACAACGAAGGGTCTGAATCGGCCAAAGTTTTGATGATCTTCATGGACGTTATGCTCCAATCTGGGTTGGATATGTGCTCCAAATGTTCTATCACCAAATCACTACATTTGAAGATGGAAGGATCGAAAACTTCTTTAATATAATGCGATCGCCTCTCACGGCCGGCTTTCACCAAAGGTATGATGGATCCAAATAGGTCAAGGAGAGATTCCAATGCCAGAAAGTCTACAAAAACGGACCAAGCCATAGGGTTGGATCCCCAAAAAGATATTGAATGATGAGAAACCCACCTTTCGCCTGAAAGATTGTGAGGCCGAGGCATTTACTATGTGGGGTAAGATATTCAATAGGTAAAAGAGGATGAAGTAAATATGTTCGAACCCTCCAATATCATGATCTCGGAGTTTGACCGCACTTCGGCCCTTGCATTCGATAGTTGCCATTAGAAGTTGGTACACCTTGACATGAAGTGGTGAGGCGCGCATATATGGCAAGAATTTGTGAGCTGGGACCGACCACTGATAATAGGTCGCCGGAAACCTTGGAGAACAGAGATCCAGATGACTGGTCAAAATAAAGGGGGCAGAGGACTGGATGCAACATGGATGCAATAATTTCACGGTGCTTGGCTTGTTGGGATGAGTTGAGAGTTGAAACAGTAACTTTCCTCAAGACACATACTACTAGACTTTTCATCAAGAAAATCCTAATTGTCCCGAGCGCTTCAGCATAGCAATGAATTTAAGTGGGTGCAAAAAAAACCTACAAGGACGCCAGAAAACAAGGATGACAGAAGGCTTTCCCATACATGTATCGCATTTCCAGTGGATAATGCGGGGATCACTTTGTTGTGATGGATAAAGTGAAGGACAGCAACAACGTAGTCGAGAGCAAGAGCAAGAGAAGCATGATACAATGGTAATAATCGTGCTCGAAGGAGTTCAGCTAGCTTTGTGAAAGTGGCTGCAGATGCTGCAGGTAATTCCTATGAAGAACAATCTGGATCAGCAAATTTTTTTATAGTAGAATTTCGATCTTACAAGCAATATTGGGATGGAAGAGAGCTGGTTTATGGCATCGTCGATGACCGAGTCCTTTCCCTTTCTTGTTGCCTTGATGCTCTCGAGCCCTCTAAATGCAGCGTTGATTGGGTTCATGGCAGTGTGAGATTCCGATTTCGGCGCTTCCGGAGCAACTTGTGACGGTGTGACTAAAGGGCCTTTACTCATCGTCGACAACAGTGGACCCAAGCTGTTCCCACAACACCAGTGCAGAGCTGCTCATAAAATCCGTCGCATCCATAAAATAATTCTAATTCTGTTGTATCACCACCAATGGGCCAGAGCAGCTCCAGATACCGCGATTCACCGCTCCCTCCAGCACGTCCCACGCGCTCTGCAACACCCAACGCTGTCGCTGGCGCCAGTACTGATCTTCCCCCCGACTCCTCCTCCGATGTCGTCCCTGATTCTCCAACCCAGCCGAGATCCCGACGATCGTCGTTTCGCAGAAGCATCCTCAAACTCGTCAAACCTAGCAGGCGGGTCAACAGCATTGTCTCCAACAACCCAGGAGATATGAGACGTTCACGGCGGAATTCAAGACGCTGGTCAGTTGCCCCGTCGAGCTCTACCCCAACCCTTGCCGAGCCTGCTCCGATATCTTCATCTGATGTTTCTACTGCTGGACCCTCTACTTTGGATCCCAATCCTGCAGACAAAGGAAAACAACGAGAATTGAGCCTACCTGAAGAAGAAGAGGTGTCCGGTGACGCGAATCTTCCCAATCTGGACCAAGCTCCGCCACAACCTCCTAATCCCATTTCCCCAGCCAACCTACACCAGGGCACTCTGCCATCCGTTGTTGAGCCTTCGCACGCTGCTGCCGAGGCAGCTCCAGCACCTCAACTTGTCGACAACAGCCCTATGGAGGACCATACATCCAATTTGTCCAGTGAAGTAACTCCTCCTGTTCATAATCTGGAAGGGAATGAACCGTCTGCGCTTCCTGGGACTCAACAGCCTTCTCCACCACCCCGGCATTTTCCACCTCCAGGAACTCTTGTCGTCGTCCAGGGCATCGTTCACACGACCGACGTATCCCGCGCAACTTCCCCTCCTCCTGACAATAATACACCCAACTCAAACGCCCGCCCTCCATCTGGCCTTGCTGCGGGATCTGAACAAACCAGAACTCGTTCTCGAAATAGACTCTCAGCTCTCCTTCGACCTAGATCGGCTTCATCTCGTCCATCGTCTACTGTAGTGACCGATCCAATTACTGTCCCTTCGCCACCCGAGCTTGAGTCCCCGCCGCTCTCAAGTTCGGAGTCGTCATCAGATCAATCCACTTCAACAGACATCACTACACCGGTTGTCAATGAAAATGTCGATCCTTCTCAGCAAGATCAACTCGCGGATACTCCACCTTCATCGACAGAAAATCGTGTTCCATCCATTTCTTCCAGTAGCATCGACGTTTTGGGCACATTACTTAGGTGAGCATAATGACATTCTCTTTCCCTCCTTATCTCATTTCCCTCAGTGTTGCCGCAGCAGCTACAGCGGCATCCTTACTTACGGGTTCATCGGAGCCCATTCTATCATCCGGCCTCGCTCCCCCGACGTCATCTTCTCCAGAATCCCCTCTTCCTACCTCATCTCCATCAAGTGCATCATTACCCAACTTACCAACTTATCATCACCCTCCTTCTCCTAATACTGCAGTTCCTGACATATCAGCTGCAGGCAGAGCTGAACGCATGCGTCAAGCTTGGGGCACAATTCGCGAGCGGTTAGGTCTGCGACCATCTGCTCCTCCACCCGATCACACAACGGGTAACTTGGACCAGGGCAACCCTGATGGAGATACTAACCCACCCTCCGTATTAAACGGGGAAAGCCTTGCATCGGCGACACCTGACACCCGTGAGCTGATGCTGGCGGAAATGGCCAGGGCATTTAACATTGGGTTAGGGTTAAATGGTTTGGGAGGGATGGCACCCGCTTCTCCCGATGCGACAGGCACAGTGGAGCACGACACAGCTGAAGGATCAACCGATTCAGCTGATGCCGCAACCCCCCCTGCAGAAGGCGATCCCCCGTCCCCCTCTCAATCTCATCCAAGCCCTCCGTCTGGGAGTGTAGCGATGCCTCCTGAGGGAAGCTTCGAGCGATTCTTGATTGATTTACAGATTGATCTACGTGCAGCCTTAACCCAGGCAGAAGGTGGACCTCAGCCTGAAAGACATCGTCAACAGCCCCAGCAACCAGAGTTGCAAACAGTACAACCTTCCGAACCCCCTGCTCTCAATGCCGAACAATCCAGCCCGAGTGCCCCTGCTTCACCGTCGTTTACTGACTCCACCTCACCACAACCACCACAATCTGAAACACCACATTCAGATCCACGAGAGGGATCATCTTTGTCTGATGATTCATCCTATGTAGATATGCCAGCCCTGCATTATGTCTCTGATTCCGACTCTGAACTTGATGAAGAAGAACATGACGCCAGAGAATACGATGACGACGACGGTATGTAATCTCCTCTGCAAGGTGAATAACGGCTCAAAGTTTATTCAGATTTCCACTCCGCAGAGCACGGTCCGAGTCACACTTCAGGCGAATCATTGACTTCAGGCGAATCATTGCATGGGCAGACCAGGACAACCCTACCAGGGACCGGCCGCATTGACGCCTCGGGGCGAATCAACTGGTGGAGACTGTATAGGTTCCCCCCCATCGTATCTCCAAGGACTGATACAGCGAGCGCATCCGGTCCTGCACCTGTATCGCCTCTAAACTCCGGTGCTTCACTTCCTACTATTTCTCCTTCCTCGCACACTTCTGGTCCTACTACAATTTCTAGTTCTTCGATGCCGGCATCATCAACGGCGCAACAGCTGCTGCCGACGCCAACTAACGACCCAACATTACCCCATGCTACGGACCCGTCTCCATCCAGGTTGCCTCTGAACTCTGTGGTCCCAGTCATCGTTGTTGGCCTCCAATCCGTCAATTCGGAATGGAGACCTGACATCCCACCGCCAGGTCAAAATGAGGGGGTTGCATTCTGGGGAGGAAGTGGTCCTGAAAACACAACAAATACCGCTGGAGAAAATGGCGACGACGATCTCGATGGTTGGGGGGGGCAACATCACGTTGGGCCAGGAGCAAATCCAAATCCAGATGAAGGAAGAGGACGAGGCAGAGGTCAAGGCTGGCACTCTCGCGCTGCCAATGCCATTCGAAATCTGCGTCCAGGACGGAGAAATGCTGATGCAGGAACTATTGCACAAGCTCCTATTATCGCTCCTGGAAGTAGGACCTTCTTGATTTATGTGATTGGAGGCAGGCTTCTTTTTTTTTTTCGAAACTGTGCAGATAGCTAATATTTATGACGCAGGTTATTACCCACCGGATCACAGTATTGTCACAGGCGGGTCCAATATTCTGGATTCATTTGAAGCCCTATTGTGCGTTTGCCATTTTTGCATATGTTCACTCAATCACGATGGCTCATCTATTTTTCACTTTCAGGGAGTTAGCCGATTTGTTGGGTCAGGTCAAACCTCCCACAGCGACGAAGGAAGATATCGACAAGTCCGGATTAGCGATTATCAAGGCTTCTGAACTTTCCCAGCACGAAAAGGATGGAAAGGTATCATCCAACTGCCTGGACAGGGTATGTTCTGCATCCGATTCTGGAATCTGCACTAAACTGACGATATCTTGATTTAGTGCTTAATATGCCTCGATGACTACGCGGATGACGATGACGTCCGTGTCATGACTTGTCGTCATGCATTTCACAAAGGGTGTGTCGATGAATGGTTGCAAAGGGGCAGGAACAATTGTCCTGCCTGTCGTTCAACGGTCGGTTTCTTGTTTGGGCTTCCCGCAGGCTCATGCTAATTCTATTTTACAGGGTGTCTCAAACGACCCACAACCCATGCCAGCTGTCTAGTCGCGAGCCACTTCATTCTCTTCCGGACATTGTCCCCATTCTCAACTGATTACCGAAACCCCTCTTTACTTCAATCCCAACTTGTCTCATGCCCTACTGGCTCTTGCTTACCACCCTAATCCCAAAATCAACAACATATTTTTGGCACTGTAGCATCACTCACTCACCCATCCTGTTATTTTTACAATTGTTGTTTATTGTTTTTCTTCTCTGGTTTCACAATAAACTAGTTTGTAACCCACGGTAAAATTTTGAGATGCATCTTCCACTTTCGCTTTCAAAATAATTTAGGAACACAACCATTTACTTCTCGTACTAGTAGCGTGAAACCAATCATAGTGTCTTATCGTTTCATGAAGCCATTCTTAGGAACACAATGATTTACTTCAAGGGCTGCTTGCGGCCAACCTGTAGGACGGCCGTATCGCAGCCGTGCAACCAATCATATATTTCAATATCCCAACTTGAAGTCAGTTCAAGTTCGAAGTTGTCTACGGTCAGGTTTCGGAGTTGTCCGAGAGTTGTGGTTTGTCTGTTTGTAGGTAGATGTCATCCATATTCAACTACCGTCAGCTGACGTGACACCAGTGACACTCAACTTTCACCAAATATAGAAGGCGAGGCTCGGAAAAACTGTGGAAGATATTTTCTGAGATTTAGAGAAAGAAATTGGACATTAGGGACTGTCAAAGTTGAGCTGCAACTGCTGCAGATGTTATGACTTCGAAGATATTGTCTTTATCACAGACAGATAATCTCAACAGTCAGTCTGAGAAGTTGAGGAAGTTCCTCAGGAATTGTTCAAGTTCTGGGGACTAGAAGAAT
>Ga0307509_10004265_pt1 | contig 20822 bp, 28 predicted proteins | sample 10_EM_MG_FD_202245 | JGI IMG/M metagenome (GOLD analysis project Ga0307509, IMG submission 202245) | Populus trichocarpa ectomycorrhiza microbial communities from riparian zone in the Pacific Northwest, United States - 10_EM | ecosystem: Host-associated > Plants > Roots > Unclassified | place... | reverse complement strand
CTAACCAGTCCCGGTTGAATGCCTTTCGACCAGCGAATCCAGGAAGGGGAGTCCCGAGGTTTCACCCTGCCAACGAGGGTAACCGGCATCGTCGAGGTACATATAGGATGGCGATAACCCCGCCCTGCGAGCCGACCCCAGAAGCTTCTCAGTAGGATCAGCGGAACCGGGGCCAATAGGTGTAGCGCCCTCGGGAGGGCTATTTTGAAGTAACTGAGTTGGGGAAGTCGGGATTACCACGTGTTCACCATTTCTACTTCCGTCGGTAGTGAATCGCAGGGACGGATTAATGAGGGGGTATGAGTTCAAGTGTGGGGGTGGGAACGAGGCGGGGTACGTTTGTGGGGATGCGGCGAATGGCGTCCCGAGGGTGGGTGGTTGCGGGCTGGAGGTTGCGGTGGGGTTCACCAGTCCGTTCGCTGCAAAAACGGATGGGGGTATAGCTTGGATCAGTTGCTCCAACTGCCTCATACGGGCTTCGATCCCTGCCGTTTTTCTGCGGCCCTGTTAGACCACCGTACGGAGACGTAGCAGGCGAGACGTACTTCGATTTCTGTCCCTTCTTTCCGTTCTCCTCGAAGGTACATGCTGAACCAGACGAGATGCACGCTTGACAGGGATTACCATCATCGCAGCGAATCCTCCTGCGCCTGAAAAGGGAGCCCAGTCAGGATAATCTGAACATCTACCGGTATACCAGCGAGAGTATCATGCCTGCAACGATCGCAAGCTCTGTACATGATAGGATGTAAGTTGGGCCGTCAGTGGGTGAGATGAAGAAGTTACTCACCTACCCAACTTGAACCTCCTCTCCTTCATAGCCGCGGTGGTGGACTTGGTTTCACTGTTGCGTTCGGCGACAGGCATAGTGGAGGCAGTGGGCTCAGGCTCCAGATTTGAGTGATTTCGGTCGATAGGATCCACGGGGGGTAGGTCGGTGCTTATAAGGCACCTGGAGGTTAGTTTTCTGGTTTGATCCTATACTGGCCCATGACCATGGTTATTTCCGGGGGTGGCTGAACAAATAGCCGGTCGCGAGAACCTCCAAATCGAATCATCGTTTCAGGATGTATAAAGTATACGCAACGCGGATGGGGGTGCACATTTGAGTGAGTACGTCCGAAGCTACAATACAAACCCTCCTTTTCCCGACTTCGTGAATTCCGACCGATTTGCTTAGGCTCTCTTGGCCCGAAGCTCCCTGGTCCAATCGACCACATTCTTCAGTTGTTCGAGGGTTACGAAGATCAGAATTGTCGTGGGTTGCAGCCTGACCCAGGCGGGCACCCAGCCCTTGAATATGAACATCGGACCTTCGTTGCGCAACGAGTTCTTGATCACTTGCAGTGTAGACTAGGCCACGGATCATTCGACATAAGGTCGGGTGCTGTACGGGAGAAATACGCACTCGTGATCCCGATCCGGATGCATTCATGATTCGACTCTGGGTTTGAAGTCAGCGATTGTCAAGGCGAGCCCGTGGGATTAAGTAGCCTGCCTTCAACACGTCCGCCGGAGAGCACACGGTTGTGGCTACGGTCCCCTGGAATAGATATTTGTCAACATTGGGTACGTAGACAACAAGAAAGGTCACAAACTGCGCCAAAGCTTGCAGCTACATGACAAGCCATATTATCTTCGAAATATGGCGTCTTCAGCAGCTCGCGTTTGAAGAAGTCATATCTATCAAAGGTGTCAGACAGGAAAAGGGTGAAGTAATCAAGGACGTACGACGCCAGCTGGCTAGCGTTCATCAAGATAGCACGGACTACATTTGGACCTACTCCTCGACCAAGAGAAGAGAAACCCTCCTCTCGCACCATCTATGGTGTGGTTAAACTAAGCGCATATGTGCGTACGGTGTGGGACTTGCCCTGAACAGTCCATCGAAACAATGCTTATAGTTCAGCCGCTTGTCCACTGGCTTGGCCATATCTCCTTGCAAGCGGACCTGTTCACAGCGTAAGTCGATGGAGGTGGGGAAAACCCACGGAAAACCAACCATGATGATCTCTGTACGAATTAGAACATGAGTTAGTCCGCTCGTGATACGAGCAATGTACGCGAACCTCCAGGGTTGCCAACGAACCCAGAAATTCCACCGGCTATTGAAAGAATGGATATCTGGTCCTCCCAAGGCTAACCAGCGTAATGATACCACGTACCCATGCACCCGGCCAGCGCCAACTTCCAAGGGGGGGCGGAGGGACCTTAGAACCAGTAAACGTACAGCACACAACGAGGGGGTTGTACATCACATACCGGCACCAAGGAGCTTCTTACTCTCGTCATATGCCCAGAACCTGCAGACGGAGTAGCTCATCTGTCGCATCCAGGTACCGGAAATACCATCAAAAAGCCCTCGGACGCCTAAAAGCCGATGATATACTAAGCCCGATGCATACAGGCACTGGTGAGAGTACCTACCCGCCGTCCGGACCGTCTTCTTCAAGGACTCTACCATCCCCTTGTCCCCAGAGGCCTGAAGTCTGACTTTGGTGAGATCGAGCGGGCTAGATATCGTTACGTCATTAGCGGCAATGTTGACCCAGATGGGGATCTTGGGTGGTTACTGAGTTATAGATGCCGCGATAGTCGCGGCAACGCCTAACGAGGATAGTCAGGGGCAAGCACGACCACCGGTGCACACGGCTAGCACACACCTCCCAGCCAGAATGGATAGGGAGCCTTCTTCGGCGCATTAACGGTAGCTGTTGGAGACGCCATGTGACCCAGCTCGATCTGAGCAGATGAGAGTGGGGAAAGGCGAGAGCGACAACCAAGAGGTCACCGGTTTCTGACGGTGGTGGTGGTCGCAGAGGTAAAACCGTCACGGCAGGGGAGCCGGCGATCGTGCGATTTCAATTGGAAGGGGGTGACCTGATCCCATGATAAAAGCTCCAATGCGGCTCGTCCCGAACTTGACACGAAGTACGGTAAACAATCGCGTATCCAAAGGGACAGAACCAGCCTACTCGTACGAAGAGTTTAAAAACTTTAACAATTCTTCCCTGTTGCTATCCCTCTCAAGATCAGTAGCATCCTTGCGCACTTTCAGCTTGATCTGCCCAAAATGGAAAAGTTCCTCAATCCGACATTGTTGCGGTAGGTAACGGATGAAGATAGCGCACCTTCTTCCCAGTCAAAACACTTCTCCGAACGTCCTTTTCACTACCACCGCGGGGCTTACTCCGTTTTTCCCTGTGTCTTCTTTTTCTCTCTCTCGACCGCCCCCCATCCGATCCACGTTTGGACCGCGAAGGCGACGTTGAAGAGCCTGAGGACCAACTACGAGAACGCGAACGAGAGCGGGAGCGCGGCTGATATCTCCGCTTCCGTTTGTGCGGGGGTGGCGATGGCGATCGATTGTCCTCTTTGGAATCATCCTGATACGATCTGCCCCCGGATCCTGATTCGCGCACCTAACGACAAAAGTTGGGTGTGAACTACGCCCGGACTAGAGGCACGCGACCTACCCCAGGGGTCCGACTCTTGTCACGTTTCCGTCCTCGGTGGTGATGACGCTGATAGGACTTTGAGCAAACGCTACAGTGGGCGAGGCAAGCGAACATACACTGCCGCTTGGTGAGGGCCCACGATCCTTGGAGTCAGAGCGAGAGGGACGAGACTTCGGGCCTTCTTCTCGAGGTTCACTGCGCCCCCTTCCACTCGACCGTGAGCGAGACCTTCGGTCTGCTCAAGGGGAAAGGTGTGCGTGACATACGCATCCAAAAATCATATTAGGAAGGCCGGTGTGTAATCCGGTGTTGATGAGAGCAATTTGTGGTGACCAAAAAGTGGAAGTCAGGTTTTTCCACCGATAGCAACAACACAACATCTCTCACCATATTCCCGGCGACGTTTCTTCGTGGGGTACCCCGACATACTGCCGTAGCGGTCCAGCAAATGAGCGGCGAACGGGAGGGCCCCGAACCATCACCCCGGTTGCTCACCATGGCAACGGAAGGTGCCGAAAGCGGGTGATTAGCTTCCACGTGATTGACGCGCCTTGAATCTCTCTGACCGGCTCAGCCACCTCATACCAGGGATGTCAAAAGCGTTGAAATATCCAAAGGTCACGGGTAAGAGCCGACGATATTGAGGGTCTTCCCTGTAAGACTTACCGTTCATCCGAAGGTTACGACCTTGTTGAGCAAATTGGTGGCGGGGGTTTCTCGACGTGAGGCCACCTCACGGTGACAATGCTACAGTCAAGATCGCTAACGTTTCACACCTTGTGTCATTTGCCCTGGCGCTTTAGGGTATTCCGTGCGGTTCACTATGAAGAGCATCGGGTGGCGGCGTGCAAAGTGGTGACACTAACCCCAGAAACGAAATCTTACGATCGCAAGATGATAGAGAAGGAGATGCAGGTCCACTCGGCCTTGAAGCACGCTAATGTCCTCGAATTTATAAATGCCATTATTGTTGAGGCGGGTGGAAAGTCTCGTTACCACCCTGGCATCTACATGCTACTGGAGCTTGCCGCTGGTGGCGATCTCTTTGACAAAATCGGTGTGCTTCTACCTCCGCACCTATTCGCGACCTGTGGTTGATCAGCGAGTATAGCCCCGGAGGTTGGTATAGACGATGAGATTGCTCATTACTACTTTACACAGATTTTATCCGGAATGGTTCGGTCACTCCTTCTGCGATGATCTACGTCCAACTAAACCGTTTCCACCGCCAGGACTATATCCATAGAGAAGGTGTCTGCCACCGTGACCTCAAACCGGAGAACATTATGCTCGACGCAGCGGGTGTTCTCAAGATATCCGATTTTGGTTTGTGCTCCGTTTATAAACTCAAAGAGAGTGGCAAGACACGCCTTCTGAGTGAACGGTGTGGGAGTTTGCCGTACATAGCTCCAGAAGTGAGTGAGTTCCAAGCGCCCCAAACTTGTGAGAACTCAGCTGCCTTCGAGCTTGCCGGAGATGCTCCCTACAAGGCAGAGCCGATCGATGTGTGGGGCATCGGCGTCATCCTTTTTACCATGCTCGTCGGAAGTGAGCCTCCTCTGTTTGTTGTGGGGTTCACTCATGCGGATACGCCGTAGACACGCCTTGGGACGAGCCGTCCGACAACAGCTTCGAGTTCTGTGCCTACGTAAACGGCGAGATCTTCGATAAGGACCCCTGGAATAGACTGTCCCCGACGGTGCTCAGTAAGACTTTTCATTCTTTTCACCGCTTACGTCGTACTGAGCGGGTGCAGGTTTAATAACGCGAATGTTGGATATCAACCCAGATGAGAGGCTGACCATGGCGGGTACTATTCAGCACCCATGGGTATCACGGTCGGTCTCCTCAACTACCCTTCGAATGTCTCAAGGCTGACTCAGAGAAGTGCGAGTCAAGTTGCAAATGAGGGTCCCGTTGCTTTGGCACAGAGGCTCACTCAGTCGTTACGAAATGCGGGAGACCTTGAGGTCGCCACCCCACAACGCTTGTGAGTTCTAATCAACCTGCTTAGAGCACAGATACTGACCACTTCTTCAGCGAGGGGAAAGTCGACGCGGATGGGGATCAGATCATGGGATCCGCCGTTCATAACTCTCAGTTTACCCAGTCGTTGCTCCTTTTCGTGAGTGCAACTGTTAAACCGTCCAAGCATCACACGCCTTGCTCACGACCTTCCCCCTCTAAGTCCCAAACTCAATCTGGGAGCAGGTACACCCCATGCCTGACAAGGTTCTACTGTTCACTCGGGCCCGGGATTACGATGAAACTCATTCACGAGAGTCTATTGAGTTTCAATGTCAAGTGCAGGATATCGGATCCTGTGCCTCGTGGGGTTGATAAATCCAACATGCAACTGAGGTTGCGGGTTGGTGGTATGGATCGGCGTAAAGTCAGGTTCAAAGGGTGGATTGCTGTCGAGAACTTCGCCTATGGCGGAGTTGAAGGTAGTTTCGTGGTCATGCAAAGAGACGAGGTCACTTCTTCTGGCTTACTGTTGTGATAGCCTCTGCTGACTCCAAATCTCAGGGTTCACCACTGTCCTGGCGGCAGTTGTGGAAGGCGCTTATCAAGCACCACGATATTAGCCCACACGTTTTGAGGAAATAGGAGCCGGCTGATGCGTAGACCACATCACTCCTACTCACGAATTTACTCTCCTCATCTGTAGAGCTTGCTTAATTAATCGAATTTCACAAAAATACAGACACAGCATGGATATCGGCGACGAGAGAGTCGATGACCAAGCAACAAGAGGTCATAACAGAAACGTCAATCAGTTACGAGACCCAGAAACGCGAGCGCAGAGAGAGCTCCTTTCAAGTTGAGCGTGTTCCGGGCTGTCCAGTTCGACGCCGAGGTCCTCAAGCAGCTCGGCCGCTTCCTTTGGACCTGTCGCTTCTAGAGCAGTATCTCTGAGCCTGGGTAGGGTCAGCAGGTATCTGCGATGATGGGGAGGGGTGAACGAAACAGTACATGTTGAAGACCTTCCTCCTCTTGACCCATTCTTGTCTCCACCTCTTCCAATCTTCGTCGAGCTGGGAGAGTTCGGATGCAGAGATGATGGAGGACCCAGCTCGCAGCGGCTCCAGGTAATTCACGGTCATTTCGATCTTGACCCGCATCGAGATGAAACGAGGCGGTCGATGAACCTGAGGACAGCTATATGCGCACCTTTTCTTCCGTTTGCACAACCTGCTCGTCGAGCTCTGAATCTGTGGGGGTAGACTTGATTTTTGCTAGTTCTGGATGAAGGTCAACCGCTCCAAGCAACAACGGGGTATCGACTGGATTGGGCACCTGCTGAGAGAGATTTGACCTCCGCTGTGAGAAGCTTGTTTTCTTCCTCGACGTCCTTCAGCTGTGCATCGAGCGTAGCCAGCTTTTCCGCAGGTAAATTATCGATCTTCGATTGATTATAAACGAAAAATGTGGATTTTCCTGTAAAGGGGTAGATATGTGAGGACCGCCCATCCGGGGATGAGGAAGCGCCGACCGTATGTCTTTTGCGTTACTTCTCCCTTCTCGGCGAGGGCCAGGAGAATCTTCTGGGTCGCCGTCTTCGGAACGGCTCCTTTCAAGTTCGACGAAACATCCACAGCGCCAAAGGGGCGGTTCATCTGGAGAATCGGCACTCAGTGTGCGTTTGTCAGGATGATTTCCCGACCTCACTTACGCGTTTTAAGTACCGGAAGACCGCGTCTTCGGCTGATCAAGATTAAATCTGCTGGGGGTCGTTTCCGGGAGGAATCAGTTACCTTCTTGGCCCTTCAAGGTCGCGACTTTCGCTTCCGCTTTCTTTCCGGAGGTCATAGCGAATTTTTGAGGTTGTCTGTGGAGCCGTGGGAAGCGGGAATGGGTCAGGATAGATTGTCGACCGGACCATGGCGGCCCGGTGTTTCTCCACCCAAGCGTGGGCATCCGCTCTCACTCCAGGTGTTATCTGCTCCATGACCTCCCCCCTACGCTCAATCGTAGTCGCCCTCGAGCGACAGGGCATCATCCCAGATGTTATCCCTTCCGATTTTACTCCGACTCTCTTCTTCTCCATCGTATACCCCACAGGACGGGAAGTTGCAACGGGGAATACCATGCTCAGGGAGGACACCCTCGACGAACCTGACGTCGTAATCACCCCGATGAACCTCCCCTTTGCAAACGCCGATAGTACTGGGGAGGGAGAGGACCTCGTCAAGGAAGTGTCGTATACGCTCGTGATGACGGATCCAGATGCTCCATCTAGAGCGGTTCCCAAGTACCGCCAATTCAGGCACTGGGTAGTAAGAATCACAAATTCCACTAAGTTGTTCGTGCATATCCTCAGAATCTACTTGCGAAATTAGATTTCGGGCATCAAGTCCGCACCCCAGGGTTCGACAAACGAAACCCAAGACTTGGCCTCCTTGAAGACGAAGGCGGCCATAACACCATACAGCCCCCCGGGCCCTCCCCCTGGCTCAGGCCAACATCGCTACGGTAAGCAGTGTTGTGAAGATTCCTCGACTAATCCGACAATCCCCTGCTTCAGTGTTCCTGTTATTCGAGGAACCCGTCGGTGGCTACGAAATTCCCTCCGGCGCACCAGAATATGGTGCAGGGTTGGGACAGCGAATAGGGTGGGACGCCGTGGCCTTCGGCAAGAAGTACGGGCTAAAACTCGTGGGAGCCGACTTCTTCCTCCTGAGGGCAGTGGACCCAGTCCCTGTTGTTGTTAAATGAGAGGCGAACGGAGCGAGGCGCACTAAGCGAAGGTATCGTTGTCCAAATAGGATGGGAATCTAACGACATACTGGCGTGTACATGAATACACGGCTCGTCTCTACACACACACAAACTACTGACATAGGCACAACAGCAAATGGTGGATTAAAACGCGGTCCAAGATCGGGGGTACAGTATCGGTCAAGAAAGGAAAACATCCAACCACGAAAACACCTCCGTCGAAACTGGGAGTGGTATAGGGATAATTTATCATGATAGGTCGTGATCAAATAATGAACGCTATGTTCGTGTCCTGCCCAAAGGATAGTCGCGGTAAGCAATCGACAAAAGGACTACGGATGGAAGGTCGTACGATCTTGTGCGAACTCGAAAGCTGGGGTTTCTGGCTGTAGTTCTTCCTCAGGATTTCTCGAACGTTCTTCATCAACTGCTGATAGGACTGTTTCGGGTTCGCATCTGCCGCGGGTTCAGTTCGCCTATCTCCTGAAAATGAAAATTGGGCAGGGCCCACCGAGACACTTCATGAACGCGTAACTCATCGCGCCCACGGCTAACCCGTTCTTGACAACATCAGCGCTCGTCTGACTATCCTCGCATCCGCTGAATGAAATCTGTCAAAGCGTAGTTGGCATCCGTCCGGCTCGCGGCGGCAACGACCGACAAACTTACCACATCGCCAGCGGATGATTTCAACTTGCGGTGCTTGTTCGATACCTCGCTGCTCTTCAGCCGCCCATTGCTGTGATACTGGGGAGGGGCTATAATTAGATCGAGAAATTGACGCATCCCATCACCCTTACAAGGTACACCAGGTCTAGAAGGTGCAAGGAGTTAGGAAACCGCCGATACTATTCGGGTGGACCATCGCACCGAGGACCGAGCCTGAATGGCATGACTAGCGGTGAGGCCGCGTGTCAGTCGGCGCATCACCAAAACGACGTGTTGTATTGCTCACATCGAACAGGGCCTTTACACCATGTCAATTGATGGTTTTTCGACTGAAAGAGCGGGGGTGACTCACTGTTAGCCGGCAGCCGTCAGGGATTGGGTGCACCAACAGGTCATTCATTATCTGAGGTTTCCCTTTTAGTTCATCGGGGGAAGGGGGGCAGCCTCGTTTACTCACGTCGTCGGTAATTATACCTACACCCCTCTGCTCGTAATCGAGGGGGAAGATAACTGGGGCGAGTTATTAGCGGCGGGGACTCCTTGCGGTCCTCATCACACACCTTCATCGTATCCGTCGACTTCATCCCCGTCCGTGTCGCGGATCTGTCCGCCATGGCCAGAGTCTGGGAAAAAGACATCAGCAGAGTGTAATTCGGGATGCGAATCGCTCACTCACAATGGAAGAAGAGCGAGTCGTGCACCTTGGCACCTTTGACTAGCCACTTCATAGCACCCAAAATGTTGGCCTTCGTTGGCAACCTCTTAGAATCCCTACTATCGTCTGTCAAGACCAAAATATCCTCCTGTCGGAAACCCCAGTTCCCTGTGGAGCGGGTCATGTGGGCGGAACCGCAATATATGTGATAACCACCGGACATACTCATCAGGAACTTGCGGACGTTCTTGGCATCGTTCACACAACCGTTCAATTCCCTGGCCTGCCCCGTGTAGTTGATTCCGATCTAAACGGACGTGGCGTTCGTCAGCGCCAAGTTTGCGTAAGAGCAAGAGGGAGAATCTCGGAGGACACGTACACACACAGCCTTCTTCCTCCCCGTACATTTCGAGTAGTGGAATATCCGTTGGGCGATGGGGCCGGGCTTCTGCGGGGCAGGAGGCTGCACTGGGGCGTGGGAGTTAGAGGATCCGATATACTGTTGTGATACCTGGTAATGTGGGGGAGGTGTCTGGTCGGGTGGTATGCCGTGCTGTGGCTGGGGGGTTTCTGCAAAGAATTCTGTCCAGGTGTGAGGGGTTTAGATGAAGGAAAGTAACGGACTGTGGAGTTTGGTCTTCCCCTTGCTATGGCTCGTCTTGTGCTTGTGGACGCGCGTGTAGGTGTATGTAGACTGTAGCGACGCTGCACGTTGCCTTGGATCGTCAGGAAAAACTGGCCTGTTCCCCAGGTTAGAGCACGAAACAACAACCGATCTGAATTGGCCGCACTCTGGAGGGTATCTGCAAACGATGAGCCGTGGTGAGAAAAGGATAAGAAAGACGCATACCGATGCTGGATGTCGAGGGTTGGTGTCGATGCGAACTGAATATCAGCAACGCCTGGCGTTGTGATCGTCACGGTCTGCTGTTGGCTGCCAAAGCCAAAACATATCCTCAGCCACAGTCCTGTAAACATGGTGAGGGGGAATGAAAAGAACTGACGGTGCCCCCCTGCAAAATGTATCAATTATCGGTTCAGCCCAACTGAGCCGCGGGAAAACAGAGACACACATTTGGGGGAGATTGAAACCACCAACGAAATTCGCTGGGGGAGTCCCTTGGTTCTGGCTCGCAACCCACTGCATGGGTGTACTCGGACGGAGTTTTGGGGGGAGGATGGGCGGACGTGATCGGGTATGGACAAGGTGGGGGAAGCGACCAGATCTGCAGAGATATCTCGAAGGGGGATCTCGTTTAAATGCCTCTGTAAATCTGACAATATGGGCGTTCTCACAATCCCGAGCACGGCCAATAGCGGCTCGTCGGCGTAGAGTGTGTGGAGATATCGGTCGCTCAGCGCTCAGCTATTGAAACACTCAGTGTCTGACTAAGAGCAAAGCCTAGCGCGGCCCTGTTCCCCAGAAACCTCGGTCATGGGATCGTGGAATCCTCTCGTCCGTCCGCGGCGGGCCTCGGCACACATACACACACCGGATCATCTTCATTAGCACTTGGAGTGAGAAAGCCACAACGGTGGACGAGTGGGCACAATCGGCTTTCACATGCATTCCTCGCCTCCCTTGAGAAGTGGTTCACACAGCAACAGGTAAGCAGACAACGTTCGATCAGATCACAACTACAGGTAAATTGCTCAAGTCCGTGCAAAATGGGCCGCCGGTCCATTCGTCGTTTTCAAGACACCAGTATTTGCTAGACATTTCCCAGTCACCGAGTTGTCGAGCAGGGAAAGCACGGAACACACTCACCGGCTCTGCGTTCCCATCCCCGACTCCGACTGAGGGATGCGGTCCCTTTGGCGTTTAGCGCCCGCGAGGAAAATTTGGAGACGGAAGAGGAGGGCAGTGTGCGTTTGGCCGCCGCTCGGTCTGATGGTTTGGAGAGTGTCCGGACAGCCCGGGAACTGTTTGCAAGGGTCAGCTGGATATCTTTGAAGGAGAGGGAAATGCTTGCCCAATAATCCGGTCTCTGGGTGTCAGATAAGCACGCTTCCGCACCTTCTGCTGAGTTTTGTGAGGCGCATCCTTGGGAACGGACGGCCCAGGTGTTGGGGATGGTTGGTTGAACGCAGCAGCGAACAGATGATCCGGGAGGAGGCGGGGGTCTTTCGCCACTTCGCCTTCTCCGGACGAGTTCTCCTCATCAGGGATAAGATTCGTTCTTGGTTTTGAGGACTGCTGCTTCAGTTGACGGTCCCTTTCCCGGTTGTGTTCCTTCCGCTTCGATTCCGCCTGGGCGAGCACTTTTGCGACATCCTTCCTCTTTCCGATGACCTGCCGTTTAGAACTCGAGAGGGACACCTGCTCCGGGACATCCGAGTCGTCTTCCGAGGTGGACATTTTGCGCTGCTGCACGTGACCGACGCGGAGGTGTTTGGCTGTGGGCGCGTGTTTTGAAAATGATCGGCTGGTTGGAAGTTGAACTTGGTTCGAGCGCCAAATCCTTTCCTGGTCGTCGTCGTTCGTCTTCGTCTTCGCCTCTGCTGGACAATCGCCTCGAATAATATTCAAAGCGATTGCAAAGCCTACCACTGGCCACGCGTTGTTTTGCCCACCTGCTACCGTCAAGAGCAAGGTAAGAACTTCTCCCCAGCTCTCCGTTCCTCTTCTTACACCCCTCGTCCCAGGCGTTGCGAACCGCGTCCACGTCGAAAACATCACGAAAGGCCCATTGCACGAACCTACGAATATCGCAACTAACTTCGCGTTGAATCACGCCGAACGAACTTCAAGAATCCTCAAGAAACCGCTTCATTCAATTCCGCCTCACGATTTGCCCATTCAACTTTATCATCATCACCTGTAACGACTATCACCGACAATGCGCAATACTCTCCCGGCGCTTTCTATTCCGCTCCCCGCACCTTCTCGCCCTATACAGCCCGCTTCTGCCACCGTTGACGCTCCGCAGCCAATTCCTACCATCTGCCTCGTAAACGCCACCCCATCTGCCCTTGGTTCTTCCTCTGACGCTAGCACGTCTACCGTTCACAACGCATTCGACCTTCCACCTACTTCTTCGCCTCTTGCCCCTCGCCCGTTGACAACCAGCAACGCTTCCCGGAAGCGACTTGTTCCCAAGAAGTCGAAACTTGGGTTGCTCGGAGCCGTCAAGGCTAACAAGGAACGCTCCCAGAACGACTTCTCAGATGTCGTTCGGCGTATTGGAGGGACCCCTTCCGCTGGCCGGGATGGTTACGAAATCTACGTCGACCACACTGAGGACCCCGACCTCGAGGGAATTGTCCTCGTCAAGAGGAAGAAGTCGCGTCTCGGCCTTGATGCTGTCGCTTGGGGTCCCGGCGAGGGGGACACTAGCAACGCTCTCAAACCCAAACCCTCTGCCAATGCACTCAAACCCAAGGCTTCGGAGAACGTCCTCAAACCCAAGTCATCCACGAACATCCTGAAGTCCAAGGACAAGGAGAACTCTGTTAGGGCCAAACCCGTCGAGCACCTTCTCAAGCCAAAGGTCGACGAGAACCAGAAATGGTGGAGTATCGGTCGGGGTCGCAAGGACTCGAAGGAGCAAAAGGAAACCCACCGCAGTAAATGTGAGTACCCTTTCGCCCTCAGAAAATACCGCGGATCCCTGACCTCTGTCGTTCGTACCAGCCCCAGAGCTGGAAAAGAAATCCTTGCGCGCCAGGTTCGGCTCCCTCGATTCCGGGATTATGCTGTCCTCCCCCACTTCGGCATCCCACCCGCACCCACCCTATTCGTTCGGCGCAAATCCCTCACAGACCTTACTAGCCCCTCCGCTCCATATCGAACCTGAACCTCGCCCCGCCTCCCCGGCTACGGGAAGGGGTAGTACGCCCGCTCCTGGTCTTCTTGCTCTGCCCATGGAGCGAGAGGTCTCTGGCTCCGGTTCTATTGCTCTTCGCGCGATGAAGTCAATGAGGTCCATGGCCAGGCTCACAAGTTGGTCCCAACCTAAAGCTGACGAGAAGGAAACGAAAAAAGAAAAACCGAGTCAGAAAAAGGAAGAAGGGGTCGAGAAGAAGAAGAGTAAGAAGAGCAAGAAGGAGAAGGAGGTTGCGGAGAAGAAGGCCGCCAAGGAGAAGGCGGCGAAGGATGGCACTACCAAGATGTCTACGAGTAGTTTCGAGGCCGGGTCGATCAGCGACGCTCGCGTTCCAAGGATGTCCCTCGAGGTTCCGCCAAAGGACAATGTCCCAAGGACTATTGGCAAGAAGCAGAGCGTTCTCGGGCTAGGCCTCCCATCTTCCCTCCGTTTCGGCACCGTTCGTTCTGCCGCCTCGACTGCCACCTCATCCACCACTGATCCCAAGGAGGAACGTCCACCCACTGGGACTGTCAGGCGCACTTCAGTCAGCTCGACCATGAGCCTCAACCCGCTAGCCTCTCGCCGTCCCTCGTCTGCCATTTCCAATTCGTCCTCACTTCGTCCTCCATCGACCGCATCTGCCATGTCTCGGTCGTCCTCTAGTTCTGCATCAGTCAAATGGGACGAAGAGGGACTCGAGACGGTCAAGGAGATGAGGAAGAAGGATCGCGAGGAACGTCGCAGGAACAGCACCGACTCCAATACCGTCCTCAACGGCACCACCAAGAAGGGGAGCAGGAGGTCTGCAGAAGGTAGGAAGCGACCTTTGGTCAGCGACCTCTTCGCAGAGGTCGATATCAATACCCGTCCCACATCGCCCGAGGTCCAGTCCCAACGTTCCTCTGTCATCTCCAAGGAGGGCCCGGTTGTCAACATCGAGACTGCTACCAACGATGGTCACGGCCATGCTGGCGACCCTGGGACCCCCGAGACGCCTGTGAAACGCGCGCGACCACGGCCGATGTCGGAACAGATGCTCAGCAACGTGCCACGGCCTCAAGGAATTTATGACAATGTGGAACGTAAGGATAAATTTCTTTTCAGGTACGATATCTTGCTGACATTTTCAAGGTGCCATGTCCATATCCGTTCTCGACGCCGCGACCGACGATTTGGCCTCACTGATCAACCGACTGGACTTGGAAGCTACACCATGCACTCCTGATGTTTCACCATTCGCCTCAGCCCAGCGTTCACTTGCCAACCGCGAATCCACTGTTACCCTCGAAAGCCCGTTAACGCGTGCCAAACGCTTCAGGACCACCACGGGGAGCCCGTTACGGATGGGTCTCCTCAACCGTGCCAGCACCACGTCCTCAGTCGCATCACTTCGTCCGTACGCCGAGAGGAAGGGGACCCCGAAATCCGACGGGCCCAAAACGGAGACGAAGAAACCCCAGAGTGGTAATGAGCACTTGGTCGGCCACCACATCTTCCCCTGGGAGGATCTCAATTGGAACGTCTCACCGGTTAAGAAGGTCAAGGCTCCCCCTCCTTCAGTCCGTCCCACACACAAGCGTACTTTGAGTCCACCAATGCCATTCGACCCACCTCCGGTCTTCCAGCCCCTGCACCCCCCCAAGAACAGGGTAGCAAGCAACCCAAAGAGCACAAAGAATTCACCCGAGACGAAGACCACGGAATTGAGGCCCAGTACCCCATTAGACGGACAACAACCTCCCCAGGTACCCACCTCCACGTTCGGGCGACGACCCAACAAGATTTTGCGGAACGCATCTGGGTCTTTGGATGGACCTGTTCCCGTCTTCATCCGTAATCATTCGAGGAATAAGTCATCAATGGACAGTAACAGGTTGTTCGCTATCCCAATAGCGTCTGAGACGAAGATTGAGCTGGGATTGCGAGGAACGATGGGAAGCGCGAGCTTGCCGGACGTTGACCCTGAGGATCCTGATTCGGATATCCCGCAAGAGTTGCAGTCCATCTTGACGAGCAACGAGGAGCACACGGACGCGTTCTCCATCAGCGAGTCAGGTTAGCAGCTCGCCACTATCTCTACTTTCAATTCTAACCTTGATATAACAGTTCAACCCGCTCCCTTGGAGACTCCCCTCCCTCCTGCTCTCGCCGACATTGTTATCCTCCCGGCCGAGCCCATCCCTGTCTTCCGCGCACAGGTCTTCCACGCGGATTCTACCTCTGGCGAGTCGGATGTCACCTCTGATGAGGACACCAAGAAGTCCTTCGACTTCACTGGAGAGATCCGCATGCTCAACGAGTCAGGTGCCTCTGAGAGGCGAAGTTTCGTTGAACAGCTCGAGAATGCCTTCAGGACCCCCGCTAGGATCGACTTGAGATACAGTTTTCCTGATAGCACCACGGACGTTCCGCCCCTCCCCGCGTTACCAACCGACATCCAGGACTCCTCAACCTCAACCACGGGGCTTTCCACGACTGTGGACGACTTCCAAACGGACGAGACCGGTGAATCGCACGATACAATCCCCTCCGATGACGAAGAGTACTGCCGCCGCCTGAATCTGCCCATGGACAGTCCCTCTATTGACATCGTGCGGGAGCGCCCTGGCAACCCACTCGCTTCATCCAGGAACTCGAGGCCATCGGATGGCCAGCTTAACAGGAGCTTCAGGTTTGGAGGCAGCCCCATGCCTTCCCAGCGTTCGGACAATAGTTGTAGCGAAGAGGTCGGTGAAGCGCCATTGACGCTCTCAGACATCATTCCCCCTCCTTCCCATCACTCCCGCAACAGTTCTCGAAGCTCCTTGGTCGAGGAGGACAGTTCCGTCCTCAAATCCATCATGGGTCAGGCAAATACTACACTCCCAGTTGCGTCTGAGGCTGCCATCCCCCGAGTGCGACCACGCATCGAATCGAATAACAGCGTCAAGGATCTTGTTGACAAGTTTTCGAGGAACTCCGCCGCATCACAAGCCTCCAACCAGGGTCAGTCTCGTATCAGCTTCGCTGGCTTGGACTCTTTCGATGAAGTCCGTCGCGGGTTCGAGTTTGGTCCAAACAGGCCAGGATTCTACCCCCCTGTCAGCTTCTCTCGCGACCACAACAAGCACGATTCGGTCTTCAGTATCGCTTCAGTGTCTTCTTACGGTTCAGTCATCGACAATGGCGCCCCAGATCCATTCGGTTACTCTGGTCACAGCAGGCCTCCGTCGGAGGACGTGTCCATTTCGATGTCTATGAGCGTTGACGACACCTTCTCGTTTATGTACCAAAAACGTCGTAGCCGTGTGGATAGCGACGCTTCGAGCTTCTACTTCAGGTCGCAGCCGTCGGTTGTAGGACAGATCCGACGCGGACACAGAGCTCACGACTCCGTTATCTCCACCGTTGGTGCTCCCCCCGTCAGCCTGTACAACCGCAGCAACCACGGACACAGTCATCGTAGGGGCGATTCAAGTGGAAGCGTCAGCTCAGTCGCGCTTTCCTATGCTCTACACGGTGCCAACGGTGGACGTGCCACCTGGGCCAAACACTCGAGGAATGATCCCTCGCTTGATTCCATGATCAGCGACTACTCTGCCGTGAGGATAAGTCGACCTGGACTGGGAGATAAGATGCTCGACTCGGAGTTCGGGCATGGCGCTCCTCTTAGCGCCATCTCCGCCTCTCCAAACCAGAGTTTCGACAGCGAGTTGTATGACCAGTACCAAGACCGCACCGACTTCGATTCGATTATGGACACAAGAAGGACGATCAATCGCGATTCGTTGATGGATGACAGCGAGAAGGTTTCAGGCACAGACTCGGTGTTCTTTGAGAACTCCAGGGTTTCTTCGGAAGGCTACTCCGTTCAGTCACATTTCCGTCCCGTTTCTATCATTAGCGTCGACAGCTCACATCACGCTCCTCGGGAAGACGACACGATGATTTCGGTTAGTGTTCAAATATTTTATCTTGGGCGCGGCCTGATGTTCCCCGTAGATGCTTGGCGGTGGACGGGTCCGTCGCGTTTCCATGGGTTCGCTGATGCAACAGTCCCCGTGTGCACGAGTCGAGAAGAAGGGTGGTAGGAGGAAGCGTCCCGCTATGTCGAAGAAGGCCATTGTGCCCAAGCCAGAACCCGTTGAGCCCGTCGAGGAGGAAGAAATTTCACCTGTCAAGTCAATCATCATCTCCAAGCCATCTATCGCGTCCGTCACTTCGACCAAGTTTGGCGGCGAGAGGATGATCAAAGCAAGGAAGGGACTGCTTGAACGCCAGAGCTTGGAAGAAAGCTGCCTCATTGCGGATGGTGAAGAACTGGCTTCGTTCGGTACGGTTCTTCCTGTATGATTGAGTTTCGTTTTCTCACCGCTGTGTAGCCCAAGAACTTTCCTTCACTCGCCCAAGGCCTGGTACCACCGGGCGTTCGCGTTCGAGCACCTGTACTACCTCCAGCTCCAGTTCTGGGTCTGAAACCCCTCCGTTGTCCTCCGACGCATCCTCCTTCGGCGGTTCTCAGTCAAGCATCGATGTTGGCCAGCTGAACTACATGTTGTCCAACGTCACTCATCCGATGACCCGCCCGACGCACGGAAGGTCTCATACCAGGGGTCAAGCACACGGTCACCGCCGTCGCCCTTCGGACGTTCGTCACTCCATGACTTCCGTCTATGAGACCATTCATGAAGAAGGCGGCCTTGTTGGAACATCCGATCCTGGTGAAGCTCATGAAGTTGAGATCCCTGTTGCAGTTTACAACTCTGTTCACTCTGTCCACATCGCCGATGATTCCGACGGCACGGACATTGAGTGGGACACCGAACGTGGGATTGTCGCCATGAGGAAGTACGGTGCTTTGAAGGACGAAGCTGATGACACGGTTACAGAGAGCAAGCGGGTTTGGCTCGACACCCCGTTCTCCCTGTTCGCTGTTCAATCTTTCCAACCCCCTCATCACCCTTCCGGCATGAAGGCGATGTTGGAACATTCCCAGCAGAACTATGGACCCCTTCCACTCGAACTTCTTTGCCGCCGCGTCCGGTCCCGCACTTATTCCCGCCCTTCGCCGTACCCACAGAGAACTGTCAAGCCGACCTCGCCAGAAAGGCTATCACCCCAACCGTCTCCACAGAAGCGGGAGACCGCCGCGTACACCTCTGTCGTCACGATCGTCCAACCACTCCAACCGAAGTCCGTCAACATCAATTCGAAGACTCCGGCGCCGGCAATCAAGGACCTGAACCCCATCTCACCTTTCATGGTCGAATTCGAGAAGTCCAAGGGCGACAAGTCCTTCAACGAGCGCACCATCCGTCCCCGTGTGACCTCTAGCACCCGAAGGGCCGCTCTTGGCTGGAGCAAACGCAACACAGGAAAGTCCTCTGAACTCAAGGAAAACACAAGCATCGGAACGCTGACCACGTGAGTGACCGGCCTTGAGCTGGGTCGCAGCGCTAGGTACTGACACGTTTACATTAGCCCTTCTGAATCCCTCAGACTTAGTCGACCTCGTCCCCGCGGCAGGCCCACCCCTGGAACCGGCGCGCGAACTCGTGGTGCCGAAAATGTACCCCCAGTACCCCCAGTCCCACTTCTTAGGTTCTAAACCCGTACTGTCCTCTGGAACCCGTACACCCGTCACGAGCCCCTTGCTCGCCTTCTTCAACGTATGCTATGCACCTATGTCCCAACCTCCTCTCCCCCATCTCCTCACGGCTCTACGATCAACTATCAATCATCGTCGAAACATCGCTTTCCCAGTCACGATCACGATATCACGACTGCAACACCTCTTGTTCACGCTCGTCGTTTCTCGCTTGCTCTCATCTCTTCTCGCGGACCTGGGCCCGCCCCTTCGGGGTTCAAGGCTTCTGACCCAATCTTCGTTTGTACCCGATGTTGCGTTTCTTGCTTCTCAATTCCAGTGTCAACGATGCTATAATCTCTTTCCAGTTACTACTTTTCACGAAATTTAACGGGCTTTTGTCCGATGTCGCAATGTAAATTGATGAATGTGCTCGTAGAACGAATATACATTTTATCTCCCAAACCCCGCGGTGTGATGTGAAACTGAGGCTTGGCGCCTCCTCAGTCACTAGCATTCAACTTGCGCGAACACAAAATATGAGGGAGCTAACGCGTGACATTGATATCTACCAGATAACCTCTATGACTTTGGATAGTCCTTGGAACTAGCCCCGCGGTACCGGCACACATGGACAGGAAGACTAGGTCTCGGAGATACCCTGCGGGGTGGACGGTTCAGTCTTGATATTGTGGAGCTGGTGCCGGTTCCTGGAACGGAAGGCTGGCTGCCACACACCGGGAGCAGGGCTCCACAAAAACGCCAGGGATGTGTTCTTGACATTGCACGCATCGGGGGCTTCACCAAACCTCCATTCTTGACTTGGCAATGGGCCGTCACCCATGATCTGAGATAATAAGGCCGGGTAAGCCCGTGTTTGCTATCCGCTGGAAGCGAATCATACATACGTTTGCGAGCAGGTTGAATTGGTCCACGACGAATTGTGCCAGCTCTTCGCGAGAGACGTAATACCTGCCCCCGATCATGCTCGCCATTGAGACCCTCAACTCTTCGAGACCGGGCCACTGTTGGTGGATGAGTGGAAGAGGGAAAACGACTAGAGGATGTTGGCACACACGGTTATGACTAGCAGGGTGAAGTCGTCAGTTAAAAACATATCGTCCCAGTCGCGCAGGACTTCCGGTTCTGCGAGGAAGTCGACCATCAGAGTTCCATTGGTCATGGGAGTCGCGAACTTTGTGGTTGCTGGTGCGAAACTAATCGCGTTCGGAGCAAAGAACTGGACGTGACCAGAAAAAGGTGGTGTCGGCACAAAGTCTTCGGCGGGGGGTGGCGTGCCTCCCGAAGTGGAGTTACGCCCAGCGGTCATGACAACCAAATTCGACGATCTGCAAGCGCTAAACGCGTGTTTAGCTTAGGGCCAAGTTCGCGCGAAAGGGGATGGTGGGCGCGTGAAGGGGTGTTTGTATAAAGGGACACAAAGGAGTTTTTTATATCTCGAGAACAAACGGCATGGTCAAATCCGCCGTGTGGACGGATTAACGCGTTGACGTGCGGCACACGGTACTGTAGGTGGAAGTAAACCGTGGCTACGGACCGGGGGTCACGAACAAAGCCATGAGGGGGCCACCGTGTCTCCGTCCCCGCCGGCGGACGAGCGGGCGCACTAAACGCGGATCTACGGTGAGACCATGCCCAAGAAATAAACACCGTGTAGTGGCCAGGTTAGAGTGAGAGTATCCGGGAAGAGGCCGGATCAGCAGCTATGGGGTCCACAAGGGTGATATACAAGGAAGAGTCTCGAGGCTCGAGTCGGCTGGTCACCCGGGTCACCCGGGCATCCGAGTTCGGGGCCCAACCCGACGCCGATCCGCTAACTCCCAACCTCCCTGAGCGTTTCCTTGTTTTGTTTCCACCCTCACGGTTACGACCCTGATGATTGCTCCAAATTTGCTGCTGTAAACGGCGGATACAACCTTCGC